>Ga0316198_10000238_pt1 | contig 26765 bp, 23 predicted proteins | sample OudBieAanoxic_MG_FD_204935 | JGI IMG/M metagenome (GOLD analysis project Ga0316198, IMG submission 204935) | Coastal sediment microbial communities from Oude Bieten Haven, Netherlands - site A anoxic | ecosystem: Environmental > Aquatic > Marine > Coastal > Sediment | place: Netherlands... | reverse complement strand
CCCACCTGCTGCGCCACCGGCCGCGTGTTCGTATCCAGCGGGGCCTACGTGCCGGTGGCGCAGCAGGTGGGCGAGGTGCACATGGAGCGCAACGGGCGCTACTGGGCCGGCCCGGCCCCGACGGGGCGCATCGCGGTCATCACCGACGCGGGCGGCCGCAGCGCGGTCGATGTCTTCGAGGACGAGGCCACCGACTGGACCCGCGTCTTCCCCAGCGACGCCAGCTGGATGCGCTACGACCGCTACCTCGGCCCACAGCTGCGCCAGACCGACGAGATGTCCGTGGCCCTGCTCGGGTTCGACACCACCGAGCCGCCCTTCGACGACCCGCAAGTCCGTCGCGCCCTGGCCATGGCCGTGGACTGGCGCGGCCTGGCCGCGCTCGACGGTGAGGGTGGATCGGCGCTGACGTCGCTCGTGCCTCCGGGCGTGACCGCCCGCGGCGAGGGTGACTACCTCCTGGCCCACGAACCTGACGCGGCGCGCGCCGAGCTGGCCGCGGCCGGGTTCCCCGGCGGGGCGGGCTTCCCGGCCGTCACCCTCATGTCCTACGGGGCCGGGCCCAGCTCGGCCATCGCCGCCTCGCTCGCGCGCGAGCTGGGCCTCGACGTGCGCGTCGAGCTGCGCGAATTCGAGGAACACGGTCAGCTGCTGGAGCAGGACCCGCCGGACATGTGGACCCTTGCCTGGAGCGCCGACTACCCCCACGCCCACGCCTTCCTGGGCCTGCTCCTCGAGAGCGACAGCACGGCCAACATGAGCGGCTGGTCGGACCCGGGTTTCGACGCCCTCATCGAAGCCGCGGCAGCCACCGGCGACCTGACCGAGCAGGCCCGCCTGTACGGCGAGGCGCAGGCCATCGTGCGCGAAGAGGCGCCCATGATCCCTCTCGACTACGGCGCCAGCTGGTGGCTCAGCCGCGAAGACCTGAACGGGGGACGCATCTCCGGCGCAGGTCTGATGCGCTATGCCGACCTGGAGTGGGCCGACTGATGGGCGCACCCGTGCCGGCGCGAGCCCTCGTCGCCGCTGCGCTGACGACCCTGCTCCTGCTGGTCTCGGTGGCCGCGACCATCGCGCAGCCGGAGGTGCGTTTCGACCCGCCCTCGGCGCGCGGGGCCTTCGGCCAGAACGTGACCTTCAGCACCACCTTCAGCGCAGGGACGCTGCCGGCTCGCGTCGAGCTGCTCACGCGTGGACCGGACGACGACGCCGACCGCGTCACGCTGGCCACGGTGGAGCCGGCCGGTGACGGCTGGCGGGCGACCGTCTCGCTCGCCGGACACATCGCGCCCAACACCAGCTGGCGCTACCGCTTCCGCGCCGTGACCCCCGACGGCGAGGTTCTCGGTCCGGTCGGGCAGCATCGACTCGTCGACGAGCGCTACGAATGGGCCCTGCTCGAGGGCGAGCGGGTCCGGGTCTGGGCGTACGAGGGCGGCGAGGACTTCGCCCGACGCGCGCTCGAGACCGCGGAGGCCGCCGTCGACGCAGCGGCCACGTTGCTCGGCGTCGACGACACCGCCCCCGTCGACTTCTTCATCTACACCGACGAACGTGAGTTCCGCCAGGCCATGGGCCCCGCCACGCGCGAGAACATCGGCGGCCAGGCGCACCTCGGCACGCGCACGCTGTTCGGGCTCATCAAGCCCAGCCAGATCGGATCCGACTGGGTCGACGAGGTCATCACCCACGAGCTGGCGCATCTCGTCTTCCACGACGTCGTCGACAACCCCTACCAGTACCCGCCGCGATGGCTCAACGAAGGCGTCGCCGTGTACCTCGCCGAGGGCTATGCGGAGGGCCGCCGGGCGCAGGTCGAAGGCGCGGCCAGCGGCGGCACCATCATCCCGCTCGAAGGCCTGGGCGGGCAGTTCCCGACCCGCGCCGGCCGGCAGAGCCTGGCCTACGCGGTGAGCATCGACGCGGTGGACCACTTCGTGGAGACCTACGGCGAGCCGGCACTGGTGGAACTCCTCGCCGCCTTCGGAGAGGGACGGGGCCTCGACGGCGCCTTCCTCGCCGCGACCGGCCAGGACTTCGCCGCCTTCGACAGCGGCTGGCTGGCCTCGCTCGGAGCCGATCAGCCCGAGCCGTACGGACCCACCGAAGTCGAGCCGGGCCCGGTGCCCGAGGCATGGACGGAGCGGACGAGCGCCCTGCTACGCTGAGCGGGCCCATGTCCGACCTCGCGCGCCGCGCGCTCGACACCGCTACCCAGCTGGGCGCCAGCTATGCCGATGCGCGCATCGTGCGACGGCAGGAACGACGTGCCGACGTCAAGACGGGCCGGGTCGAAGGCGTGCACCTGGGCGAGACCGAGGGCTTCGGCGTGCGCGTGCTCGTCGACGGCGCGTGGGGCTTCGCCAGCTCGGGCCGCATGAGCGGGCCGGAGGCAGACCGGGTGGCCGAGCGGGCGGTACGCATCGCCCGTGCCTCGGCCCGGCATCGGCGCCGTCCGGTGCAGCTGAGCGAACGGCCCCGTGCGAGCGGCCGCTACGAGACGCCGGTGGAGGAGGACCCCTTCACGGTCCCGATCGACCACACCATCGACCGGCTGCTCGGAGCCGAGCGGGCCATGGCCGCGGTCGACGGTGTGACCACCGCCAGCGCCGGCTATCACGCCTTCCGCGAGGAGAAGGAGTTCCACGCCAGCGACGGGTCGCACACCGAGCAGGTCATCACCCACGTCGGTGCGGGCCTGGAGGTCAACGCTGCGGGTACGGACGACGTGCAGCGGCGCAGCTACCCCGAATCGGGCGGCTACAGGGCTGCCGGCTACGAGCACATCCGCTCACTCGACCTGGTGGGGCGAGCTCCCACGCTGGCCGAGGAGGCGGTAGCGCTGCTGGCCGCGCCGGCGCTGCCGCCCGGCCGCCGTACGCTCGTCCTGCACCCCTCACAGCTGTACCTGCAGATCCACGAGTCGTGCGGGCACCCGACCGAGCTCGACCGCGTCTTCGGCACCGAGGCCGCCTACGCCGGCACCAGCTTCCTGACCACCGACAAACTCGAGGCCGGCTTCGCCTACGGCTCGGAGCTGGTGAACCTCACCGCCGACGCCGGCACGCCCGGCGGCCTGGGCACCTTCGGCTGGGACGACGAGGGCGTGGCGGCGCAGCGCGTGCCACTCGTCAGCGAGGGCCGTCTGACGGGCTATCTGTCGAGCCGGGAGACGGCGCCGCGTATCGGTCGCTCGAGCGGGGGAGCCATGCGCGCCGATGGATGGAACCGCCTCCCGCTCATCCGCATGACCAACATCAACCTCGAGCCGCGCAAGGGCATGAGCCTCGACGACATCATCGCCGACACCGAGGATGGGCTGTTCCTCGTGAGCAACCGCAGCTGGTCCATCGATGACCGCCGGCTCAACTTCCAGTTCGGCGTCGAGCTGGCCCGCGAGATCAAGGGCGGCCGGCTGGGGCAGCTCTATCGCAACGCCACCTACACCGGCATCACGCCCGAGTTCTGGGGCTCCTGCGACGCGGTGGCCGACGCCCGCAGCTGGCAGCTGGTGGGGGTGACCAACTGCGGCAAGGGCCAGCCGGGGCAGGGCATGCACGTGGGCCACGGCAGCAGCGGCGCCCGCTTCCGTGACGTGGAGGTGGGGGTGGGCAACCGATGAGCGAGCCGGGTGCGGCCGAGGGCCGTGACATCGCCCGACGCGCGGTGTCCATGGCTCTCGACGCCGGCGCCACCCAGGCCGAGGCCGTCGTCCTCGAGAGCAGCTCGGCGCTGACCCGCTTCGCCAACAACGAGCTGCACCAGAACGTGGCCCAGACCGACACTGCCGTCAGCCTCCGCTTCGTGGCCGGGCAGCGCATCGGCGTGGCCTCGGCCAATCGTCACGACGACGCGTCGCTGCGCCGGCTGGCCCGGTCCGCGGCGGACATCGCGCGCCTGCAGCCGGAGCAGGACTGGTTCCGCTCGCTGCCCGGTCCCACCGAGGTGACGCCCGTCGAAGGTGCCTGGGCGAGCACGACCGCGACGGCCGACCCCGGACGCCGCGCCGACGCAGCCGCGGCCGTGATCGCCGGCGCCGAAGGCGTCGGAGCACAGGCCTTCGGCCTGGTCGAGACCGAGAGCGAAACGGTCAGCGTGGTCAACTCGCTGGGCATCGACGTCAGCGAGGCGCGCTCCCGGGCGCACGTACTGACGGTCATGATGGGTCCCGGCGGCGGTAGCGGCTACGCCGAGGAGGTAGCCGTCGACATCGAGCGTCTCGATCCGCCGGCTATCGGGCACGAGGCCGCCGCGCGCACCGCGGCCATGGCGGACGCCATCGAGCTGCCCGCGGGCGACTACCCGGTGGTGCTCGACAGCTACGCCGTCATGGACCTGGCCATGTGGCTCGGGGTGCTCGGCTTCAACGCCCAGGCGGTGCAGGAGGAGCAGTCGTTCTACGCACCGGGGAAGATCGTGGCCTCGCCGCTGGTGAGCCTGTCCGACGACGGTGGCGACCCACAGGGCACCCCGGCCTCGTTCGACTACGAGGGCGTGGCCAAGCGGCGCGTGTCGCTCCTCGAAGCCGGCGCATGTGCCGAGGTGGTGCACGACAGCAAGACCGCGGACCGGGCCGGCGTGGGCTCCACCGGGCACGCCCTGCCTGCGCCGAACCCGTGGGGACCCTTCCCGCTCAACCTCTCCATGGCCGCGGGTGAGACACCGCGCGACGAGCTCATCGGTGGGCTCGAGCGTGGCCTCCTGGTGACGCGCTTCCACTACACCAACGTGGTCCAGCCCAAGTCGGTCGTGGTCACGGGCATGACCAAGGACGGGCTCTTCCTCGTCGAGCACGGCCGCGTCACGGCGCCCGTGCGCAACCTCCGCTTCACGCAGGACTACCTCGCCGCGCTGGCTGCGGTCGACGGGGTCAGCCGTGAGCGCCGGGCCGTCGACGGGGACGGATATCTCGGTACCATCGTGGTGCCCGCACTGCGGGTCGGCTCGTTCAGCTTCACCGGCACGACCGAGCACTAGCAGGGAAGGGAGCGGATGAGCGAGATCCGGGAGCAGGTCGACGACGCCGTCACCATCGAGGGTGGCGCCGACCGCGAGCAGGCCAAGCAGGTCCTGCGCAATCCCAAGTTCCTCGCGCTCTTCGGCTCCCAGATCCTCACGCAGGTCGGCGGCAACGCCGTGCTCTTCGGCCTCACCGTCACCGTCTTCGGGCTGACCGACTCGAGCACCGCGGTCAGCGTGCTGCTGCTGACGTTCCTCGTCCCGGCGGTCATCTTCGGCGCTGTCGCCGGCGTCTTCGTCGACATGTTCGACCGGCGCCAGATCCTCATCTGGTCGAACATCCTGCGCGCCGGTCTGTACGCGCTGCTGCTGGTGTTCCCGGACCAGCTGCTGGTGATCTACGTGGTGACCGCGCTGGTAGCCACGTTGACCACCTTCTTCGGCCCGGCCGAGGCGGCCATGATCCCCTTCGTGGTCAAGCGCGAGCAGCTGCTCACGGCCAACAGCTTCTTCATCCTCATGCTGCAGGCGTCGTTCGTCATCGGCTTCGCCCTGCTCGGTCCGGCGGCCCATCGCTTCCTGGGCATGGAGCTGCTGGTCATCATCACCGTCGCGGCCTACGCCCTGGCGGGCGCGCTCTGCTGGATCCTGCCGCCGGCGCCTCCCGGTCAGCTGGGCCAGGCCTCGCTCGACTCCGCCCGTCGCGCGGTAGAGGCCACCTTCAGCCAGCTGCGTGAGGGCCTGCAGTACATCCGCGACCACCACAACATCTTCTGGTCGCTGACGTACCTCGCCATCACGGCCTCGCTCATCGGCGTGCTGGGCTCGCTCGGACCGGCCTTTGCGCGTGACGTGCTGGGGCTGGAGGACAGCGACCTGGTGGTCATCCTGCTGCCGCTGGGCGCCGGTCTCGTCAGCGGCATCGTGGTGCTCAACGTCATCGGCCACCGGCTCTCGCGACGGCGCATGATCGAGGGCGGCATGATCGGCCTCGGGCTGGCGCTGATCGTGCTTGGCCTGGTCCAGAACCTCGACATCCTGCGCAATGGCGACGACATCTCGGCATTGCTGGTCATCGTCGTCGTGCTGGCCTTCATCGCCGGCGTGTGCTACGCCTTCGTGGCCGTGCCGGCGCAGACGTCGCTGCAGGAAGAGTTGCCCAGCGACGTCCGCGGGCGTGTCTTCGGCGTGCTCAACATGCTCGTGAGCCTGGCCTCGTTCGTGCCCATCATCGTGGCCGGCCCGCTGGCCGACGTGCTCAGTGCCGCGGCGGTCATCATCATCTTCGCGGCGCTGGTGATGATCATCGGCATCGCCTCCATCCTCTTCGCCCATCCGCGAGTGACCGGCTCCGCCCATCCCACCAACGTGGAACCGCTGGACCCCATGACGGTGACCACGGCCTCGTCCACGCTCAACAGACCCATCCGCCTGCGCTACATCGCCGAGGACGTCGAGGGCACGCGGCCCATCCAGATCATCGCCAGCCAGGTCGTGCCCGGCCGGGCCGGGCCAGCGCGGGAGCCGATCGACCGGGCTCATGGCTGACCGCCCGCGTATCGCGGTCATCTTCACCGGCGGCACCATCGCCATGCTGCCCGACCCGGTGACCGGCGCGGCCGTGCCCTCGCTCGACGGTGCGGCCATCCTTGCCCGCGTCCCCGGCCTCGATGCTATCGCCGCCCTCGAGCCCATCGACTGGGGCCTGGTCCCCGCTTCGCACCTGCGCTTCAGCCAGATCCTCGAGGTCGGAGGGCTCATCGAAGCCGCGGCCGGGCGTGAAGACGTCGACGGCGTCGTGGTCGTGCAGGGCACCGACGTCCTGGAGGAGACGGCCTACGCCTGGGACCTCCTGCACCGGGCGGAAACGCCGGTAGTGGTGGTCGGCGCCATGCGCAACGCGGGCGACCGTGACTACGAAGGGCCGGCCAACCTCGCGGACGCGGTCCGGGCCGCAGCGCATCCCGGCCTGCGCGGTGCCGGTGTGCTGGTGGTGATGGCGGGCCTCATCCTGCCCGCCGACGACGCGACCAAGACCGACAGCCAGGCGCTCGACACCTTCCAGGCGCTCAACCACGGCCGCCTCGGCTACGTGCGCGACGGCGAGATACGACTGGAGCGCGTGCGCGGTCCGCGGTCCGTGCTGCCGCGCACGCCCGATGCCGCGGCCGAGCCGGTGGCGCTGGTGACCGCGGTCGTGGCCACCGACGGTTCGCTCGTGCGTGCGGCCCTGGCGCAGGGCAGTCGCGGGGTCGTGGTCGAGGCCACCGGCTCGGGCAACACCGACCCGGACCTGCTGGCGGCGGCCGTCGAGGCCCTGGCGCAGGGGATCCCGGTGGTGCTGACCACGCGCTGCGCGAGCGGCGCGGTGGGCCCGCTCTACGGCTTCCCCGGCGGCGGTCGGTCGTGGCAGGAGGCGGGGGCCATCATGGGTGGCACGCACAGCGGCCCGAAGGCGCGCATCGCGCTCGCGCTGGGCCTCGGCGCCGGCCTCGACCAGGCCGGGCTGCAGGCGCTCTTCGAGGAGGCGAACGGTGGTCGCGTCCAGAGCTGAGCGCATCATCCTCGGCCGCATCGCGACCCTGCGCGGCGAGCGTGGCTTCGGCTGGGTCGAGGCGCTGGCTCTGGCGGACGGTCGCGTGCTGGCCGCCGGCCAGCGGACGGAGGTGGCGGCGCTGGCCGGGCCGGGGACCGTCACCTGGCGACTGCCGGATGAGCTGGCGGTCATGCCCTCGATCACCGACGCGCACATCCACTGCGCCAGCGCGGCGCTGGCGGCAGATCAGCCGGACCTGACCGGCCTCGACCGCGACGGGGTCACCGCGGCCGTCAGCGCGGCCCATGCGGAGCTGCTGGCGCGCGGCGACGAGGACGGCTGGCTGCTGGGCCACGGCTGGACCGTGCGGGCGCTCGGTGCGCCTCCTCGCGCCGCCTGGCTCGACGAGGCAGCGCCGGGCCGGCCGGTGGCGCTGTGGTCGCACGATCACCACTCGCGCTGGCTCAGTGCCCGCGCGGTCCAGATGGGCGGGCTGGCCGCCATGAGCGATCCCCCCTCCGGCCGCATCGAGCGCGACGAGGACGGCCGGCCCACGGGCGTGATGTACGAGACCGCGGCCGGGCTCATCGACGCCAGCATCCCGGTCGTCACCGCCGGCGATGTCGACTGGGCCGTGGGCGCCTACGCGCGAACCCTTGCCGAGCTGGGCGTGACCTCGGTGCATGACCCCGGCCTCGTGGCACCCGATCCCGAGCTGCAGGGCGGCCCCATCCACTATCGCGACATGGCACGCTCCGGCCGCCTGCCGCTGCGGGTCATGGCCAGCGTGCGCGAGGACCAGCTCGATCGAGCCATCGAGCTCGGCTTCCGCAGCGGGGCGACGGTCGAAGGCGACGAACGAGGACGCTACCGCGACGGCTGGCTGAAGCTGTTCAGCGACGGGGCACTGGGCAGCCGCACCGCGGCCCTGCTCGAGCCCTACCAGGCCGACGACCCGTCCGGCCCGCCGCCCGGCGGTCCCCTGGGCATGCCGCTGCGCACGCGACAAGAGCTGGCCGAGGCGGCAGGTCGGGCTGCCGCTGCGGGGATCGCCAGCGAGATCCACGCCATCGGCGACGCTGCCACACGCACCGTGCTCGACGTGCTCGAGGGCCTCCCCGCGGTTCCCGGCGCCTGGCACCGAGTCGAGCACGCCCAGCTGGTCGACCCCGCCGACGTGCCGCGCTTCGGCGGGGCCGGCATCGCGGCCTCGGTGCAGCCGAGCCACCTGCTCAGCGACGCGGCGGCCATGCGCGCCTCCTGGGGCGAGCGCTCGGCGCACGCCTTCCCCCTGGCCGCGCTCGATGCCGCCGGCGCACTCATGCCCTACGGCACGGACGCACCGGTCGAGTCGGCCGATCCCTGGCCGGGCCTGGCGGCGGCGGTGACCCGCCGTGGTGCCGGCTGGGCGACCGAGGCTGCGTTCTATCCCGAGCAGGCCGTGAGCTTCGAGCGCGCGCTGCGCAGCGCCTGTCTCGACGGGCCACGATCGGCCCGCCTCACCGACCAGGGCCATCTCGAGCGGGGCGCCCGCGCCGATCTGCTGGTCGTGCCTGCGGCCATCTTCGCGAGGCCGCCGGACGCGGACGCCATCGCCACGGCCCGGCCGCTGGCCACGCTCCTCGACGGCGAGGTCGTCTACCGCGCGCCCGAGTTCGAGCTCTAGCCGCGAGCGCTAGCGGCAGCCCAGCCCCGGGCGCGCTCGACGGCGTGGCGCCAGCGCCCCACCAGGCGGTCGCGCTCGGCCGACGCCATCTGCGGTTCGAAGCGCCGGTCGAGGCGCCAGGTCGCGGCCAGCTCATCGGTCGAGGACCACACGCCGGTGCTGAGTCCGGCCAGGAAGGCCGCGCCGAGGGCCGTGGTCTCGGTCACCTGGGGGCGCTCGACCGGCACGCGCAGGACGTCGGCCTGGAACTGGAGCAGGGCGTCGTTCACGGCAGCGCCGCCGTCCACCCGCAGGGCGCCCACGCCGGCGCCGGCGTCCAGGGCCATCGAGTCGAGCACGTCCGCCACCTGGTAGGCCATGGCGTCGACGGTGGCAAGGGCGATGTCCTCGATGCCGGAACCGAAGGTGAGGCCCACGATGGCGCCGCGCGCGTCGGGATCCCAGTGGGGTGCGCCGAGGCCGACGAAGGCCGGCACCACGACCACGCCGTTGTCGCGGTTGCCGCGTGCCGCCAACTCCTCCACCTGCGCGCTGGCCTCGATGGCCTTGAGTCCGTCGCGGATCCACTGCACCGCAGCGCCGGCGACGAAGACCGAGCCTTCGAGAGCGTAGACCGTCTCGCCCTCCTCGCCCAGCTGCCACAGGATCGTGCTCAGCAGGCCATGGTGTGAGGGCACGGGCGTGGTGCCCGTGTTGAGCAGCGCGAAGGCGCCGGTGCCGTACGTGTTCTTGGCCATGCCCGGGGTGAGGCAAGCCTGCCCGAACGTGGCCGCCATCTGGTCGCCACCGATGCCGGCGATGGGCAGCGACGCGCCCAGCAGACCGGGCTCCGTCTCGGCCAGCAGGGCAGAGGAGGGACGCACCTCCGGCAGCATCGCCTCCGGTACGCCGATGATCTCGCAGAGCCACGGATCCCAGCGACGCTCGGCGATGTCGAAGAGCAGCGTGCGGCTGGCATTGGAGACGTCGGTCAGGTGCACGCGGCCGCCGGTCAGGCGCCAGATGAGGAAGCTGTCGACGGTGCCGAAGGCCAGCTCGCCGGCCTCGGCCCGCTGGCGCAGGCCGGGTTCGGCGTCGAGGATGTGGGCGATCTTGGGGCCGCTGAAGTAGGCGTCGAGCGGCAGTCCCGTCAGCGCCCGCACGCGCTCCTCGTGGCCCGCCTCCCGCAGGGCCGCACACTGATCGGCCGTGATGCGGCTCTGCCACACGATGGCCGGCGCCACCGGCTCACCTGTGCCACGGTCCCAGACCACGGTCGTCTCGCGCTGATTGGTGATGCCGATGGCCGCCACCCTGGCCACCCCACCGGGCACCGCGGCGAGCACCTCTCGCGTGGTCGCGAGCTGGCTCTCCCAGATGTCCTCGGGGTCGTGGGTCACGTGTCCGGGGCTGGGGTAGCCCTGGGGGTACTCCCGCTGGGCGACCGCGACCTCCCCGCCATCGCGGTCGAAGACGATGGCCCGCGACGAGGTGGTGCCCTGGTCGAGGGCAAGGACGTAGTCGGCGCTCATGCTCGATCTCCCTGCTCGTCGGCCGCCCCTAGGCGCCGGGGACGTCGTACTCCCGGCGGGCGGCCTCCAGATACTGCGCTACCTCGGCGGCCTGTCGCTGGACGTCCCAGCCCAGGCGCGACCCCGCGATCTCGGCCACGCGCGGCGCCAGCGAGGCCCCGCGGTCGCGGCGCGACATCGACAGGCGCATGCGCCGGCTGAGCACGTCGTCGAGCGACAGCGCCAGCTCCCGCTCCACGGCCCAGGCCACCTCGGCCTCCAGTTCGGTGCGATCGTCGGCCAGCGGGCGCAGCAGGTCGGCCGCGCGGCCGAGCTCCACGACCTCGCGTGCCTGGGTACCGTGGCGCTCTACAAGGGCACCGGTGCGTGCCGCGTCGAGGCCGGTCTCGGCAGCCAGCTCGCGGGCCAGCCGCTCGAGCTGCTCGCGCGGCGCGGCACCGGCCAGGGGCGTCCGCGAGGTCTTGCTGGCGGGGAGCGGCTCCTCGCCGTCGAGGGCGTAGTCGACCGCGTCGCGGGCCATCAGCCGGTAGGTCGTGTACTTGCCGCCGGAGACCCGCACGAGGCCCGAGTCCTCGCGGTGGATGGTGTGCTCGCGGCTGACCCGCGCGGTATCGCCACCGGGCACGCCCACGAGCGGGCGCAGGCCGGCGTAGGCGCCGACCGCGTCGTCGCGGGTGAGGTCGGCGTCGAGCACGTGGTTGACGTTGTCGAGGATCTCATCGACCTCATCTCGGGTCGGCACGGGGCGGTCGGGCGCGCCGTTGTCACCCACGTCGGTGGTGCCCACCAGCCACGCGCCGGGGAAGGGGATGATGAAGACCACGCGCCCAGGCACGCGCAGGGTCATGCCCGTCTGGAGCGACAGCCGTTCCCGATCGAAGACCAGGTGGGTGCCCCGGCTGGGGATGAGCTTCATGCTCGAGCCGCCGAGCCGGGCCTGCGGGTGGCCCAGCCACACGCCGGTGGCGTCGATGACGCGCCTGGCGCGGACGTCGAGCTCGTTGCCCGCGAGCAGGTCCTGCACCGTGACCCCGCTGATGCGGCCCTGTCCGTCGCTGAGCAGGTCGGTCACCCGCGCGCGGGTAGCGACGGTGGCGCCGCGATCGACCGCGCTGAGAGCCACGGCGATGCTGAAGCGCGCGTCGTCCTCGACCCCGTCCGAGTAGGTCACTCCGCCGCGCAGCCCTTGGCGCCTGATGTCGGGGATGAGCTCGGCCACGGCGGCGGCCCCGAGGTGGCGGGCCCGGCCGCCGTCACGCGCAGCACCGAGCAGGTCGTAGAGCGTAAGACCGGCGCCCATGAACGCGCGGTGGAACAGGGGCCAGCCGTAGATGGGGAAAAGGAAGCGCTCGAGGCGCACGAGGTGGGGCGCCAGGCGCAGCAGCCGGGAGCGCTCCGCCAGCGCCTCACGCACCAGCTGGATGCGCAGGTCCTCGAGGTATCGCAAGCCGCCGTGGATGAGGCGCGACGAGCGCGAGGAGGTGCCCACGGCCAGGTCGTCCTGCTCGATGAGGGCGGCCTTCAGGCCGCGGGAGGTCGCGTCGAGGAGGGCGCCTGAGCCGGTGATGCCGCCGCCGATGATGAGCACGTCCCAGGTCTCGTCGGCCAGGCGCTCGAGCGCGGCTCGGCGGTCGCTGAGCGGTGCGTCGGTCACGTTGGCATCCTCCTCGGTCGAGCGGTCGAGCTAGCGTGAGCCGACGGCGACATGGGGGACGGCCGGCTCGGCTGTGCGCAATCGTTCGGCCGCCTCCTCGGCGCTGATGTCGCGCTGGGGCTCGGAGAGCAGCTCATAGCCGACCATGAACTTGCGCTTGGTCGCCTCCAGCAGGGGCGGCATGAAGTGGGCGTGCAGCTGCCAGGGCTCGGTGAGTGAGCCATCGAAGGGGGCCTGGTGCCAGCCCATGGAGAAGGGCATAGGCTGCTCGAACAGCGTGTCGTAGCGCTGCATCAGCCGCTGCAACGTGTGGCGCAGGCCGTCGCGCTGGGCATCGTCGAGGTCGGGGATGCGCGACGCCGGGCGCTTGGGCAGGAGCATGGTCTCGAAGGGCCACACGGCCCAGAAGGGCACCAGCGCGATCCATTCCTCGTCCTCCTCCACCACGCGCACGCCGCCCGACTCCTGGGCTATCACGTCGAGCAGCAGGCGGCGGCCGCTGGAGCCGTGATGGCGCCGCTGCGAGGCGTCCTCTCGGGCAGCGCGATCGGGCAGCGCCGAACCCGACCAGATCTGGCCGTGGGGATGGGGGTTGGAGGCCCCCATGGCCGCGCCGCGGTTCTCGAAGATCTGGACCCAGCGCCAGTCGGCGCCCAGGTCGAGCGTCTGCTCGGCCCACGTGTCGATGACCTCGCGCACGCCCGCGGGATCCATGCCGGTGAGCGTCAGGTCATGCCTCGGGCTGAAGCAGATGACGCGGCAGGTGCCCGGCTGCGCCTCCGCACGAAGCAGGCCGTCCTCCAGGCGCTCGTCGCCCGCGTCCGGCTGCAGTGCCGCGAAGTCGTTGGTGAAGACGAAGGTCGAGGCGTACTGCGGGTTGGTCGCGCCGCTGGCACGGGTGTTGCCGGGACAGAGATAGCAGTCGGGGTCGAAGGCTGGGCGCTCAGCCGCAGCCGAGCCGCGCTCCTTGCTGCCCTGCCAGGGGCGCTTGGTCCGCCCGGCTGAAACCAGCACCCACTGGTCGGTCAGGGGGTCGTAGCGGCGATGCGGTCCGCGCGGCAGCCCCATCTCAGGCGCCCAGCGCCACGCCCGGCAGCGCGGGCACGGCCGGCTCGGCGCCGGCGAGGATGAGCTCGCCCACGCGCTCCTCGAGGACGGCCGGCGTCCGAGACGATGATGTCGGCGCGATCGAGGCGCGCGATGGTGCTCACGCCGGTGATGCCCCACTTGGTGTGATCGGCCGTGACCACGAGCTGCCCACCGGTCTCGATGAGCGCCTGGTTGGTCTCGGCCTCGAGCATGTTGGGGGTGGTGAAGCCGGCCCGCTCGTGCATGCCGTGCACGCCGAGGAAGACGAGGTCCACGTTGACCGCGCGCATGGCGTTCACGGCGAAGGGTCCGACCAGCGCGTCGGACGGGGTGCGCACACCACCGCTGAGGATGATGGTCTGGTCGCTGCGGCCGCCGTGATAGAGGACTTCCGCGGCCGGCACGGAGTTGGTCACGACCGTCAGCCGTGGGATCTCGGAGAGGCGCCGGCCGACCTCGTAGGTGGTGCTGCCGGCCGACAGGGCCACGGCCATGCCCGGCTCGACGAGGGCTGCAGCCCGGCGCGCGATGGCCAGCTTGGCCTCATGCTCGAGGGTGCGCTTGGTGTCGAAGCCCGGCTCGTGCACCGCCGAGTCGCGCAGCAGTGTGGCCCCACCGTGGACCTTGACCAGGTGGCCCTCCGCCTCGAGCGCCTCGAGGTCGCGCCGGACGGTCATGTCGGACACGCCAAGCTCGCGCATGAGGTCGGACACGCGGACTGCGCCGTCAGCGTTCAAGCGTTGAAGGATATAGGCGTGCCGTTGCGGGGCCAGCAAGATCGAGTCCCTCTATGAAGTGGACGGACGGGGTGTAGTCTGGGACCAAATCCAACAGAAGTCAACGCATCAGCACAGTCCTGCAGGGGCGGAGACCGATTCGAGTTGACATTGCACCCACCTTAGGCGCACAATCCGGCCAAACCGTGTCGGTTTCTGTTGGACTCAATGATGCCAACAGGCAAGGAGGAGGAACACATGTTCCCTGTTTCCCGCGCACCGCGGCGCATGGCCGTCGTAGCCACCGCGGTCGCCACCGCAGCCCTTGTGGGCTCGAGCGTCGCCGTTGCCGCGCAAGACGACGTCACCGTGACCTTCCGCACCCGCCCGGACAATGAAGCCGAGGCGCAGGTCTACCGGGATATCGCTGCGCAGATCTCAGAGCAGCTCGACGGCATCACCGTGGACTACCAGGCCGGTGGGACCGAGACGGCCGGCTACCAGGACACCCTCAAGACCGAAGCCGCCGCGGGCACGGCGCCCGACGTCTTCTGGATCCCGGGCACCGACGTCGCAGACTTCGGCACGCGCGGCATCATCGGTGATATGCGCTCGTTCGCCGACGCCACCGAGGGCTACAGCGACGATGGCTTCTACCCGGGCCCGATGTTCCACCTCACGTTCGATCCCGAGACGGGCGAGCCGGGTGGTCCGCTCTGGGGCCTGCCGCGCGACGTCTCCACGTTCGCGCTCTACCTGAACCTCGACCTGCTGGCAGAGGCCGGTGCAGAGGATCCCCGCGAGCTCGCCGCCAACGGCGAGTGGACGTGGGAGGCCTTCGAGGAGGTCGGCGAGGCCGTGGCCGCGCTCGGCAGCGACGTCAAGGCCTACGGCGCCAACGCCTGGTGGGGCCCGTACGGCGTCTGGCTGAATGGTGCCGGTGGTGGCTTCTTCAATGAGGCCCGCGACGCCTGCGCCCTCGACACGCCTGAGTCCATCGCCGGACTCCAGCAGCTGGTAGACGTCTACGCGAAGGACAACTTCGCGGTCGCCTACGGCGAGGACTCGGAGCCGCCGTTCCTGGCCGGCACCGTGGGCATGTTCCAGAACGGCCGCTGGGCCACGCCGAACATGCGCACCAATGCGAACTTCGACTGGGACGTGGTCGCCCTTCCGGACGGCCCGGTCCCCGGCGGTAACTGGCTCTTCTGGGGCGCGTACACGGTGAATGCCGCGTCCGAGCACCCTGATGAGGCCTGGCAGGTCCTGTACGCCCTCACCGACCCCGAGATCCAGAAGACGGTCTCCGAGCTGGGCGCCAACATCCCCAGCCGCGTGGGTCAGCAGGGCATCGATGACTTCCTGACCTTCACCCCGCCGGCGAACAACCAGGCCTTCCTCGATGGCCTGGCCAACAGCAGCGTGGCCGAGGGCCCGCTCTGGGCCGGCAGCTGGCCGCAGTTCGACCAGGTCATGGGCCCGGCCATCCAGGGTGTCGTCAATGGCGACATCAGCGTGGAGGAGTTCCAGGCCACCATCTGTGCAGAGGCCAACGCCGCCGCCTTCGGCGACTGATCTCGTCACGCAAGACACGGAGCTGGCTTGACCAGCTCCGTGTCGCCTTGCTTCCCGACTAGCCCCTCCTGAGGCACGACTTCATGTCCGTCCGGACCGCCGACCCGCGCCGCCCCGCGCTCCCGGCCGTGCCTTCCCCGCGCGACCCACAGGGCTCGCTGAAGCGTGGGTTGCTCACGATCGTCCCGCTCCTGCAGGCGATCCTGACCGTCGTCGGCGTGGGCGCTGTCATCGCCCTGCTCCTGGCTGGCGACCTCGGCCTGCCGCTCCCGCTCTACCTGTTCGTCCTCGCGGTACCGATCCTGTTCTCGGTCGCCGCCGCCGCATCGACGCTGTGGACCCTGCAACGCACCGCCCGCGGACGGGTCGCGGCCATCATCGTCGACTACCTGGCCTTCCTGACCGCCTTCCTGCTGCTGCTGCACCTGCAGGGCGTCTTCGTCGGCTTCGGTGACCTGGCCGACGTCTTCGCGGCCTCGCTGCCATGGATGGTGGTCGCGCTCATCGCCTATCTGGTCGGCTATGCCACCGAGTGGACGACCAGGCGACCCACCGCCACTCGCGTCATCACCATCGTGCGCTACGGCCTCTTCGCGGTGGCGGGCGTCGGGTTCCTGGCCGCCATCGATGCCGTGCACGGCGCACTCGAGCTGCTGCGAGGCCTGGCCGACCCGGTCAACTTCGGCCTGGCCGTCGTCAGCCTCGTGCTGCTCGGGTTCCTGATCGCCCTCTGGGGAATCGAGGGCAGGCTCCGTTTCGGCGCCACGCTCGGCGACAACGAGCTGCTCGACGGGGTCCTGCTCATCTCGCCCAACCTCCTGGGGTTCCTGGGCTTCTTCGCCGGTCCGCTGCTCTTCAGCCTGTACGTCAGCCTGACCGACTGGGATGCCTTCAGCGACCCCATCTTCCTCGGTCTCGACAACTACCTCGAGCTGCTGTCGGTGCAGTTCCTCTGGCTCAGCGACCCCTCCGTCCTGCTGCCCACTGAGCTGAACCGGGGCTTCGCCGAGGTATTCCGCATCGGCCCGCTGATGATGGCGGCCAAGGACAAGCTCTTCTGGCTGTCGCTGCGCAACATCTTCGTCTTCTGCCTCATCGCCATCCCGCTGGCGGTCATCCCGGCCCTCTTCATCGCCTCGCTCCTCAACACCCGCGTCCGCGGCATCCGCATCTTCCGGACCATCTACTTCATCCCCACCGTCGCCGGCATCGTGGGCGTGGCCATCATCTGGAAGCAGTTGCTGGACCAGACCGTCGGGTGGATCAACTACGGCGTCACGCTGACGGTCGACTTCCTCAACGCAATGCTCGGCCTCTCCCTCGAGGACCCCAGGATCGCCTGGCTCTCCGACCCGGTCACCGCACTGCCGATCATCGCGGTCGTCTTCGCCTGGACCACGGTCGGCTTCAACTCGGTCATCTATCTCGCCGGCATGCAGGGGATCTCCGCGGATCTCTACGAGGCGGCCACCATCGACGGCGCCAACCGCTGGCAGCGCTTCATCCACATCACCATCCCCTCGGTCTCGGCGACGACGTTCTTCGTCATCGCCACCACGACGATCCTGGCCTTCCAGCTCTTCACCGAGGTGTGGGTCCTTACGGGTGGCGTCCAGCCTCCAGGCGGTCCCAACAACGCCACCATGACGCCGGCGTTGTACCTCTACAACTCGGGCTTCCAGAACTTCGAGTTCGGATACGCATCCGCCATCGCATGGGCACTCTTCGGCATCATCTTCATCTTCACGCTGATGCAGTTCCGACGACAGCGAGCGGAGGCACGCGGTGTCTAGTCAGCGCCCGACCAGCCGTGATCGCAGTGGCTCGACGTGGACTCGTCTCCGTCCGCGTGCGGGATTGCTGGGCACGTACCTGCTGCTCACCATCGTGGGCGTCATCTTCGTCTTCCCGTTCGTGTTCATGGCCGCGACCTCGCTCAAGACCAGCGAGGAGGTCTTCCGCTACCCGCCACGCCTGCTGCCGATGGAAGCGGTGAAGGCGGTCGTTGCCGGTGAGGAGCTGCCGCTGTACGACATCCCCGTGGACGATACGACCTACCAGATGGCGGCCGTGGAATCGGGCATCCGGGCCGGGCTGTTCGCGCCGCCCGACTCGCCCACCGAGACCACGCTGTGGCCACTCGAACTGGCCGCGCCGGTGCTCGACGAGTCGGGTGAGGAAGTGACCCAGGAGGTCGAGGGCGAGGCGCTGCCTCTGTACGACGTGGCCTACGAGGAAGGCACCGAGCGCCAGGTGAAGATGCGCAACACGTCGGTGGCGCGATTCATCCTGCCCGAAGACACCAGCGTCAGCAGCTACGCGGTGCTGCGCACAGCCACGGCCGTCGAGTCGCCGACGGCGCACCCCGAGAACTTCTCGACCGTGCTCGAGAAGGAGGGCTTCGGCCGCAACGTGACCAACACCATCCTGGTGACGCTGGCCGTCGTCTTCGGCCAGCTCTTCACCTCCATCCTCGGCGGCTACGCCTTCGCCCGCATCAAGTTCCCCTTCCGCAATGCGCTGTTCCTGGTCTACCTGGGTTCGATCATGGTGCCTTTCGTGGTGCTCATCATCCCGCTCTACCAGCTCATGGTCGGTATCGGCTGGGTCGACAGCATCCCGGCGTTGATCTTCCCCTGGATCTTCAGCGCCTACGGCACGTTCCTGATGCGCCAGTTCTTCATCACCATCCCGAAGGAACTGGAGGAAGCGGCCTTCATCGACGGAGCCAGCCGCTGGACCATCCTGTGGCGCATCTACGTACCGCTCAGCCTGCCTGCCCTGGCTACCCTGGGCACCTTCGCGTTCCTCTACGCGTGGAACAGCTTCGTGTGGCCCTTCGTCGTCATCAGCACGGGCAACGAGGCCGCGCAGGTCATCACCGTGGCGCTGACGCAGTTCGGCGGTCGGGCTGCGGTCTCGCCACAGCTGGTCTTCGCCGGCGTCGTCATCGCCGTCTCGTTCCCCATCCTCGTCTTTATCATCGTGCAGCGCTACTACCAGGCCAACGTCGCGTCCAGCGGCATCAAGTAGCGGACTCGCCGACGGCTCGGTCGGTACGCTCAGCCCTGCACGGATCCGGCACCGACGCAGGCCTCTACCGACCAGATCCGCGGGGTGCAGCCGGTGCGGGCGGGGTACTCGCGCTCGACGGTCTGGCGCAGGCCGTCCACCGCCTCGTGCTGCACGAGGCTGATGGTGCAGCCGCCGAAGCCGCCGCCGGTCATGCGTGAGCCGACGACACCGGGCACGCCCACGCTGAGCTCGACGAGGGTGTCGATCTCGGGGCATGTGATGGCGTAGTCGTCGCGCATGGAGGCCTGGCTGCCGGCCATCAGTTCGCCCAGGGCGACGTGGTCGTCGGCGGCCAGGGCGTCCACGGCGTCGAGCACGCGCTGGTTCTCGGTCAGCACGTGGTAGGCGCGCCGATGGTCGACCGGGTCGAGGCGGTCGCGATAGGACTGCAGCCGGTCCAGGTCGATATCGCGCAGCAGCGTGACCGACGGGTCCTCGGCCGCGATCGCGGCCACCACGCGCTCACAGGCGGCGCGCCGGTCGTTGTACTCGTTGTCCGCATGGCCGTGCGAGACGCCGCTGTGGATGACCACCAGCGACAGCTCGTCGGGCAGGGGCACCGGTCGCCATTCGGTGGAGCGGCAGTCGAAGAGCAGGGCGCTGCCCTCGACCCCGCAGGCAGAGGCGAACTGGTCCATCAGCCCGCACCTGACCCCGACGTGGTTGTTCTCCGCGTACTGGGCGATGCGCGCGACCTCCAGTGGTGCGATGGCGGGCCCCTCCGGCGCCGAGAGCGCCCAGGCGGTGACCACCTCCAGCGCCGCCGAGGAGGAGAGCCCCGAGCCGATGGGCAGGGTGCTGTGAAGGACGCCGTCGAAGCCACTGATGGGCTGGTCGTGCTCAGCCAGCGCCCAGGCCGTGCCCGCGATGTAGTCGTGCCAGGCGTCACCCTTGGACGGGAAGGGGTCGAGCCCGATGGTCGCCGCCGCGCCGTTGTCGAGGCGCGTGATGCGCACCCGCGGCGCCACGGTGGGCACAAGCGCCAGGCGCACGTCCATGTCGATGGCGAAGGGGAGCACGAAGCCGCCGTTGTAGTCGGTGTGCTCGCCGATGAGGTTGACACGTCCGGGAGCGCGCACGATGACGACGTCGCGCTCGCGTCCCGCGAGCTCCGGGTAGGCCCTCACGAGGCGCGCCCGGAACTCTTCGGCGGCCAGGCTGGCAGGGATGCTCACGACCTTGATGGTATGAGCCGTGGACCTGCCGCGCACGGAGTTCTGGTAGGGTCTTGGGGCCGTGAGTCGTCGCACTGCCCTCATCGCTTCGATCTGCCTGGCGCTACTCGCCCCTGCGCCCGTCGCAGCGCAGGGTGAGCCCGCCGCCTCCCCCGCGCCTTCGCCCGCAGCCATCTCCCTCGTGCCCCTCGCCGAGACGCTGACGGCCACGCCCTCGCCCACTCCGGGAGCCGCCGTGGTGGCCTTGGAGCCACCTCCACCGCCACCGCCGAAGCCTGACTTCAGGGTCGGTCGGTGGAAGCTCCAACGGCTGAAGTGGCGCGAACTCCACCTCACCAACGGCAACGAGCTGCCCCTCCGGACCGTCGGCCCGACGGACGATCGTGGCATCCCCATGCGTCCGCTGGGGCTGTCGGGCAAGCTGGTGTACAACCCGACCGTCATCGCGCAGCAGGGCTTGAAGCGCCTCGACAGCTACAAGCAGACCGGCAAGGCCGTCCACCTGCGCCAGGCACGCAAGTTCCTCGACAAGCTCAAGGAGCTGTCAGACGGCGGGCGCAAGCGCCGCTGGCAGCCGCACGACTACGACTACCGTCAGTTCGAGAGCGGCTGGGTCAATGCCAACTCGCACGGGCTGGTGCTCTCGTTCGTCTCGCGCTTCTACCGCCTCACCGGCAACGAGAAGCGGCTGACCGAAGGCGAACGCCTCCTCGCGGCGTATCTCCAGCGGCCGGACGATCAGCGCTGGTTCTCGGAGACCACCAAGCGCGGCTACCTCTGGTTCGAGCACTGGCCCGACGGGCGCCACGCCCATACACTCAACGCGCACCTCAACGCCATGTTCGGCCTCTACGACTTCTGGCACGCCACGGGCTCACCCGTGGCCGAGCAACTCTTCCTCGGCGGAGCCAAGACCTTGCGCGACAAGCTCGACCGCTTCCGTCAGCCGGGCGAGCTGTCGTACTACAGCCTGGGCCACGACCGCAGCTCGCTGCACTACCACGAGACCCACGTCGAGCAGCTGCGCACCCTGTCGCGGATTACCGGCGACAAGTGGTTCGCGCGCCAGGCCGACCGCTGGCAGCGCGACGAGGTGGCGTGGAAGGCGAAGTACCGTGGGAACGGCGTGAAGGGGCGCCGCTAGCGCGTCCCTCGCTGTCCCTGTGGGCGCTAGGATGGCGCGGGTACGGGAGCATCGCGGCGCCGAGCCGCCAGCGCCCTGAGCCGAACCTAGCGAACGGAGGGAACCACTCGATGATGGACTCGATCCAGCGGGCTATCGGCGTCATCGTCGGCGCCATCGTCAGCCTCGTGCTGCTGGGGCTCATGGCCGGGGTGGCGGTCGAGGAAGCGATCGTCCCGCTGGCCATCGGCGCGCTCGCGGCCTGGGCCTGGCCGGTGGCCATCGCCATCTGGCTGGGGCGGCGAGCCAAGCGGCGGCGCGAAGACAAGATCCAGTCGGAGTTGGAGCGCCAGATGAACGAGCAGAACCGAGGCTAGCCCGTCGCGTCAGCCGCGGCGAGTGGCGCTCCTCCTGCGCGGCTCGAGCGGCAGCAACAGCGGCTGCCAGTCGACGCCGTTGCGATCGCGGTGCCAGAAGACGATGGCGTTGTAGCGGCGGGCCAGGGACATCACGAAGCGGTAGTCGCGCGGGTTGATGTTCCCCATCGGTGCCGTACCGACCTCCAGGTCGTCCACGTGTCCTCCGTCTGCCGGCGCGCGGGAGCCATACCTCCCCACGATCGCCCCGGCCAATCCTATCGGGCCTCCTCGCGCTCCGTCGGCGGCGTGGCCGGAGATGCCGGGACGAAGCGGGCGAGCTACTCGGTGGAGGCGTGCTCCAAGCCGTGCTCCACGACCTCCTGCTCGGCTTCGGAGAGGTTCGCCTGCAGCACGCGCAGGTACTCCTCCTCCTCGCCGACGTGCGTCTTGACCGTGGCGTAGAAGGCGATGATCAGCCGCCGCAGTCCGAGCGCGTCGGTGGGGTTGAGCGCGCCGCCTTCGACGCGGTCCATGTACCCGCCCATGTCCTCGATGAGCTGGCCCAGCTCCGCGTGCTCGCGCCGCAGATGGGCCATCGCGTGCCGGTTCTGCTGCAGCCGCTCGAGCTCGGGGTAGACGTTCTGCTCGACGACCTGGACGTGTGGCCAAAGCGTGCCGGTCATGAAGTCATACTCGGCCGCGAAGCGGGCGGTGAACTCGTCCGGCACCGGGCGCTGCTCGAGCAGGTCGGCCAGCGCCGGCAGGCGATCGACGTGCTCCCGGATGCGTTCGTGGTGCTCGTGACCGGTCTGTGGCAGCGGCGACATCGTTCGACCTCGTGATGCGGCCCGTTCGTGCCCGGGCTGGAGAATGCAGCACCGACCGCGGCCCGGCCGGCCGACTCTCAGCCTGCCCCGCCGGTCCGGTGGTCTGACAGGGCCGAAGGGACCGGAAACGGCCCAGGCCGTGAACAGCCCGGGCACGCGGTCGGCATGCCAGGAGGCGGATGACGGCCCGGTAGCGTCCGGCCTAACGCGCCGGGATCGAGTGCGTGGGACCAGCGAAGGCTCCCGAAGCGGGCGAAACCCCGGTCGGCGCTGGACCACGTCGCACCGTTCTCGACCGCGATCGCCGCGTGATAGGCGTCGGGCACGTCATCGCATCGCATCGAGCGAAACGCCCTCGTCCATGGCCTCGGCGACCGATCGGATCGACGTCAGATCGACGCCGGGCATGACCCCGCTCCCCCCGAACACCGGGAGATCGGCGATCGGCACTTCGATCCGCGTGGGTCGGAATGCGACCTGGATGGCATCTTCGATGACCCGACCTATGGTCCGGTCCGACCGGTCGGCGAGCTGCTTCACCCGGTATCCGGCTGCACCAGGCCGTCCGCGGAATCATCGGACGCACCCACAACGCCCACCACCGCGTCCATGTCGGTGGCGCCGCCAAACTAGGGCTCGGCGCAGTTCCCCAGCCCGCTCAGGTCCGGCTCCGTCGCGCCGTCCGAGACCGCCACTGACCTGCGCGTCCCGCAGAGCTCGTTGCCGGAGAACGTCGGCGCCGACCCCGCGCCCGCGATGGAGACACCGGTGTCGCTACCCTCGATCGAGTTGTCGACGACCTGCGGAGACGAACGCGACAGCGTGAGTCCGGTGAACACGGCGGTGATCCGATTACCGCTGACGGTCCCGGTGGAGTCGGTGACGTTCACCCCTTCGAACCCGGAGTCGATCGTGTTGGCCGTGATCGAGCCGTCGAAGTCCGTGACTGCCACGCCTCTCGCGTAGCCGTTGACCGTGTTGCGGTCGATGACCCCGACCCCGTCGTCGTACTGGATGCCGGTTTCGTTGCTCGAAGCATGCTCGATGTGGTTGCCCCGGATGATGGCCGCGCCCTGCTCCGCGCGGATCGGGAACCCGACCTCGGTCATGGTGTTGCCCTCGATCAAGGGCGCCGCGTCCCCCCTGGACTCGATGCCCCACTGGGCCCATTCCAGGTGGTTGTCACGAATCTCCGCCGCATCACCAAAGCCACCCACGATGTGGGCGCCGCCGGCAAGCTCGTTGCCCTCGATCAGCGCCTCCGACAGATCGAACGAGGCGATCGGCCCCGAATCGACGACCCGGTTGCCGCGGATGGTCGCGCGCGAGCCGCCACCGACGACGATCGCACTTCTGATTGCCTCGACCTCATAAGGCTGCCCCAGCCCGACCCCATCGAAGTGATTGCCCATGATGGTCGGGGCACCACCGATGGCAACGACCGCCGAGGGCTCGCCGGCAAAGGTCAAGCCGCTGAGCGTCGGGTCGGCCTCGAAGATGAGGATCGCGTAGCGCTGGTCGGCGGCCGGCCGGCCCGCCAGCACGCCGGTCTCGGTCGAAGGACCGTCGTCGGTCGCGCGGATGACGATCGTCTCGATGTCTCCGTCACCTCGGATCTCCAGATCCTGCGTGATGGTCACAACCTCGGTGTAGGTACCCGGCCGGACGAGGATCGTGTCGCCGTCGCCGGCCATGGCCACGCCCTCACTGAGAGTCGTGACGTCGCCCGAGCCGTCGGCCGCGACGACGATCGTGCCGGCGACCAGGCGTGATCCGACCGCGAAGCTCGCCGCCAGCGCCAGCGCCAGCAGCAGGATCGCTCCGACCGTGACCGCCATCCGCCGGGCCTGGTCTAAGTGCACCCGCTCGGTCATCGGGAACCAGCGTTCGCTCGTGGCCCAGCCCGGCCGCTGCGGGGCACCTTCCATGCGCTCCGCGAAGCGCTTGAAGAGCTCCTCTGGCGCGCGCTGCGGAGCCCGTTCGTCGAGTAGCTCCGGCAGCTGCTCGCGGAAATCGTTCGGCAGCGTCACAGCGCCCCCCCCACGGCACTGGGCCGTCGCGCGTCAGCTTCGAGGTTGGCCCGCATCCGGGCGTTCGTCCGACTGAGCCGGGACTTGACGGTGCCGACCGGGATGCCCAGCATCAGGGCGGTCTCCGCGACCGGCAATCGCAGGTAGTAGTGGAGGACCACGAGCGCTCGCTGCTCGGGGTCCAGACCGCTCATCGCCCGGTCGACCACGTCGCGGTCAGCGGTCTGATCGGCGGGGTCTGGCGTGACGCCAGCGATCGGCTCCAGGCGTGTCTGCGCCCGACGCCACGACTGGTCCTTGCGTGCCTCGCGGTAGCAGGCGTTGACGAGGATGCGTCGCAGCCAGGGTTCGAAGCGGTCGGGATCGCGCAAGCCCTTGAGGTCTCGCCAGGCAGCGAGCAGCGCCTCCTGGGTCGCGTCCTCTGCCCGATGCTGATCGACGAGGATGAGGCGCGCGGCGGCGTAGAGCCGGTCGATCCACAGGCGCCCGAGCTCGGTGAACGCCGCGCGGTCCCCCTCCATCGATCTGAGGACCAAGTCCCGCTGCATCGGGATCCCTCCGTCTCCGAACTCAGCCGAAGCCTACTCTGCGGCGTAGGGCTCGGGGATCTCGGGCATCGGTCGCGGGAAGATCGTGCCGACGAACTGCGGCGAATCCCGCCAGTCGGCGACGGCATAGGCGTTCAGACCTTCATACCCGCCTCGGCCGACGAACTCGAGCCAGCCGGCATTGACGCCGGCCTCGATGTTGCCGAAGCTCGTGACCTCGACGAGCCAACTGCCCCCGTCGTTGGTCAGCTCCCAGGTGGATGCGACAACCACGTTGAAGATCGAGAGGTCGTCCAACATCTCGGTGGTGTCCACGATGTAGTTGTCGGTAGACGTGTACGTCCCCGTCAGGCGCGGGTCGCTCGAGACCAGGCTCCCCACGTAGACGGAGCCGGTCACCTCTTCGAGACCATCTGAAGCGGAGCTCGTCCCCTCGACGACTTGATCTTGCTGCGTGGTGCGTTCGCCGGTGAAGCTCGTGACTTCAGCCGCCTGCGCCGCGACCCCGACCGTCGAGCCTGCCAGCAGGCCGAGCGCGAAGATGGAGATGGTGGTGGTCTTGATCGTCCGCATGGCGAACCTCCTTGTGCTCATCATCCTGTCGCTCTCAGCCGGTCGGGAGATCGGTGCTCCAGGCGAGCCCGAAGAGCGGGACGTCGTCGATGACGAGGTCCGTGTTGTTGAACCCGAGCAGCGTCTGCTGCTGGACGCCGTCCGCATCCGCGTACGCACCGGTCCCGCCGACCACGACACGGCTGATGGGCAGGCCGACGTCCATGTACTCGAACCCGCTCGTGACGATCGTGTCCTCGCCGCCATCGTCGAGAACGAAGATCTGGGTCGTCGCGGCCAGGGATCCGCTCGTGGTGGTCGCAGCATCCTCGGTGTGCACGCCGTAGCACGTCCACGTGCCCAGCACCGCGTCGGGGAACTCGGGCGCGGGGACCCCGGCCTCGTCGTAGACGACACCGTCACAGGTCGCGTCCGTGCAGGTCAGCGTGCCGGACTCGTAGATGTAGCCCTCGGTCACGAAGTAGCCACCGCGCGTAGGGTTGCCGTCGCCGTCGACGAGGACGGGGTCCGGGACGAAGCGACTGCCGGTCTCGGCAACCTCGACCGTGAGCGTGCCCTGGGCCGCGGCTGCGGTCGTCAGCAGGAGCGTCGCGCCGAGCGCCATGAGTGTGCCGGCGATGGACGCTGAGACGGTGGTCGTTCGGAGCATGTCGTGCCTCCCTCTGGCCAGCCCATGGCGGGCTGCGATCGACGTATAGGTACGAGGACGAGACTTCTGGTTCCCGATTCGTCGGCCTTCGGCCTCACCGCGATCGATCGGTCGCTCAGACCGCGTCGCTACACGAGCCCGGGTCTGTCTCGACGGTGGTCCGCGTGACCGCGTTGTGTACCTCTGCTATCGTGTTCGTACTCGGGCGGCTAGCTCAGCTGGTTAGAGCACTTGCTTGACATGCGTCCCGAGGAATGCGGCGTAGGTGTCGCATGAACACGAGCCCTCACCGATGCGGTGAGGGCCTTGTTATGGGCTGGACGTTATGTGCTGAATCGGCCCTGCGACCTGGGCTGGACGGCAGCGCCAGAGCCGCACGTTCGTGGCCGGCAACGAGCACGACTGAGGGGAGGGTAGAGCTCGAAGTCACTCGCGTATCGCTCCCGGAGAACAAGGCATCCATACACACGAGAGGAACCACCCACCATGACCGACAAGATCGTCACCGGACCTGTCCAGGTCTTCGTCATCGGCTTCGAGAAGCCCGACTTCAACGGCCAGATTCTCGCGGCCCTCAAGAAGGCCCGCAAGCGCGGCGTCATCCGCCTCGTCGACCTGCTCTTCGTGCAGAAGGACCGCGGCGGCTCGATCAGCTCGACGATGCACCTGACCGACCTGTCCGAGGCCGAGCGCCTGC
>Ga0316198_10000237_pt1 | contig 26766 bp, 23 predicted proteins | sample OudBieAanoxic_MG_FD_204935 | JGI IMG/M metagenome (GOLD analysis project Ga0316198, IMG submission 204935) | Coastal sediment microbial communities from Oude Bieten Haven, Netherlands - site A anoxic | ecosystem: Environmental > Aquatic > Marine > Coastal > Sediment | place: Netherlands... | reverse complement strand
TATTTTGCATATCAACCTCCTCCGAGCAGCCGTATCGCACCACTCACCGCCACAATGACACCGCGCAGCCCGAGGCCGACGCAGACAAGCACCACCACGCTCATGACCAGGTTCTGGAAGCGCGAGTTGACACCCTCACCCAGCAGATCACGGTCATTCATGGCGATCCACAGGAAGACCGCGACCAACGGCAGCAACAGGCCGTTGAAGGCCTGGGCGAGGATGATGACCGGGATCGGGTGAACATTGGCAATGCCAAAGGCCATTCCGATGACCAGAACTCCGAGCCATACCGCCCGATAGCGCAGTGAATTCGCCATCCATTTCGGATCGTCTTTTTCGCCGAGGAGCGAGCGTGCGGTCAGAGCGGCCGCCAACGGCGCCGTGACTGCAGATGTGAAACCGGCAGCGAAGAGACCGATCGCCAGCGACGCTCCGGCCCCTCGACCCAGGCGATCACCGAGCACCGCTGCCAGGCGCTCGTACTCGAGACCACCGCCGAGAGCGCTGCCAACCACCAACACTCCGAGCGAGATGACTCCCCCGCCGATGATCGCTACAGCGATTCCCCACCGCATCTCCTCGAGCTTGCTGTCGCGCGCCAGGGCTGAACCCAGGAAAAGGTTGTAGGGAACCACGGTCGTGCCGACGAGGCCGAGGACCAGGACTGTTCCTCCGGCCGGGATCCTCGGCACCAGCAGGCCACGAAACAGCTCGCCGAGATCGGGTCCGAGGCGAACGGCAGTGACCAGGAAGGCCACACCCATGACAGCGACCAGAGCGCCGGCGATGCGAGCGATCCAACGCGTGCTTCCGGTTGCCAGCAACAGAGCTGCCGCTACTCCCGCTAGGAGGGTGAGAGTCGCGGGCGAGGCATCGACGATCAGTCGCAGTCCGGCCACACCACCCAGCAGATTCCCCGCCTCGAACGCCGCGCAACCGAGAATGATGCCGACAGCCGCCAGGACCGGCACCGACCGGCCCCACCCCGAGTCGGAGAATCGGCCGCGGATAGCCTCGCCGAGTTCCTTGCCGGTCACGACCGTAATGCGACCAGAGGCTTCCTGGAGAACCAGGCAGGCAAATACCGAAAACAGCAGCGCCCATGCAAGTGCAAATCGAAAGTCGCTACCCGCCCTCGCTGCGGTCGTCACCGTACCGGGTCCGATGAATGCGGCTGCAATCACCGACCAGAAAAGGACATTCAGAAGGCGTTTCATGAGTGCACACTATACGGGACGAAAATCCAATCCGGGACAACGGGTGAGATGGGATTGTAGGCGGGTTCTTCAGTTTGCGGCCCGCTACCGATGGCTTCCATTCGACGAGTAGATGGGAGCCAGCGCCTTCCGTCACAACCACAAAGGCACAAAGTCACGAAGGCGCGCACAAAGATATCCCTTCGTGTTGTGCTTTGTGTCTTCGTGCCTTCGTGTTTGCGGCTATCCGGCGTCGAAGCGAACTAGGGCTCGACTTCTTCCAGGAGATGAGCTGTAGGCGCGTCCGTTCGGGCGCGCGAAAAGGGCATTGAGGCAGTCGTTGGCGGGCCCTGAAGGGGCGACAGAAAAAACGTCATTTTTCGGTTCCGTAGCCGCCACCACCGGGGGTCTCGAGGACGACGCGATCGCCGGCAGCGACTTCGCAGCCGTCGATGCCCGCCAGCTCGTTTCGGCTCCCGTCTGCACTGATGATCGCCTGGCGACCGACTGCACCCTCGCCGCCGCCCGCCATTCCATATGGCGCGCTCACCCGATGCTGACTGAGGATCGAAAACTCGAGCGGCGCCAGGAACTCGATCTCGCGGACCAGGCCGTCCCCCCCTCGCCACCTTCCCTCGCCACCGGAACCACCCCGGATCGCAAAGCGGTGCAACCTCACCGGGTACCGATGCTCAATCACCTCGGGGTCCGTGATACGGGTGTTGGTCATATGAGTGTGGACGCCGCTGGCGCCGTCGAATCCGTCAACCGCGCCGCTACCGCCACCGACGGTCTCGTAGTAGCCGAAAGTCTTATCCCCGAAACTGAGGTTGTTCATCGTGCCCTGGCTGCAACCCGCCACCGACAACGCCTCGAGCAGGGTGTCGGTAAGTCGCTGGCTGGTTTCGACGTTGCCGCCGACCACCGCAGGACAGTGTTCCGGGTCCTCTGTGTACTCGGGATTCAGAAGCCCGCGCGGAATGCGAATCTCGATCGGCTCGAGGAGGCCCTCGTTAAGCGGCAGATCGACGTCTACCAGCAACCGCATCACGTACATCGAAACAGAGTGGACAATGGCAGGGGTCGCGTTCAGATTGCCGGGGTGGACATCCGCACTGCCGGCAAAATCGAGGACCGCGCGGTTGCCTTCGATCGTAAAACTCGCAACCAGTGGCGAACCGTCGTCGAGCAGCTGCCGGCCTTCGTAGCGCCCGTCTTCCATCCCTTCGAGCACTGTCTCGACCTGCCACGCCGCCTGCCTCCGCAAGGCGTCCATGTGCTCCAGGACGTGCTCGAAACCGACCTTCTCCGCGAGGCCCGCCAGCACCTCGCGGCCTCGCAGGATGGCGGCCAGCATGGCGCGGAGATCGGCCAGGTTGTCGGCCAGGGTCCGGGTCGGATACGGGCCGTCCTGCAGGAACCGCTCGACCCTTTCCCAGCGCGGCTCACCCTTTTCCAGGATCAGCGTCGGCGGGATAACGACCCCCTCCTCGGCCAGCGACTTCGCATCCGGCGGCACCGAACCGGGCCGGATGCCGCCGATCTCGGCGTGGTGGGCCCGACAGGCCACGTAGCCCAGCAGACGGTCGTCGAGATGGACTGGCGCCACCAGGGTCACGTCCGGAAGATGGGACCCTCCAAAGGCCGGGTGGTTGGTGGCGACCACGTCGCCCGGCTCGAGGGCCCGGTGGGCGACCAATTCGCGAACGCAGAGACCCATCGCACCGAGGTGGACCGGAATGTGGGGCGCGTTGACGACCAATCGGCCTGCAGGATCGAGCAGGGCGCACGAAAAGTCTTCGCGCTCCTTGATATTGGTCGAGATCGCGGTCCGTTGCAGCATCTCACCCATTTCGCGCGCAATCGAAGAAAAACGGTGGCTCATGAGCTCGAGCTCGACCGCCTGTGGGCGACCACGCGAAGCAGTCTCCCGATCAATGCGGCCATCACTTCCGGCAACCAGACGCAATCCGCCGTCACCCAGCGAACGCGCTCGCCAGCTCGGGCGCACAACCAGGGCGCTGTGTTCCTGCTGGATCAGGGCCGGGCCACCAACCTCGGCACCGGCTGCCATCTCGGCCGCCTCGTAGCACGGCACCTCGCGCCAGGCTCCACCAATGAAGCAGCGCTGGAATCGCACCGGCTCGATCACCCGGGAGTCAACCTCGGCGCCCTCGCCAACCGACGCGACCTCCGGTCGGTGGCTACCCACGACCACGCGCAGCGAAACCACCTCCACCCCCCGCTCCCGGGGGCGGTATGAAAAGAGCCGGTAGTACGCCTCTTCAAACTGATCCTCGAGGTCCTCGCCTGCCACCGGTTCGATCTCGAGAGTCGCGTCCTGCCCCAGGTAACGCAGCTCGACGATGCGGCGAGGGTCATCGATATCGTCCCCGACGCCCTCTTCTGCGAGCGCTGTCGCGGCTTCCCGGGCGAGCTCCTGGAGCCAGCCATCGAGATCATCGGAGACGTCCTCGAGCGGACGCAGCACCTCCCGCTGGGCGAATCGTTCGACAACCGCGTGGCCAAGCCCGAGGGCACTCAGAAGACCGGCGTCGGCAGGCAGAAGGACCTCCTCCATTCCCAACAGCTCGGCCAGACGACAAGCATGTTGGCCGCCGGCACCACCAAAGGCAACCAGCGCGAAACCGGTCGGGTCGATGCCCTTGCGAATCGAAATGTGGCGTATGGCCTCAGCCATGCGCTCGTCGGCGATCCGCAACAGGCCTTCGAGAATCTCCTCGTCGCTACCAGTCCCACGACCCCCAACATCGAGCTCTGCTTTGAGCTCGTCAAATTGAGTCTTTGCCGCCTCAAGGTCGATGGGAATCGGAAATCTCTCGGCAACAAGTCGACCGAGGAGCAAATTGACATCGGTCAGGGTCAACGGTCCGCCGGCGCCATAACTCGCCGGGCCCGGCATCGCCCCGGCGCTCTGCGGACCGACCGCCAGTCTCCCCTGCTCCACCCGACAGATCGAGCCGCCACCAGCCGCCACCGTCTCGATGGCCAGGGCCGGCACGGCCAGCTCCACCGGTCCGACCTGGTGCGAGAATACGTACTCGAAATCGCCGTCGAATCGGGACACGTCGGTGCTGGTGCCGCCCATGTCGAACGCGATCACCCGGTCCCGGCCACATCGATGCCCGGTCAGGGCCGCCCCGACGACTCCGCCGGCAGGACCACTGAGTAGGCTGTCCATCGACCGATAGGCGTCGGCTCCGACCAGACCACCGGCCGAGGTCATGACCTGCAAACCTGAGGTGTCGCCGCCAAGGCCCTTCTCCACCGCGTGCAGGTACTCGCTGATCACCGGCCCGAGGTATGCATCGACGGTGCAGGTCTCCGAGCGGCGTAGCAGTCCCTGGAAGGGGCTGAGATTACTCGACCGAGCCACGTGTTCGAATCCGGCTTCGACGAGCATCTCCTCGAGCTGTTCTTCGTGAACCGAATTGCGGTGACCGTGAAGCAGGGTGATGCTCGCGCACGCGATGCCTATGTCTCGGAGATCGGAGATTTTTAAAGCCAAGGCTTCACAGTCGAGCGGTTCGATTACCTGACCGTCGGCAGCCAAACGTTCCCTGACGCTGACCACCACCTCGGGCAACGGCTCGGCCTTTTCGATGTGCAGCGCGAAGAGATCCGGTCGTTGCTGGCCGCCGATGTCCAGCAGATCCTCGAATCCTTCAGTTATGAAATGGGCCATCGAAGCACCCCGCCGTTCGAGCAGGGCGTTGGTCCCGCGAGTCGTGGCAAGGCGCAGCGCAACCGGCGGCAGGGAGTTCCCATAGGGAGTTCCTGTGATCAGGCGGGCGGCGAGCAGGGGCGCCTCCTCACCCGCCCGCAGCTCGATCGGGCTCCCCTCTCTCAGGGCTCTAGGAACGGGTCCCGCCAACCGCACCATGCCTGTCGACGCATCGTGTTCCCGGATCGTGGCGCCACTCTCCTCGCCGAGCGGCGTCATCTCCACACCAACGAGAAAACCGTCAGGCAGCGACGAGCCACCCCGCAAGCGGATCGAATTGCCCTCGACCGCATCCACCCGATCCCGCAGGGCACCGCTCGACAACACCTTGCATCGACGCAGCTCACCCTCGGGATCGCGAGCGATGCAATCGGTGAATGTCCCCCCGGTGTCGATCCAGATCTGCCACGGCGTCACCGACCTCACTGCGCCGGCTGCCCTTCTGCGTCACAGAAGCCAAGAAATAGCGGACGGGAAAACAAAAAAAATGGAGACTGCCAAATGCGAAAAATCCGAAATCCGAAGTACGAACCCGCCGGCGGCTGCTGAGGCGGATCAGGCCTCATCTGAAGGAGGAGGCCATGAGCCGCCCGCAGGCGACGGTGCGTCGCGTTGGCCGAAGGCCGACAGCAAATCCGAAATGAGTGGGTGGCCGTCATTCCTAATTCCTAATTCGCTCACCGTCCCTTCCCCGTCACGAGGTAGGTCGCAAAGCTGCCAAGCCAGTGGCCGCCCTCATAGTGCTCCCCGGTGACCGATGCCAAACCCGACGTGCGGTGGGTGTCGGCCGCCGCCCGCAGGGCGGCGCGGCGCGCGTCGTCCTCGGGCAATCCAGCAAGGATCCCTTCGAGCATCCAAGCACGGCTCAGGTTGAGCCCATCCAGGTGCGCCAGTTTGCCGTCGGTCCGGTCGGTCACGACACCAATCGGCAGCCAGTCGGCGCCACCACCGGTAGGGATCTCCGGCAGAAACTTCTCGAGCCATTTGCCGAACTGCCTAGGGGGCAGGATCCGGCGCATGAGGTCGGCCTCGGCGATGCACGGTGACAGAAAATCCTGGCCCGACGGCTCGTAGGAGAGCGGGCACGCTTCGTCCTCGAGGTAGAAACGGAGGGACGTGCCCTTGACCAGGGTCAGCATCTCCTCGTCGCCCACCGTTTCCGCCCAGTCCAGAATCAGGCCGAAAGCGAAGGCTGTCTGGCTGTGCTCACCCGTTCGGATCGGGTAGTAGAGTTTGGGAAGCCACGCCCGAATACGGTCCGCGGCTTCGGCTTCGAGTGGCGCCAGATTCTTCGACCATTGCTGTGCGTCCTTGTCATCCCAGGTGTGGAGCTCATCGGCCAGACAGAGCAGCCAGGCCAATCCGTAGGGTCGCTCGTAGGAGGCCCGTCCCTCGCCGGCAAGATAAGTAGCGTCACCTGCGAGCCTCTCTGCACTCAGGCTCTGCGCGAGACCCGCCTTCGCCGTTGCGGTGAACTCGGCGTCCGGGTAGAGCTTGCTCAACCGCGTCAACAGCCAGTGGCCGTGGACCGAGCTGTGCCAGTCGAAACAGCCGAAGAAGGCCGGAGTCAATTCGCGCGGCGGCGCCACATCGTCGTCCGAACTCATGACGTGGCCGATTTTGTTCGGGTACTCCTGGTGGATGCAGCGCAGAGCCAGATTGGCGAAATTCTCCACCGTCGCCACGTTCATCGCGGGCTCTTGAGCCGCCGCGGTCGCACACAGCAACACCAACAACGCGAGCAGGCGAATCAACCGCATGTGTCGCCCTAGGCCTTCCAGCGGCGGAAGAAGAGTGACTGTTTGTGGACCGGCTCCGCCCGCTGTTCGAGCTCGGCCAGCTGTGTCTCATTCAGTGGGTTGAAGGACCGCGCGATCTCGATGTTCTCCTCGAGCTGCGGTATGTCGTCACAACCGACGATCACGGTACTCACGGGCAACGACAACACGTAGCGCATCGCCTCCCGCATGTTGAGCGTTCCCGGCACGGTCTTGCCAAAGCGCGAGTCCGGGTCCTCCGGGGTCTTCCAGGACGAGAGGATCAAACCCCGCGCCGGGATCTTCATGCCGATAATGCCCATTTCGCGCTCCACCGCCAGCGGCAGCAGTTTCTCCTTGAAGCTGAGGTGGAAGGGATCGGCCGCATTGAGTGCGAGCAGCACACAATCGAAGGGGAAACGCTCGATGGCATCGATCAGAACATTGGGGTCGGCGTGCCCCGAAATCCCGAGGGTGCGCACGATTCCCTGATCGCGGGCCTCGACGAACGCCTCAATGGCACCACCCGGAGCAAAGGCCTCCTCCACCTGTTCAGGCCGCGACAGTGCGTGCATCTGCCAAAGATCGATGGAGTCGGTCTTGAGCAGTTCGAGCGACCTCTCCAGCAGCTTCAACGAGCCATCCCGTGTGCGATCGTGGGACTTCGTGGCGAGAAAGGCCTCGGAACGCCGGGTCTTCATGACCTCGCCGAAGTACTGCTCGCTCCAGCGGTCCTCGACACCGCCATAGCGGGCGGAGGTGTCGACGTAGTTGACGCCGAGATCGAGCGCCTTTTCGATCAGCGGCACCGCGACATCGAAATTATTCGCCTTTTCAAGCGCAGCCTGACCGCCGAGACTGAAGATTCCAACCTGGAACCCGGTCTTCCCGAGATTGCGGGTCGGCATCGCGTCGGGCGTTTTCGGGTTCACCGGCAGAGCCGGCATCTTCTGCGGCGTCTCCGCCATCACCCCTCGCGCCACAAAACCCGCCGCCGCGGCCGTTCCGAGCTTGAGGACATCGCGTCTCTTGAGTTTTCCGTCTGAGTTCTCTGAATGTGACATGGTTCCTCCCCAGGGGAAATACTATACGTCGGTTGCGCTTTTCGGCGCCAGATACCGAGAGCTACCTCGTCTGCTTGATCCGGTCTATCGTGCCATCGACGCCATCATAGTCTTCGATCTCGACATAACCGTCGGCATCGATGCTGAGCGCGGCGGCGACGTGGAGCCGTCCCTCACCGCGGCCGAAGCGGTCGACCTCGAACTCGGCGATCCCGAAAGGGTAATTCAGCGATTCCTCACCGAGCATCTCTTCATCGACCTGGATCCTGCGCGGGGTGAGAAAGAGGTAGCGGTACCCGCGGCCCTGCTCCTCGGCGACGACCAAAGCAATCGGCATGTTGATGGCGCCCATGCGGAGTTGCCCATCTCTCCGCCCTTTGAGCACCGAGAGCAACCCGAATTGACCACCGTTCTCGAGCACTCCCGCGAGATTCTGCAACTCCTCGACCGAGGTGAACCGCTGAACGACAAAGGTCACCAGCATCCGGTTCTTGCCTTCGCGGCTGTTCACCACCGCTTCGGCGGAGAACTCGCGGCCGGGGCCGTCGGCGAAGGCGGGCAAGGCGATGAAGAATATAGATGTGACTGCAATTATTCGTGTGAGTTTCATTTTCTGCTCCCGAATCGGTAATGATCTCGAAGGGAATTGTAAGGTATTCAGTAAGTCTTCGGGCGCGGGCGCGGACACGGACGCGGACGCGGGCTCTGGATCCTTTACACTCCCACACGGCCTGTGTAGACTGATTTTCGACGCGCTGCGTCATCGCATAAGCGATCTGATCTCAACACTTGGAGGACCCATGAGCGTAGGCATCGTCGGTTACGGCGCATTCATCCCGAGGCGCCGGATCAAGCTCGAGGAGATCGCCAAGGTGTGGGGCGCCGACGCGCCCTCCTACCGCCGGGGACTCCAGTTGAATGAGAAGTCGGTGCCCGGGGCCGACGAAGACACCGTCACGATGTCGGTGGAGGCGACGCGCAACGCCCTCGCGCGTTCGGGCGGGGTGGACCCGGTCGACATCGGCGCTCTCTATATCGGCTCCGAATCGCACCCGTACGCGGTCAAACCGTCGGGAACGATTGTCGCCGAGGCCATCGGGGCGACCCCCGACATCCACATTGCCGACTTCGAGTTCGCCTGCAAGGCCGGGACCGAGACCATGTTCGTGGCCCAGTCGCTCGTCAAGGCCGGCGAAGTGAAGTTCGCGGTCGGAATCGGTGCCGACACCTCGCAGGGCGCGCCGGGAGACGCTCTCGAGTACTCGGCCGCCGCCGGCGCCGCGGCCTTTATTTTTGGCAACGACGAGGAACGGATCCTGGCCGAGGTGGTGGACACCTATTCGTGGACGACAGACACCCCGGACTTTTGGCGTCGGGAGTACATGCACTACCCGCGCCACGGCAGCCGTTTCACCGGCGAGCCGGCCTACTTCCGGACCAGCATGAACTCCGCAAAAGGCATGATGGAGAAGGTCGGGCTCGAGCCCAAGGACTTCGCGCACGCCATCTTCCACCAACCGAACGGCAAGTTTCCAATGCGGGTCGGCAAAAAGCTCGGCTTCAGCCAGGAACAGCTCGAAACCGGCTGGCTGTCACCGTGGCTCGGCAACACCTACTCCGGTGCTTCTCCCATGGGTTTCACGGCAGTGCTCGATATCGCCAAACCAGGGGACCTGGTCTTGCTTACTTCCTTCGGGTCGGGCGCCGGGTCGGACTCCTTCGTCTTCAAAATCACTGATCGGATCGAGCTGGTCCGCGGCCGGGCACCAATGACCCGACCGCAGCTCGACGAAAACCAGATCTACGTGGACTACGGCACCTACGCCAAGCTCCGCGGCAAGATCCGCATGGCCGAGTGAGGAGGTGGCGATGCGCGATGTAGCCGTTGTCGGGATCGGAACGAATGACTTTGGAGAGCTGTGGGAGAAGTCCCTCCGCTCAATCTGGGCGGAGTCGGCCCTCGCCGCACTCTCGGACGCCGGTGTGGACTCGGTGGATCTCATCACCATCGGCTGCATGTCCCCCGGCCTTTTCGTGGGCCAGGAGCACCTTGCCTCACTGCTCGCCGACGAGCTCGGGATGGCGGGCGTGCCGGCATCAAGGGTCGAGTCGGCCTGTGCCTCCGGCGGGCTCGCCCTGCGCACCGGCTTTGCCGAGGTCGCGTCGGGGCTCTCGGACACCGTCCTCGTTACCGGTGTCGAGAAGATGACCGACGTCGACGGCGCCGATGCCACCTACGCCCTCGGCTCCGCCGCCGACCAGGAATGGGAGGGCTTTCACGGCATCACATTCCCGGGCCTCTACGCGATGCTGGCGCAGGTCCATATGCAGCGCTATGGCACGACCTCCGAGCAGCTCGCCGCGGTGGCGGTCAAAAACCACGCCAACGGGCTCCTCAACCCACACGCTCAGTACCACCTCAAAGTATCGGTCGAAGATGTTCTCGCATCGACCATGGTCGCCGACCCCCTGCACCTGCTCGACTGCTCTCCGGTAACCGACGGTGCGGCTGCGCTGGTCCTCACCACCGTCGAACGGGCGAAGGAACTCGGCGGCGACCGGCCGGTCGTGAAAATCACCGGCTCGGGCCTCGCTACCGACACCATCACCCTGGCCAACCGTGAAGACCTGAGCGAGCTTTGTGCAGTCCAGCTGGCCGCCGAACGCGCGTTCAAAATGGCCGACAAAAAACCCGAAGATCTGCACGTCGTCGAGGTCCACGATTGCTTCACGATCGCCGAAATCATGGCTACTGAGGCGATCGGACTCTTCGGTCCGGGCCACGGAGCGTCGGCAGTCGAAGATGGACAGACATCACTGCACGGTAAGATTCCGGTCAATACCTCTGGAGGCCTCAAGTCAAAGGGCCACCCGGTGGGCGCCACCGGTGTTGCCCAGGCGGCGGAGATCGTGAGCCAGCTGCGTGGGGAAGCCGGGCAACGACAGGTCGAGGGAGCAAGGGTCGGCCTCGCCCAAAACATGGGTGGGTCCGGCGGCAGCTCGATCGTCCACATTTTGGAGGTGGAGTGATGGACTCTCCGGCACGCGCCTGGCGTGAATTCCCGCAACGATATCGGCTCGAGGCCAGCAAGTGCACCGCGTGCGAAAAGCTCCTCTACCCGCCGCGAGTGGTGTGCCCGAAGTGTGGCAGCAGCACCTTCGAGAATATAACCCTCCCTCGTGAGGGCACGGTCGTGACGTACACAGTCGTACGTGTGCCACCGGCAGGCTTCACCGAGCAAACGCCTTTGCCCATCGCCATCGTCGAGCTGATGGAGGGGCTGCGCGTTATGGTTCAGATCGGCGACGTCGCCGACCCGTCCGAGCTCGAGATTGGAATGAAGGTCCGGCTCGAGTTCCGCCGCATTTCGTGGGACGGCGAGGCGGGAGTGATCTTCTACGGCCACAAGGCGGTGACCGCTTAGTCTGAATGTCGGGCTCGGTATTTGCGGCGGTTTGACGTGAGACGTCGTATCGGCGAGAATACGCTCATGAGTGATAGCGATTTTTCGTCAAATCTTTGCAGTATCAACGAGATCGATCCCGAGAAGGTGGCCTTAGTCCAAAAGAAAGCGCTGCCCGAGCAAACCGTCGAGCGCTTGAGCCGGCTCTTTTCGGCCCTTTCCGATCCGACCCGCCTCAAGATCCTTCACTCCCTGACGGTGACAGAGGAGCTCTGCGTCTGCGACCTCGCCGCCCTCGCCGAACTGTCGGTTTCCGCGGTCAGTCATCAGCTGCGTCTGCTCCGCGATCGCGACCTGGTGCGGGCGCGCCGTGACGGCCGAATGGTTTACTACAGCGTCGCCGACGACCACATCGCGGTTCTGATGGGCACCGGAGTCGAGCACGCGGACGAGTAGCGCGCTTAATTCTCAATTCTCAATTCTGAATTTTGAATTGCTGACGCCCTTCGGGATTCGTGACTCACCCCCCAGGGAGAGTTTTGAGTTTTGAGTTTTGAGTTTTGAGTTTTGAGTTTTGAGTTCTGAGTTCTGAGTTCCCAGCCCCTCCAACCGTGCTTTCGGGGGGTGTGGGTGAAAATCCGAAATCCGAAATTCGAAATTTCGAGCGGGTGTGGCTGGGAATTCCTCATTCCTCATTCCTCATTCGAGAAAACTCCTACCGGTACAATCGATAGAGAGCATTCGTAATGAAGATATCCATCGGCACCTCGTCAGAGTCTCGAAGCGGCTGCGCCGGCAAGGGCTTCGGCACGATCTTCTTTGGGCTGTTCTTCCTCATGGGTTCGTTGTTCACGGTCTTCATGCTCGCCGAGACCTGGAAGCAGATCGAGCCGTGGTTGTGGCCGGCCACCGACTGCACGATCCTCTCCTCCGGCGTCACCGAAACGGGAGACGACGAGGCCGCATACCGGCCCCTGGTTCGTTACCGTTACGAGTTTGACGGCCAGGTTCGCGAGAGCGACCGGTTCCTCCGGAGCGGTGGCGACACAGCCAGCTTCGATAACGCCCGTGACCGCGCCGCACGGTACCAACCCGGCGACGCGGCGACCTGCAGGGTGGATTCAAATCACCCCTCCCTCGCGGTCCTCGAGCGGAATGTCCCGTGGATCGGGCTCGTCATCTTCTTTCCCCTGATCTTTGTCGCCATCGGCGGAGGTGGCCTCTGGACCACCTGGGTGGGATTTTCCAGCAACGAAAAAGAGGTAGAGTCGATCTCTCAAAAGGCGACCTCGGGGCGAGGACAGAAGTTCATGGTCGGCTTCGGTCTCCTCTTCATCGCCATCGGCGGAGCTGTATTCATCCCGATGGCCCTGGTGCCCTCGATTCGTTCAGCCGCATCGACATCCTGGCGGGAGACTCCCTGCACGATCGTGAGCTCGTCGATGCGCTCGTGGTCAACCGACGACGGCACTTCGTACCGGGCAGACGTCCTCTACGAGTACCGCGTCGATGATCGCAGCTGGCGATCCAACAGGGTCGAGTTCTTCGGATTTCTCAGCACCGGCTACGCCGATGCGCGTGAAATACTCGATCGATACCCCGATCGAGCATCTGCAACCTGCTGGGTGAATCCCCGCGTTCCATCAAAGTCTGTCCTCGAACGCCAATTCCGTTTCAAGCATCTGCTTGGTCTCATCCCGCTGGTTTTCATACTCGCCGGCTGGGGGGTCGCGAACTACGGGTGGAAGCAGATGCGGGTGCGGAAGGCCGCCGAAGAAAAAACAATGGAGGAAGCGTCCGAGGACGACAGTCCGCGATTCCTCAAACCTCAGGTTGGGCCGGTGGGCAAGGTCGGCGGTTCTCTTTTCTTCGCCCTCTTCTGGAACGGCATCGTTTCGATCTTTGTGTGGCAGGCCTGGAAGGGCTGGGAACAAGGGAACCCCGACTGGTTCCTGACCATTTTCCTGGTGCCTTTTGTCCTCGTTGGGCTGGCCTCCTTCGGCTTCGTCGGACACTTTCTCCTCGCTCTCGCCAACCCCCGCCCTCGACTGACCTTGACGCCCGGCCAACCCCGTCTCGGAGGCGAGCTGCGGCTCGAGTGGCGATTTGCCGGCCGTTCCAGCCGCCTCGCCAGTCTGCGCATTTTTCTCGAGGGCCGGGAGGAGGCAACCTACCAACGCGGAACCGACACCATCACAGAACGCGAGGTATTCGCGACCTTTGACCTCGCCAACACGCAGAACGACTGGGAGATCCCTCAGGGCGCGATCGAGCTGACGGTCCCGAGCGATTCCATGCACAGCTTCGAGGCTGACGCCAACAAGATCATCTGGGAGATCAAGGTCGAGGGTGAAATCGCCCGCTGGCCAGACATCGGCCAGAACTTCCCCATAACGATCCGACCAATTCACATCGAGAACCTATGATGCTGACCCTTCACACCACCGACGGCGGCAGCTGGTTCAAACCGGGAGAGCTTGTCGAAGGCAGGGCCTCGTGGCATCTCGACCAAGAGGTCGATGCGGTCGAGGTCCGACTCTTCTGGTACACCACTGGCAAGGGCACCCAGGACGTCGGGATCGTTCGTGCGCTTCGGATCGATTCTCCCGACTCCTCGGGCCACCGCGACTTTTCGATTCGCGTACCCGAGGGCCCCTACTCGTTTTCAGGCAAGCTCATCACATTGGCCTGGGCGATCGAGCTCGTCGCCCTTCCGAGCGGGGAAACCGAACGCCTTGATCTGCGGATCGGGCCACAGCCGGTCGAGGTCGACCTCACATGAGTTCGGCTGCAATCGCACGCCATCGGCCGGCCGACAACCCGTTCGCCAGTCACCGTGTTGAGGGCCTTGCTTACAGGGGCAGAGGCATCGGCCCTGGCGGGCTCCTTCGGCGTCTCGAGGAAACGGGACCACGCTCAGCGATCGTCGGGCCCAAGGGCAGCGGCAAGAGCACCCTCTTGGAAGAACTCGCCTCCGCTCTACCCGGCGATCCGATACTGGTGCGAATAATAGGTAGCTGCCGGCATCCCTGGCTTACCGTGCGATCCCAGCTCCCGAGACCGGTCACCCCGAACCATCTGGTCCTGATCGACGGCGCCGAACAGCTCGGTCCGATCGGATGGCGTCTTCTACTCTGCGCGACACGACGTGCGCGGACTTTCGTCGCGACTCTCCATCGACCGGGAAGACTGCCAATCTTGATCGAGTGCACTCCTGATCTCGAATTGCTCCGCGTGTTGGTGGTCGAGCTGACACCCGCAGATGCGCCGACGCTCATGCCCGATCTCGAGGAGCTCTTTCTACGCCACTGCGGGAACATTCGATCGTGCTTCAGAGAGCTGTACGACCTCTACGCAGGTCGACGAAGTGTTGAGTTTTGAGTTTTGAGTTGGCGCCCGCCCAACCATTTGAACCGCGAAGAACGCAAAGAACGCCAAGAAGAACTCTTTTTATTGCGATACGCAAAGAATCCTTTGCGATGTCTTTGCGTTCTTGGCGGTCTTAGCGGTTCAAGCGAGCGCTCAACCGGTCGCTCGCTCTACCGTGACTGTAACGTAGAGGCGCGTCCTTCAGCGCCCGCGGGGCGCAAGTAATTCAAAACTAAAAACTAAGAACTCAAAACTCTACTGATCCTTCGGTCGGTCGGCAGACATCTGAATTCCTTTGGCGCCGACCTTTCGGGCGACGTCCAAGACGTGCACAACGACTCCGTAGTCAGCACCCCTGTCCCCCTTGAGGATGATGCCGTCGTCCGGTGCACGCTCCACTATCTGCCGCATGCGGGTCTCGAGCTCCGATTCCGGGACGATCTCATCGTTGATCCAGATCGTACCGTCAACCGCCACCTTGACCTCGGGTGGCTTCTCGTCCTGGTTGGTGCCGACACTCTCGGCCGTCTCGGCCTCGGGTAGCTTGAGTTTGAGCCGTTCGTCGTTGACGAATTGGGTGGTCACGGCATAGAAAAGCAGGAGCAAAAAGACGACATCAATCAGCGGCGACATCTGGACCTCGACCTTGCGCCCACCGCGAAGGGGTACGAGTCGCATCAGTCCTCCTCATCCTCGGTATTGGCGTGCTCCCGCACGAGGTGCAGGTAGTCGAGGATCTGTGCTTCGATGTCGGAAAGAATCGAAAGTGCGCGAGACTCGAGATAGGAGTGGACAAAGAGCGCGGGTATGGCAATCACCAGGCCGGTCGCCGTTGTAATGAGGGCCTGCGAGATTCCCGAAGACAGCTGCTCGGTAATTCCGGAACCCGCCGTCGCCACGACACTGAAAATCTTGATCATGCCGATAACGGTCCCGAGAAGGCCCAAGAGAGGTGCCCCAGCAACGATGGTTCCGAGGGCCGGCAGACCACGTTGCAGACCCATGAGCTGGAGCCGACCCGTGTCCTCGAGAATCTCCTTGAGTTCCTCGTACGGCGCGTGGCGATTTTCCACCAACGCGACCACGAGATCGGTGAACGGGCCGGGATGGCGGTGGCAGAAATCGATCGCGCCCTGGAACTTGTCACTTGCGAGCAGACCGGAAAGCGTCTGCACGGTTGCGTTCTCAAGGAAGTTGCTCCGTCGCAGCACCCACAGCCGTTCCATGATAATGGCCACGGCCACCATCGACAGAAGGCCGAGAGGGATCATCACCGGGCCGCCGGAAATTAGAATATCGACCACGCAGTACTCCTATTCGTGATGTCCTACCGCCCGCCACGGTTTGGAGGCGTGGCGTTGTAGAAGAAAGTGATGGTAACACCCTCTCGTTCGACGGCGCCGAGGGCCGACGGCAACGGTTCAAAGGGTGAAGAGTGGGAAATCGCGTCGCGAGCGGCGAAGTCCATCGGCGGTTTGCCGGATTCGTCGATGATCTGGACGCCGGTGACGGTACCGTCACGCTCGATGAAGAAACGGACCTTGACCACGCCCTGAACGCCGAGCCTGGCGATCTCCGGTATCCGCCAATTTCGGCGGATCTTGGCCAACATTGCCTTGGCATATGGGCCCCAGTCATACCACTGGGTGTCGAAAGAGAGGCCGCCGGCGTCCGCCTGCCCACCCTCAGTGTCCGGCCTCTCCATGATGCCGCCCTCAGCTGGCGGCAACGCCCAGGCACCAGGCGGCGGGAGTATGATCGCCGGTTCCTGCCGCTCCGGTTCCGGGACCTCCTCGCCAGCGCCCTCGGTATCCGGCTCGAGCCGAGTCTCTTCGGTCGGTTGCTCGAGCGGCTCTTCCTGCGGGCGCTCCGGAGGCGGCACCTGCGGCACCTGCTCGCCTGGTCTCGTCGGCGGTGACCCCGCTCCAAAGGTCTGTCCCCCGTCAGCCTCGACCAGCTGCGGAGTCGTTCCCACGACGCCGGGTCGCGCCGCAGCCTCTCCTTGGCCGCCATGGGCCTGCCGATCGAGATCGGAAAGCGGAACCTGGTCCGACACCGGCGTCTCCTCCCGCTCCTCGGCCAGATCCACAAACTCGAACTCGAGGGGAGTCTGGTCTTCGGGAGATACGTCCGGAATCAGCTCCACCGCCGAGGCATCTGCGGTGGGCCACAACTCCTCGATCTGCGGCGCCACCAGGAAGATCAGAAGCAGATGGAGCAGCAGCGATAGCTCGAGAGCTCGCCGGAAGGTACTTTTTTCCCGTCGCACGCCTCTTACCCTAGCAAGTTTCCTGCCATTGGAATTTCACAACTGGTTCCCAGGTTCGCGCATCGCGTCGAGTTTCCTCTCTATCCAGGGCAAAAACCGGCCGTCTTACTTCTCTGTGCATGCCACGGCCGATGCCGCATTGGCAGATATTACACGTGCCCTGCTAAAGAATCCTTTAGAAAACCGAAAAGTGGGCCTCAATCCAGATGCGGTGAGATGCGGGCCTTCATCTGGAATGAACAGAAGCCCCCAACGGTTGCTGTTACCGTTCGTGATTCATGATCAAACCACCCAATGGAGGAACGAAATGCGTAAGACAACTATTCTCACCGCTCTGGTGCTCGTCCTGGGCTTCGGCACAGTCGCAGCGCAGGGAACCTACGGCATTGACACCGCCCATTCCAACGTCGGCTTCAAGGTCCGCCACCTCGTGTCGAAGGTCAGTGGCGGGTTCAACGATTTCGACGGCACGATCGTCGCCGACTTCAACAACCTCGGCTCGAGCAGCGTCGAATTCACAATCCAGGCCAGCAGCATCGACACCAAGAACGAAAAGCGGGATGGCCACCTCCGCTCGGCGGACTTTTTTGATGTCGAGAAGTACCCGGAGATCATCTTCAAGAGCTCCAAGATCACCAAGATCGATGGCGACAGCTTCGCGGTCTTGGGCGCCTTGACCATGCACGGCGTGAACAAGGACGTCACCTTGACGGTCGACTTTCTTGGCGAGATCACAGCGATGGGTGGGACCCGCGCCGGCTACGAGCTGACCACGACCCTCAACCGCAAGGACTTTGAGATCTCATGGAACCGAGCGCTGGATGCCGGCGGGTTCGTGCTCGGTGACGATGTTGAGATCTACATCGCGCTCGAGTTGATCAAGCAGGAAAAGGCTGAATGAGGAATTAGGCGACACACCGCCGCCCATTAGGGGCGCTCTGCCGCAGCAGCGACACAGGTGCCACTCTTCGCATTGTTTTCCCGAGAGGGGTATCTGAACTGGAGAGCGACGAAATCAAACAATGCGAAGGGTGGCACCGGAGTCGTCAAAGCCCCAACGCGCCTCTCCTTGATGCGAAGGGTGGCACCCCCCTCGCCGCCAATTAGAGGCGTTTTGCCGCGTCGCTGGAGTCGTCGAAGCCCCAACGCGCCTCCCCTTGATGCATACCTGTAAGATAACCACCATGAAGCAATACGACTTCGACTTGTTCGTCATTGGGGCGGGATCGGGCGGCGTGCGGGCGAGCCGCATGTCGGCTGGCTACGGAGCCCGGGTGGCGGTGGCCGAAGCCTCGAGTCTCGGCGGCACCTGCGTCAATCTGGGTTGCGTGCCAAAGAAGCTGATGGTCTACGCCTCGTCCTTTTCGGCCGCGGCCGCAGATGCCGAAGGTTTTGGCTGGACAGTGGCGACACCGACCTTCGACTGGGCGACATTAATCGCCAACAAGGATCGGGAGATCGAACGCCTCAACGGCATCTACCGGGGACTGCTCGAGGGCTCCGGAGTTCGCATCGTCGAGGGTCGGGCTCGTCTGCGCGACCGGAACACGGTAGAGGTCGACGGAGACAGATTCACCGCCGAGCGAATCCTGATCGCCACCGGTGGGCGGCCCTTCAAATCAGAAATTCCCGGTCACAACCTCAGCATCACATCCGATGAGATCTTCCACCTCGATCGCCAGCCGGAGCGGATCGTGATCGCCGGTGGCGGCTACATTGCGGTCGAGTTCGCCGGCATCATGAAAGGTATGGGATCCGAGGTCACCCTGATCTACAGAGGTCCCCTCTTCCTACGCGGTTTCGATGACGATGTCCGCACGACTCTTGCCGAGGAGATGCGGAAACGTGGCATCACTTTGCGCTTTGACACGCTCATAGAAAAAATCGAAAAGACCGGAGACGGGCTCGCAGCTACCACGAATCACGGCGACGTGATCGAGGCCGATCAGGTGTTGAGCGCCATGGGCCGTCTCCCCAACACCACAGGGCTGGGGCTCGAGGAGGTCGGAATCGAACTCAATGACCGCGGCGCGGTCGTGGTCAACGAAGATCTCGAGTCCTCCGTTCCGGGCATTTTTGCGATCGGAGACTGCATCGATCGCGTCGCCCTCACCCCGGTTGCCCTCGCCGAGGGCATGGCCATCGCCGAGACCCTGTTCAACGACAATCCAACCCTCGTCGGCTACGACAACATCCCGTCAGCAGTTTTCAGCCAGCCCAACATTGGAACGGTCGGCCTCACAGAGGCGGTCGCCCGCGCCAAAGGATACGAAGTGGAGATCTTCCGATCCACCTTCAAGCCGATGGTCCACACCCTGTCGGGCCGGGATGAGCAAACCATGATGAAGCTCGTCGTCGACCGGAAAACTGATCGCGTGCTCGGTGTCCACATGGTAGGGCCCGATGCAGGGGAAATCGTTCAGGGTATGGCGGTGGCCCTCAAGGCGGGCGCCACCAAGGCGACCTTTGATTCCACTATCGGCATCCATCCGACCGCGGCTGAAGAGTTCGTCACGATGCGAACGCCAGTCGAATTCTGAGTTCGGAATTCGGAATTCCACCCACCCGGCAGCCGAGACGGCTGCCCCACAAGAGGAGCGCGGCGTTCCGCTTTGCTGTCATCCCGAGCGGAGGCGGAGCGGTAGCGACGCCGTAGTCGAGGGATCCCCCGAAGTCTGAGACAGTCTCCGGAGAAGTGAGGGGATCCTTCGACTCGGCGCCCGGGGCGCTTCGCTCAGGATGACAAACGACGGAGCGCCTCGCGGAGGGCTTCGGGCGCATTGCAATTGGCCACGACTCCCGGGTCATCGACCTCAACATCGACCGCACCAACTTCGCGCAATACTTCCCGAAGAGTCGGTCCTGGAAACTCGCCACTGACGATGGCCGAGGCGACTTCCCGTTCGATGCAGATAGGGTGGCCGTGCTTGCCTCGGTATGAAGGGACTGCGGCTCGTCCCGTGGCGTTTGCGAGCGCAATCACCGCCGTTCGGTTCACCAACGGGTGATCCACTGGCAGTATGGCCACGGAGCGCCAGTCCAGGGACTCGTCGAGGCGTCTGAGACCTGTCACCAGCGACGAGAACATGTCCATACCCTTTTCTGGGAGTACGATCGAGTCGAGAATCTCGACATCTGGCTCGTCGGACTCTGGCGGCAGCGTTGCCACAACGGGCAAAGCTCCCGCACTTATCAGCGTCGCTGCACACGCCTCGAGAAAGGTCCGACCATTATCGAGCTTCGCGAACGCTTTCGGCTGCCCGAATCGCCTACCTTCACCCCCGGCGAGGATCAGACCAGCAAGCTTGGATTTCGTCATTTCCATAGACAGACTCGCCTCACACCTGTGATCTGGCTCGTCACGGCACCTTGCTCCACCGCGCGGAGGACCGCCTCCGGATCGACGACGACAGTCCCGCACAGCACATCGAAGCCGAATCGGAACAGCGCCGGCGTCAGCGGCGTGCTCGGGCCGAGGAGCATGACGAAGGCATCGGGGCGAACCCCCGCGAGAACGGTCGGCAGGGTTTGGTTGAGCAGCGTTGTCGCGGTCACAGCTACAACATCCGCCTGAGGCAGCAGCTGTTCCATCGCTTCTTCGCCAAAATCCTCCTGGCGTCGATTCAACCCACGCTCGAAGACCCACAACTGGTCGCAGTCCTCGCGTAACCCATCGGCAAAAGGAAACCGCCCAATCATCGCAACCTTTTGGCCCCGGCCCCGCTCGCGCAAGATCGCCAGCGCTTTTTCGTCGCGCAGGTTCTCCGCTGTCGTGCCGAGGAGGGCATTGGCCGCCGCTAACCCGACCGCCGACTCCGGCGGCGAGTCGGAACGGAGGAGATCGCTGAGCTCCAGCGGCGTCCGTTGGTGAAGCTCGCCGGCGGAACCGATCGGCTTCGATCCATGGAGGTGGTCTTCCGAACGCAGGGCAGAGGCCATACCGGCGCCAAGGCTTGTTTGAACGACCACCCAGTAAGGCCCGACCCGAAGGTCTATCAGGTCGGCCGGGGGCGCCTCAGCAGCCGCCCGGAGAACCGCATCGACGAAGACTCCAGGGCTGGAAACAACATTTTCCATGGCCGCAACTCTAGCAGGCGCTCCGATCTCGCCACAAACCATCGTATACTTTGCATGTGCTTCTATAATAGCAACTTAGTCTCAATATTATTTGACCTATAATCGGTCTCTAGGGAGGGTCTATGAGCAAAAAGAACGATCCCACAAAACGCCCGAACGGAGGAGTCACCAGACGGGGGTTCCTCGGCTCGGTGGGCGCTGGCGCGGTGGTCGCAGCTACCGGCGTCGCTCGCCCCGGCGAAGCCGTACCCGAGATCACCTCACCCGAGGAGATGGTGCAGGTCGCGCTCATGATCAACGGCCGCATCCATCGGTTGCTGGTGGAGCCCAGATGGACCCTCCTTTTTGTCTTGCGCGAGAGGCTCGCGATCACCGGAACCAAGGCCGGTTGCGAGCGCGGTGAATGCGGCAGCTGTACGGTCCTCGTTAACGGACAGCCCCGCTACGCCTGCATGAGCCTGGCGGTGGAGGCCGTAGGCACCGAGATCACAACGGTAGAAGGCCTTCTCGATGGCGAGGAGCTGGGCACCGTGCAGAAGGCCTTCGTCGAGGAGGATGCCTTTCAGTGCGGGTACTGCACTCCGGGTCAGATCATGGCTGCCGAAGGCCTTCTCCGGATCAACCCCTCCCCCTCTTTCGATGAGATCCGCTGTGGCATGAGCGGCAACCTCTGCCGCTGTGGCGCCTACCCGCACATCGTGAATGCTGTCACCACGGCTGCCGAGAACAAGAAGGGAGGCCAGTGATGGATAAGGACTCTCCCTATTGGATCGATGGATCTGTCCCCGAGACTCCGGGAACAGGCGAATACCCGGATCCCTGGAAGAAGACCGAGATCGTCGGCACGCGGGTGCCGAAGGTCGACGGCTACGAACGTGTCAGTGGAGCCGCTGTCTACCCCCACGACGTCTCCCTGCCGGAGATGCTGCACGGCGCCATCCTGCGCTGTCCCCATGCCCATGCCAACGTCCTGAAGATCGACACCAGCAAGGCCGAGAAGATGCCGGGCGTCCTGGCGGTCCTGACCGGCGATTCACCGGGGGCCGACATGCCGTGGTACTCGCGGGGTGGCCAATTCTCCGGCCGGCTCTTCGATACGCACTGCCGCCACGAGGGCGAAGAGGTGGTGGCTGTCGCTGCAGAGACCCCCCTGCAGGCGGTCGATGCGATCCGGGCGATCGCGGTCGAGTACGAGATTCTGCCGTTTGTCATCGATGACGAGGCCGCCCTCGACCCATCGGCGCCGGCCGTTCAGGAAGGCGGCAATATGGTCGGGGAGCCACAAGTACGTGAGCGCGGCGACCTCGCCGCCGGCTTTGCCGAAGCAGACGTTGTGGTGGAACGCACCTACAGCACGAAGTGTGAAATCCACGCGCCGATGGAACCACACGGCTCGGTTGCCAAATGGGACGGCAACAGGCTCACCATCTGGGACACCACCCAGGGCGTCTACAGCGTCCAGCAGGGCATGGCCCGCGCGATGGAACTGCCCCTGGCAAACGTGCGGGTGATCGGCCACTACATGGGCGGCGGCTTCGGCGCCAAGCTCGAAGTCGGAAAGTACACCGTTTATGCCGCATTGATGGCTAAGGCGACAGGCCGGCCGGTCAAGATCTTCCTGCCGCGGGAGGATTGCATGCTGGTCACCGGCAACCGGCCGGGAAACAAAATGACGGTCAAAATCGGAGCCAAGAACGACGGCACCCTGACCGCCATCGACTACAAGAGCCTGGGGTCAAACGGCGCCTACACCTACAACGCCGGTACCGGCACCTTGGCTGCATACCTTTACACCTGTCCGAACGTTCGCACCGAGGACACCACTGTCTACACCAACGCTGGCAAGGCGCGGCCGATGCGCGCACCGGGCTTTCCGCAAGGCGCGTGGGCCCTCGAACAGGCGATGGATGAGCTCGCGCAGAAGCTCAACGTCGACCCGGTCGAGCTGCGCTTGCAGAATATCCTCGAGGAGTTGCAGGCCGGGGGCGGCAGACCCCTGACTTCGAATCAGCTCTCGGAATGCCTGAAAAAGGGAGCCGCCGAGTTTGGATGGACCACTGCCCGACGGAAATCTCAGGGCGACGGTCATCTCCGTCGCGGCGTCGGCGTTGCCGCCTGTTTCTGGGGCTACGCCGGTGGACCGCCGTCGACGGTCGTCGTCAAGCTTTTCTCCGATGGCAGCGTCAACCTCAACATGGGCGCATCCGACATCGGAACCGGCACCAAAACCTGGGCGGCGATGATCGTCGCCGAGGAGCTCGGAGTGGCGGTGGATCAAATTCAGATCGAGCACGCCGACACCGCCACAACGCAGTACGCGACCTCGTCCGGAGGCAGCAAGACGGTGCCGTCCGACTCTCCCGCGGTACGTGCCGCAGCATACGCCGTCAAGGTGCAATTGATGCGGATGGCCGCCGAACAGCTCGAAGTGGATGTGTCGGATCTCGAGCTTCGCGATCTGACAGTTTCAAGCCGATCGGATACCGAGAAAACGGTCGAGGTCACCGCTCTCGAAAAGCTCGGTCGTCAGGGGCTCGTCATCGGTACCGGTTATCGAGATCCCAACCCCGAAGACAAGGTCACCTTCCCCTTCGGCGCCCAATTCTGCGAGGTCCAGGTCAATACCCGAACGGGTGAAGTCCAGCTGCTGCAATTCCTCGGCGCCCACGATTCTGGCCGGGTCCTCAACCGCCTGACCTACGACAACCAGGTCTTTGGCGGCATCGCAATGGGCGTCGGCCTGGCCATGACCGAAGAACGTGTGCTCGACCGCCAGACCGGGAAAATGGCAAACGCCAACCTCCATGACTACAAGATCCCGACGATGAAGGATGTGGCGATAGAGCACACGTGTGTGCCGATCGACATCCCCGACAACGAGTTCAACACCACGGGTACCAAGGGGCTCGGAGAACCGGCGACCATTCCAACGGCTGCGGCGATTGCCAACGCAGTGCACGACGCCATCGGAATCCGAGTCACCGATTCACCGATCAACCCGATTCAGCTGGTGCGCTTGTTAGCCGAGCAGCGGAAGGAGGCCTGAGATGCTTCCAAAATTCACCTACGTGCGCCCAACAACCGTCAACGAAGCCCTCGCCGTCCTCAATGACCGACCGGCCCTGATCCACGGCGGTGGCACCGACCTCTTGGGCTGCCTCCGGGAAGGCGTATTGAGCGTCGACACCATGGTCTCGTTGTCCTCCATCGACGAGCTCAAGGGCATCCGGCAGGCAAAGGACGGTGGCCTCCGAATTGGCGCCCTCGCAACGGTGGCCGACGTCGCCGCCGCCAAAAAGATCGCCGCAGGGTACACGGCCCTCGCCGAGGCAGCATCCGAGGTCGCGAGTCCGCAGCTTCGCAACCAGGGCACCATCGGCGGCAACCTGTGCCAGAAGCCACGCTGTTGGTATTACCGGGGCCACTTCGACTGCCTCCGTAAAGGCGGCGACAGGTGTTTTGCCTACGAGGGCGAAAACCAGTACCACTGCATCTTCGGTGGCGACATGTGCTACATCGTCCATCCGTCGGATACAGCGCCTGCATTGGCTGCGCTCGGCGCCGTTTGCCGCATCTCCGGACCGGCCGCCAGCCGCTCGGTTGCGGCCGAGTCCTTTCACGTGCCACCGGTCGAGGACCCGCAGCGTGAGACGGTACTCGGCCCGGATGAAATCCTCACCGAGATCATCCTGCCGGCGCCCGCCAAAGGACTCCGTTCGTCCTATCGCAAGGTCCGGACCCGAGGGGCCTGGGATTTTGCCCTCGCCGGCATCGCCCTCGCCATCGTTTTCGACGGTGACACGGTTCTTTCGGCAAGGATCTTCCTCTCCGGCGCAGCCCCGGTGCCGTGGCGGGCGAAGGCGGCCGAGGCGGTGACCGTTGGAACGACTCTCGATGCCAAAACGATTGACAAGGCCGCCGCCGCAACCGTCGCTGGTGCCGAGCCGCTCGAGCAGAACGGCTACAAGGTTCCGCTCTTCGAAGGTTTGATGAAGGAGCAGTTGGAAGCAATCAGGGATTAGCCAAGCGTTGTGGTGCGGCCGTCTCGGTCGCACTTTTTCGACGACCGTGGAATCGTGCGGGCGGGACGCCCGCACCACAAAACGGCCGCAAAATCTTTGAAACCGCAAAGACGCAAAGAGCGCGAAGATCATATTAGGTTCTTCTTTGCGCTCTTTGCGTCTTTGCGGTTCCAACGCTGCTGCAATCTGCAGATCCAACCAGGAGCTAAACACCAACGAAACAAAGGGCCCTCTCGGGCCCGCTGTTGTTATTCAATAGCGACGGAACTCTATTGAGGCATCACGAAGACAGGATCTTGCGAGCTGCCGTCGATGACCGTCAAGTAGGTCAGATACGGGCTGTCTGCACTGACGACAACCGAGCCCGCCGGGTCGGGCCCAGCGAACCCGCTCCCGAACAGCCTGCCGATCCCCCATTGCTGCATGGTTCTCGGGGGCACCGTTTTGAAGGCGCTCCTGAGAAGCGTGCCGCCCTCATCGCGCAAGTCGAAGGTGAACTTGACGCTCTGGTGTCCGGTAACCACGCCGATGTTGGAGCGGAATCCATCGAGGAGGCGGACTCCAGGGAGCACTGTCTGTCCCGAGACAAGCGCCACCGACGGCGCCGTTCGCACACCGTTACCCGAGGTCCCGCCATCCGGGCAGGACTGGCAACCGGTGAATACCCTCGAGGTAACAGTAATCGGCCGGGATGTCTTAATGATGAGGGTTCCCTTGCCGTTGTCGATGCCGAATTTGTCGTTCAGCACGTCAGCAATATTCTTCGACTGGTAGGGGTTGAGTTTGAATCTTGGCGCAAACAGTCCGCCCCGCGAGTTGTCGGTTTTCTCGGGCAGGTACTCGAGGTCGACCCAACACGTGTTGCCGGTTGTGTTCCACAGCGACACCGAAGAGCTCCAGAAGGTCCCCCCCGACCCGGGAATGCGAGCAACCGCCGGCACGATCCACTCGCTCGCGGGTGCCTTGCCGAGGAACACCGCGGAATCGGTGGAGTCGTTGTCTACCAGCGAGGCGTAGACAATGCCCGGATTATTCAATGAAACGCGCACAGTCATCGGCACGCCCTGGCGTGCGAGATCGCCGAAGAGCTTGCTCACCATCCACTGGTTTTGCTCGCCCGCCTCGACCTTGAGTTTCACCCCACCCGCCACGAGGCCACTATCGCCTCGGAAGAGCTCGAAGGTCGCCCAGACGGCCTGATCACCTGCGGTGACCGCGACGCTGCTCCGGAAATCATTGTCGTGGAAAAGCCCAGGCAGGGTCACCACATCGGTGGACGGGACGACATCGGCTGGCAGCCCCGAGCCGAGGTTCCCGAAGGAGTTCTCCGAGTAGGCGCGGGAGACTACAACCGGCGCGCCCTTTGCACCGCTCAGGACTTCCACGTCGAGCGGTCCGCGTCCGTCGCCGGCGCGGAAGAGATCCACCACGAGATCTTCGAGGAGAAGGGTCGCGAAACCGGCAAGGCTCCGGTTCTTGCTGAAGCTTGCTTTGCTGGCGGTCTGGTAGGTGAGGCGGACGGTCTGAGAGGCGCTGTTCTGGTTGCTGACAACCACATCAGAACGCCAGGACGTGCCGCCCACTCCCTCGTTATGGACAACAACCGGCACCGTCACCTTCGACGGCCCGTCAGTCGGCGTTGCCGGCGCCGAGGTCGGAGTCCGGGTCGGCGTCGGAGTCGGCGTGTTTGTGGGTCCTCCCGGGGTTGCGGTATGGGTCCAGGTCGGTGTCCGGGTCGGCGTCGCGGTAGGCCCACCCGGCGTCCAGGTCGGTGTCGAAGTTGCGGTCGGAGGCCGCGGCGTGTTGGTAGCCGTCGGAGGGCCCGGTGTCGGAGTGCTGGAGGGAGTGTAGGTCTGAGTC
>Ga0316198_10000236_pt1 | contig 26807 bp, 20 predicted proteins | sample OudBieAanoxic_MG_FD_204935 | JGI IMG/M metagenome (GOLD analysis project Ga0316198, IMG submission 204935) | Coastal sediment microbial communities from Oude Bieten Haven, Netherlands - site A anoxic | ecosystem: Environmental > Aquatic > Marine > Coastal > Sediment | place: Netherlands... | reverse complement strand
GCTTCTTCAACTATTTTTTCCAGAGTACAGACATTGAAAAAGTATTTAAATGAAGATGATAAAGAGGTGGAAGACAATCATTCTATTTATGATATAGATTTTAGTGCTGGTTTTCATAATAAAAAATTCGAAGAGAAGATGCCAAGTGAGGAAGAAATTCTTGAGATTTTATTAACTCTGGAAAAATATAGCAAAGAAGATGAGTTAAATTGCGGTGGATGTGGGTATGACACATGCAGGGAAAAAGCTATGTCCATTTATAGAGGAATGTCTCATAAGGAGATGTGTGTTCACTATATGAAAAAATGTGCCGATAAAATTACCAATGAAATATTTGAGAACTCTCCTAACGCTATCCTAATATTAAATAATAAACATGAGATAATAGAAAGCAATGTGGCTTTTAGCAGATATTTTGGGATATCACCAAAAGAAGCGAAGGAACGATCGATAGAGGAATTTATATCCAAAGAAAAGTTAGAAAAGGTATCTTTAGATGGAGAAAATATCATTTGGAAAAAACAAGCATTTCTAAATGGAACACTTTATATGAGAGTAAGTATTATATCTATGAATCCTAAGGGGGGCATATTAATAGTGTTGACCGATATAACCAGTGATGAGTTGAGAAAAGAGGAAATAAGAACTTTAAAAGAGCAGACTTTAAAAATAACCCAGACAGTGGTAGAAAAACAAATGAGAATCGCTCAAGAGATAGCTAGTTTACTAGGAGAAACCACAGGGGAATCTAAGGTAGCCTTTAATAAATTGAGGGATGTATTCAACGAAGAGGAGAGTCTTTAATGGAATATTATATAGATGCTTCATATAAAAGTGTAAATAAATTCGGTGAGGAACTCTGTGGGGATAAGGTGGAAACTGTAAAAACAGAAGATGGATGCATTTTGGTTCTTTCTGATGGACTTGGAAGCGGAGTTAAAGCAAATATTTTGGCAACTCTAACTTCAAAAATAGCAGTGACTATGTTAAAGGGTGGTTCTAGTATCGATGAAACATTGGAAACGATAATCAATACCCTGCCTGAATGTAAGGTGAGAAAACTCGCATATTCTACTTTTACAATTATAAAATTAAATAACAATGGTGACTGCTATATGGTTGAATATGAGAATCCTCCTACATTTTTTTATAGGGATGGTTGTGATATGTCTATAGACAGAAAAGAAAGGGTTATAAAAGGGAAAACTATTTTTGAGAGTCGTTTCAAATTTTGTCCTGGTGATCTATTGACTGTTGTCAGTGATGGAGCAGTTCATGCAGGGGTAGGAGAATATCTTAATTTAGGCTGGCAATGGGAAAATATAAATGATTTTTTGAGGGATATATCTCAGAAAAAATATGCAACAGATGTAACCAATAGCTTATTGGATGTTTGTAAAACTTTATATAATGACAAACCGGGAGATGATACCACTGTTCTATCGATTAAATTTCAGCCTATAAAATATTTAAATTTATTTACAGGACCTCCTAAAAATATAGAAGATGATGAAAAATTTATACAAAGGGTAGAAGAGTCCCAAGGAGTTATAGTGCTCAGCGGGGGAACCACGGCTAATATAATATCTAAAGCTTGGGATGAAGAGATTGTGATAGATTTGAAGGGATATAAAAATACCCTGCCTCCAGTAGGCTATTTAAGGGGAGTAGATCTAGTAACAGAAGGATTGTTAACCTTAAATAAAGCTGTGGATTATATAAAAGAGTATATTTATGAAGGTAAAGAAATTACTGGTGGAGATGGAGCCGGGATCCTTGGGAGAATGCTCCTCTTTGATGTTAGTCATATAAAAATAGTGGCTGGAACTGCTGTGAACCCTGCTCATCAAAATCCAGATTTTCCAATAGATTTTAACATTAAATTAAAAGTAGTGATAGAGTTAGAGGCTATCTTAAAAACTTTTGGAAAGTCGGTTACTTTAGAATATGTGTAAAATTGAAAAAAACCTCCTTTCATGATAAAATTAAAACTAATTAAATAGTTAATAATTAAAATGAAAATATGTAGTTGCAGATTGATACAGATTTAAAATCATTTTAAAAAGATTGGACACAGAGATACACGGAGGGGTAATTCATGAATTACCCGTACTATAAAGTTTATGCAAAGTAAGATCAGGAGGAATAATATAATTATGGATAGAAAAAAGATTTCGGTAGGTGGACAGGCTGTAATAGAGGGTGTCATGATGAAGGGACCCGAAGCACTAGCTACAGCAGTAAGAAGACCAACAGGGGAAATAGTTTATAAGATAACAAAATTAAAACCATCTATGAATTTTTTGACTAAGATTCCATTTATTAGGGGAGGAGCGATCCTGTTTGAAACTCTAATTTTGGGAACAAAAGAGCTATCATTTTCTGCCAATGAAGCAGGAGAAGAGGAAGAAAAATTAGGAGATAAGGAATTGATGATGACTGTAATAGCTGCTCTAGCTTTAGGAGTAGGACTCTTTATGGTTTTACCTTCAATTTTGAGCAGTTTTATGTTTAAAGATAATAGGATGAATGCAAATATTTTTGAAGGGATACTTAGAATATTATTTTTTCTTATATATATAAAGGCTATATCTTTTTCTAAGGAGATAAAGAGGGTCTTTGAATATCATGGAGCTGAGCATAAATGTATCTATGCTTTTGAAAATGGTGAGGAGTTAGTCAAGGAAAGTGCAGTAAAATATACTACCTTACACCCTAGATGTGGGACAAGTTTTTTACTTATAGTGATGCTAATAAGTATAGTTGTATTTTCAAGTTTAGATTTTATGATCCCTCAACCTGATAATATGTGGATAAAGGTAGGGTTGAAAGCTGTATTAAGAATTGTGTTTATGCCGTTGGTTGCAGGCTTGGCTTATGAATTCCAAAAATACAGCAGCAAACATTTGGAGAATCCGATGTATAAGATGATAGCGGTACCAGGGCTCAGTTTACAAAAGATAACAACTAAGGAGCCAGATTTAGAGCAGTTAGAAGTAAGTATGGTGGCCTTGAGGGTAGCTTTGGGCTTAGAAGTGGATAATGCAACAGAAGTTTTTGAATAAGTATTTATAGGAGGGGAGATTGCTGTGATGGCAATTTCTCCTTTTTTTGCAATTATATAGAAAAGGGACTTTTAAAAGTCCGATAAACTTAGTATAATGAAGAGTAAAAACGATTAAAAATTAAAAAATATGGTCGAAAGAGAAATAAGGAGTGGGAATATAAAATGAAAAAAATAGAGGAAGTAATAGTAATAGGTGCAGGATTAGCAGGAAGTGAAGCAACATATCAGCTGGCTAAAAGAGGAGTAAAGGTAAAATTATATGAGATGAGACCTGTAAAAAATACAGAGGTTCATACTGGAGATAAATTTGGAGAATTAGTTTGCAGTAATTCATTTGGTTCAAATTTATTATCCAATGCATCTGGTCTAATGAAGGAAGAGCTTCGTATGATGGGATCACTTTTAGTAGAAGTAGCAGATGAAACTCGTGTGCCAGCAGGGCAGGCATTGGCAGTAGGTCGTGAAGAATTTGCTGAGATGATAACTGCGAGACTGGAAGCAGAGGAAAATATAGAGATAATAAGGGAAGAGTTAACAGAAATTCCAAAGGATAGCTATGTAATAATAGCCAGCGGGCCATTATCATCAGAGGGGATTACAGGTGAAATTTTAAAGTTAACAGGTGGAAGTAATCTATACTTCTATGATGCAGTAGCTCCTATAGTAACTTTGGAATCGATAGATCAAGAGAAGGTTTATTACCAATCTAGATATGATAAGGGAGATGGAGAATATATAAACTGTGGGATGACAAAGGAAGAGTACGATAATTTCTATCACGAGTTAATAAATGCTGAAAGATCACCACTTAAAACTTTTGAGGAAGAAAAAGTTTTTGAAGCTTGTATGCCTGTGGAAAAAATGGCCAGCAGAGGAGAAAAAACATTATTATTTGGGCCTCTAAAGCCAAAGGGGTTAACAAATCCACATAAAACAGAAAAAGACTATGCAGTAGTTCAGTTGAGACAAGATGATAAAGACGGAAAACTGTATAATTTGGTAGGATTTCAAACTAACTTAAAGTGGGGAGAACAAAAAAGAGTATTCCAAATGATTCCAGGATTGGAAAATGCTGATTTCATAAGATATGGAGTGATGCATAGAAATACATTTATAGATTCAACAAAATTATTAAATAAAAGTTTAAATTTGAAAAATAAAGAGAAAGTTTTCTTTGCTGGTCAAATAACAGGAGGAGAAGGGTATGTAGCAGCTATGGCAACAGGGATGATGTCAGCTATAAATTTATACCACCATATGTTAGGAGAAAAGGAATTTGTATTGGAAGATCTGACTTCTACAGGGTCGATAATCAACTATATCACAGAGGAAGGCAAGAAAGAATTTCAACCTATGGGACCAAATTTTGGAATCGTAAGAGCATTGGAAGGGCCGAGAGTGAGAGATAAGAGAGATAGAAATGTAGCCTTAGGAGAGAGATCTGTAGAATATATGAAGGAAAAGATAAAAGAAATAAAATATTAAGAAAACAGTGGATAAAACAAGTAATATGTAAGAAACTTAATCAAAAAGAAAAGAGATACTAAGACACACAAAGAATTTTTTTGAATTATAGAATTTTATATTTTAGTATTTATGGGTTTGAAATTTAAAAAGTTAAGAGAAAGAGAGCGAAGCGACCTTTCTCTTATATACTAAATTTGGTTTCTGTTTGAGAAACCATTAAAAGAAAGAGAAGAAGGTTCTAAGGGTGTCACCCTTAACGGACTCTATTTCTTTTTATCTGAAATAGAAATAGAGGAAAGAAAAGCAGACTTTTTCTAAATGATGTTATAGAGGTAAGTCAGAGAGGATGTTCGTCTTTTTCTAGCTACAGTCCTCGTTTCACTGTGGAACTTATTCTGTTGTATGACTTAGTAGGATATCTACTGTGACGTAGGGTAACATCTAGAAAAAGGGATTAAAAATAAAGAGTTAACGACTATAAACTTTACTTTAGAGTCAAAAAAAGAAATAGAACGCGGATGCTGTGCATACACGGATAAGAGCTATGAAAAATCAGAATTTTAATTTTTTTGGTTAAAACCAAGAAAAAGTATGATCTGTGTAAATTAGAGGTTTTCAGTGTATCTCGAGAGAGATTCGTGTTCTATGGTTTAAACTCTGAGAAGCTCTAATTTAGATCTCAGTGGATCTCTGTGTTGATAGGTTTTCTTAGTGAACTTAGTGTAAGTGTTTTGAGTTTAAATAATCTTAAGTAATCTTTGTAATCTGTGACAAAAAAATGACTTATAAAACTTCTATCTAATAACAGTAGAAGTCTATGGATTAATTTAGAAAAAATATCAAAATAGGGGGGGGGGTTGTAATTTTGGAAAAACTGATAAAAGAATTTATCTATTATGAACAGTTTGGGCAGCAAAAAAGTGAGAATACCATAAAATCTTATAAAAAAGATTTAGAACAATTTTTAGAATTTATTGTAGGACATGAACTTATTGAAAATATAGGTGAGGTAGAAGAGTTAAGCTTAAGAGGTTTTGTGCTCTACCTGGGGACCATAAATATAAGTAAGAGGTCAATAAGTAGAAAATTATCTACCCTGCGAACTTTTTTTAAATATCTGAAAGAAAATAAGGTTATAGATAAAAATCCAATAATACTTTTAAATAATCCGTCCTTTGTGAGTAAATTTCCAACTCTTTTAAAAAAAGAAGAGTTAGATGAACTGCGATCGGTGATTGATGTAACTAAAACTAATGGGATAAGGGATAGGCTCATCATAGAACTCTTATATTCTAGCGGGATAAGAGCAGGGGAACTGCTTTCGTTGGGAGAAAATATAGTGGACCTGGAAGAACAGGAAATAAAAATAGTGGGGAACAGCAGCCGGACCGTTTTTTTCAGTCAGACGGCAAAGAAGTATCTAAAAGAGTATTTAAATGCAAAAAAAGAGAAATATGGTGAAAAATATAATTCTGATATCATCTTTGTAAATGGAAGCGGCACAAGGTTAAGCGACAGGTCTTTACGTAGGATAATAGATAGATATGCCAAAAAAGCAACGTTGGAAAAAGAAATAAGCCCCCATACATTTAGACATACCTTTGGAGTATACTTGCTGGAAAAGGGGATGAATATTCACTTTTTACAGGAACTTATGGGACATACCAGTCCAGAGAGTACTAGGATATACGAGGAGCATATGATAGTAAATAGGAGGGGTGTAATTGAAATTTAGAGCAACTACAATATTAGCGGTAAAAGACGGAGACAAGGTAGCCATTGCCGGAGACGGACAGGTAACCTTTGGAGATACTGTATTTAAGAATAAAGCAAAAAAAATAAGAAAATTTTACAATGGTTCAATATTAGCAGGGTTTGCAGGAGCAGCAGCAGATGCCTTTGCATTATTTGATAAATTTGAAAATAAATTGGATGAATATGGTGGAAACCTAAAAAAAGCATCGGTAGAATTGGCTAAGGAGTGGAGATCGGATAAGGCTTTACGTGAATTGGATGCGATGCTGATAGTAGCAGATAAAAATAATCTATTAGTTTTGTCAGGAACAGGAGATGTGCTGGAAACAGATGACGATATAGCAGCTATAGGTTCTGGTGGAACCTATGCCTATGCGGCAGCTAAAGCACTGAAAAAACATACACAATTAGATCCTCATGAAATAGTCTGTGAAAGTCTTCAAATAGCAGGAGAGATATGCATCTATACCAATACAAATATAAGTGTAGAAAAACTATATTAATTTTTAAAAAAAACTTTAGTCACGGATAACACGAATTTAAATTTAGAAAAATTAGATTTTAAAATCTGTGTAATCTGCGACAAAAAAAGTTTTAAAAGGAGTGAGGCAGTGAGTTTTATAGTAGCAGTAGATGGTCCAGCGGGATCGGGAAAGAGTACCATATCAAAGATGGTAGCAGAAAAATATAGACTAACTTATCTAGATACAGGAGCTATGTACAGAATGATAGCTTTTACATCTATAAGAGATGGGGTAGATTTAGATAATACACAAGAGGTAATAGACCTATTAAATAGAGTGAATATAGATATGAAAGATGGCAAATTTTATATAGACAAAGAGGATGTAAGTTTAGAAATTAGAACTCCAGAGGTCACTGCAATAGTATCTAAAGTAGCAGCCATAAGGGAAGTCAGAGTGAAATTGGTAGACCTTCAAAGGAAAATATCAGAAGGAAAAGATGTTATCTTAGATGGGAGGGATATTGGGACAGTGGTATTCACAAATGCAGATCTTAAAATATTTTTAATAGCTTCTCCAGAAGAAAGAGCCAAGAGAAGGGTTTTAGATTTTAAAAATAAAGGGATTGATGAAAAGTTTGAAGACGTTTTAAGTGAAATAATCAGACGGGATGAATTTGACTCCAATAGAAAGGAAAGTCCGTTAAAAAAAGCTGAAGATGCTATGGAAATAGATACAAGTTTTATGAATATAGATCAAGTGGTAGGAGCTATATCAAAGCTGGTAGAAGAAAAAAGATAAAAAAATTAATTTCTAAAGATTCCATCCTTAACTGGGTTCATTTCTCAGCTTGATCTGAGAAACGGAACCAAAGAGGATCAAGAAGATTTATAATTGTCTTAATGAGTAAGTCACGATCGTTGTTGTAGAAACATTACTGTTGAAGTTTAACGACTATAAACTTCAAAGTTTAAAACCAAGAAAAAATTCTTAGTGTTGAATAATCTGAGAAAATTTGTGCAATCTGCGACAAAAAAATGTTTAGAAAATTTCTGCATTGTAGCTGTAAAAGCTTATAAAATTAGTGTAGATTAGTGGCGAAAAAGTTTAATCTTTAAATAAATTTAATTATAAATTATCAATTTGGTTAGAAACCGTAAGGGGTGAGTGAGATAAATAAAAAGATTATATACGGAATAGGGATAATATCTATTCTGACAATAGCTGTATTATTTAGATGGCATAATGGGAATAAACACGAAAGGCAGATAAAACTACAGGAAGATCTGGCAGTAGAAAAAATAATAAAGGAAGTAAAAGAATATTTACTTGTAAGTGGGAGATCTATTGAAAATGACGGAATTAAATACTCATTTGATCTAGAAAAAGGAAGAGATTTAAACTTAGACAATGATGCTTTACAGATAAGAAAAATTTTGAAAGGAGATATAAAAGAAATTATTTATAGTGATTCAAAGGGAATTGAAAAACTAGTTTTAGAAATAAATTACTTTACTCCTCCAAAATTAGCTATATTAATAGATGATGTAGGAATGAACATAAAAACTACAACTTATTTTAAAAAGATAGATAGGGCCTTGAGTTTTGCAACTATACCATACCTTCCTAAGACCGTACAGGCAACTCAGATATTAAAGGATGCAGGCTTTGAAGTTATATTGCATATGCCCATGGAAGGATCTAACGAGACTTTAAATAGAAGGACTCAAGGTTTGATAAAACCATCTATGACTGAAAAAGAAATCTATGATAAATTTGATGGTGCAATAGAAAATTTAGTAGAGGTAGAGGGATTCAACAATCATATGGGATCTAAATTTACAAATAATCCGAAAAAAATGAGGGAGCTTCTATCCTATGCAAAGAAAAAAGAGATGTTTTTTATAGATTCTAATACCAACAGTAAAAAACAAGGATATAAGATAGCTAAGGAGTTAGATATTCCTACCTATTATACATCTTATTTTATAGATAATTCCCACAAGAAAGAAGATATTGTGGAGGCTATAAAAATATCTGTAAGATTGGCAAAAGAAAAAGAAAAAGTTTTGGTAATTGGTCACTATAGAAAGGATACAGCAGAAGCCATATATGAAATGTTGGATTATATAAAAAGTGAAGGGGTAGAGTTAGTGCCAGTCAGTGAAGTACTGGAATAGTGTAAATGTAATTTGGAGGATAGATGGGAAAAAAAGAGAGTAGTGTAAAGGGATATACCATGGTATTTGCTTCCACAATGTTTTTTTATATAATGACTTTATTCGTAAAGATGATAACGAAAGATGGAAGGATACCAAGTACAGAGGTTACATTTTTTAGGTTTTTAATTGGATTCATCATGGTAAATGTAGGAATGATGAAAACGGGATACAAAATTAAGATGGTAAATAAAAAAGCAGTACTGTCTAGAGGTTTTTTTACAGCATTGGCAATATTATTATTTTTTATAGTGATACAATATTCCACCACAACCAAGGCAAACATATATAACTTAACTTATCCTATATTTGTAACGATATTTGGTCCGCTTTTCCTCGCGGATGAAAGATGGACAGCAAAAAATATTATAGGAGTGGCCATAGCTTTTGTGGGGGTATTCTTGATATCTGGATTGGCATTAGGGGTGGTCAGCTGGGTTGATGGATTAGGATTATTTATGGGGTTCATAGCAGCAGCTGGAATAATTGCTCTACGAAAAGCCAGAGTAACAGATGATTCTAGTACGATTTTATTTTATTTGATGAGCATAGGATTGGTTATGACTATTATTCCATTTGGACATCAATTTAAGGTGCCCACATCTGAAGAAGGGCTGCTTTTATTGGGAATGGGAGTGTTTTCATATCTAGGGCAATATTCCTTAACCAATGGATTTAAATATGTAAAAGCATTAGAGGGAAGTTTGATCTCTTCGAGCAGGATATTTGTAGCTGCCATATGTGGTATATTATTCTTGGGAGAACCATTTAGTCTGACTATACTAGGTGGGGGAAGTCTGATATTTATAGGGATAGTATTGGTCAGTATAAAGGGGAAAGAAAAAAAACAATTAAAAATTGAAAAATTATAATTATAAAAAACTTGGACACGTAGGAAAAAAGAAAATTCTAAGGGTGTCACCCTTAACTGACTCCATTTCGTTTTGGTGAGCAAAAGAAATAGAGGAAAGAAAAGCTCAAATTTTGAAAATGGCTTTTAAGTAGAGATAGAATAGCTACGAGCTTAAGGGTTACAGTCCTCGTTTCACTGTGGAACTTAAACTGTATATCGCTCTTAGTAGAATTTTTATTGCAAAAGTAATATCGCCTTCAAAATTAAAAAGTACAAATCATTACAACTTTGGTTTCTCTGATATGAGATTCATATTTAAAATTCATTCTAAAGTTAGAATTGATTTTGATACTCATGAAACCTCCATAAGAAGGAAGAGTTAGAATAGATACATATTTAGTAAATTTGTGTAATCAGCGATAAAAAAAGTTATAGAAAACATAAGAAAAAAATGAATTTATGAAGGGGTAATTCATGAATTGCCCTTACTTATTAATTTGTGCGGAGCACATAGGGGGTAAGGAGAATTTTATATAATTTGATACGGATAATATTATATATACCTTTGGGGATAGGGATAATATTTTCTAATAAGTTGAGAAAATTTGTAAAAAAAAGATTATTTCAAAAAATAGAGATAAAGGAAAAAAAAGATACTATATGGATCCACTGTGCATCTGTAGGAGAGGTGAATTTAGCAGAACCCATAATCAATAAATTTTTGAATGAAACAAAGACAAAAATTCTCTTGACTATGATGACCGATACTGGGATGGAAACAGCCAGAAAGAAATATGTCCATGAGACCAGAGTCGATCTTTTATTTTTTCCCTTGGATGATTATTTTTGTATAAATAAAATTTTGAAAAAAATAAGATTAAAAAAATTAGTGATCATAGAGACTGAAATATGGCCAAACTTAATTCTTTTGTGTTCTAAAAAATCCAAGGTAGTCCTGATAAATGGAAGAATTTCAGATAGGAGTATAGGTTCATATACGAAAATAAAATTTATACTGAGAAAAATATTTTGTGAGATAGATACATTTATCATGCAGACTGAACAAGACAAACAGAGAATTATATTTTTAGGAGCTCCTAAAGATAAAGTTTATAACTATGGAAATTTAAAGTTTAATATTGAACTGCCGAAGTATGAAAAAAAAGAATTGGATGATTTAAGGGAAAAAATAAATGTAAAAGGCAGAAAAATACTGGTAGCAGGAAGTACAAGAGATGGCGAGGAAGAATATCTGTTAGAGGCTTTTGATAGATTAGAGAACTACCTCCTGATATTGGTGCCCAGGCATATAGAGAGGACGACAGATATATGTGAAAGGCTCCTGCAGAAATATAACCATCAAAGATGGACAGATATTTATAGGGAAGAAGCTAAAGAAGATGTAGAGAAAATTCAAGAATTATCTAAGAAAGACACAGAGATAATAATAGTAGATAAGATAGGCGAACTGCGTAAACTATATGCCATCGCAGATACAGCATATGTAGGAGGAACCATGGTCGATGTAGGGGGGCATAGTCTGCTGGAACCATTATTTTATAGGAAACCACCTATTTTTGGACCTTTTACTCAAAATGTAAAAAGTATTGCGAAGGAAGTAATAGCTAGAGAAATCGGAACTCAGGTGAATGGGGTAGAGGAGCTATTTGAGGCAATTAATCTTAAAGAAACTAAAGAAAAAAATAATGAAAAAAACGATAGTGCTGAAAAGAGGATAGATAATTTTTTTGAGGAAAATAGTCATGTGGTGGATTTGACCTTTAAGAAGATAATGAATCGTGAATAGTTATTAATGAGTTTCTTAGTGATCTTTCTAGTTTTTCCTTTGTGGGCTTAGTGTAAAGGTTTTGAATTTAATAATCTGAGGTAATTTGAGTAATCTGTAACAAAAAATTCAGATTCCAAGGATTCCGTCCTTGATACGGATGACCTTTTCTCGATCCACGAGTACTTAATTTATTTCTATTTAGAAAAAAATTAAGATGTGGAGAAAAGCTAATGGAAAAGTTCAAGAAGGGTTATTACGCTTACTTAATTATGGTTTCTCTTAAATAGAGAAGCCGAAGCTATAACCATTTTGTCTTAATGAGTAAGTCACGATCGTTATTGTAGGAACATTACAGCTGAAGTATAACGACTATAAACTTCGCTTAAAACCAAGAAAAAAAGAAATTCTCTGAAAATCTCTGTGAGCTCTGAGTCTCTGCGTTGAGAGGTTTACTTTGTGTACTCTTTGTCTCCTTTCTTAGTGATGAAGCGTTTTGGTTTTCTTGATATGTGTAATCAGTGAAAAAAGAAAAATCTATGTCTCGGAAATATTTTATTCATTAGGGTTGTCTGTGGTAAAAATTATTTTTAGCTTAGTTTTAAAGAGTGATATTGACAGAATATGGAAATTTTAGTATACTGAAATGTACTGAAAATGACAGGGACAAAAATACTAAATAATAAGTGAAAAAACATATATATAACATAGAAGTATTAAAGTATTGTTGATAAAAAATGGAGGCAAGATGTCAAATATTAAAAATGATAACAATGTAGGAGAGATATGGAAACATTTTTTTAACTATGAAAGAAAACATTATAATCCATATATGGTAAAGTTAGCAGAACATCCAAATCATATCATGTATGATAAGGAAGTTATGGATTCTTATAAGGGAAAATGGAATGAGTTTTTTAAAAATGAACATCCAATATACCTAGAAATTGGTTCTGGAAGTGGGATGTTTGCCAATGATATGTGTGTAAGATATCCAGAAAGAAATCATATGGCTTTAGAAATAAGATTTAAAAGACTGGTTCTTTCAGCGAGAAGATCTGAAAAATTAGGATTGGACAACTTATTATTTATAAAAAGACGTGGAGAAGAGATCACTAATTTTATAGGTCATGAGGAAATGGCAGGATTATACATCAATTTTCCAGACCCATGGGAAGGGAAGGAAAAAAATAGAATCCTTCAACCAAAGTTATTTGCATTGTTAGATCAAATCTTAGCAAAAGATGGAAGATTATTTTTTAAAACAGACCATGATAAATACTATGCAGATGTATTAGAATTTATGCCGGAAGTAGAAGGGTATGAAGTGGTATACCATACTGCTGATCTGCATAATAGTCCCCTTGCTGAGGAAAATATTATGACTGAATTTGAAAGTCTATTTACATATAAGCATCAAAAGAATATTAACTATATAGAGATAAAGAAGAAATAACTCTTCCTTCTTATAGTTTCTCCCTTCCTATGAGGGAGAGAGTGCCTATAGGCGTGAGAGGGTCAAAGTTCTAAAGAGTCCCTCTTTAATACGGCTCTGTTTCGGATTCACGAATATAAAAATTAGATGTAACTAAATCTAATTTTAAATGTGAGTCTGAAAAAGAAATAGAGGAAAGAAAAGCAGACTTTTTCTAAATGATGTTATATGAGTAAGTCAGAGGAAATGCCCGTCTTTTTACAGTTACAATCCTCGCTTCACTGCGGGACTTATTCTGTTGTACGACTAAGTAAAATATTTACAGTGAAGTAGAATAACATCTAGAAAAAGATTTTTTAACCAAAAGAAGATCTTTTAAAATTCGTGTAATTCGTGACAAAAAAAATTAAATTTAAATATATAAATAATGTTTTATTCTGTGAAAGTCAGAGATCTTTAGAACTCTGTGTTGGATCGTTTAAATATTAAAAATAAATCTAAGAAGAGGTGGATCATGGCAAGTTATGTAGTAGTAGGAACGCAATGGGGAGACGAAGGTAAAGGTAAAATTATCGATGTATTGGCACATAAGGCAGACTATGTAGTTAGATTCCAAGGTGGAAACAATGCAGGACATACAGTAGTAGTAAATGGAGAGAAGTTTATCCTTCACCTATTACCTTCAGGAATGTTACACGGAAATGGTAAATGTGTAATCGGGCCAGGAGTAGTAGTAGATCCAAAAGTATTATTACACGAGTTATCAACTTTAGAGGAAAAAGGAGCTAAGGTAGATCATTTATTTATCTCTGATAGAGCTCATCTAATCATGCCTTACCATGTTCAATTAGATATCGTAAAGGAAGAAGCTAGAGGAGAAAACAAGATTGGTACAACAAAAAGAGGAATAGGACCTTGTTATGCTGATAAGATAGCTAGATGTGGAATAAGAGCAGTGGACTTATTGAATATGGAAGCATTTGGAAGAAAATTAAAGATAAACTTAGATGAAAAGAATGAATTATTTACAAAAATTTATAATACTGAAGCTATGAGTTATGATACAATCATGGCAGACTTTACAGAATATGCTGAAAAATTAAAGCATAGAATAGCTGACTTTGTTCCTGAGATCAACGAAGCATTAGACAACGATAAAGTAGTAATGTTTGAGGGAGCTCAAGCTATGATGCTAGACATCAACTACGGAACTTATCCATATGTAACTTCTAGTTCACCAACTGCTGGTGGAGTTACTACAGGTGTAGGTGTAGCACCTTCTAAGATCGATAGAGTAATCGGTGTTATGAAAGCATATACTACAAGAGTAGGAGAAGGACCTTTTGTTACTGAATTAAATGATGAAACAGGAGAAACTTTAAGAGCAGTTGGAAGCGAATTTGGTGCAACTACTGGTAGACCAAGAAGATGTGGATGGTTAGATGGTGTAGTAGGTAAGTATGCAGTAATGATAAACGGCCTTACAGATGTAGTAGTAACAAAAATCGACGTATTAAGTGGATTGGATGAGTTAAAGATATGTACAGGATATGAGATAGACGGAAAGGTATGGACTACTATACCATCAGCTATCGAGATGACTGAGAGAGCAACTCCAGTATATGAAACATTACCAGGATGGTCTGAAGATATTACAGGAATCAGAGAATATGATGAATTACCTGAAAACTGTAAAAAATATGTAGCTAGAATGGAAGAAATAATCGGATGTGAAATCACTATGATTTCAGTAGGTCCAGACAGAACTCAAAATATATTCAGAAAAGAATTTTAATAGATAATACATATAAGAGGCAGCTTCGGCTGCCTCTTATTTTTGTTTTTGATGGGGTGTAAATGGTGGTGTTACCTGATTGGTAGATATAGTGGATATGGTGGATAAACCTGTACTGATAGAACCGATGGAATCCTGATTGTCTTCGGCATTATCGTCCATACCAAAGGCGGTTAAAAAAGAATCGGCCAGGTCAGTATCGGTGGAATCCTGATTGTCGGAAGCATTATCATCCATACTAGAGGCAGTTAGAGAAGGATCGGATAGGTCAGTATTGGTGGAATTGACGGTCTGCCTTGAGTCTGACTGCCCATTATTTTCTGGAATGTTTATCAAGGCACTGATTAAAATGGCAAGGGAAAAAAATAAAAATGTTTTTTTCATATTAATTACCTCCTATAACCAAAAGATTGTTTTAATCCGTTAAAGATTTATTGGATCTGCTTAGTTATTTTTTCGAAATAAATTAATATTTTCCTGCTTCAATGTATGTATTTTTAAATTTATATTGATTATATAAACAGAAAAAACTTAAATAAAACTTAAACAAAATTAAGTTTTATGCTAAAATGAAGAACAATCATTTGTTATTGTATTATATTTTTGATTTTCTAAGGTTCAGGATAAGGTTGAAGGGGAAATGTTGGAAATAATAGATTATAATAGAAATACAGGCAAAACAGGAGAAATCCTGTGACGCAAAGCTATAGGGCCTTTAAAATGGCAGCCAGTTGCAGATCTTTTTTTGATCTGTATTTTTTTTTAGAAAAATTTATTGAGAGAGATTAGACTTTTTCTTAAGAAAGGGTGATATTTTAAGAAATTTGGTTAAATTTAGAAAGGGGGAATAATGCCGGAATTAAATATTTTTTTTAAAAAAGATTCTGATAATTATCTATTTGAAGCATTTAGGGTTCTTAGAAGTAATATACATTTTTTAGAAAAAAATAAAAATAAAATAATAGTATTTACAAGTACTATACCCAATGAAGGTAAGACTACTATATCTGCTAATTATGCAATGTCAGAAGCTGTGACAGGTAAAAAGGTTATCTTGGTAAACTGTGATATAAGAAGGTTTAGACCTTTTGACGGATTAAAAACAGAGATAACTCATGGCATAGAGAGTGTGCTTTTAGGGAAAAAAAAAATAAACGAGGTAATTATTGAAAGGTTTGAAGAGAACCTAGATCTTTTACCTTCCAAGCATTTAAATGGAGGGATAACTGAATTGTTTTTAGGAGGAAGGATTAAAGAATTGTTGGAAGATTTGAGAAAGCGCTATGATCTAGTAGTGTTGGATACCCCTCCTCTCAGTATAGCTACTGATGCAGCCATACTTTCAGAATATGCAGATGGAGTTGTCTATGTATGTGGATATAATATGGTAAAAAAGGAAAAAATGCTTCGTGCAAAAAAAATATTGGAACGAGCTGGAGCTAAAATATATGGGGTAGTAATAAATAGGATAGATGAAAAAATTTATGTAAATGAATATGGGTATGATGAATACAAATATTATAATAATTACATTAAGGGATAGATTTAAAAAATTAAAAACAGGAAACAGCTTTGCTGTTTCCTATTTTTAATTATTTTTAATTATTTTCTATTTTTTTAATTTTTTTTAATTTTTTAAGGCTTTTATTGTAATTATTTTCATTTTTTTAAGGTTTACATTATAGTTTTTTAATAAAAGTATGTTTTTATTAGTTCTTGCATTAAACATGTGGTAATATTAAGAATAATTAACCTAGTAAGGTGTGTGGTAATTGTAGGAGTATTTAATAAATTTATGTGGAGGAGTGAACAATGTCTAATACGGTGTTATTTAAAAAAGGTTGTGATAATTATTTATTGGAAGCGTTTAGGGTACTTAGAAGTAATATATACTTTTTGGAAAAAAAAGAAAAAAAAATAATATTATTTACCAGTACAATTCCAAATGAAGGAAAGACTACAGTAGCAAAAAATTATGCTATGTCTGTAGCGATAACGGGGAAAAAAGTGATTTCAGTAAATTGTGATATAAGAAGGGATAAAAAATACAACAATTTTGGATTAGATATAAATTATGGAATAGAGAGTGTACTGGCAGGGGATAGAGAACTAGATGAGGTTATTGTCAGAGATGTACAAAAAAATTTGGATGTTTTACCAGCAAAACATTTAAAAAATGGTGTAACAGGATTTTTTTTAGGAGAAAGAATAAAAAAACTATTGAAGGAATTAAATAAGAGATATGACCTGGTAGTGTTGGACACCCCTCCTCTCACCATAGCTACTGATGCAGCCATACTTTCAGAATATGCAGACGGAGTTATCTATGTCTGTGGATATGACATGGTGACAAAAGAAAAAATGCTTAGATCCAAAAAAATATTAAAACGTGCCGGAGCCAAAATATATGGGGTAGTAATAAATAAGGTAGATGAAAAGGCTTATGCTGGAAATTACGGATATGAAGAATATACAGAATATGATAATTATATCAAAGACGACATGCTTGGAATGTCAGCTAGGAGAAAAAGAAAAAAAAATAAATTTTTTAAGGTAAAAAGTTTTTTATCTCGTACTCTTTTTTAGTATTAGTATTGGGGTTTTAAATTTATTTTAATTATTTTTAAAATTTGTTTCAACAAATACACAATTTTTTTATTGTTATGGTAGAATATATGTTGAAATATATAATAGCTAAAAAAAATTTAAAAAGAAAAATTTAGGAGGAAAGAGATTGAAGAGAAAAAAAAGAGAAGAAGATTTGAGATATGAATGGGAAGATGAAGATGATGACGAAATAGAACTGATGGATCTGGTTTTTATCCTTATCAGAAGCTGGAAACTTATTGTGTTAAGTGCACTGCCGGTAATCGTCTTAGGAGCTGTGTTTGCCATGACAAGACCGGATATATATCGGGCTGAAGCTACTCTTATGATATCTAGCGGGCAGATCTATTCGGTAAACAACCTAGATAATGCGGAGATCTCTAAAAATCAGAAGTTAGTATCATCCTATACAGAGATAGCCAAGAGTAAGAGTATTATGAGAAGTGTAATCAGAAAATTAGATCTGGATATGGAACCCGAAAATATAGCCAAGTTATTGAAGGTAACTCCTATAGATGATACAGAATTTATTAAGCTCAGTTATACAGATAAAAATGCCCAAAGAGCTGCTCTTTTAACCAATGAGGTAGCTGGAGAATTTATTTTAAAGATAAAAAAAGTAATGAGTTTTGAAAACTTAAAAATTGTTGAAAAAGCATCGGTACCTGAAAAATCTTTACCTAAAAAAAGAGCTCTTATCCTGGCAGTTTCACTGGTATTAGGAGTGATGGTTGGAGTTTTTATAGCCTTTATGGTGGAATTTTTACACAGTAAATTGAGAAAACCTGAGGACATAGAAAAAATAATGGGCTGTTCAGTTCTAGCCAATATACCAGATTTTAATATTGAAAAAACAGGAGAGAAATAATGGCAGATAAGCATATATCAAGTGAAAGAAAGATGTTTTTTAAAGGGGATCAGGACAGCCATCTGGCAGAATCTCTCAGGGTTCTCAGGACCAATATACATTTTATGGAAGAAAAAGAAAATAGAGTAGTAGTTTTTACAAGTACTATACCAAAGGAAGGGAAGAGTACTATAGCTGCTAACTATGCTATGTCTGTAGCTATAAGCGGGGAAAAAGTGCTGTTAGTAGATTGTGATATAAGAAGACCCAGGGCTCACAGCAGTTTTGGAATAGAGATAACTCATGGTATGGGAAGTGTTCTTTTAGGAGATAAAAAAGTAGAGGATGTAATTTTAAAAGGCATAGAAGAAAATCTGGATATCCTGCCCTCTAAACATCTCAGCCAGAATGTAACGGAATTATTTTTGGGGAATAAGATGAAAGATTTATTAAAGGGATTGAGGGAAAAATATGACCTTATAGTTCTGGATACACCTCCCCTGACAGTGGCTACAGATGCAGTAATTCTATCAGAATATTCAGATGGGGTAGTATATGTCTGCGGATATGATATGGTATCCAAGAAGGAGTTACTCCAGTCTAAGAAGATGCTCGATAGAGCCAAGGCTAAAATATATGGGACAGTAGTAAATAAGATAGATAAAAAAGGTTATTCATATGGAAATTATGGATATTATAACAATAATTATAGTTATTATGAGGAATATATAAAAGGGGAAAAATAATGATAGATCTTCACTGTCATATTCTGCCAAAGATAGATGACGGCTCTAAAGATATGGAAGAATCTATGGGATTAATTTTATCCGCTCAAAAATTAGGGTATAAGAAAATATGCTGCACCTCTCATTATAGGGCAGGAAGGTATGAAAATAAAAATTATGACAGTGCTTTAAAAAAATTAAGAGATCAATTAAAGAAAAAAAAAGTAAACATGGAACTTTTAGAAGGGAATGAACTTTTTTTGGATTTGGACGGGATCTCTGCATTAAAAGAAAAAAAAGTAAAAACTTTAAATAGAAGTAATTATCTTTTGGTGGAAGCCATCCCAGGGATGACAGAAATAGCACTAAAAAAATCAATGGAAAAGATCATAGGTCTGGGATATAAACCTGTTTTGGCTCATGTAGAGAGATATCCTTTTATAGATTTAAATTTTTTGTGTGAATTAAAAAAAATAGGGGTTGTGACCCAGGTAAATCTCAAATCCCTGAGACATAAAAAAGAAATATACAGGTGGATAGAATTAAATCTTATAGATATTTTGGCCAGTGATGTCCACGACAAAAAATACAGGAACTATGAACTGGAAGATATAATAAGAGAGATAGATAATAAATTAGGTAGAGAAGCTAGGGAAAGGCTGCTCATGGGCAATCCTGAAAAAATAGTAAATAACGAGGATATAGAGGGGACTATAGATGAAGAAAAAATTTATGATACTGGCATTGATGACGATAACTTCATTAAATGTTTTTTCAAAAGATTTAAACTTAGAAGAAGCACTTAAGATTGCAGAAAATGAAAACCCAGAGATAAGAAGGGAAAGAATTACTCTGGATATAAAAAAATTGGAAGAAAAAAAGAAAATGAAAGCATTTTTACCTGTGGTATCTCTCAGTATGGATGAAGGGGATACAGCATATGATGATAACTTAAATCCATTTGACAAAAGTGTAGGAGTGGAAGCCAGAATTTATATGCCTCTTTTTACAGGTGGAAAACTTACCAATGAATATAAAAAATCTAAGTTAGAATCAGAAAAAACATCTTTAACTAATATTTTGCTAAAATATGATATAAGAAAAGATGTTATAGCGAAATATTTTGAGGTATTAAATTTAAAAAAACAGGCAGATATTTTGGAAGGGGTAAATAATACCCTGAATAAACAAAGGGAAAGACTGGAAAAACTCTATAACAGCAATAAGCTGGTAAAAAAATCAGATGTACTCAGGGTAAAAAGTGATATATTAACTAATGAAGTGACTCTCCTAGGCGTAAAACAGCAGGCTGAGATAAAAACATATGAGCTGCAGATACTCTTAGGGATATCTATGGATGAGCCTTTAAGCATAGCAGAGTTTGATTATAAAACTTTGGATCTGAATAAATTTTTGTTAGATGATGATATTATTAAAGCATTGAATGAAGGAAGTAAGGTTAAGAAGACAGAGATAGATCTCAAAGAAAGTGAGATAGATGTAAATATAGCCAGGGCAGCATACTACCCAAAGGTAGGATTGGGATTTGAAAAGAATTTCAAGAGGGACAGCGATGGACTGGATTCTTATAGAATAGGTGTAGGGTTTAACTGGAATGTATTTAATTGGGGTGCAGATATGGATACTGTGGCCCAAAATCAATATAGAGTGGATCAGGCTGTTATAGATCTGACAAAGATGAAGGATGAAGTGAAACTAGAACTCAAGGAAAAATACAGTAATATGATTACTCTGTCCAAGCAGCTAGAAGCACAGAATATAAAGGTTGAAATAGCTGATGAAAATGCTACCATAGATACACTGAGATATAATAACTCTCTTATGAGTTCATTTGAATATTTAGACAGTGTAGATAAATTGAGAGCAGCAGAAGAAGATTACTATACTCTTCAAAGGGAATTGATGTTAGCTATAGATACATATGAAAATGCGTGGAGATAAAAATTTATAATTATTGTACCATTCTTAATTTATGAAATAAATTCTAGAATAACAATGATGCCCTTTACGGGTAAAAAAATAGAGGTAAGAATTCTTTTAGTCACAGATTACACAGATGAAAAAATAATTTAAAGACTAGTTACGAATTATAACGAAAAGATAGGATTTTATATTTTGGTTTGAAATCCAAAAAGTTAAGAGAAAGACAGCGGAGCTGTCTTTCTCTTATATCCTAATTTGGTGTCCCTCTGGGAAACCATTAAAGGAAGGGGAGATAGGTTCTAAGGATTCCATCCTTAACTGGCTCTGTTTCTTTTTATCTGAAAAAGAAATAGAGGAAAGAAAAGCAGACTTTTTCTAAATGATGTTATAGGGGTAAATCCGTGGATCCCCGTTTCTTATCAGGGTGCCTGACGGGCATGGTGAGCACGACGAAACTAGCAATATATTTACTGAGAAGTAGAGTAACATCTAGAAAAAGGAATTAAAAAGAAAAGCTAGACGACTATAAACTTCGGTTTAAAACCAAGAAAAAAATAATTATCTGTGTAGATTAAAGGGTTTTCAGTGTATCTCGAAGAGATCCGCGTTCTATTTAATTCATATATCAGGTTTTGATTTTATAATCTGAGAGAATCTATGTCAAAGAAATGTTTTAAATTTATGGAGGGGTAATTCATGAATTACCCGTACGATATCCGCGTTCTATAAAATTTTCAAAGATAAAAAAAAAGATATATTTAGGGAGATGAATATGAAAAACAAAATAATTATAGCTGTAATAGCTCTTCTGGTTATTGGAGGTGGCTTTACAGTATTAAAAAATAGAAATAATAAAGATACAGCTTCAGTGAGGCTGGTAAAGATAAGCAATGAAAATATTTCTGAAAATTTAAAATTTGAGGGGATAGTAAATGCAAAAAAAACCTATGGGCTGTATAAAAAAGTACCTATGATGATAGAGGAAGTGAAGATCAAGGCTGGAACTATGGTAAAAAAGGGAGACGAATTGATCAGATTCAGCGGTGTAGGGACCGATGGATTTGAAAATACAGGAGTTTCCAATATTTTTATGAAGTTGGAAGAAAAAAAATTAGAAGTTGAGGTTTTGGAAAAACAACTAACAGGATTAGAGAGAAGAGAAAAAGTTGTAAAATTTCAATTAGATAACGCTAACAGCACGGCTAAAACTATGAAAGAGTTATTGAAGCAGGATGGAGTATCTTCTTTGGAAGCAAATAAATATATTACAGATGCGGCATTAAAAGATTTGGAATATAACAATGTAATTCAGGATATATCTCTTGCTAAACAGAGATTAAAGATAAAATCAAATAGTTTAAATGAGGAATTAAAAGAGATGAGTCAGAATATGATCGCTCCAGAAAATGGAATAATAACCGAAGTTTTTGTAGAAAACGGGATGATGGCAATGCCGGGGAAACCACTATTAAATTTTGCATCTCTGGATAGCGGACTGGAAGTAAAGGTACTTATACCTATCTATCAATCTCAAGGTGTAACTACAGGAGCTAATGTAGATATTATCTCTAAAGGTTCTTTGGAAGAGAAAAAATATAATGGGAAAGTAATTTCGATCTCAAGTGTAGCTCAGGTAATAAAAAATGGAAATAACGAAGAAAGATATCTGACTGCCACTGTAGAATTAGATGGATCTATAGGTCTCCTTCCAGGAGTCAGTGTAGGGGTAGAAATATCCGGAAAAGCACTTAACGGGATAAATGTAGTGGATGCTTTTTCTGTAATTGAGGAAAACGGAAAAACTTATGTTTATATAGTAGAAAATAACAAAGCCAGAAAAGTAGAGATACAGACGGGGATAAAGACACTGTCTAAATATGAAGTTTTAAACCTTTCAGAAGGTATGGAAGTAGTGGTGAATCCATTTAAGGTAAGAGATGGAGAGAAGGTTCTGGTAAAAAGTAATTAATAGAAAAAAAAGAGAAAAAGCATAGAACGCGGATGCTATTGCATACACGGAAGCAACTTTAATGGTCGCAGATATTTGTTTTGGTAAAAACCAAGAGAAAAGAATTATCAGCGTAGATTAGAGATTTTCAGTGTATCTCGAAGAGATCAGCGTTCTATGAATTCGTGTAAGGGATTAGGTTCTAAGGGTTCCACCCTTAACTGAGATCATTTCTTGCCTTGATACAAGAAAAAGATCCAAAGAAAATCAAGAAGGTTTATAAATGTCTTAGTGGAGTAATACACGATTGTTGTTGTAGAAACAGTACTGCTGAAGCTCAACGACTATAAACTTCGAAATTAAAAGCTATATATTATGAATATATGTTATTCCTTTCTCCCTTTGAGGGAGAGAGATAAAGAGAGAGGGTAAAAAATTCTAAGGATTCCATCCTTAACTGGCTCTATTTACTTTTTATCTGAAAAAGAAATAGAGGAAAGAAAAGCAGAAATTTTGAAAATGGCTTTAGAGTAGGGATAAAATAGCTATGAGCTTACGGGCTACAGTCCTCGTTTCACTGTGGAACTTAATCTGTATATCGCTCTTAGTAGAATAATTATTGTAAAAGTAATATCGCCTTCAAAATTAAAAAAAGCAGGACGATTATAAACTTCATATAGAAATAAGATAAGGATAAAAATAGAACGTAGATGACACTAATCTAAAAGAGATAATTATAGATGTTTTAGTACTTATGATTTTGAAATCCAAAGAGTTAAGAGAAAGATAGCAAAGCTATCTTTCTCTTATATTATAAATTTGGTTTTCAGTGTCACATTTCATGATTAGCTTTTAAATTAGAAAGCTAATTTGAATACTCGTGAAAATCCGTAAAGGGAGGGGAAATATAGTTGGTTATTTGGATGGTAAAAAAAATTATTATGGGAAATAAACTCCGTAGTGCAGTACCCCTCATGGGAATAATAATAGGGGTAGCCTCCATCATGGGGATTTTTGCTATATCCAGTGGAGGAGAAGCTGCAGTAAAAAAAGACCTAGCCAGTATAGCAGAGAACAGAGTTTTGATAGGAAGCAGCCAGGGATATGACCTAGAGGACCTAAAGCTACTGGAAAACCTGCCCATAGTGGACTATGTGTTTTCTCCTGAGATGAATATGACAGTTAATTATGATGAGCTAAATAAGATAAAAATAGAAGGCTACACGAAATCTGCCATCAAAGGAAAAGAGTTAGAGATTGAGGGCAGTAATAATATCAGAGGCAGGGAAGTGTTGATAGGGGATAAAACAGCCGAAAAAATATTTAAAACAAGCCATGCAGTGGGGAAAATATTCCAAATAAATCTAAGTACAGGAAAACCTGTAGACCTCCGGGTAATAGGAGTGTATAGGGAAGACTTAGGAAATACTCTGGGAATAGGATCTATATACATGGATATAGATGAATACAATAATCTAGGAAGTGCCAGAGTTGTCAATACAGTGGTAGTTACTTACAAGGATAAGGAAGACCTAGAGGAAACTACAAATTATGTGATCCAGATATTATCCAGAAAAAATTATAGAAATAAGTATACGATCCTGGAGGGAAACGCCAGATACCGGAAAATTGAAAAGATAAAGGATATGATCAATATATTTTTAGGAGCAGTTGGAATAGTAGCCCTTGTAATGGGGGGACTGGGAATAAGTAATTTATTGTTAAATTCAGTCAGAGAGATGACTCCAAGTATAGGAATCCTCCGGACTATGGGAATGAGTGAAAAAAATATACTGAAAATATTTTTATTGGAATCTACGGTTCTTTCTACTGTAGGAGGAGTAATAGGTATTGTCCTGGGATGTGGAGGAGCCTATGTAGTAGGGAAAATAATAGGAATTCCATCTATCTACTATGCAGATCAGATAGTGACTGTGTTTATAACTTCGGTAGGAATGGGGATAGTTTTTGGGAGCCTCCCGGCATATAGGGCGGCCAAGCTGCAGCCTGTAGAGGCGATGAAGATTTAGAAGTTTTTAATTTAATAAAAAGTTTCTAAAAATTAATCACGGAGAAAATTCTAAGGATTCCATCCTTAACTGGCTCCATTTACTTTTTATCTGAAAAAGAAATAGAGGAAAGAAAAGCAGACTTTTTCTAAATGATGTTATATAAGCGAGACCATGGATCCCCGTTTCTTATTGGGATGCCTGACGGGCATGATAGGTACAACGAAACTCGCAAGAGATATACTGTGAAGCAAGGTAACATCCAGAAAAAGAAATAAAAGTCAGATTTTAGTCTGCGTCAAAGAAAAAGATTCTAAAGAGTCCCTCTTTAATACGGGTTCATTTCTCAGCTTGATCTGAGAAACGAACCAAAGAGGATCAAGAAGGTTTATAATTGTCTTAGCTAGTAATACACAATCGTTATTGTAGAAACAGAGAGCTGGAGCTCAACGACTATAAACTTCGGAATTTAAAGTATTATTAGGATGCCTGACGGGCATGATAGGTACAACGAAACTCGCAAGATATCTACTGTGAAGCAAGGTAACATCCAGAAAAAGAAATAAAAGTCAGATTTTAGTCTGCGTCAAAGAAAAAGATTCTAAAGAGTCCCTCTTTAATACGGGTCTGTTTCGATTCACGAATATTAAAATTAGATGTAACTAAATCTAATTTTAAATGTGACTTGATGCAAGAAAAAGATCCAAAGAAAGTCAAGAAGATTTATAAATGTCTTAGCTAGTAAGTCACAATCGTTGTTGTAGAAACAGTACAGCTGAAGCTCAACGACTATAAACTTCAAAATTAAAACCTAAAGAAAAAGAATTTCCTTAGTGACCTCTCTAGTTTTTCCTTTGTGAGCTTAGTGTAAAGACTTTGGTTTTATAATCGTGAATCAAATTTAATATTTGTATATCTAAGGTTTTAATTCTTAAAAGAGGTATTTACCTCTTTATTTTTTGGAAACACAAACTCAGCTATATATATATATTTGTTTCATTGTATTTACTCTAATCTAGATCTCGGTGTATCTCGAAAGAGATCCGTGTTCTATTTTATTTGTAGTTATTTTAGTCAATTTTAATTTTAGGAGTTTTTTTTTTTTTTATTTTCCAAGATGAATTTAATAATAGTATAGTTTTTTATCGGAAAAGCTAAAAAAAGCTAAAAAAAAAGCTATTTTTATGGTAGGATAAATAGTGAATTAACTTACTTTTATGTAGGGGAATCAAAGAGTGGAATATTTTAGATGTCGCAATTATTTTATTTTATTTCTAACCAAGCAAAACAGGGTTTATTAGTGTGACTCATTACTTTATTTCTTTGTGATGGAGAATTTAAGATCTTGAATTTAATAACCTGAGAAAATCTGTGATAAAAATGATGATTGGGAAAATAAAAACAAAAGAAGGAGGAAATATGTACAAAAAACAAATAGCGAAATTAATCATGATATTGATACAATTTATTTTTTATTATATGATATGTAAATTATTTAAAATGGAAGACAGGGTAATGTATAATACATTTTTTATCTATCTGGTTTTAAATTTCACTAAAAATATGTATACATTTAAAACTACCCTTATATGGGAAGAATTAAAAAAACAAGCAAGGGTTCATGTGGAATATATTGTAGTCATGATAATAAATGATCTTGCTTTTTTAGGGCACGAGCTTATATTTCCTCACATTATCATAGGGATTAGTTTTAGTATTTTTAATTTATTTTTAAATATGTTTATAAGAAAAAAGTTTTGGAAATTACTGAAGAAGAATTTAATCATAATAGGAATAGGGAAGAATGCTAACAATTTAAAAGAAGTTATAGAACAAAATCCTTTTACAACTTATAATATTTTGGGATATGTTTCAGTCTGTGAAAT
>Ga0316198_10000235_pt1 | contig 26820 bp, 27 predicted proteins | sample OudBieAanoxic_MG_FD_204935 | JGI IMG/M metagenome (GOLD analysis project Ga0316198, IMG submission 204935) | Coastal sediment microbial communities from Oude Bieten Haven, Netherlands - site A anoxic | ecosystem: Environmental > Aquatic > Marine > Coastal > Sediment | place: Netherlands... | reverse complement strand
CTCGGCCTCGTCGTCGGCCTCGACGGTTGCCCCAATCCGCTGTCCCTCGCCGTTGAAGAGCGTGACATCGTGCAACCTCAACTCAGCTGTATTGAGGACGATCTCGGAGACCGGTTCTGCGATCGCGACGTCCACCACCACGTGTCCGGCGAACCTCGCCTCAGCGAGATCGGGGGTCAGCGTGAGTTCGTAGTGGCTGGGGATGACAGCGCGGGGCAGTCGATAGTCAGCTTCGGACGGCACGGGGTGCTCCTCTTCGATCGGCAAACAGGTGGATGGTACCGGTGCCCGGCGAACGGCCGTGCATCCGCTCTCCGAGCATCCCTCGGCGGCGGTTCGACGGAGATGGATGGTGCCTATTCGGCGTTCGCCGGCGCGTCGACGAGACGGAGGATCCACAGGCCGGTGTTGATGTCCGAGACGTAGATCAGTTCGTTGCTGGCGTGCACCGACGAGACCAGAGGCAGCTTGATGACACCATTTGGCGAGACAAACCGATCATGCGGGTCGATTCCGGCGGGAGGGATGAAGGAAGCAACCTCCGTCGGCCCGAGCGGGTTCGAGAGATCCACGACACGCAACCCACCGGTCAGCCATGCGCTGTAGGCGTAGTGGCCTACCGCGAGCGAATCTCCAACCGAGTAGATCCCTCCGAGCGAGACGAGTCCGTCGGAGTCCGGCAGCGCGTCCTCTACCGAGTACTTGGTAACGAACTCTGGACGATCCTGCGTCCCGACGTCGAACACGGTCTGTACACCCCACGACTGCGCGGCTTGATCATCACCATCATCGAGCGGATCGAGATCCTCGTGGTTCACCACAAGCGTCTGGAGTTCGGTGCTGAACAATGTTGATCCCGACTTCCCCTCCGAGTGGCCGAGCGAGCCCGTCCACCCCAACGTCCGTGGCAACTCGATCGTCGACACATCGAGCACGACAACGCCGGCATCCCACAACGAGACGAAGGCACGCCGGCCGTCTGGGTCGAGTGTGACGCCGCTGGCGTACAGGTCCCGGGGGTCGGCACCGTCGGTGGCGGTGTCTCGGTCCACCGGATCTGCATCCCGCCGGAAGTCCCAATCCACGATGTCGGACGGGTTTGGCGGGTCGCTGATTTCAACAAAACGAACATCGCCGAGGCTGCGCATATGGTCAAGCAGCGAATTGGGGACCGCCGCGGCCACTACGACTCGGCCGTCTTCCGCCCATACGTCGAAGCCCTCCACACCGGCCGTGCCTAGTCCCGTTTCGTAGGAGCCGAGTGCCACCGGGCTGGCCGGGTCGGACACGTCATAGGTCGTGAATCCTCGGAAGGCTTCGGGGCCCGCTCCTTCACAGATCCGGTGCGCCACAACGGCGATATCGCCGGCGAAGTGATCCGTCACAATCGACCCGACCCACACCTGCTCGGTGCTGGTGCCTTCATATCCGTCGGCAATCACGCCGAGTTCTTCGGGGTTCGCAGGATCCGCAACACTGTAGATCCGGACACCTGTGGCGAGACACGTCTCGCCCACACCGATGGTCGCGAGGTAGGCGACATCGCCAAAGGCCCGTACGTCACCGTTGAAGCCCTCGCCCGGGTCAATATGGCCGATGACCTCGAGGCCGCTCACGACCGGATCGTCGCTGAGCTCAGGCAAGACATAGAGGGTGGTTTCGGACGAGCGACCGATGACAAACGGATATGGATTCACTGGGGTCCAATCCCGCATCCGCAGTTCGAAATGGAGGTGGGGGCTCGATGACTCCGCGTTGCCGCTGTCGCCCACGTAGCCGATCACCTGACCGGCAGCGACGCTGGCTCCGACACCGATGCCCTCGGCGATCCCGAATCCGAGGCCGTCATCGGTGCCCGGGGTGTCGTTGTTGAGATGGAGATACCGGCTTCTCCACCCTCCGGCGTGCGTGATGTCGATGTAGAACCCTGCCGACAGCGACCAATCAACAGCGCTGATTCGACCGGCTGCCGTTGCGAGCACGGGCGCCATCTTCGGGGCGAACAGGTCGCCGCCCTGGTGAAGCCGGTCTCCTCCGTCGCGGGCGGTGCCGAACGTGTCGGAGAACTGGCGAGGTGCGTCGATCGGGTACGTGACAGGGAAGGGAGGGGTGTAGGCGGCCGGCGGTTTGCCGTACATGGCCGAAGCCTGCGCAGGAGCGGGAATGCCGACCAGGGTCGAGGCGACGACAAGCGCCAGCAACGCAAGGTGCACGATGTACCGGTTCCATCCCGCCATTGGGCAAGCGTACTCTGTTCGGCTGCTTGACGATCGGGGCGCAACGTACACGGCCTAAAAAGCCCCGACTTGGTGTCGGAACGACATGTGGGGAGAATCCTGACTCAACCCAGGAGGCCATTCTTGAAACGAACCCTGTTCCTCGTCATTGCGTTCGCCATCATCGTCGCCGCTTGCTCGAGCGGAGAAGCCGCCGAGCCAACCACAACGACAGCTCAACCGCAGACGACAACAACCGCCGAGCCGGCCGCGCCCGCGAGCACCACAACCGTGCCGGCCACCACAACCGTCGCTCCCACTACAACCGCCGCTCCAGCCACGACTACGACGGCCGGCGGATTCGTTGCCGGCGAGGATCCCGATGTTGATGCTGTTGTGCTTACGTATCAGATCGTCTTCTCCAGTGCAACGACGTATGAGGAGAAAGTCCCCTACCTCGTGGATCCCACCGGGCTCGAGGGAACGGTCGCACAGTACGGCGAGACGGGCGAATCTATGGGGGGCGTCGAACTCGCCCCGAACGCTGTCACGATCGACGGGGACGTGGCGGAGGTCCAGTACGACTTTCTCATCGGCGGCACGCCCACATACCCTGACCTTTCGGGTGATGCCGTTCTGCTCGACGGCGTCTGGAAGGTAACGCGCGAGATGTTCTGCGGGATTATGACCTCGGCACGAGTGGGCTGCCCGACTTCGTGACACCTTCCGCCGCTCTCAGGGCGGCGGCCACGACCGTGGCCGTCGCCGCGATCTTCGCTACCGGTTGCTCCGGAGGCGCAGCTGAAACCACCGCCGCAGCCGACACCACCGCCGCAGCCGACACCACCGCCGCAGCCGACACCACCGCCGCAGCCGACACCACAGTGGCAGCCAAACCGGTCTTCGTCGGCTTCGACGGAATTGCCGTCGAAGCACCGGATACCGCGAGAATCGTCACCCTCAGCGGTGATCTCACGGAATTCGTCTACGAGCTCGGCCTCGGTGAATCGATCGTGGCGACCGACGTCACCACGGTTGCGCCCGAAGCAGCCGTCCTCCTCCCAAAGGCCGGTATTGGGCGGTTTCTGACAGCCGAGGGTGTCCTCAAACACGATCCGACGCTGGTCATCGGAGACGCCCAGACGGCGCCGGTAGCGGTCATCGAGCAGATCCGATCGGCCGGAATCCCGGTAGCGATTCTGGACGTACCGACCACCTTCGAAGGCCTCTACAACAAGGTCACGGACCTCGGCACGCTTCTGAGCGCCTCGGACCTCGCCGCCGATCTCAACAAGCGGATACGAACAGACATCGAGGCGTCATCCGTTGATCACGGTGACGAGGCCGCGGCTCCGAGAGTCGCCTTCGTATACACACGGGGTCCCGATGTGATGCTCCTATTCGGTTCGGGCATGACGACAGTGCCCGTGATCGTCGCGGCCGGCGGGTTCGACGCGGGCACGGAAGCGGGGGTGATGGGGACCGTTGACGTCACCCCAGAGGCACTCGCCGCAGCAGCACCCGACGTGATTGTTGTTCCCGCCGAGGGGTACGAGGTCCTCGGAGGCATCGATGGCCTTCTGTCGATCCCGGGCGTGGCGGCCACTCCCGCAGGAAGCAGTCGCTCCGTACTTGCCTATCCCGAAGGAGACTTCTTGACCTTCGGCCCGCGTATTGCAGAATCAATCGCCCTCCTGGCCGACGATCTGGCGCTGCTGGCAGTCGCACCGTGACCGACGGGCCCTCGACGGCGCACAACGGTGTCTGGTTCGGACTCTGGATCGTTGTCCTGATCGGAGTGATGACCGTCTCCCTCATGCTCGGCGCGTACTCGATCAGCCCGAGCGAGATCGCGGGGTGGATTTCCCGCTTGACGTCGGACACACCCAGTGACGTGACCGATCGAGTTCTGTCTTCGATCCGCCTCCCGCGGGTTCTCGGCGCGGCGCTGCTGGGCGCAACGCTGGCGAGCGTTGGAGCAGTTCTCCAGGGAACGTACCGAACGCCGTTGGCTGACGCCCACTTGCTCGGCTATTCATCGGCGGCCGGGGTTGGCGCCGCGATCGGCTTCGCCATCACCCCCGTCGGAGGGTTTCCGTTCGTCCCGGTGTTCTTCGCCGCGCTCGCCGGAGCCATTTTCGGTGTCGGGTCCGCCGCACTCCGGGCGAGAACGGGGCCCGACCGGCTGATCCTGGCCGGCGTTGCATTCGGGTTCGCCCTTCTGGCGTGGACCGGCATGTTCGTCCTGATCGTTGATAGCCCCCGGGTCCCCACCCTCCTGTTCTTCGTATTCGGAACGCTGTCCGGTACAACGTGGAGGATCCTCACGGTGACCACGATCGTACTCGTGCCTGCGCTCGTGATGCTGTGGCGATACGGTCCCGGGCTCGACTTGATGTCCCTCGGTGATCAGGAGGCGACCCACCTCGGCTTCAACACGGCCAGCCTCGTTCCGGCAATCGTCGCGATCGTGGGTATCGCGGTGGGTGCCTCAGTGGTGCTTGGAGGAGTTGTCGGGTTTGTCGGTCTCCTCGTACCGTTCGTGCTCCGACCGGTGATCGGCCCCGCACATCGCACACTCATTCCGGGGTCGGCCATCGCCGGAGCAATTGCCGTTGTTGTGTTTGACACGCTCGCCCGAACGCTGGCCGCACCCGCCGAGATTCCTCTCGGACTGCTTACGGCGGCTGTCGGTGGGCCGTTTCTGGCGTGGCTGTTGTTGCGGAGGAATCCGGCATGAGGGTCCATGCGACCGGGGTGTGCTTCGATGTCAACGGGACGCGGCTCGTCGGACCTGTCAGCTTCGTGGCCGAGCCAGGGAGCCGCCTCGCAGTCGTCGGACCGAACGGGGCTGGGAAATCCACACTCCTGCGGCTTCTGGCGGGTGACTTTCGACCGACCGAGGGAAGTGTCTGCTACGACACCGTCGAGACCACACACTTGTCCATCTCAGACCTCGCTACGAGACGAGCCGTGCTCGGACAGTATCAGGCAGAACACGTTGCGTTCACCGTGGAGCAGGTGGTCGCGATGGGACGTTATGCCCACCGAGCCGACCCATCGATCGGACATGCCGACGATCAGCACAGCGTTGTGTCGGCGCTGGACGCGGTCGATCTCGGCGGTCTTGGGATGCGAGCTGTGTCGAGCCTGTCGGGCGGTGAGCGCCAGCGCACGGCCATTGCGCGCGTGCTCTCCCAGGACACCCCTCTCCTGCTCCTCGATGAGCCGACAACGGCTCTCGACATCCGCCACCAGCAGATGGTCGTGGAGATCATCGGCGCACTCGCCAGTCGCGGGCGGACGGTCGTGGCGGTCCTCCACGATCTCAACCTCGCAACGAGCTTCGATCGCGTGCTTCTCCTGAGCAAGGGAACGTTGTCCGCTCATGGGAGCGCCGACGAAGTGCTCACGTCGTCGAGATTGTCCCAGGTCTACGAATACCCGATCGAAGTGATCGACCACCCGCTCCGATCGGGCCGATTGATTCTTCCTCGACCCGCGACCTGATCCGGAGGTTGCTACCCCCCGCTGTCCGTTTCCCCGGTCTTGACGGACTCGATTTCCTCGCCGATGAGCACCCGATCGATCGTTCTTGCGAGGAGGTCGTAGTTGACCGGTCCGATGACCTTGCCGACAACATTGCCTTCTCGATCGATGAAGAACGTCTCAGGGAGGCCGGCCACACCGTAGGAAAACGCGGCTCGCGATCCCTCATCGAGGCCGTAGATCGTTTCCGGACTCGCCCCGTAGCGGTTCAGGTACGAAAGCGCCTGGCCTTGTTCGTCTTGCGTGTTGACCGCGAGGAAGGTCACGTCGAAATCGGAGTACTCGGCGGCTGCGGAATTGAGCGCGTCATGCTCAACCCGACATCCGGTGCACCAGGAGGCCCAGAAATTGACGACAACTACATCGCCGGCATGGTCGGAGAGGCGGACCTCGCCGTCACCGTCGAGCTCTTCGACAACGATCTCAGGGGCCGGCTTGTCGATGAGCGCCGACCCGACAACCGTTGGGTCGGAGCCGAGGCTTCCTGCCAGGGCGACACCGACCACCACAACGATGAGCCCACCTGCGATCACCAACCAGAAGAGGCGATTGCTCATCCGCGAGCCTCCGTCAGCATCGCCTGTACCTCCGTTTGGATCTCCTCTGGAAGCTCGTAGGTCAACAACTCCTCCAACGGCACGATCGTGCCCTCGAGATTGCCGGACTCGTATCGGATGTTGGCGAGGAACCAATATGCCTGGGGGTAGTCGGGCTCAAGTTCGATGGCGCGAACAACGTAGGGCTCGGCGCTCGCTGGATCACCCAAGAGGAAGGTGAGCCATCCCACCCAGGCCACGGTTGATGGATTGTCGGGCTCCTGTTCCAGCGCAATCTCGTAGTGAAAGAGCGCACCCTCAAGGCTGCCTTCTTCCAGGTAGCGATTCGCCAGGGCGATGCGCATGCCCGGAATGTCCGGGTTCTGGGCGACAACAGCCTCCATCTGCTCCGCGGTCACGGAATCGAGGTCAACTGCGGCCTGCCCCTCCATCACCTCAGAGGCCACCTCCGTCGCCACCCCGTCCGACATCTCGCCGGCGGGCGTCCGTTCCTGAAGGGAGAACACTGCGATCACTGCCACGGCTATGACGGCCGCACCCACGATGGCGGTTCCAGCGATCGAACGCCCCCTGGAGCGGCCCTGTCGCGTCGGGGCGTCGCCCTCTTCGGCGGCTGGGTCTGAGTCTGAGGCACGTGCTTCGATCGATGCGAGTTGTTCCTCGAGGGAAGATCGCTCGGATCGGTAGACCGACCTGAGACGATCCGCCGTGTCGTCGTCGAGTTCGCCGAGCTGCACCTGTTCGTCGATCTCTGCGAGATCCCGATCCACCTGGGCGATCTGATCAGCAATACGTGCAGCCTTCACTTCTCTGCTCCCACCGGTTCGCGGTCTCTCCGCCGCAGCCCGAATATGGCAAATCCGCCGACGACGAGGACACCGAGCGGCACCGCCCAGAGCGCGGCTCCCCAACCGGTGCTCGGTGGGTCGAGAAGGACCTGCTCACCGTAGCTCGCAACAAACATGGCGATGATCTCGTCATCCGTGCTCCCTGCGGCGATCTCGTCGTCGATCCGAGCACGCAGGTCCTTGGCAAGATCTGTTTGAGAACCCGCGATCGACTCACCCGCGCATATGGGGCACTTGAGGCGGATCGACAGGTTGTAGGCGCGTGCTTCGGGATCCGGTGCGGGCTCAGTGCCGGGCCACAGCCCGACGACGACCACCCCAATGGCGATCACCGGCACGATGAACCAGATGAGACGTTTGCTCCGGTCAAGCATCGACCGGCTCCGATTGTTCACTCTGTTCGGACGCTGCAACCGACCTCCTGGGTTTCCGCCCAAGAGCGAGTGCGCCGCCTGCGACGATGATGAACCCGCCGAGCCACAACAGCCATTGGAACGGGAAGATCAACACCTTGAGGCGGATCCCGCTCTCATCGAGTGCTGCGAGGGACAGATAGACGTCGTCGGACCACGTCGTCCACACCTGCGGGGTCGTGATCACCTGGCCAAACTTCGGGTATTCATGCAACCTCGGCTCGAGCACCTGCCGAGTGTTGGAGCATGTGGTGTCGAGGACGGCGACTCTGGCACCTGCGACGTTCCGTTCAGGTTCAACCCTCGAGAAGCTCTCGAGATACTCAACGCAGTAGCCCTCGACGATGGCCGTTTCACCAACAACGAGCGGAATCTCGGTTCGGGTGGCGAGGACCGACGTCGTTGCGATCGCCACGACACTGAGTGCCACCCCGATGTGGGCGACCTGCCCTCCCCAGAATCCCTTCTCGTTGCGGACCGTCGACCACAGTGCCGCAGGCCACGACTTGCCCCCGCGGTGTGCTCGCTCGGCCTGGTGGAAGTAGAAGGCGACGATGTTGCCGATCACGAATCCAGCGAGCCCAACGACCGCCACGACACCAACCGAGCGCACTCCGGCGAGAACGGTGAGCGCGGCGCTGGCCAGACCGACGTTGAGACCCACCCTCGTCCGCTGCCACAGCACCTTTCCGGTCGCCACACGCCACGGCGCCGTGGAACCCGTTCCGATCGCGAGGAGCACGAGGAAGGCGATGGGGACGGCAACGCGGTCAAAGAAGGGCCGTCCGACGGCAACCTCGCGTCCCGTGAATGCCTCGACGAGCAATGGGTACATCGTCCCGAAGAGGACGGTGAACCCGAACAGCGTCATCAACAGACTGTTCACGAGAATGAAACCCTCGCGCGAAATCAGGGAATCGAGGCGTGGCGACGACGCCACCACATCCGACCGGATGGCAAAGAGCCCAAAGGACCCAATCACGATGATGCCCAAGAACCCGAGCAGGAGCGGACCGACACTCGACAGAGCGAACGCGTGCACCGACGCGATGACGCCAGATCGTGTGAGGAACGTCCCGAAGACCGTGAGGGCGAAGGTCATGATTACGAGGACGTAGTTCCATGCCTGGAGCACTGATCGCCTCCGCTGCACAACAGCGGAGTGAATGAAGGCCGTCGCCGAAATCCATGGGAGGAGTGCGGCGTTCTCAACCGGGTCCCAGGCCCAATAGCCGCCCCATCCGAGCACCTCGTAGCTCCACCAGCCACCAAGCAGAATTCCGGCGGTCAGGAAGATCCAGGCGACCAGCGACCAGCGATGGGTCCGCTCGAGCCACGTCCGCTCTCGCTCGGACCGGATCAGCGCAGAGATAGCGAATGCAAACGGCACGGTGAAGCCGACATACCCGACGTACAGAAGCGGCGGGTGGACCGCCATGAGAATGTGATTCGCAAGGAGCGGATTCGGGCCGACCCCATCCGCCGGCGCCGCCGACGTCGCGAGGGGGAACCACGATGTCTGCGAGCAGAAGCCGTTCACGACTTCCGTGCAGACGGAGAAGGGGTTCGCCGCGGTCGCCATGAGTCCGAACCAGAACACCGCCACCGCACCCATGATTGCGAGCGCAAGAACCCCGAGGCCGTCACCGGACTTGACGGTTCGCCACACCAGCCATGTGAACACGGACAGCATGAGGCCCCACAGCACGACGCTCCCCTCGAGTGCTGCCCATCCGGCGGCGAACAGGAAGATGAAGGGCGTTCCCAGGGCCGTGTTCTTCGCGATGTACGCCACGCTGAAGTCGTGAAGCAGGATGCCGATCTCGAGAATCGAGAACGCCGCCACTCCTCCGATAGCGAGTCCGTACGCGGGAATCTTCAGGCGCGCCGGATCGGGGCTCGGATCCCGAGAAACGCGGATACCCTGCACGACGAGGGCGAGCGACGAGACAAGCGCGACCAGGATTGAGACATACCCGAAGAACGCGATCACGCTTCGTCCGATCCGTCTCCGTAGGGGTGATCGGGGTCGTATTCACCTTCGTCGGTGCCGTAGGTCTCGTCGTGTTTCACCAGCATGGTGTTCGAATGGAACTGGCTTCCATCCCACGTCCCTTCGACAACAACCCCGATGCCCTCCTGGAAGAGCTGCTGGGGTGCGCCCGAGTACACGACCATGACCGCTTCCCGCCCATCGGTGACCTCAAAGGTGACGCCGGTAGTGCCGTCGGCGACACTGCCCGGCACGACCTGTCCACCAAGCCGCAGCCGATCGCCGCCGGCCTCGAGTTCGTTGAGTTCGGTCGGCGTGTTGAAGTAGACGAGGCTGGCGTTCAAGCTCACGATGAGCACCGCCAGCACCACGACAAGGACTCCTGCCGGGATGATGAACTTCCAGAATCGCTTCATTCGGCCCTTCCGATCGCTCGACGGGCACTTCTGCTGCGCACGACGATGGACACGCTGTAGACCGCGAGACTGCCATACGCAACGAGATAAGCGAACGTGACCCAACCCCATTGGCTCATCAGTTCGCCCCCAGTTCTGGAACGGTTACAGCCTCACCGGCGACCGGTCGATCGGGTGAATCCTCGACGGCACGGCGCTCGTCATCGAGGTGAATCAACTCGATCCGCTTGAACATCAAGGACACGTACACCACGGTGAACGCGACCACGCTGATGATCAATGTGGCGAGCATCATCGGATCCTGGATTGATGGACCGTCCGGGCGAATGATCGAGGGCGGCTGGTGCAAGGTGCGCCACCAGACGACTGAGAAGTGGACGATCGGAATCTGGATCGCACCGAGAACACCGAGAACCGATGCCCTCGAGGCACGCATGACGGGATCATCGGTCGTTCGCCGGAGTGCGAGATAGCCGAGGTACACGAAGAACATGATCGCGGTGAGCGTCAGTCGAGCGTCCCAGGTCCACCAGACCCCCCACGTCGGCTTCGCCCAGATCATCCCGAGTGCAAGTGCAAGTCCCGTGAAGAACACCCCGATCTCGGCACTCGCCGCGGCAACGCGATCGGCCTTGAGGTTTCGGGTGACGAGGTAGACAAGGCTTCCGACGAAGGTCACGAAGAACGCGGTGTATGCCAGCCAGGCGGAGGGGACGTGCACGTACATGATGCGAACGAGATCGCCCTGCACGTCGTCCGCAGGGCTCGTCATCGCCATCGCGAACGACACGGCGAGCGAGATGCCGATCGCTATCCACGGCCACCGGAGATTCCGCGCAGTCACAGCCATCAGGACTCCTGTAGGGGTCTCGCTGTTAGTACCCCGATCATGGCCACAACCGTCGCAACTGCGACCATGAGTAACACCCAGGAAACAATAGCGTGGCCATACCGCAAGCCGTCGTAGGCCTGGGTCGCTCCGAGCAGCAGGGGGACAGACAACGGGGCCACGAGGAGCGGTACCAACGCCGTCCCTGCGCTGGTGCTGTTGACGATGGAGGCGGTCAGCGTCCCAAGCAATGCAAGACCGATCGCCGCGATGATCATGGTCAGAATCAGCCATGCCGGCCCGAGCACGTCGAGGTTGTAGAGACCCACAGCGACAACCCCGACCACCACCTCGAATGCGAGCAAGAGAATCGCCGACGACACGGTCCGGCCGATGAATCCGGCCGCCGGGTCGAGACCGAGAAGTGACGACGCATCCTGCTGCGGGATCGTCTCCTTCGACGCCTTGCCAACGGCGACCAACACGCCGAACAGCATCACGATCACCCAGTACATGCCGACGCCGATCTCGCGAAGGAGTTCGGCGTCGGTCCCGACGGCGAGCGGCACCAGAAGGAGGGCAAGCGCTCCGAACGGTATCGTGATCCACAGGACGTCTCCGCTGCGACGCTCCCTCAGCAGATCGCGGTCGATCACGGCGCGGACTTGATGCCAGAACCCGGCCGTCATGTGAGCGTCCCCCCCGCTAACTCGACGCTTCGGTGGGCGATCGCGTTGATGCGATCTCTGTCGTGGGAGACAACGATCACGGCTCCCCCTTCGGCCGCCTTTCGTTCGATCAGCCCCTCGACGAGGTCGACGGCATTGCGGTCGAGTGCCGAATGAGGTTCATCGAGCAACAACAGCGACCGATCGATCATCAACTCCCGGGCGAACTCCGTGCGACGCTGCATCCCGTGCGACGACGCACCGGCAAGCCGGTCCGCGGCACCGGAAAGGCCCACCGCTGCAAGCGCTTCCGGGACACGTACGGTTGGCACGCCAGCGACACGACCGGCGTACTGCAAGTTCTCGGCCAGCGTGAGTTCCGGGAACAGTCCGGGAACGTGACCGACCATGCCGATCCGACGACGCACGTCGTACCGATCCGGCGACGCAAGGTCGGCCCCGAGCACGGTTCCCGCTCCTTGCGCCGGACGTATCAGCGTCGCGATCAACCGGAGGGCGGTTGTCTTTCCCGCACCGTTCGCTCCAAACAGCCCGACGACTTCACCCGGTCCGATTTCGAGATTCACGTCACGAAGGATCTGCGTCGACCCCATCCTGACTCCAACGCCGTCGAGGACCACGAGCGGCGCAGCGGCCGCATCTGCAGAAGACGGAGCCTTCTCCGGATCGGCTGCCGGCGCCGTACTTGGATCACTCACGTGTGCTGCACTCCGACGCCACGGAGAGCTCGGCCCCAAAGCATCGTGCTTGGCCGATGCCGCCTCACCACCATGTGACTCACCACTTCTCCCCGCATTCGGTCCGTCGCATACCGAGACTGCAATTGGAGCGACTCTAACGCTCGTGGCAGTAACCGGAACACCGCGTTGCACGCCCCCAGCCGACCGTCGGGAACCGCGTGCCATCGCCCGGTTCACTCATGACTGGCGCCTGAGCCACTCATCCACAAATCGGTCCCGATCGTCGGCGAAGTCCGTGGCACCGTCGACGTGGCACTGGGCGCAGGTCGTCTGTGCGTGGCAGGAGAAGCACGTGGCGTCTCCGAATCGCACGACATCGCGATGGGCCAGCAGCCAGGGCTGATCTGGATCACCTTCGGGATGGTGACACGTGTCACAGTCGTTGCGCACGACGTCGCCCTCGTCGGATACGTGACACGTGGCGCAACTCTCCCCTTCGTCCTCGAAGACGGCAATCGCATGGTCGGCTTCGTACCAGCCCTCGGGATGTGGCAATTCGACGCCGTGGCATGCGGTGCAGAAATCCGGCTGGACGTGACATGTCGAGCACGACTCGCCGCCTTCACTCGTGACGACGGCTGCGTGGGCGGAGGCCCAGGGATCGCTCTGAACACCTTCGGGATGGTGGCATGTGTCGCAATCGCTGCGTGCTTCCTTGATCTCTGCAGACCCGTGGCAGTTGACACAGCCGGCTTCTCCGGCTTCCAGGAACGCCCCGGCGTGCTCGTTCTCGTTCCAGCCGTCGGGGTGCGGCATCTCGAGGCCGTGGCAGGTATCGCAGAACTGCTCCACCTGGTGGCAGGACGTACACGTGGGATCCGCATCGGGCAGGCCGACGCCGTGTCCGCGAGCCCAATCGGTTTCGACATGGCTCGGCGGCCTCGGAACCACGGAAAGCGGGTGGCACGACGAACACGGCAGGGGGGCAGCCGCGTCAACCCCATGGCAGTCGAAACACCCTTCCATGGTCGGTTTGATAGTCATGTCGTCGACATGGGTCTCAACCACGTGGCAGGAACCGCACCCGACGGAATCGGACACTGCGTCGTGCTCGGAATGGTCGAAAATCAACGTAGCGGGACGGTCGCTCGGCCGGATCTCATCGAGATCGAAGTGGCACTCTGAACAGCCGACGAATTCCGTGTTGCTCACGACCGTGGTCGTTGGCGCGGGTACGTCCTCGGGTGCCGCTGTTCCGCCGGAGGTACACCCGGCTGCCAGCAACCCGCCAAGGACCACGGCACCTGCGAACGTTTCGCGGCCGATCATTCGCGGCCGGGTCATGTGAGCACACCGGGATCGGACGGGCCGGACGCACCTCGCGCTTCAGCCACGTTCTGCCTGTGTTGCATCGCTGACGTCCTATCTCCGTTCGATGCGGTTGTGCCCACTCTCCGTTGTGGAAACACGGTATTCGGGCTGATCATGGCGACATAGGGCCGAACGGCCAGAACCCCCCACGGTGCCCACGGTTGATACCGAGCGCGGGTGGTCTGCCGGTTGCCCGATTTCCACGTCGACACCAGGCTCTGAGGAGTCCCACGACGAGCAACTCCGCCCGAACAGACGGATCGCTGCGTTCGGGGAATTGGCATCGAGCATCGGGATCTGTGCGTTCGATCCTCCTAGTAGCCCTCTTCCGGTGTGTGGCATCCGGTGCAGTTGATTTCCCTCCACTGCTCACCGATGTCGACCGGGTGAACGAACTCGAGGCCGGTGAGGTCCTGGTCCAGGTCGCCGAGCGAGTCTGACGGCCCCTGCGCCACAATCGTGTGGCACGAGTCGCAGTCCTTGGTGATGGTGTTCCCGGACTCGTCGGCCAAGTCGGATCCATGGCACCTGAAGCAACCCTCGTTGACGAAGTGACTGAGATTGTTGAGATGTGCCCGATAGTCGGTTTCCATCTCCGGGAAGAAGTTGTGCGCGTAGATGTCGACCAGTGTGTCGCCCGCGCGCTCGATCTCTCCGCTGAACTCTTCGGCACGATCTGGGTAGGTTTCCCAATAGAAGGCCGAGAGCGCAGACCGAATTGCTTCCTCCGCCTCCTCCTGGGTCTCGTACGGTGCGTTGAGCAGCTCAAGTCCGTTCCGCCGCACGAACGGCAAATCCCGGGAGATACTGCCGATCGCGATTGCTTCATTCACCGCAACCGCGGGAGGTAGGAACTTGTGGCTCGGCCGGTTGTGGCAATCAACGCAGTCGAAGGTGCGCAGGTCCGTATCGGAATCATCCGGGTCCGGGTAGGCGATGTTCGGATCGGAGAAGACACTCACGGTGCCGTCGTCGCGAATCACGCGCACCCACGGAATCACCTGACGTTTGTCATCGACCGCGAGGTACTCGATCGTCTTCCCCGCAAGCATGTGGTAGTGGATGCCGTCGCTCCCGGCATCCTGCGTGCCCTCGCCGCCGCCGACGTTGACGGCCAGGCTGATCGTCCACGGAGAATTGGGTTCGTCCGACCGGTAGTAGTGCTGGGTGATCAGCTTCCGACCGTAGAACTGGCTGGGCCAATGGCATTGCTCACACGTCTGTTGCGCCGGGCGGAGGTTCTCGACCGGGGTGGCGATCGGACGGTCGTAGGAGTTGGTCACCGTCTTCACAACTTGCCTGATCCCGTCGATCTTCGACCTGACCCAGAACGATGCCCCCGACCCAATGTGGCATTCGGCGCACGGCACCTGTGCGTGCGGTGAGTTCTGGTAGGTGGTGTTCTCGGGTCCCATGACCGTGTGGCACGTCTCACCGCAGAAAGCGACGGAGTCCGTCGTTTCGTAACCCTTGAAACCCGCCCACCCGGTTGTGATCAGAATCACGGCGCCCAGGCCGAGGAACAACCAGAGGCTGCGCATGTACCTCGGGTTGGAGGGTTCGATACGAAGGTTGAAGCGAACATTCTCCCCCCGCTTCCTCGCCCTCACCACCTGCATTCGCATGGCCAGCAAGAACAGCAGCACGCCGATGATGGCAACGAGGGGAACCGCGAAGTAGGTGACAAGAGATCGATAGGCGTTTTCGCCGCCCGATGTCAGATCGATGCCGACCAGCAAGACGAAGATCAGCGTGCCACCGAGCACCAGAGCGCCACCGACCGCGGCGAGCGGGTGGCGGTACAGGCTCCTCGCTTCGACCGCCGGTTCGGAGGGGGCAGAATCAGGGGGGATAGTGTCTGAGGGCGTCGTCTCAGATTCGGGCGTCTCGGCCGGTGGTTCCTCATTCACCACTAGAACCCTCCCTGGAGAGCGAAGCCTAGCGACAAAGCCTCCGCGGTTCTCGCGGCAGCGATGCGAGCCGCGATTACATGTGCCAACGGTTGCTGAGACCGCTGATCACCAGAGCCCGGTTTACGGCACATAAGGCGTGTAGATCTCGGTGACGACATCCGGCGGATCAACCGTCGTGATCGCGATCTCCTGGTAGGACAAGAACACCAGAACGGACACCACGGCCACGACGACGATCGCTGCGTACACAGGGAAGAACACGCGCCGCCGCCGCCGGAGTGTCTCTGGAGGGATCGTGATCGTGTCGTCACCGGATTCAATGGCGGCGAGCTGAACCGGGTGTTCGTCGATCATCTCCTCTTCGTCGAGATAGCCAGTGAATATGGACTTGTTGAATCGACGCACGTGAACGAAGTAGGTGTGCCACACGAGAATCGCCAAAACGGCCAAGATTGCTTCGCCGCCATGTGCGGCCTTCGCCGCGGGGATCAGCTCTCCGGGCAGGATCTTCGTTGTTGCGATCGGGTTCCACATCATGAGACCCGTCACCGCCATGATGACCGTACCCCAGATGATCGACCAGTATTCGAGCTTCTCGGAGAACGTGAACTTCCCCTCCTGCGCTGGATCGCGGCGGAATCCGAGGTTGTACGAGACCGAGTGTGCGGCAGCCCGGACATCGTTGAGGTTGGGCAGCATCTGCTTGCCGATTCGTTTCACGAAGAAGCGATATCCGGCTGTACCGAGGTGGTAGGCCGTCGCGATCAGCACCACGATTGAAAGTGTTCGGTGGATGAAACGAGTGCTGTTGATCCCGCCCAAACCTGTGATGATCGCCTTCGGGAACGCGGATTCCGACCACATCTGAATGAGTCCGGTAATTGCCAAGGCGGTGAAGGCGATGACCTGGACCCAATGCTCAAGGCGATCCGAACGTGTGAACCGTGGGAAGCGACGCGGGGAGGATTCGTCGGTCATGCAACGCTCTCCCTTCTCCTGCGCAGACGCCCGAACAAGTCGGTCGCCACGTAGAAGATCATTCCGCCGATCACGAGCGGAATGAGAATCCGATAGAACAGCCTCACATAGAAGACAATCGGCCACTCATCAGTGCTCGCCGAGTAGTGGCTCATCCATGCCTCCGGGAATGCCGCCTCGGCGTTCGGGTGACACTGCTGGCAGGTTGCCAAGAGGTTCTCTTTCGCCACCGAGCTTCCGGCCTCGTCCGCTGGTTGAATGTCGTGAACGCCGTGGCATGAGATGCACACCGGAGCGTTCGTGTCCTGGTCGGGCGTGATCTCCTGGAACAGCGTGATCGTTCTTCCGTGGAAGTCCGCCACGTACGTGTTGAACACGTCAGTGTTGATCCCGTACTTGTCCATCAACTCCTCGTCGGCGTGGCAGGTCGCACAGATCTCGGGAGAGAAGAGGTGGAACTCGTGGCGGCTCGGTCCGGCGATCTCATGGACCCCGTGACAGTCGGTGCAGGTCGGCACGTCGGGATTTCCCTCTGTCAGTGCGCTCCCGTGGACGCTCTCGGTGTATCGGTCGTAAATCTCGGAGTGGCACGTCCGGCACGTTTCCGGAATCTCCGTCGGGCTCTTGGGGGGATCGGTCGTGTAGTGAGGATCATGACAATCCGAGCACACGGCCGCCTCGAGGTTGCCCTCCTCTCGCGCCTCAGCATGGACGCTGTCGTCGACCACCTCCTGCTCGCGGTGGCATACAACACAACCGTCGGACTTCGCTATCGCGTATTCTCGGCTGTTGCCGAATGCCGGGGGATTGTGAGGGATCGCGGTGATCTCGGTATGGCAGAGGATGCACTTCAGATCCCACTCGGCGTGAATCGAATCGTGCCACCGGTTCTCGTCGATGGTGACGTCGAGCGTCTCTCCCGAGGGGAGCTCCATCGACAGGCCGGGTTCGGAGTGGCATTCGAGGCACGTCTCGTTCCCCCAGTCCGACACCGTCTGGGCATCTGCCCGCCCTATCCCACCGATGGCGAAAGCGACCACGACTCCTATGAAGAAGAGGAGATTCCTGGCCAGTCGGCTCGCCGTTCGCCCCTCGTTTCGGTCTCGCGGTGCTGCTGTCGGATCGTCTGCGGGAGGTGATGAAGAACGCAAGACGCGGCCAACCGCTGGCCCGTCGCGTCGAGAAGCGTCGCCATCTCGTCCGATACCTATCCGCATCTGCCCCATAACAGGACACTCTGGGTCCGAGAGATAGAGACCAAGGGCCTATTGTTCCCCGCGTCAGGCCCTCGGGAACGAACTCGGGAGGTGGCGGGAATACCCCCCAGGGGTATTAACGTTGTACCCGGGAGACCGCGTACGAAACGGAGTATGAACCGCATGGCAACGATCAACCTGACGAAAGACACGTTCGAAGAGACCATCCTCAACAACGATGTTGTCCTCGTCGACTTCTGGGCCGACTGGTGCGGCCCCTGCAAGATGTTCGCCCCGACCTACGAGACGATTTCGGAGAAGTACCCGAACGTCGTGTTCGCCAAGGTCGACACCGAGGCGGAGCAGGAACTCGCCGGATACTTCCAGATCCGCTCGATTCCGACGCTCATGGCCTTCAAGGAGAAGATCGGTGTCTTTTCCCAGCCGGGCGCCCTCCCCGAAGACGTGCTCGAAGACCTCATCGGCCAGATCGAAGGCCTCGACATGGACGCTGTCCGCGAGGAGATCGAGAACGCCGGCGACGACCACGACCATGACCATGAAGGTCATGACCACGATCACGACCACGCTGATTCGAGCAGCTGAGTAGACAGGTAGCTCACGAGCTGACGTGGCGGCCTGGGGATTCCCCAGGCCGTCGGTCGTTCATCCGCCGAAGGCATCGGAGGAGCACCATGGAGATTCGTCACAGCCCGTATGGAACGGCGGAGTACTGGGACGAGCAGGCCACTTCGTTCGATGACGAGCCGGACCACGGGTTGACAAACGATCGGGTTCGAGCGGCGTGGTCTCGACGACTCACCGCATGGCTTCCGGCCTCTCCAAGCTCCGTGGTCGACTTGGGGTGCGGTACCGGGTCGCTCTCTGTTCTTGTGGCTGAGGCAGGACACGACGTTCTCGGCGTTGACCTGTCCCCAGTGATGGTGAAGCGGGCTCAGCTCAAGGCGGCTCTCGCGAACCTGCCGACTCGATTCGTCGTCGGAGACGCCGCTAATCCAGACCTCGTCGCCGACACATTCGACGTGGCGCTGGTGCGGCATGTCGTCTGGGCACTCCCCGATACCGGCGCGGCACTTCGCCGGTGGGCTGCCCTCCTCAAGCCAGACGGCCGCCTGATAGCGATCGAGGGGCGATGGGGCTCCGGAGGTATCACGGCAACAGACCTGATCGCGGGCCTCACCCCCCTCTTCGATCAGATCGAACACCACCCACTGTCGAGCGAGACTGACCTATGGGGAACAACGGTCGACGACGAACGGTATGCGGTCATTGCCACGGGACCGAGGCGAGAGGCAAGTAGCAAGTAGTAAGTGGCAAGACCGAACCACACCGGAACAAACACGCGGGCGTAGGTCGAACGCTCCGAGTCCGCTCTTGTGTCTTGCTACTTGTTCCCGATCACTAGGTCCGCGATCAGGTGCTGGGCTTCGTCGAGGTTCTCTCGGTGCACCATCACGTTGAGTCGATAGGCACCGACCATGCCGGGTTCGGTGATCACCGAAGCCGGGATGTCGGCATCGCTCAGTCGACCCCACGCCTCATCGGCTAGGTCACGGTCGGTGAACAAGGCGGCCGTCACCAGATCGTCCGGTTTCGCCATCAGCCCTCCGCTCCGCCCGTGAAGTTCCACAACCCGAGACGCATCGTCGGCACGTACATGATGCCGGGCGCGAACTCAGAATCGGCGAACCGGGCATCATCGCCGAGCCCGAGAATTCTGGCCTCACCCAGGGCATCAACAAACGACTGGGTAAAACGCATGTTGGTCACAGCATCGGTGATCCGGCCGTTCTCGATCATGAACGTCCCGTTCCTCGTCAAGCCGGTGACGACCATCGTCTTCGGGTCAAGGATGCGGCAGTAGTTGAAAGCAGACACGTAGATGCCTCGCTCAACGCCCGCAATCAACTCGTCGACCGACTGGTCGCCACCCCCGACGAAGACGTTCGTCGGAATCGGACCCCAACTCTCCGATCCGGTGACGTTGTTTCCCGTCGAAGCGACACCGGACTTCTTCGCCGTTTTGCGATTGTGGGCAACTCCCTTGGAGACGCCATCCATCACGAGATCGAGATGACCCTTCGGTGTCCCCTCAGTGTCAAATGGGACACCCATCGCTCGCGGATCGGTGACGTCATCCCACATTTGAAAAGACTCGTCGAACTGCGGCGACCCCAACTCGACGAACGATTGTCCCTCGGAGAGCATCTTGCCGTTGAAACCGTAGAACCCCAGGAAAACGGCGACCGTTGCGACGGCCTCGGGTGAGAGAACGACCTCGTACTCCCCCGGCTTCGTGTCGAATGGCGCCGCCGAATCGATCGCCCGACGAGCGGCGAGCTCACCAACGCTGGCGCCATCCAGATCCCCGATCGCCACCGAGGCGGCATGGGCAGTGCCCGCCGATGTGCCGGTTTGATGGATCCCATCGATGATGGCGCTTGTGTGTCTTCCGGAGACCGATTGACCGGCCGAATTGGCGAAGGCATCAGTTCGACCCTCGGTTTGGCAGTAGCCGGCAGCGAGCAAGCCGTTCCCGGCATCGACGAATGCCCGGACGAGCTCCGCCCGCGCTCCCGGCGACGCGTCATATGTCGCATCGTCGGCGTGTTCAACAGAAGCGGTCGCCGCAGGCGAGGCAAGGCCCGGCCAGTCTGCGTCAACCGGCTGCAACGCCGCGGTCTCGAGCGCACCCTCCACGAACGCCTCCAATGACTCTCTGCTGGTCGTCGTTGTCCGAGCCGACGCGACCCGCCCTTCTACGGCGACCCGCAGACCAATAGCCTCTCCCACCTCTGCGACGTTCTGGTGGATGAACGAGTTTGCGAAGCGGGTCAGTGCGAGGTTGCCTTCCGAGGCTACAACTTCGGCATCTGCACGGTCTTTGACGAGGTCGAGAACCTGCTCGGCGAGGTCAACCGCCCGGCTCATCCTCGCACCCCCACTCGCACGTTCTTGAATCTCGCCGGCGCCGCCGAGTGTCCGGTATGCGCGACCTGCATCGGCTGCCCCTTGCCGCAGTTCGGCGTTCCCCAGTGGATCCATTCATCACCGCCGGCGAGCCGGTCGAGGCTCCCCCAGAACACTGGCCCGATCCCGGTATAGGTCGGGTTCTTGAGCATGCGGCCGAGCGTGCCGTTCTTGACTTCCCACGCGATCTCGGTCCCGAACTGGAAGTTCAGTCGTTTGTCGTCGATCGACCATGACCGGTTTGTGGCCATGTACACGCCGTCTTCCGTGTCGGCGATGATCTCTTCGAGTGAAGAGTCGCCCGGCAAGATCCCGACGTTCGTCATCCGGACCATCGGCAAGCGGTTGTACCCGTCGCCGCGAACCATCCCGCCGGGCGACAGACCTGCAATCGCCGCGGAGTCGCGGCCGGAGAGCACACCGAGCCAGATCCCGTTCTTCACGATGTCGACCCGCTGAGCCGGCGTCCCCTCGTCATCGAATCCGAAGGTGCCGAGTGCTCCGGGCAACGTGGCGTCCGCCGTGATGTTCATGAGGTCGGAGCCGAACTTGAACGTCCCGAGGTTGGGGAGTTCGAGATGCGACGTCCCAGCGAAGGCGGCTTCCCAGCCGAGGATTCGATCGAGTTCGATTGCGTGACCCACGGACTCGTGGATCTGCAACGCAAGCTGTGATCCCTCCAGTATGAGGTCGGTCTCCCGTTCCTCCATCTCGTCCGCCGTGAGCAGCGCGGCCGCCTCCTCGGCTGTGCGACCGGCGTTGCCGGCGTAGTCCCACTTGCGAATCGTCTCGTAGCCACCTGCCTCGTACTGGCCGAAAGACTGGGGATACGATCGACGCTGACTCTCCCGTTCGCCGAGCGCCGTAGCATCGAAACCACCGCCGGACTCGACGATGTGCTGATGGATGCGATGACCCTGCGACGACACGAACCATTTGGTGGTGTCGTAGAAGGTGAGGTTGCCCGTGGCGATCGCGATCCCCTCGACCTCCTGCATCGTCTTGGTCACCCCTACGAGAAGATCGATCTTCTCGGACATCGACACAGCGAACGGGTCTTCGACGTACGGCGTTTCATACGACGCCTGCACTACGTCAACATCGGCGAACTGCATCGGATCGCCGGGAACGACAGCACTCGCTCGCGCGATCTCGGCGGCACGTTCACCGGCAGCGGCCGCCGCCCGATGCGTCAGATCGGCGGTCGCAAAGAACCCCCAGGACGAGCCGATCAGGGCCCGCACCCCGACCCCCGCCTGTTCGGAACGGTCGAGCGACTGCACCGCCTGATTCTGAACGTCGATCCCTTCCTGCTTCGACACCACGACGCGGGCATCGGCATACGTGGCTCCAGCAGCAAGAGCTCCCTCGACCGCGGTTTCGGCATATTCGTACATGGCGGTCAGCGTAGCCACCGCTGCTTCGTGCGGGACCGGACAGCTCGGGCGTTCGATCCGAACCGATGGGCACCGCAACCTGGCGAGCGTCATACGAGCGTGGGGCTGCCGAACGGCAACCCCACGCTGGACGTTCTGTGATTGTTCTCGTGTCGGGCCTAGGCGTCGCCTCCCGCGAGACCCGCGAAGCTCTCCTCGATCAAGGCTCTCGTGTAGGCCGGGTTGTGAACGCCGAGGCTCTTGTCCTCGTGTGCGATGTAGATCCAGTTCCAGAGAGCAACTGCTTCACCCTCGGCGACCGTCTCCACGGCGGGATGGCCTTCCTCGTCCAGCAGACCCCTCGCAATGAGCTCTGCTTCGAGCTCGTCGAGGGCGGCCTGGACTTCGGTCTGGAGACCGTTGATGTCGAAGTCCTCAGCTCCGGAATGGCACGCCTGACAAGATTCGATCTTGGCTTCAAAGGTGTGAGACATGGCCCCACCCGTGTGACACGTCACGCAGGTGTTCTCGACCTGGCCATAGTGGGCGCCGGCAGATCCTTCAGCACCAGCTCCAGCGAGACCGAGCAGCATCGCGCTCTGCGGACCATGGTGCGGGCCCCAGTGGATGCTGGTGATCTCGACCATGCCGTCCGTGGCTTCGGGGAACACACGACGTGGCTGGTGGCAGTTGGAGCACAGATTGCCGGAACCGCCTTCGAAGGTCGCTCCCTCGACCGCGTACAGCGCGACCGGGTCGGTCGTGGTCAGTGCCCAATCCTCACCGGTGTAGGTGGTGTGGATCAGATGGCAGGCCTTGCAGTCCTGACGGGTCGGATCCGGGTCACCTTCTTCGATCGCGCCCGGGTTCCCTCCCGCTGCGACCATCGCAGTGAAGGCTCCACCGGAGTGGCACCCGGCACAACTGGCGCTGGTGCCGCGCACGAAGGATTCGCCGGTTCCGTGGAGGGATACTCCGACAGACGCTTCCTTGCCCGTGATGAGTGTCGAGTCGTCGTGGCACCCAACGCAGGACAAGTCGTCCATCGACGCCGGCTCGGCAGCCGCGCCAGCCGGTCCCTGCTCTCCCTGCGGCCCCTGCGGTCCCTCGGGGCCAGGAGGTCCCTGCTCGCCGGATTCGCCGGAACAAGCAGCGAGAACCACCATCAGCAGCACGGCCACTAAGGCCACACCTGCTCGTCTCAGATCAACAGAGAACGTCCTATCTCCGCGGCGCATGTCTTCCCTCCTGCGGGCGAGTGCTCCTATATAAACGATTGTCTGCGGCGCCCAAGTCGCCCACGTAGGGCCATTGGTCCCTATTTATCGCCAAACGACGAACCGAAGGGTTGATTCGGACCCACATCACGGATCTGGCGGGTGAGCAACTCTGACGTCGTCGTGGTGCAAGCATGGCGGAATCGTCGGCACTCGACACAACGGCCACGCGCACGAATCATGGATGGTGTCGGAGCGCTCACGACATCGGACGGCGCACGTGCGCTATTGCGCTACCGATCCCGGCAGAGCCACCGCGGAGTCAACGATCAATGTATGCGAGGCGGGGACGTTCGCTATGAAGGCACAACGGTCGAGTCCGACACACGCGGATCCGCAGGCACCACCTGAGCAGGCAACCGATTCGCCGGCTCCCGGGTCCTCGGCGGGTGAAAGCCGTCCTTTGGCAACCAGAACGTCGATCATTCCCGAGAGCGCCGATTCCGACACGCCGACCCTTCCGGCGAGATCAGCCGATCGAATCGGGCCACGCACTGTTCGAAGTTCGGTCAGCAGTGTGTCGAGCACGGTCGTCACAGTCCGATCACCCTGGCCCCCTGGAAAACGACCACCGCAAACACCCACGCGAGGGCCGTCTGACCGAAGATGCTGAGCCACATCCACCGGGTGCCCGTCTCCTGCCGGATCGCGGCCACCGCGGCCATACACGGCGTATAGAGGAGGACGAATACAAGGAATGCAAGAGCGGCAGCGGAACCGTGGCCACCGCTCGACTCCTCAAAACTGGTGCGAATCGAGGCCATGAGGCTCGACGGTTCTTCGGCCTCCTCAGCATCGGTGAGGTCGATCCCGATGATCCCCGGTGTGGCCTTCAATGCCCCCACAACGGCTCCGACAAATCCGGTTCCGATCTCGCGAGCAGAGTCGCCGATCGACGGGTCCGGCCCGGAGGTTTCAGCATCGTCGACCCCGTACACCTGGGCCATCGTCCCGACGACGACCTCCTTGGCGACGAACCCCGTGAGGAGAGACCCGGCCGCCTCCCACGTTCCGAATCCGGCCGGTTCGAACGCGGGGGCGACAACACCGGACACCGTGGCAAATGCGGAATCGTCAACTTCGGTATCGGCGAAGCCGCCGCTCCCACCAACCGGGATCGACATGAGGAACCAGACGACGATCATGGTTCCGAAGATGATGGATCCGGCGCCGCCGATGAACGCTGTGACCCTCGTCCAGGTGTGGAACCAGATCGTCCGTGGCGTGGGCAGCCGGTAGGGCGGCATCTCCATGATCGTGGGTGCATGCGAGGTCACCGGCAGCAGCGTCCGCTTCAGCACGAGCCCGATGGTGAGCGCAACCAGGATCCCGAGGAGATACATCCCGAATACAACAAGACCTGCGTAGTTGGGGAAAAACACGGCCGATATCAGCACGTACACCGGCAGGCGCGCCCCGCAGCTCATGAACGGCACGAGGAGGCTGGTGAGCAATCGATCCCGTTCATCTTCGAGTGTCCGCGTCGCGTACACAGCGGGGACGGTGCACCCAAACCCGACAAGCATCGGCAGGAAGGCCTTCCCCTGGAGACCGACACCGCGCATCACGCGATCCATGACGAAGGCCGCACGCGCCATGTAGCCGGTGTCCTCGAGAAACGCGAGTGCGAGATACAACGCCATGAGGATGGGAACGAAGACCAGCACAGCGCCGACACCCGGGATGATGCCGTCAACCACAAGACTCTCCACCCACGTCCCGCCCAGCCCCACGATCGCGACGAGGCTTTCCCCAAAATGAGCGATCGGCCCCGAGACGGCCTCATCGATCCAGTCGAGGAAGGCTCCTGCGATGTCGGTCGTGATCTTGAACACGGCCCACATCAACGCAAGGAAGATCGGAATGCCGAGGTAGCGATTGGTGAGGACGGCGTCGATCCGGTCAGTGCGATCGCGCGAATGGTGCGTCGACTCGCTCGTCGCAGCGCGGGCAATCGTGTTTGCGGTCTGGAATCGAGCCGCGGCGATCGCAGTATCGGCGCTATCGCCCAGCTCGCGACGCAGGCCCTCGAGAAGCCGGTCCCGAGTGACGATCAACTCGGCCCCACCTTCAAGCGATACGAGCGGCTCCGCAAGGCCCGGGTCCTCGTCGAGGAGCGCCGTGGCCAGCCACCGTGGCGCATACCGGGCGTTCACCTCGGGTGCCCGTTCGATCTGACCAACGAGGCGATCGATGGCAGATTCGATATCCGGACCGTAGTCGACGACGAATCCGCTCATCGTGACTCCTCACGTACACACGTCGCCGCAATCACCTCACGCAGTTCATCGAGACCCTTGCCCGTTCTCGCCACCGTGGCAACCGCCGGCGCTTCCAGTCGGTCTGTCAACACACTGGGATCGATCTCGAGTCCACGCGCTCGCGCAACGTCGCTCATGTTCACCGCAACCACCGTCGGAACGCCGATCTCGAGGACCTGGATCGCGAGGTAGAGATTCCGCTCCAGGTTCGCGGCGTCCACAACAACCACGGCACCGTCGGGTTTACCACCAACGAGGAAATCCCTCGCAATCATCTCCTCGGGTGAGGAGGCATTGAGGCTGTACGTCCCCGGCAAGTCGACGAGGTCGAACTCGTCACCATTGTGCGTGAAGCGGCCGTCGACTCGCTCAACGGTCTTGCCCGGCCAGTTGCCGACGTGCTGTTTCGCTCCGGTCAGCATGTTGAAGATCGACGACTTGCCGGTGTTGGGGTTCCCCGCAAGGGCGATGACACGCGGAGAAGCCGGCAAGTCGCTCATTGATCGTCAACTCTGACGAGGATCGCGTCGGCGTCGGACCGTCGGATTGAGATCCGGGAGCCCATCACGGCGAACTCCACGGGGTCACCAAGGGGGGCCACACGAATCGCCGTCACCTCCACTCCAGGGATCAGACCCATCTCGACGAACCGGCGACTTCCGTTGCTCGACGGGAAGTTCACAACGGTGGCCGATCGGCCCATCGGGAGCTCGCCGAGCGGGATCGTCTGAGGCGTCATCGAGCACTCACCACGATCCCGGACACCAGATTGACCGCGAGGTGGGAGGTTGTGTCGCCGACCGAAACCAACCGGTCGCCAGCTCCGCCGACACCGATGACCTCGACGTCAGCTCCCGGAACAATCCCCTGCGTCTCCACAAATCGGCGAGGTTCGGCTGAGAGATTCACGCCCACCACCAACCGGCGCTCCCCGGCAGGGACGGCGTCGAGACGCACCGTTGGAGGAGGCGCCGGCGTGCTCTTGCCGTTAGGGATCGAATGTCCCCGCGGCCCAGACGCAGGGTCGCCGAGGTAGCCGGAGAGGAGATCTGCCACGTCATCCGGGGTGATGTGCTCGAGATCACAGGCGACCTCGTCTGCACGTTCGGGGGTCAGACCGAGCTGCTCGGACAGAAACACACCCCAGAGGCGCCGCCTGCGCAGTATCGATAATGCCACCACTCGGCCTGACTCCGTGAGCGTGACACCCTGATACGGCTCATACTCCAGATATCCACGGCCGGCGAGCTTGCGAATCATCTGGTTG
>Ga0316198_10000234_pt1 | contig 26829 bp, 23 predicted proteins | sample OudBieAanoxic_MG_FD_204935 | JGI IMG/M metagenome (GOLD analysis project Ga0316198, IMG submission 204935) | Coastal sediment microbial communities from Oude Bieten Haven, Netherlands - site A anoxic | ecosystem: Environmental > Aquatic > Marine > Coastal > Sediment | place: Netherlands... | reverse complement strand
TGATTGATAAAACAATGATGGACGATGCCGCCGTGAGGACGTGTTGGCACGCTATTTTTATATGGGTATTGTATCCACGATGCTTTTGACTATATGGTTGTACGCTGGCGCTATAGGTTCCTGGTAAAAGGGGGGCACAGTAGTTGATTATGGGATTGAGCGCCAAAAAGATATCTTTCCTATTCGATTTTTTCGTCATTTAAAAGCTCTTCACCCTAGTGCGGACGCAATTCACCTGTAGTATTTTACAAGAACGATTCAAATACCAATTAACCCGGTTAAGCCGCCAAGAAAGCATGGGCGTTTTTGACTCTATCCTATGGGGGTATCCTCAAGGATATCCCCCAATCTGAACGAACGATGCGAACATTTCAAGTGTATCTGCCACCGCATCTCCTCAAGGGTGATTTCACATCGGAACAATGGGCAAGTTACTATTTGATGAGTTGGCCTTACTTAAGAGATAAATGGAAAAGGGTGGGTGCCCATGAAGCGGCTTTTGCGAAAGATCGGCCCTTGTGTATAGGGCGTCAGTTTGTGCAGGGGTTCTATGGCATAAAGCTAAAATTATAAGCCCGGCCCGAACTGGTCTTCGCCCTTGCGGTTAAAGCGTTTCTATGTTTCGGCGGACAGGATGGCTTCGTGATTTCAGTCGCAGTGCTTCACAAATGAGTGGATGTTATTGACGGCTCGTTGGAGAGTGCCTCACCCTGCCTATGCTGAGAAACACACACTCACACCGGTCATCAATTTCAAATTCAGTTTTACAGACAGGGCATATTGTCGGACCCGAGTTATTGCTAATTTCAAATTGTTGGCAAAACGGGCAGTTCATGGGAAGGAGCGATATTTTTCAAGTGGGGGTTTGTCAAGGGATATGGAGTGCGTCCTCTTTAGTTTGGAATACGGAATCTAAAATCAATTGATATGATGTAAGGAGGCGCGCAGTCCACAATTATTCAATGTTAATATTTTTTGGGTTTGTCACGCACAATATATAACCAACCAGAAAACGAAAAAGGTTTCGGGAGGCAATCCTGCAATTAAATTTATTTTATTAAATAAGTTGGTTATCTAAAAATCAATTGAGTAATTATGAAAATATAACCGCCTGTCACTATTCCGTGTTATCGGCGTTTTTCTATTACAGAGCGTCTTTCTCCCGGTAATTACGCGGATCTTCGAAGACGGCCGACCCCTACTTCGTTTCTCGTATTTGTTTTTCATAAACCCGAGCGCTTGACTAAGGGCATCCACCTGATCCGAAAATTTCCCTGATGGGAATAATGTCATTTCGTGTAAAAAGTCGTTAACCCAATGGGCCTGTTTTGGCAGATGCACTCGCCCACATTCAATAACAGGTGTGACGATCTCAGCCCGTACGGGCTTACTATCCCGTGTGGATTTAATGGCTTTGATGGGGAGATTCGTGTTTCGATAAAGATCCTGGACAAGGGATCGGCCGGACGCCTGGTATTCGATCAAGACATATTCCGGATTATGTTTTCGATATTGAGCTTTAACGGCCCTTATAAGGTCGGTATATTCCAAGCGATCCCGAAACTGGTCGATTAAATAATATCCATTCTTGGCCATCCCCCAGGTCTGACCCACTGTATAGCTATTATGGGAACCTGTTTCGAACCCGCAATCCCAACTTTGAATGATCACTGATAGATCGGGCAGTTCATCGTAAAACCGCCACCAGTTCCGGTTAAATATCTGGCCCTTGGGTGGAGCCGGGTGCTGCTGGTAAAGGCCCTCAAATATGCCTGTACCGGTCGTTTCTTTGATTTTAAGCAATCGTTCCCGGTCGTATCTTTCAGGGCAGAGTGCTTCATCTATTTTTCTACCGAGTGGATCGTCGGCTTCGGCTAATGCTGGAAATCGGATGACCTGCCACTCCCGGGTATTCTTCGCAATTATATCTCCGGCCAGATCGGATTCATGCCACCGAGTTTGAATAATGATGATGGTAGAATCGGGTTCGGCCCGAGTGTACAGCGTCGAGTAGAACCAATCCAACAGCCGCTGACGGGTTGTATCGGACTGGGCTTCAAGCCAGTTTTTAATGGGATCATCCACGATAATCAGGTTGCCTCCCCGGCCGGTGATCGCCCCCCCGGCTCCTGCGGTAACCATCCCTCCGCCGGAGGTGGTGTTCCATCGGGCCGCTGATGATGATGCTGATGAAACCCTCACCGATAATTCGTTTCTGTGTTTTTGGATGGTGTCCCGGACTTTCCGGCCCCATGATGCGGCGAAATCGGCTTCATAGCTTGAGAGAATGATATTTTGATTCGGCCAATTTTCAAGAAACCAGACCGGCACATAATGCGATATCAACTCGCTTTTCCCATGTCGTGGAGGCATAAGGACAATTATCCGGCCATTCCCATTGGCGATCGCCTCGGTTATCAAATTCGAAATCATCACAAGATAATAATATGCGTGCCACATCCCTCTTGAAAGATATTCGGCCAAGGTATGTGGAAAGAACCGCCAGGCTCGTTCAAGAGTGTTCGCTAATTTTTCTATTTTCATGTCTGTATCCTTTCGCGATGGTTTCTAATGCCACCCGCATTTTAGGATTCTTCAGAATGGCCTTCACGTCGATATTGGCGATAGGCTGACCTTCGGGTCCGCTAATCTCCTGACGCTCCACGTATCCCCGGGACTTGGCCAGTGTCTTCAGAGCAAAAATTATGGAAATGGTATCCCCCTTCTGAATCTTCTGGAAAAGTTTACTCTCGATAAAGTCGATCTTCTCTTCCCTGGCATCATGTACCATCTCGGCGAAGCGGGGATCATTTTCAAGCCACCTGTAATATGTCGTCCGATTTATCCCGATCTCCCGGCATGCTTTGGCAATATTGAAAAGATTCGCCTTGTATGCTTCAAGCCATTTACGTTGCCGGGCTTGCTTTGATTTTGTAGCATTCGTTTCATTCATGTCGTTTCCTTTTTTGTAATATGCGTTGCGTCCTGTAGCTTACATTTTCACCAGATTTTCCGCCTAATTCGGGGTGAAACCATGATCGGTACACCAGGTTTTCTTGTTATTAGTCGTCGATAATACAATCAGGGCTTCTTCTTTAAAAGAAGGTGCCCCCATGACTCCCCGCGCAACACTTTGTAGACAGTTTGTATGTTGATTACATCAAGTCGGTTGGCAATTTCTGGGATCGGAATACCTGTTTCGGACATTTCACGAATCATTAAAACATCTTCTATATCCAATTTCGTGGTCCAGAATTTACCATTACGATTAATACATTTTTCTGCCGCTCTCCTGATGTTTTCGGCGTGGGGAACGTACTCAAGGTGGAATAGATTAACGCAGGCCTTGATTCCACAAAGATGGTCTGTTTCCAACCCAACCGGTGGCGAGCCAAAAAGGTACTCCATTACATATCGGTGCGCATAGATCCTGGCACCCTCCACATAAAAAACGCCATAACCGGTTGAATGTATCGGCCCTTTATACATCCAACATTGATTTCCTTTGCCTTTTACCCGCGCAGTGAAACGCTTCCGGTTATTCACATAATCAATATCCTCCCGTTTGGGAAAAAAAGGTATACTTGAGTATACTTTTTTGGCCATCAAGAAAGTGTTTTGGCTCTTTGCTCTTGATTTCCTAATCCTGTTTGAATCCAATGCCGGACTAATCCGGGACTGTTCGGAATGCTTCCACGCTATATTTACGCCTAAATCTGATGCATCATTTGGCTCTGGTCCTGCCGGGCCCTCTTGCCTCCGGGTACCCGTGGGTATTACATAGTGGATCCAAGCAATTGAGTTTGCACAATTCCCCCGAATTATTTTAATTAAACGGGTAAAGAATTGTAATTTTTTTGGAAGTATTTTTACTCGAGATAATAAAAGAATGGTGCAAAAATGGTGCGGTGATTTATAACTATTAGGTATCATTAAATAATAATGGTGGAACTCGGGTTCGACTCCCGCCGCTTCCACCACATAATATTAATTAATTCAAAGCATTATAAGGCTGACCGTCATTCGGTAAATGTATTGGCATCAATTTGAATTAGATCTTCGAGCCTGACAGTACCAGGCGATATTCAGGTTGCTCTCCCCTCCTAAACTCAGCGGATACACATTATACCCGCTGAACCCGCATCATGAATCAGGCAATTCTTTTTGTTCAACTTTGTTGATACGCGAAAGATTTGCAGTTAATAAAGGTCCAGGTTCGGGCCGACCAAATTTTTTCGCTTGATTATTTTCCTGAAATTGTTTATTTTCTTGATCAAGAAAATAGATGGGAATAGGAAAATGCCAACAGAAAAAGAAATGCTTGATCAGCTCCGGCAAGGAAAGGTCCAGTTACCACCCTTGACTATTCGCCTTTTAGACGACCAGCTCAATGTTGGGGAAGACAAACGTATTGATGCATATATCGAGGCAAAATGGAAGCGGAAATCAGCAAGATTCGCTGTAGAATATAAAGCCCTTTCAACGCCTAAATTCTTTCAGAATAGCATCAATTATCTAAAATCACTGCCCTTTCCCCAAAACATTTTCCCGATGCTTTTTATGCCCTTTTTAGGTGAACGGCAGCTTAAAAAGCTGGAAATGGAAGGGATTAGCGGCATTGATCTGTGTGGCAACTGTGTGGTGGTTTCTCCGGGAAAATTCAGCGTATTTCGAAGTGGTGGTAAGAACCGTTTCCCCTCGTCAGCTGCCATTAAAAACATTTACCGCAAAAACAGTTCAATGGTGGGCCGAGGGTTTTTCGTTTATCCCGACTTCCAAACTGTTCAAGATATCCGTGCTACAATTAACCAGCGAAATCTCCTGGTGAACCGTTGGAATAAAAAACCGATGAGCCTTTCAACCGTATCAAAGGTTCTGAAAACGATGGAAGAAGACTTGATTATCACGCGCACAGAAGTCATTCGTCTCCTACAGCCCGATAAACTATTGGAAAAATTACATGAAAATTATAATCCACCTGTCGTAAAGGAACGGATTCGTCTTAAAATTCCGGAAAACAACAAGTCGATTTTAAATTTGCTGTCGGAACAATCACAGCAATTGAAATTGCCCCTGATTGCTTCAGGAACCTCTTCTGTCACACGATACACTGTGATGCAGCGAGGAGACCTATTGACTGTATTTTGTCCTAAGGTGGAGATGCTGCTTAAAAAATTACCCGGAAGCCAGTCGGACCGATTCCCAAATCTTGAGCTTTTGGAAACAGAAGATGAACCGATCTATTTCGATGCTCGACAGAAGGACGGCTTCTGGTGGGCTTCGCCGCTGCAGGTTTATATGGAACTGATGATTGGTGACAAGAGGGACCAAGAGACCGCCGAGCAGTTAAAGGCCCTGATTTTAAGTGATGCTGGAATAGTACAACAATGAATAGAATTATAGACCTTCAAACAGCATTGCTCGACCTTCTGCAAAAAGTGGACGATCCGGAAATTAGACTCATTGTAGGCGGTGGCTTCGGGATCTATCTTAAGACCGATCATATAAGAAGATCGGGCATGAGAACGCTCTTGGATCAATGGCCAGAGCCGAGATCCACGAACGACCTCGATTTGTTTCTTCGACCTGAGCTGCTGAACCAAATTCGAGATCGGCTGGACACTAAAAATGTTGATACCGACCATCGGCGGGAGATTCTAAACCTGGCGCTGCCATATATCAAAAGCGGCAATGCCGGCATGGACGACATGCTTTACGAAGTCGCCTATGCCGCCTGTTATGGTGACGACGACCTGCGAGTGCTGGCGCAGGCTTTTGAAACGATGCCCGGTGAGTGGAAAATTGGGCACGCACGAGATATATTCCGTCGGCTTGGGGACCGAGATAAATATCTTGAGCTGCGCGCCAAGCGTATGGAATACGGGGCGGATTACCACGATTTGGCCACTTTCTATTGGGACTCCGGTGATAAAGAAAAAGCCATTCATGTCGCTGAGGACGGCCTATGCAAAGCGCGGGGACGCATGGATGAGCTCAGGGAGTTTGTCGCTGAGCGGGCACAAGAAGTTGGCGACCGAGACAAATACATGCAACTTCAGTTTGCACAGACCACGGACCGGCTGAGTCTTGAAAAGTACAAGGCGCTCAAGAAAATGTGCACCTCCGCCGAGTGGAAATCATTCGAGCCGAAAGTCCTCGGGATGTTGAACAATGCCTGGGGAACGGATCGCCTGAAAATTCGTATGCATCGCAGGGAGTACGATGAGGCCCTGGCTATTTTGATTAAAGGTCGTTATCCCACATCGACCTGGGAAGGGGAGTATGAAATCAAGATCGCCAAAAAACTTGAAAAACGGTATTCCGAAGAAATTATCAAATACTATCTTTCCGGACTGGGAAATTTAAGCCGCAACGCTCAACGCAAGGAATACACTCGCAAGGCCAAAGTGCGTTACGTACTGGTCGATGTGCTGGGTGATCAACAGCGTTGGGAAAAATTTGCGTGCAAGGTCAAGAAGGACAATGCTCGACGTCCGGCGTTTCAGCAAGAGTTCGCTAACGCTGTGCCGGGCTGGCAGGAGCTTACATGATATGGTAGAGGAAAGAAGATGCTGCTTGATGCTTATGCCCACCAATTGGAGCTGCTGTATGCAATCTAAAATCAGGCATGGAGGATGCGTGCGCTGGACTATGCATGGTAGCCTTGTTCCAAGCCACGTGGCGCAGTTTCAATATTGTGAACCGAGTCCCGGCCTCCAGACGGATACCGCTGGCTATAAAAGGGAACTGTCGGGTAAATGCTCGAAAGCTGGATCGTGGATTAACGGGCATTCAGTAAACATTCGGTAAACCACTGTAAACCCTTGTGGCTGTATGAGCCAACGTAGGTTCGACTCCCGCCGCCTCTACCATTTTTTATTAATAATTACAGTATTTAAAATTTATAAATCCAGTCAGCAAACAGTCAGTAAAATAGGTGTTCCACGCTTATTTTTCGATCACCCACCCATTATTCCAGGGAATGTCCCCTTTGACGGTCCTATTTCATTTCCCCTGGCAGTCAATGATGTTGGTATTGTATCTGGATGCGTTCGGTTTGATGGTTATGGGTTCCCCGCCTCATTAATGAATAAATTTGCATGGCAACCACCAATTATGGTATCTGCAATTCTAGCGGGATCTGGATATTCTCAATCTATCTGTGTTTTTTAGATTATTGGTGAACCACAAAATGTAGATTTTGTATGTTTCTCTGGTTAACTGAAATCGGACACAGAATATTTTGGTATAGATGTGAGTTTCATATGCTAACCTTGTCTGAATACTATTGGCAATTATCCCCAGCGATCAAAGACGCCAAGCGGCAGTGAGAGTTATCAGGTATTGATCGGTGGCTTTTTCGGATATACTGGGCGAGGACTGTTCGCATAAGCCAGCACATTGACGGCTAACCGGCCTAAACGGGCACTATGACAAGTATGGCTTGGTCGTAATAAGATGGAGCCAAGTGGGGAAAATAGTTCCCAGTTTGAGATGGTTTCCAATTTTCCCCCGGCCCCTCCTGATCCTTGTGCCTACGATTCCTTTTGGTGTATATTGAAATTGGGTTCGCAGTATCGATGACCTCTACCTCTTTATGCTACAAATCATCAGTTTTAGAAGACTTTCAGCGAAGCGTACCGAGAGGAATGGCTTTTTAGGATAAACAGGCGAAACTTACCACTTTAAACGGATCACTCAAGCCATTGCCAGCCTGAAGTGACAAAACAGATACCATTAGGGATCAGATAGTGGACAAAGAACCCTCGATCAAACGCTGGCTCGCCGCTATTCTTGCCGCCGACATCGCCGGCTACAGTCGGCTTATGGGCCAAGACGAACCCGCAACGGTCCGTGACCTCAAGGGCCACCTGGCTGAAATTCTGCCTTTGGTGGCTCGCCACGGCGGTCGCATCATGCACACAGCAGGCGATGGTTTCATCGCTGTGTTTCGCAGTGTGATCGGCGCGATTGAGTGCGCTTTAGAGATCCAGACCGTCATGGCGGAACGCAACAAAGATGTTCCCGAGAATCGCCGGATGCTTTTTCGCATTGGCATCAACCTTGGGGATGTCATCCACGACGGGACCGACATATACGGTGACGGTATCAATGTCGCGGCGCGCCTCGAAGCACTCGCTGCACCTGGAGGTGTGATCATTTCTCAAGCTGTCAACGACCAGGTGCGCGACCGCCTCGACTTTGCCCTCAAGGATTTAGGCGAGCACGAGCTTAAAAACATCGCGCGTCCGGTGCACGTATATAGGCTCGATACGCCGATGGAGTCGAAGGCAGTTCCCGCCTCGGGCCTTTCTTTGCCGCTGCCAGATAAACCGTCGATTGCCGTCCTCCCCTTCATCAACATGAGTGGCGACCCGGAGCAGGAGTATTTTGTCGATGGTATGGTCGATGACATTACAACATCGTTGTCACGCTTCGACCAGCTATTCGTTGTCGCGCGAAATTCGAGTTTCACCTACAAAGGCCGGGCGGTTGACGTGCGCCAAGTAGCCGATGAACTAGGTGTGCGCTACGTGCTTGAGGGCGGTATTCGCAAGGCGGGCAGCCGCTTACGGATTACCGGTCAGCTCATCGATGCTACAACGGGGGGACATCTGTGGGCGGATCGCTTCGATGGTACCGTCGATGATGTATTCGAGTTCCAGGATAGGATTACCGAGACCGTCGTCGGCGCAATCGAGCCCACAATTCAGAAGGCGGAGATTGAACGCGCTCGCCGCAAGCCGATAGACAATCTCGATGCCTACGATCTTTATCTGCGGGCGTTGCCCCATGTTTACGCTTTTCGCCCGAACGAAAACCTTGAGGCGCTTACCTTACTCACCGAGGCGATTGATCTGGAGCCGGACTACGCTCCGGCGTTGGCTTATGCCGCATGGTGCATCGAGCAGCGCGTTACCAGAAACTGGCCAAGCGTCGGCGACGACGACGAGGCACAAGCGATTACCTTGGCCCGAAGGGCGCTCGCCGCCGGCAGTGACGATGCCATTGCTATAGTTCTGGCCGGTTTCGTTCTTGTGATGGTGGGCCGCGACTACACGGCGGGATTGGATGGTGTGCATCGCGCCGTGGAGCGAAACCCAGGATCCGGATTCGTCAACTTTCTCGCGGGCACAGCGCTTGTTTACGGCGGTGAACCTGAAAAAGCTCTGCTCCTGCTGCAGCGGGCAATGACGCTCGGACCATTGGATCCAGCCTATTATATGTACCTAATGGTTGCCGCATGGGCTGAGCTCATCGGCGGTCGCCCGGATAAGGCCCTGGAACTGGCCGAGCGCTCGGTCGCGATCTATCCCGACTGGGACTCGACGTATTGGGCGCTGGTCCCCGCCTATGTTCAACTCGACCGCCTGCCGGAGGCGCAAGCCGCGTTAGCGAAGTATGAATCGCTTGCGCCGGACATGACCATCTCCAAACTCCGAAGTTTGCTTCCTTTCAGATACCCCGCTCCATTGGAGATGACACTCGATGGCCTTCGAGCAGCCGGCCTGCCGGAATAGGGCATGTCGATCATTTTTCGAACCTGCGCCGGCGTTAACACCGGTGCCTTGACTTCTTTTGCATTTACCTTGGGGCACTAGACACCGATGGTAGGGTTACGGTGGGTGATCTGTTTTTCGCACAGGTGCTTGAACAACGATGAGATGGCCGAGATCCGGGCGTTGACCGTTCGGGCGGTGGCCGAGCTTATCGGGCCGTTTCCGTCATCTGGGTTTGGTCCTTCGCTCCGCATGGAGGAGCTACTATGACCGCTGCTGACTCCTGCCCGATCATCCCGCATGTTGCCATGCAGGACGCTGTACAGTGTTAGCTGGGCCGCCTTCCGGGCAGGCCTCCCCGGATAAGGACGTGATCTGTCGCTACACAACCGCGGCATTTACCCTATCTCCTGAACTCCGGGCATAGCCACATCATTGACTTAAAAACTTGAAGGTATAACAAAAGCAAATATCGAAAGATGGCCCCGTTTGTCAGAACGGGTTTTTCGACAATCTCTCAATACATCACAACCTGCCGAAATCTTTATTGCCGTTTGATAAAATTCACCGTTTTTGATATAAATCGTTTATTCCTTTTCTAATAAATCCTATTTAACCTCTGATATGTGGGTGTCGTTATGGCTGAGAACAGCGTCAAGCGCAAGCTCAGAGCCATCCTGTCTGCCGACGTAAAAGGTTACAGCCGCATGATGGGAGAGGACGAAGACGGCACCTATCAAGCCCTAACCACCAATTTGGAGTCAATCCGTTCCATTATTTCAGAATATGATGGCCGGGTGTTCTCATCCCCCGGTGATGCGGTTATGGCCGAGTTTTCCAGTGTGGTGGATGCGGTTCAATGTGCTGTTGAATTACAGGAGAAAATCGAAGCGTCAAACGCTGATGTACCCGAAGACCGCAAAATGCAGTTTCGTATAGGTGTCAACTTGGGTGATGTCATTCATGACGGTGAACAGGTTTATGGAGATGGTGTCAACATCGCTGCACGTATTGAAACCTTGGCTGAACCGGGTAAGGTATCCATCTCACAATATGTATACAATCATGCACATAAAAAACTCAAATTCGGTTATGAATACCAGGGTGAACATCAGGTCAAAAACATTGCTGAACCTGTGAAGGTATACAAGGTTCTTACTGCACCAGAACACTCAGGTCTATTGATAGGAGAACACAAAGCACCAAAGCGTTTGTCGAAACAGTCTTATATTTCAATTTTCGTTATTCTGGCCTTGGTTGTTGCAGCAGCCATCTGGGAGTTTTATCTTCGCCCCCCTAAGATAGAACCAGCCTCTATTGAAAAAATGGCGTATCCGTTACCTGATAAACCTTCCATTGCGGTGCTACCCTTTGACAATATAAGTAACGATCCAGACCAGGAGTACTTTGCTGATGGGATCAGTGAAAACATCATCTCTTCTCTTTCCCATATCCCGGGAATGTTTGTAATCGCCCGCAATTCGACTTTCACTTACAAAGGAAAACCGGTTAAGGTACAGCAGGTGAGTGAGGAGCTTGGTGTGCGGTACGTACTGGAAGGAAGTGTTCAGCGGTCCGGCGATCAGATCAGGGTCACAGCCCAGCTGGTGGATGCCACAACGGGATATCACCTTTGGTCAGAACGATATGATAGGGAACTGAAAGACCTATTTGACCTTCAGGATGAAATCACGCTCAAGATTCTTGCCGCCCTGCAGATTAAGCTCACGGGAGATCAGCAGGCTCGGCTGTGGAGCAAGACTGACAACCTCGAAGCCTGGGGCAATCATATTAAGGGTTCCGCTTATTTTGAACAATACACAAAGTATGACAACTCCAAGGCCCGGAAACTCTATGAACAGGCTGTAAAGCTTGATCCCGACTGGGAAATCACTTGGACCATGCTGGCCTGGACACACTGGGCCGAAGTGAGATTCGGATGGAGTGAGTCCCCTGTCGAGTCCATAAAAAGCGCGGTTGAATTCGCCCGAAAGGCCACAGCGATCAATGACACGCTTCCCGAGACCCACTCACTTTGGAGCAATATCTACCTGGTCCAAGGGGAGTATGAAAAGGCCATTACCGAGGGACAGAAGGCAATAGCCCTTGGCCCCAACAATGCGCTTTGTCATGTGATTTTATCGTATACCATGACCGCTGCAGGAAGATTTGAAGAAGCAATAGAACTGGGCGAAAGGGCTCTGCGCCTAAATCCATACAGTTCACCCTGGTATTTGATAATTCTGGATGACGCATACAGGGGAGCGGGCCGCTATGAGGAGGCCCTTGCCATAGGGAAAAGGCATCTCAGTCGCTGCCGCATAGGCGAGTGTAGCCCCTTTCCGGCACATCTGGGTTTGGCGGCGACCTACATCGGCCTTGGCCAGGTAGAAGAAGCGCGCGCCCATGTTGCCGAACTGTTGAAGATAGTGCCCGATTTTTCGTTGGATAACGCTCGAAAGATGATCTCTTACAAAGATCCGGTTCAGGTGGAGCGTGCCCTCGACATCCTGCGCCAGGCAGGATTGCCCGAACTTGCTCCGGATGAAAAGCAAGAAAACTAATAATGCAGGATGCGTGAGCGTGGCACAAAATCTTGTACTATCTCCGAAACATCACTATCATATAGAAATAATTAGTTATTATGATATCACTTTCATATCTGATGTGTGAAAAGCCATTGGATTATCAGAAGAGATCCATGACATAATTTTATAACGGCCTTCAATTGACCATCCTTTTCTATGCTATTTCCCTGTTATTTCAAGTGCTTTTCGGGCTATTTTCTTCGACAGGTACTGGATTGAATGGCCATCTTTCTCATGGCAAAGCCGGAACAAAATCCATACGCAGGCCTACAAGTAAGCTGCGGTTAAATTTTCCTATTTTCATCTTTTTTGTTGGGAAATGTCGTCTTGACAATCCGACCGACGCCCAGTATTTTAATTGTCAGTGGCTGAATCCGACTGGGATTTATGGTTCATATCATTAACATTACAATATGTTGTTCGTTATCACCACTAGTCCATTAATATAAATTTCTTGCTTGATTCACACTTAAAAAGAGACTTCATATCCTTTATCCTTGATTTAGTTGAGATTGACTTTCTATTTCACACACAGAACGTTGTATTGCTGAAAGCCTTTAATTTCCGGAGGTGCACCCCATGAAATCAGACTCTTGGGCCATTTTGGTTAAGGCACTGGGTGATTTCCGACGCACCTGGCCACAGTTGGTTCTTACGGATCTATTGATGCGGGTTCTCGCAGTCGTGATTCTCATGCCCGTCGTTGGTCTCCTGATCAAGGTTTTTCTAGCGAGCACGACGACCGGCGTTGTTATGGATGCTGCCATTGTGGATTTCCTGCTTCATCCCACAGGAATAGCGGCACTTTTGATTGTCAGCGCGGTATCACTTGGCTTTTTATTCATGGAAACCGGCGCACTCATGGTCATCGGGTTCGGTTCCATCGAAGACCGCTGCGTGACATGGCTCGAAGCTATTGAATACGCTTTTAACCGCATGCTGGGGTTGGTGAATATGGCATGGTTTGCGGTGGTTCGGTTACTGGTTATTTCACTTCCGTTTCTTGCTGCGGTAGGCACCCTGTATTGGCTCCTTGCCAGAAAGTATGACATCAATTATTACCTGGCGCAAAAACCACCCGATTTCCAGGCTGCTGTCTTGGTTGCCGGCGTGCTCCTTACAGTGATGGCGATTCTAATTATCATCAGGATCGCCCGCTGGATCCTCGCTTTACCGATGGTCCTCTTCGAGATTACCGGCGGAAAGGATGCCATGCGAAACAGCGAGGAAGCGACAGCCAACCACAGCCGGAAACTTGCACTGTGGATAGGCGGGTGGATCGTAGCGGTGATACTTCTGTCAACGCTGGCTACATTTTGTGTTGGCCTCATAGGAGATGCGCTAATCCCACGCGGTAGCTCAAACATCGACCTGATTCTAGCCGGACTATGTACCGTGCTCGCCATAAGCGGTCTTGCACACCTGGCCGTACAGGTCTTCGCCACGACGCTTTTCCCTCTTTTCGTTGTTCGCCTGTATCGCACCCTCGCCGGACCTGGGGAACTGGGACCCAAGATCACCCCCCAAAGCTTACTGGATCAGAAAACACTATGGCGGATTCCAGGCAAGACCATCCTTTTTGCCAGCCTGACGGCACTGGTGGTGATCGCAACCTGGGCTTACGTCGCGATGCGCAGCCTCGACGGGGGCGACCACGCACAGATCATCGCCCACCGTGGTGGGGCTGCAGTGGCACCTGAAAACACGATGGCGGCGTTCAAACGCGGGATCGCAGACGGTGCCGACTGGCTCGAGCTCGATGTCCAGGAAAACGCCGACGGAGTTGTGGTCGTCGGGCACGACCGCGACTACATGAGGGTCGCCGATGCGAATCTCGAGGTATGGAAGGCCAAGGAAATCGATTTGGCGGGCTTGGACGTTGGCAGCTTCTTCAGCCCCGAGTTCTCTGATCAGCGGGTGCCGACTCTCCGTGAAGTGCTTGAGCGGGCAAAGGGCAAGTCAGGTGTGTTCATCGAATTAAAATATTACGGGCACGACAGGGAATTAGAGGCAAAGGTTGTTGATCTGGTCGAGGCTACGGGGATGGAGTCAAACATCGTCATCATGTCACTCGAATACGATGGTATCCGCAAGACCGCGGCACTGCGGCCGGCCTGGACCTATGGCTTGCTTAATGCGGTCAGCATTGGCGACTTGACCCGACTCGACGTGAATTTCCTAGCCCTTACCGTCGACTCCGCAACGTTTTCGACGATCCGCCGTGCTCACAAACGGGGTATCAAAGTTTACGTATGGACGGTCGATGACCCGGTCCAGATGTCGGTGATGATGAGCCGTGGGGTCGACGGCATTATCACCGATCAAGTAGCCCGCGCTCATCAAGTAAAAAGCTTTCGCGCAAGACTAACGCCTTTCGGGCGCTTCGTGGTGTGGATGGCTGGAGAAACGGGTCTTTTACACGGCATGGAAAGATCCTCCACCAGAGATGAAGCCTGAATTGATAATGATTCGATCAACCCATCTTTTGCTAACATCTCAATAACTGCATGCTTCGCCAGGGTCAGATGTTTCTCGACCTTGTTGAAAAAATCCGGGCGAGACTCTTTCGAGGATGTCATTCACCGAAAATCAATAAATGGCGGGAGGTGGAAGATGGAAAAAATAGACTATGCAGGTATGGCTAATTTTATTAGGGATAATCTACGGTTGAAGACATTTCCGATGTCGGTTAAGTTTTTAAAGACTGCGGAGGAATTTCCAGAGAAAACAAGGCAGCCGTCGGTCACCCTTAAAAAAAGGATTACCATTTGCCAGGGAGTGACCTTGGCCCGTGTATATGGATGGACGGTTGGGTTGACAAAAGAAGACCTGATATGCGTTCCTGCCATGATTGCCTTTGGTTTCAGTGACACATGTGAGCCAGCTGAACCCTTGTGCAACCTTCTTGACGAAATCGAATTAGCAAGTAACAAGGAAAGCGCTCGAAAGGAAGTGTCCTCCATGTGCCTGGCTAAAACCGATGCATTCGAAGCCATTCTATTAACACCACTTGCAAAAGGCCTCGTGGAACCTGACACTGTCGCTATGTATGGCAATCCAGCACAAGTCATGCGTATGATACAGGCGCTGGTTTATAATGATGGTACACGGGTTACGGGAAATTTTGGTGGCAAGGTTGAATGCACTGAATACCTTATGGCACCATTTATAAATGATGCGCCCCGTGCGGCCATACCCGGCAACGGTGACCGTATTTTTTCCATGACCCAGGACGATGAAATGGTATTAAGCATTCCGGCAAGGTATCTACAATCATTATGTGATGGATTGAAGAACGCGGGCCGAGCGATAGGGGCCAAATACCCGGTCACGTTTTACCAGAATTTTCAACCTAAATTTCCACCGAATTATATGAAACTCGGTAAGGATTTAGGGCTTTTTTAAAGAAACGTATTCGAAAATTGAAAGGCTGAAGAAATCATCATGAAAACCATTGGCATGATCGGTGGCATGAGCTGGGAATCCACAGCAGAATATTATCGGATCGTCAACCAGAAAGTAAAGGAAAGACTAGGAGGGTTGCATTCGGCAAAATGCGTTCTGTTTTCAGTGGATTTTCATGATATCGAAACACTTCAGTACCAGAATCAATGGGATGAAGCCGGACGATTGCTGGCCGATGCGGCAGGGAAAGTCGAGAAAGGTGGGGCGGATTTTTTCATCATTTGTACCAATACCATGCACAAGCTGGCGGATTTCGTTCAACAGCATGTTCAGATTCCGTTATTGCATATTGCGGATCCTACAGCGAAAAAGATAAAGGCGGCAGGCATTCAAAAGATAGCGCTTTTGGGAACCCGGTTTACGATGATGGAGGATTTTTATAAAGGAAAGCTGGTTAGAGATCACGGGTTAACGGTTATCATTCCATCAGATGCTGAAATGGACATCATTCACAAAGTTATCTACGACGAGCTGTGTCTGGGTATTGTAAAGGATTCATCAAGAGACCAATATACGGAGATCATCGATCACCTGGTAAAGAGGGGTGCCGAGAGCATTATATTGGGGTGCACGGAAATCGGCCTGCTCATTAAAAAAGGTGACAGTCAGATACCTGTCTTTGATACCACAGTCATACACGCAGAAGCTGCTGTCGATTACGCACTTCTAGAGTAGTATGAAAGGAGATGTCAAATGAAGAGACTCGTATATCCGAAACTTTTCAAGCCCTTGGAAATGAAGGGGTTAAAACTTAAAAACAGAATTACAATGGCACCTCTGTATCTCGGGTATGCAACCATGGGCGGTAAGATTTCCCCGCTGATGCTGTATCATTACGAAGAGATGGCCAAAAGCGGTGCATCCATGATCGTGGTCGAAAATGCCAGTATCACAGCCGGTGGAAGCGGATCTCCCCGCACGATTCGATGTGATCACAATCGATACCTACCTGGTCTTGAAAAACTTGCCCAGGCTATCAAGGGCCAAAAGAGTCGGGCTGCTCTTCAGATTAATCATGCCGGGCGATTCGCCCATGTGCCGGACCCGGTGGCGCCGTCGGCTGTCGAAACATTTGGAAAAACGCCCAGGGAACTCTCAAAACAGGAGATCACTACGATCCAGAAACAGTTTGCAAATGCCGCCGTCCGCGCAAAAAGAACAGGATTCGATCTGGTCGAGCTGCACGGTGGTACCGGATATCTGTTATCCCAGTTTGTATCACCGAGAACCAACGAACGAACCGATAATTATGGCGGGACTATTCAAAGGCGGATTACTTTTGCCCTGGAAGTGTTAAAGCGCGTCAAAGATGCTGTGGGTGACTTCCCAGTCGGGTATCGTTTTCTGGCAGATGAATGGCTACCGGACGGGCTTCGTATTCGTGAATCGATTGTTTTGGCAAAAGCCTTGGAGGAACAAGGCGTTGCCTATATTTCTGCAATGGGTGGAACCTATGAGTCATTTTTTCTTCCTGAAATCATCAAAAGATCCAAAAGACCCGGTTACATGACAAGCTTGGCCAATGCCGTAAAAAAAGAAGTCAGCGTTCCGGTCATCGCAGCCGGAAGAATATCAACCCCTGCCAAGGCTGAATCGATTCTCAGAGACGGAAAAGCCGATCTCATCGGATTGGCTCGTATGTTATGGGTCGATCCCGAATGGCCGAAAAAGGCCAGGAAAGGAGAGGATCGATCGATATTAAAATGCAGTCCAAAATGCGATGCATGCTTTCAGCTGGTTATAAAGGGAAAACCTGCTTTCTGCCCAAAGTGGAGCAAAGAAAGACGCGAAAGTTATCGGCAGCTATTTCAATAGCGACGGTACCAACATAATGTTTACTTTGCATATCTACAATTGTGAACTGGTGCCGCCTCATTAACTCAAAAGACATTTTAAAGAAATGGATGACCAGCAATTTAGTCAATTACTGGATTATTTCGGGCTTTCATGGCGGGGGTATCGTAAGGTAAGAAAGGGCGTCAAGAAACGTATCAGCCGGCATATGAGCGACCTGGGTTGTCAGAATATGGCGGTCTATCTGATTGAGCTCGCGACTAATGAAGAATCGCGGCATGTATGTGAACATCTCATGACGGTCTCCATCAGCCGATTTTTCCGAGATAAAAAACTCTGGGAGACCCTTCAAAGTGAAATTATCCCCCAACTGATTGAAAAGCCCCAAGAAAAAATTAACGTATGGGTTGCCGGTTGTGCTTCAGGTGAGGAAGTTTACAGCCTTAAGGTCATCTGGGAAGATCTGAGGCCGGGTTATCTGCATTTACCAGATATGGTGATCATGGCTACTGATTTGAACCCCCAATATCTGAAGAGGGCCAAGGCTGGCGCGTACCCGCCAAGTAGCCTGAAAGAACTGCCTGAGAAATTCAGATCACACTATTTTCACAAACAGAAAGAAAAAAACCTTTATTCCGTGAAGGCCATACTAAAGATTGGCATTGTCTGGAAAAATCACAATTTTCTCGAAGATTCTCCCGAAGGCCAGTTTGACCTTATCTTTATAAGAAACAACCTTCTCACTTATTATAATGATATGATCAAAATTTCCGTACTAAGAAAAGTAACCGATGCCTTATCCGACAACGGCTTTCTGATTATCGGATCCCATGAAAAACTGCCTTATAAGACCAGCGATATTTTCTCCAAGACCTCGTTTTCCTATGTGTACAGAAAACGGTTAGGAGCACAAAGCATATGATGCGTAAGAATATCCTGGTGACCGGCTCTCCTGGTTGTGGGAAATCCACCCTTATCGAGAAAATTGTTGCCAGGACAAAAATGCCAGCTACCGGTTTTTTTACCCGAGAAATAAGGGAACACAACAGACGAGTGGGATTTTTCATTAACACTCTGAATAGTAATACGGGCGTGCTGGCGCATGAAAATATCAAAAGCAAGTTCAAGGTTGGTAGGTATGGTGTTAATATTAAAGACATCGATAGTGTTGCGGTTCCCGCGATGCATACTGATAATGAAAAGGTACTTGTTATCATAGATGAAATTGGCAAGATGGAGTGTTTTTCTGATCTTTTTAGAGACACTCTAAAAGGAGCTCTCAATTCAAAAAACCCGGTGTTGGGGTCGATTGCATTGAGTGGTGGACCCTTCATAACAAAAATTAAACGGCGAGACGACATCCTGCTTGTAGAGGTTTCAAAGGAAAATAGAAATTTCCTCGTAGAGAGATTTGTATAAGGATTGACAAGGATAGAAAAATTAACAGGTTATCTTTAGTTGGATGACGATTCAAGAAGTATGGTGTTCGATTGAAATGTTCGGGTATTGTTTTAAAACGAGCCGGGGCCATATCCGATACCACCGTTATTATATTCGGGGTAATCTTATTTAAGTTTGGACTGAAGACCCAAGCTTATTAACCAAATAGGATAGATTAAATGTTTCAGAAGATTTATACAACAAATAATATTGTCACCCTTAAAATAGACGCTGAAATAAATGATAGAAAATATAAGAAAATCTCCAATGTTTTTGATAATCAAATATCAAAATTTGGGAAAATTCGGGTTTTTCTGGTTGTTGACCATTATCCATCACTCAACAGTGCCGAATCTTTGTATTACGATATGAGGGTTATAAAGGTATACGCTGGTCAAATAGTGAAAATAGCGATTGTTTGTGATAGGACCTGGAAAAAGACCTGGATTGCTCTTTTTGGTTTATTTGCCAAAATCAGAATAGAATACTTTGACAAATCAGAATATAAAAATGCTTGGAAATGGATCAGCGGAGATTCATGATAAAGCATGTATGTGGAATCGGCTGTCAGTAGAAGCAATAACCGTGACCCGAGGGGAACAAAAATCAAAGATTCATATGGCAAAAACGAAGATGACTTTACAAACCTTCCACACAAGATTTACTTGACTTGAAAACCACAAATTATGGTATCTGCAAATTGGTCTGACTGGGAATGATCTCAATATATTTGCAAATTTTAAATTATTAGCAAGCAACAATATGTGGTATGCGCTATAATTTAAAAACCAAAACTATCAGTTGTAAATCTCGCTGGCGAGCTGTTAATTATTGTTCAAAAACGTTAGAAAGATATCATCCTTTTGGTAGGCCAAGTAGAAGGGGCATCTATGTCGACAGAAGAGATATGGATAATAGGCACCGATCCACCATGTCCAAGGTGTGACTATTTGAATCAAATGGTTGTTGACATCGTCAACGATCTTTATTTACCGGTGTCCGTCAGGCACATTGGGTATACCAGCACTGAAGCACACCAACTTGCCAAGGCCAAGGGACTTGTTCCTGGGACCGCAAAAGATGTGTCTAAAAAATTAGGGATTACAATGGACTGGCCGGCAATTTATAAGATGATCGATACTGCAGTTTTAACTGAACCTGGCTCCAGACAATTCCAATGCTGCCCTTCGGTTGCTGCCAAGTGGACGCCGGAATTGGACGAAGCACTTCGACCGTGCGAGGTTCAAGCCATGGAAGCTGGTATTATGATGACGCCCGTGCTGGTAATCAATGGTAAACCCGTCCATCAGGGATGTGTTCCAGATGCCAGTCAAACACGGAACTGGATCGAAGCGGCGTATGCACATATCCGCCAAGAGAAACGACCGCATATAGAAACCATAATAGAAGTGCTGGGACCCGGCTGTAAAAAATGCGATACTCTGTATGACAATGTTCTGATTGCAATTGAAGATTTTAGTGGTGGAGAGGGATGTTCAGTCAAAAAACGAACCGACATAGGCTATTTCCAAAAAATGGGAGTCACTATTACACCCGGACTGATCATCAATGGCGAGATTATATCCACAGGACGCGTTCTCACTTCCGAACAAATTGTAGCTCATCTGGAATCAAACGCTAAGATAATTGAATAATTGGTTACGTGGTATGTTGAGGATTATCAAAGCATATCGGACATTGTACTCTGGCCTTATTTCACCTCGTCCGAATAGAAGACAACCAAAACAAGCAGCAGTCTTAGAACTATAAAGGGGGATTATGATGAAATTTGAGCCTTTAATTGTCCATTTATTTAAACTTTTTGCCCGTGCTCATGATCTAAAAAAGGAAGAGAACAAACCGACAACCTCAGTATCTAACGAAGGTAAGGTTATTCAACCAACCAAGAATTATGACGGACAGAATGAAAATATGACGGACAATAAAATCTCGTCCTGAAATTGCAGATGCCCCCAACACATCACTATCCTACTGAAATAATTTATAATTAAGATATCCATTACGCCACAATCATGGTTTTCTTCGTGGTAAACCGGGGGTTGCAGTAGTTACCAGTGCGGTCCCTTGTGAGATGCAAGAGTCGATGCCTGCTCTGGAAATGGGAGTGAATGCAATAAAGTTCTTCATGATGGAAGAGGGCATGAACTTCCTCGGGGCTGTGGAATGCCTTGAAAATGTACCATGTGTTAAATGCGAGAACAATATGGAATGCAAGATGTCAGGGATTAAAATGATGTATGGAGAGGAAGCCACACCCGAATCGGTTGGAATAAACACTTTTGAAGATCAATATGAGATAATTGAACAAGCATACAGACTTGGAGAAAAAGTGGCAATTACTTTAAATAAGAACTGATGGGATAATATGCATTACAAAAAAATTCTTAATGACTGATCAACCTCAGGTGCCTGGACCTCTTACGACTAATTTCACAGTCTAAGAAACCAGGAGCCCTGAAATTGAAAGATGAGATGAAGTTTGACTATCCATTTCAGCTCCCCAAAAACCAATAAAGAAAAAGCTCGTTTGTTGAAACTGGTGATTCTATGATACTCTGTTTAAATGCAGTTTATCCTACTCAAGAAAGGAAAACTTATGTCTGAAAATAAACCCATCGAAGGAATAAAGGCGTGTGTGTTTGATGCCTATGGAACGCTCTTTGATGTCCATTCAGCCGTCGGAAAGCATCGGCATCAACTGGGAGATATTGCTGAACAGGTTTCTAATTTGTGGCGTACTAAGCAATTGGAATACACTTGGCTACGCAGCCTGATGGGGCATCATGCGGATTTTTGGCAAGTCACACAGGATGCACTCGATTTTGCCTTTGATATGCATGGCATCAACAATCCTGACCTACGCAAGGACCTCATGAAGGCTTACTTGAAACTGGATTGCTATCCAGAAGTACCCGAAGCGCTTTCGATACTGAAGAGCCGTGGTTTCAGGTTAGCCATTTTGTCGAACGGCACACCAGACATGCTTGAGGCCGCTGTCAAAAACTCAGGAATTGGAGAGCTTATCGAAAAGAACTTCTCCGTTGAAGAGGTGGGCATGTTCAAACCCGATCCCCGTGTGTACCAAATGGCCGTTGATGGCTTGAATGTCAGGTCTAACGAAATCGTATTTCAATCCTCCAACGCGTGGGATGACCATGGTGCATCTGCTTTTGGATTCAAAGTGGCATGGGTTAATCGGTTTGGTCAGAGCGAAGAACGTCTTCCTGGGCAACCTGACGTTGAAATCCAAAACCTTATGGAGTTGCCAACGCTTCTGAAATAGCCGTAAATCCGGATAGTATAATGGTGCGTTAACACAACTTCAGCCGCCAAATAGCCAACACCAATGTGGTAAGGGGGCAATCATGAAATGTGAAAGATGTGGAAATATCGTTAAAGAACAGGATTGCCGAGAATTCCAAGGAAAGATCATTTGCGAGGATTGCTATATGGTAGCTTTATCGCCTGCGAAAGCCTGTGATCCGTGGGCGGTATACAGTGCCAGATCCTTTTCAGATAAAGAAGGTCCAAACACGAATATCACCAAAATCCAGTCAAAGATTTTGCATACATTAAAAGAAACCGGCGGTGTTGAACCCAAAATCATATCGGAAAGGCTTCAACTCGATCCATCTGATCTTGAACGGGAAATCGCAACGCTTCGTCATATGGAAAAAGTTAGGTCTCAACTCCGAGAGGGAAAGAAAATACTTTGTGTGTGGTGACCTGTATCGGCCTCGAAGGTCCAAAAAAACATTTTATTAGCTTCATTGGATCGATATCGACAAAAATATTCAGCAAATTGATATTACCCTGTATGCAGGATATTTTCAGGCCCAAGAAACTTCCTCAAGTTATTTATATGTAAGGCAAATCGGAAAAGATTGTCGACTTCATGCTGGCATGTGAACCGGACGGCATGATCCTCGACAAGGAATGCCGTATGGAAAATATTAGAGAACGCCTACCCAAAGAGATCCCGCTGTTTATCGATTGCGGCAATTACGACATGCTGGCGAAAGCCACACCGGCGGAGATAGCGGAAATGGTCGATCGCTACCTGGACATGGGTTTTACGACTGTGAGGCCAAATCCGGACATCTACCCGCCTGCGAAAATTGAAAACATAGAAGCTTTTGTAAGGGCAATAAAGGAATATAAAAGCTAATCCTGTTTGGAAACCAGATTGCCAACTGCAGACTATGACCATATTTAAGAATATGTGTTTTAAGAAAGGGACCGATATGACAGACAAAAAAGATCCAATTGTGATATCCTGCAACATTGTTGAGAAAGAAATACGAAGATTGATTGAATACGGCCGGTTGAAAGCCGACGTGACCTTCCTCAGTTCCAAGCTGCATTATGATTACAGTCTTCTGGAAAAAGCCTTGAAGCGCACGATTGAAAAACAATTAGATTGCGGCCGGAAAAATATCGTTGTTATTTATGGTGATGTCTGTTTGGGATTCAAGTACGAGATGAAAGAACTCGTTGATGCCTATGGAATCGTAAAGGTCGACGCCATTAACTGCATCGATTGTCTGTTCGGTGGAAAAGGGAAGCTCTTTCAGACAGATCCTGAGCATAAATATTTATTCTTAACGCCTGCATGGATTAACTTCTGGAACAAATTTGAAAAATCCGGGGGAAATCTTAAAGAGCGGTATGCGATGCTGGAAGGTATCGTACTCTTGGACACTCTTGGAGATTTAGATGATTATGGGGATGATATAAAGACGATCAGCAGCGTGACAGGTCTTCCAATTTTGGAAAAAAAGGAAGTCGGACTTCAAGGGCTGCAAGATGTTATTGAAGAAGCTATTGGCCGTCTGGAGCATTGTTGAAACCAAGATATTTCAACAGGATAAGAAAATTCTAAACTGAGCACCACGGCTATTAGTCTTCGTTTAATAGGTAATAGAAAGTACAAGGAATCTTAAACATATTCCTTGGTCGCTCTTTTTGTTCTTTCAAATCTTCACGAAGGGGTATCGAGTAAGTTATGATTACCCTATCTATATGCCTAAAATCGATAGATCAAGGTGAAATGATGGGTGTTTTCACAATGATGATTCTTTAGCCAGCCAGAAGGAAAGAATATCATCCATCATAGAAACCTTGGATAAGTCCGATTGCCGAGTTTCCAAGTTGAATAAATACCGGGAGAAAGGTGACCCTGTGATATTGTCATTCGAGCGGTTCGCCTTGAACCTGATACCATTGATGTATCGTCTGAATCTTTAACCTCAAAAAACCCCGAGTATCTGTTATAGATCACAATCTTCCAAAAACCTACAATAAGGGAATAATTCGTTTGGGTACCCGATAGGTACCCTTTTCAGCCGACAGCATGCACAACACAGTGTTATTATTAACACCATGCACACTATAAAGACTTCTGCAAAATAGGGTATCGGATTGATGTATCATTCACCAAACGTATATAGGGCGTAAAAATGGTCCGCAAGAAACAATGAAAAATCGATACATGAATTCTAAGATTATAATAAGGAACGAGATAGATGCCGACGTTGACTCGATAACCGAGGTGACTGTTGCAGCATTCAATACCTTAGAGATCAGCAACCACACAGAGCATTTTATCGTCGAGGCACTGCGCGCAAACAACGCTCTTACGGTATCGCTGATTGCCGAAGTGGATGGACATGTTGTAGGACATGTTGCGTTCTCTCCCGTGACCATATCCGATGGCTCCCAGAACTGGTACGGGCTTGGACCTGTTTCGGTGTTGCCGGAACACCAGCGGAAAGGCATTGGAAAATCTCTGATAGTGGAAGGGATTTCGCGCTTAAAAGGTCTGAATGCTAAAGGTTGTTGTCTTGTGGGGCATCCGGATTATTACAGGAAACTAGGCTTCAAGAATGTATCGGGACTTGTACATGAGGGAGTGCCGCAGGAGGTCTTCCTTGCTATGTCTTTCGATGGGCAGATTCCGCAGGGCACCGTCAATTTCCACGACGGATTCAAAGCGGATGGTCAATAAGATAGTGTAGGTGATGCTTTACAACGCCTCTGCCCCTCACCAGTCAACAATATCGATACTAAGCGTAACTGGCACCACCATATATGGGTGCGCCACGAGGGCGCAAGGTGCCAGCGGATGAGAGTTCCGTCCGGGAAATTGTCGGTTCATCCCGGTAGCTACCCAGACGGTGGGACAGAGAGACCTTCCTGCCGGAGCTCTGGGGACAGATGTAAGCCTATAGGGCTGCAGCAACCTGGCAGGCCGTAACGCGAGTGAACCTTGAGCAGGCCCCGAAAGGAAAGTCGTGGATGCCAACCCGCCCTATATTCGGGGAAGGCCGAAGCGGGATAGGGAAGCAACCGACGTACCTATCTCCGATCTACCGGGGTAATGGGGACAGCATGTCAGGAAGGTATCTTGGGCAACGTGGGCGGCCCGTCCCGGAAGCGGGGTCGCGACCCGCAGCAATACGGTTGTGTATTGGTCCGGGCGGGAGTCGGAGAGGGTCATATTACCTATAATACCGGGTAATGCCGGAGGAGGGAAGGACCCTTGCTTCTGGCGTGCTTTTGAAGGAAATGAGACGAGGTGATTGGCGATGAGACGTGGCTGCAGGATGTAACTTTTTGCCGATTATCCCTTCACGCCGGCTACAACCATTTACAATACTATGCTCAAATTTCTACTATCCAAAAGAGGTGTTTGCCTTCAGGGTGAAGACGAAATAGCCTCCATTGGTTTTTGTCTGGGCGCATCAATGTCCGGCATGAAGACCAGAAAAGGGGTCAAGTCTACGTTTGACCTTTCTCTGTTGAGCATGCTTTCCCATAGAAAACTAAAAGGGCCAGTTCCAAACACCTAAAAAATTAATCAGGCGAGCCCTTCGTCAATAAGCGACAGCAACTCCTCCTTCCGATCCGGAAACTGATACCCCTCGTAGCTGAGGCTCAGAAGATATTGGCCGCCGCGGTTTTTCCAGTAGTTGCCCGAGTGATCGAAGCAGACTTTCGTGGTGACGTCAAGGGCGGCGACCATGTTCCGGACTTCACGTAAATGTTCCGTTGCGGGGAGCAGGTGCACATCGCCATTGTGCACCTGCTCGGCGATGGAAGTGCCGGGCCAGGGGTGGAATGGGCGGGAGCGGATGTAGTGGGGATTGATTTCATTGAGCACCCGGGCCGTGTTTTCGGCATGCTGCTCGGACAGCTCGACGCCCCCCAGGCCGGGCATCCAGTATTCGGAAACCTGAAAACCGGCGGCCAGTGCCTTTTGTCCGGCCTTGATATGCCCTTCTGCGGTTACGCCTTTTCTGACCTTTTTCAGGACCTCGTCATCCCCGGATTCGAGGCCGATATGCACCCGGTCCAATCCGGCCTGCCGGATGGCCTTCAGCTCTTCGGCCGACTTTTGGGCAATCGTTTTCGAGCGGGCATAGGTGGTTACCCGTTCGATGGCGGGAAAGGTCCTGCGCAGGTATTGCAGGGCTTCGACGAGTTGGCCCGTCTTCATGATGACGCTGTTGGCGTCCTGGAGAAAGGCGGTTTTCCCCCCTGAAAGGAACCATTCATACACCATGGGAAATCCCTGATGATACTCGAGGCCGGGGTTCTGCCGGATCAGTTCTGCAGTCGCGTTGCGGGACAGGCGTGCCCCCCGACCCTCTGCCCGGGAGATTTCGGCCAGGTCGCGGCACAGGGCGGCCATGGCATCAATATCCCATTTGATTTCGTCCAAAGGCCGCACCTGGAATTTTTCGGTCTTGTACATGCCGCAGAAGGTGCAGTGGTTCCACGGGCAGTTGCGCGTGAAGCGCACCAGCAATGAGGCGCGGCCGCCCTCGCTGGGTGGTCGGTAGACACCGGTTTCGAAGCTATACTTTTGTTCGGGTGCTGAAGCCATGCTTACAATTTTCCTTAATTTTGGTTTTCCTCTAATACGCTAATCATTGTTTGCAGAAATGCCACTTTTATCGATACTTCTTCATGCCCGATGTCGGTGTGCATAATAAATCGGTACACTCGCCTATTCTGCC
>Ga0316198_10000233_pt1 | contig 26846 bp, 27 predicted proteins | sample OudBieAanoxic_MG_FD_204935 | JGI IMG/M metagenome (GOLD analysis project Ga0316198, IMG submission 204935) | Coastal sediment microbial communities from Oude Bieten Haven, Netherlands - site A anoxic | ecosystem: Environmental > Aquatic > Marine > Coastal > Sediment | place: Netherlands... | reverse complement strand
TTTCCACAAACATCCGAAAACCGACGCCCACCCACCAGGTCCGATACTTCTTCTGCGCCGCGACCCGCAGCTTCTTCGAGTTCCCGGGCTCATACCCGAAGTCCTCCTGGGTTAGGTGCTTGAGCTCTTCGCCGGCGCGCCGGCGCAAGCGCTCGTCGGAGTGTAGGAGCGCGTTGATTAGCCAGACCACGCGGTGCTCTACGCGGTGCTTCTCGTACCAGGCGTTCCATTTTTTTTTGCTGCGGTTGAAGTCCTGGCAACTCAGGCGCACCAGGCTTGCATGGGCAGCTTCGACCACCGCGGACTCTGAGCTCTCGAGCAAGGAAACGAAGAATTCGAACGACTCGGCGTCGCGCAGCCTTCCCAAGGCCTCGATGGAAGCCGCCTGTAGCTCCAAGTTGCGGCCGTCCCGTGCAGAAGCACGAAGCCGCTCGATGAGCTGGGCAAACTCAACCTCGCATGCGTAGAGGACGCTCAACGCGCGGTAGGCGTTGCTGCGGACGCCCGGGTCGGCGTCGAACAAACGACGGCCGACGGGCTGCACCAAGTCGGGATGCACGAATTCCGACGCAAGGACCGAAGCGTAGTAACGAACGTCTGGGTCCTCATTGTCGAGCAGTGGGATCAAGTACGGAACCGAAGGATCGCCAAACGCGACGAATGCCCTCGTGACCGGAGAGACGTCTCTGCCCGCCGGGATATTCGCGTGCGGCTCGTTGCGGTCGAACCAGAGCTTGCCCGGGAAGTCACGAGCCAGTGCGGGAAGTGCGGCCTCGCCAAGCGCCAATAGAGGTGGAATCAGTATGTCGTCCTCGGGGCTGCCGTCGCGAAGTGCGGCAACGAGCCCTTCGACTTCTTCTCCAAAGTCGACGATGACACTCGGGAGCGAGCCCTCGTCGGCGGCAGGCGCCGGTGCGGGATTCCACCTCCGGCCGACGGGCTCGCTGTCGATGCTGGGCGGCGCCGAGCTAGGCGCGCCGGGGGGCAACGACACGACGTCGTGCGACATCGCGCTTCCGTCATTATCCCGACGCAGATCGACGGGGAGATGATGTCCAGAATGCGCGGAACGCGGCGGGGGCGCCGGCTGCCAAGGCGACTCAGGCTGAGCGGGGGCGGGCGCCGGTGCGGGCGCCGGTTGCCAACCTGTGGCCGGTGCCGGCTGCGAGGACCTCCTCGGACCGCTTGGCCTCGACGCTGCGCGATCGCTCCGGCCTTTAGGCCGCTGGGAGCTCTTTCGCCTCATCGAGGGGCGTCCGAGAATCTCCGGTGGGCGCGGCGGCAGGCTGTATCGCGTCGCGTCGACGAAGCCCGTCTTCGGCTCGGAGTGCCTGCGGGCCGACCCTGGATCAGAATCCCGAAACGTCCCTGCGGGAACCGAAGACGCCACCTTCGGCGCCACCGCAACTGGGGGTTCGGTATCGGCGATGTCCGTCGGCGACGGGATCGAGGAGTTGGCGCGAGGAAAAGAGCCTGACGCGTCTTTGATCGGTGGGATCGAGCTCCGGTGTCCAACTCCGTCAAATGGCACTACGTAAGGAATCATGCCGGGGTCCTCGGCTTCGAGCTGCTGGTTGAGCTGCCGCATCCGAGCGGTCATCTCGATGTCATAGTGAAGCGACAGGCCGGCTTCGATGCGCACCGTGCAAACGATTCGCTGCACCGGATCGATGCCGAGCTCGAAGGAGATCTCGCGCAGCGTGGCATCGGGCAGGGGACGGTCGACCGCCAGCACCACTGCATCTTCGGTTCTCGCAACGGGTATCAGGCGGTGTCGAACGGCGAACTCGCGCGGCAGAACACGGATCGTGGAGATGGCAGTCTGCATCACCTCATCCCGCGTCGCGGGGAGCAGCCCGTGCACCGCCGCGCAGTAGGCGTTGATTTCGTTCTCGCGCAGCAAGCCAAGCTCGAGGAGCACGGTGTCGAGATTACCCCCGCGCATGACCTGATCCTGAATGGCTCCTTGGACGCGATCGACGGCGATGACCTGGTCGCGAACCAGGAGCGATGCAAGAACGGACATATTCTCCCCAATGGTGGCTGTGCATCTGCCAACCTGTCAACGAGGTTGTCGCAAGTCGCCGAGGCGATCTGCGACGATCGACAAGGCGGCGGGCACCGCAGTCTCGACCCGAAGGACCCGGGTTCCCAAGCTTGCAACCGAAAAACCGGAACGTTCGAACAGGAGAATCTCCTCCTCGGTGAATCCTCCTTCGGGCCCGAGGGCGCACCAAACTGGTTCCATGGTGCGCTCGAGCGCCACCGCCCCCTCGGCGCGAGCGCCAAACAGGACCCCTTTCGCGGTCTTCGGCATCTCTTCGAGCCAGATGCGGAAGGGGCGAGGCGCGTGAACGATGGGCACGTCGTCGCGCTCACACTGAGCGGCTGCTTCGCTCGCGATCCGGGTCAGTCGATCGAGACGTGTGCGCGTCCGCTCGGAATCCCAACGGGGGATTGTTCGTTCGGTTTGCATGAGCGCGACCTCATCCACCCCGAGCTCGGTCGCCGCGCGCACGCAGTCGTCGAGCTTGGAGCCTTTCGGAACGGCAAGCATCAGGACGATGCGTGCTCGTCTCGCTGCCGCGGCGACGGGAGGCTCTGCAACGCAGACCACGTCGTCGGCGACTGATTCCAAGCGGGCCGTCGCAGCGCGCCCCTCCCCGTCGAAGAGGACGACGGCCTCTCCGACCCGAAGTCGCAGCACGCGCACGTGGCGGCTCGAAGCTTCTCCGAGGACCACCGCCCCACCCTCCTCTGGCAAACCGGGTGCGAATAGCCTTCGAACGGTCATGGCTCCGCATGCCTCAACACACAGGCGCACCATTCGCCCTCCTCGAGGCACTGTTCGAGCTTCATTGGAGCATAGGCAGCCAGAAGCTCGTCTCGCTCGGGTCGAAGAATGCCGCTCAAGACCAACAGACCGTCAGGCGCCAGTCGCGCCTGGAGATCCTTGGGCATCTGCACGAGGACCTTGGTCTCGATGTTGGCAAGAACGATGTCGAAGACCCCGTCGACCTCGGCCAATGGCAGCGTCGATGCCCGAACCCGAGGCGCCACGCGGTTGAGCTCTGCGTTTCGGGCGGTCACGATCACCGAATCCTCTTCGATGTCCGTCGCGATCGCCGAAGTCGCGCCGAGACGAAGTGCGGCGATGGACAAGATCCCGCTCCCGCATCCAACGTCCAACACGCGCTCTGCGCCGGCCACGCGCTCATCGAGAACCTGCAGGACGAGCCGGGTGGTTTCGTGGTCGCCGCTTCCGAATGCGTTCTCCGGGTCGATCGTGAGGACTACGTCTCCAGGCTTGCTCTCCGCGGGCTCCCAGGAAGGGTGTAGCAAGAGCCGCTTTCCAATGCGCTGCGCGCCGAATCCACGTCGCCACTCGGTGGCCCAGTCGGCCTGCGGCACATAGAGGATGTCCGCTTCGTACTGGCTTTGCATCTCGCGCAAGGCGTGCTGGGCGGAAACCTCGTCGGCAAAGGCTGCGATGACGACGGCGCCGCCAGAATCGGTGTCGCGCACCAGGGTCGTCTGGTCCCGCTGCTCGAGGCCGGTCGCACCGAGCTCCCAGAGCCGAAGCTGTGCGAGCTCGAGCTGATCGGATCGAACGCGAACGGTCACGAACGGATGGCGAGCCTCGGACATCAGACCTCGATCATGCGCGCGGAGAGATAGATGACCAAGAAGAGAAACCACGTGATCGGCCCGAGGCGGTTGCCCCCGCGCCAAGCAACGAGGGGCGTGAAGACCGGTACGAAGAACCCGAGATACCGCCACTGTGTCGCCAGGGGGCCCGAAAGCACGCGCCACGCCATCAAGAGGTGCGTGAACAGAAGCGCGGCGCCAGAAATAGCCCAGAGCGCGAGCAACCAGAGTTCCACACCCCGCTTCTAGCCCATTGTGGGAACCAGCGCCTTTTAGAAGCTGACGTCGCGCAGAAAAGCAGGTCGATCCCCTCCCCTCCAGGCACCGGCACCCCAACAAGACATGCGCGGCAGCGCGAGCCGAAGGCGAAGCCCGGCGCAACGCGCCGCCAAGCCTAAGCGAAGCGCCAGGCGCGGCAGCGCGAGCCCGCAGGGCGAAGCCCGGCGCAACGCGCCGCCAAGCCTAAGCGAAGCGCCAGGCGCGGCAGGGAGGATTACGGGTGGGGGTGGGCGGGTGGTGTAATCAAACCAAACCACCCAACCAGCTCACCCAACCCCCTAGCCCTCCACGAAACCCGTCACCGCTTCCGCCTCACCCCCGCAGCTCGCCGGCCGCATGGCCCCGGTCTCCTCCAAGCGCAGCCGAACGACCTCTTCGCCAGACGCGATTCGGAACCGTACTTCCCAGCTCGACTCGGACGTCGCTTCGGTCGCCAACCATTCGATTCCATCGGCTTCCTGCAGGCCCAGGCGCTTTCGCACGACGATCTCCGCAGCCTGCGTCGGTCGGTCATAGGCGCAGCGGCCTCGAAACAAGTCGAGCTCACCCACGTCCCCGGCTCGGCGGGCCGCCACCCAGGCCTGTGCGTGCTCGGCGCGGAGCCGTCCATACATCAGGCCGTCAGGGAGCCAGAGGGCACAGGCTGCGAAACGGTGCCCACCCAGATGGCTGGTCTGCCACGTGTCGACGCCCTGCGACTGAATCGCACGGAACATCGCACTGCCCAAGACCCCGCAACAGCGATCGCGTCGACCATGCACGCAAACCAAGCAAATCGGCTCGCTCGGATTGGCGTGCAAGGCATCGAGGTCGAGGTCGACGAGCTCTTCGTACCGACCGAGCTCGAGCACCGATGTCTGCGGCCGATCGCCGGTGGTGCAGACCGTCATGAACAGAGGACGTTTTGCAGAGCGCCCCGGGCGCCGGATCAGCTGCAAGCGTGACCGCGGCGCTTCGAGCCAACGGCTCAGCTGGGTTCGCACCGTTTCGGGCAAGGCCTGGGTCTGAAGGGCCTTGGGGGCCCAGGGCTCCGTCACTTCGAGAAGCAACCAGCGATCCACCAACTCGACGGCAGTCCCTGCGAGAGACTCTCCCGCTTCGAGTGATGCAGCCGAGCACCCGGGAACAGCCACCGTCAGTCCGATGTTACGGGAAGGGGACGGGCCATCTCTTCGGCGGCCTGGTCGATCGTATGCTGCCGGCGCTCCGCAATCTTGGATCGCCACGCCTCGTACTGCGATTGCATTGCGCCGAGCTGCTCATTGGCTCTTGCAAGCCGTGACCCCAGACGCGCGCGCTCGGTGGCGTTGGTGGCCTGCCCGACTGCGTCTCGAACCGCATCACGAACGAGCTTCATCCGCGCCACCGCATCCGGGAAATTCTCCCGCTCCGCGAAGCGGCGAGCTTGCACCATCCAAACAGCCCAGCGCTCTTCTTCAGTCCTAAGGTCCATTGATCTCGCAATCTAGGGCGTTTCGCCTTGCGGTCCAGTCGAGGCGCGGGGTCGGTGGTAGAGCCACCAGTTCTCGAAGTGCGCCACGCGCTGGATGGAGGGGTCCGTAGCAAAGAGAGCGTCCGGCGAATTCAGCCGACGAACCATAAACCAGTCGAAAAACTTGCCGTGCTGCTCGAGCTGAAAGAGCTGAGGGCTCCACTCCCAGCGCACGGGCGTTGGCGGCGGGACGACCGCGCTTGGCTCCGAGCTGTCGCGATAGCGGAACGGGAAACCCTCCAGCTGGGCAAAGTGGAAGCTCAGCCAGCCGCCGCGCTCAGCCTGGACGTACGCGGGCAGGTGGATGTAGGGGCTGTTTCGGGCACGCGAGCCCTCGTGGTCATACACCAGGTAGAGAAGCTTCGGGGCTTTGGGAAGCTCGCTGACGATCTCTCGGAAATGCACGGTGGTGGTCGAAAACTCTTTGTGCGCATCGGCGACGAATTTCCCGAGCGGCGCAACCGCAACCCCCGTCCAAACGACGAAGCCAAGCTCCGCCCAGGTCTTGCGGGGCAGGTTCGGCAGGAGCGCGGGCACCAGAAAGGCCGCCGCGGTGATTTCGCGTGGAAAGACGTACCACCAGACCCCGAGCTCCATCGGCAGCGTCAGGTACAGCCCGAGGAACAACAGGATCGCGACCCCAACGACCGCGTGGGCGGGCACGACCCAACCAACCCTGGGCCAGGAACGCAGGCGAACGATTGCGATCGCAAGCAGGGCGACGGCGGTCGCCGCGAAGAGGAGCCCCGTACGGCGAAACACGAAGCTGTCTTCGTCGCCGATGAAGATGTCGGTCGCGTAGGCGCCTGCCTCCGACAAACGGCTCCAGGCCGGCGGCCAAGCCCAGGCGATTTCGGGAATCGACAGGTCGGTGCTGGTCGTCGCCCACGCGATAAACAGCGTGGAGGATACGGCGATGGGAACCAGGAGGCCGCGGATGCTGTCCACTCGCCCGTGCATCACAGCGGCAATGACAATGAGCATGAACACCGCGACAGGAAAGCGGTAGACGTGCGTTAAGAAGAGCAGGATCAGAACTGCGACCAGCACGGCCTGAAGCCTGATACTGGGCCGATCCAGGATGCGAAAGGCGAGACCGAGCGCCATGGCGAAGAGGCCGAGCGCTGCCAGAAAACCAACGAGCCCCCAATGCGCGGGAACCCCCCAGACGGCGATCAGCCCCCAAAGCCCTAAGAACGGAGACTTCCTCAGCCCCCAGCAGAGCACCATCAGCCCGATCGGCAGGAGCGCCATCAAGATGGCAGCTGCAAGCTTCGTCGCGACGACGGGCGGAAAGACGAGCATGAAGATCGCCGCCAAGGCGTAGAACGTCAGATAGGGAGCCGCGAGGATCTGAAACTGGAACTGCTCGTCAAAGTGCCAGCCCGAATCCTGGTAGTGACGGAACACCGAAGATGAGGCCGCATGAAACGGGAAGTCGGTCATCATCGGATAGTCCGCCGCCCAAAACGGCGCTCCGACGACGTATGCGATTGTCACGGCGGCGCAGACCCAGGCAAGCCACGAAAGTGGCGCCGGCCCCGTCACGCGTGCAGTCGGCCCTCTGTGCCCCCCCGGCATCGTTGCGTTACGGTATCACGGACTGGCGCCTAGCCCTTGAGAGCTTCAGCGCCGCCGATGATCTCCATCAATTCCTTGGTGATGGCAGCCTGGCGGGCCCGGTTGTACTGGAGGGTCAACCGGTCGATCATGTCGCTTGCGTTGTTGGTCGCCGCGTCCATAGCGGTCATTCGAGCGCCGTACTCCGACGCCACCGACTCGAGGAGGGCCCGGTAGATTTGAACCTCGACGTGCATCGGGAGGAGCGTATCGAGCAGCGCCACCTGACTGGGCTCGTAAATGAAGTCCCCGATCTGGTCGTCGGCGAGCTCCAAGGGCTTGATGGGCAGGAAGGGCTCGATGACGACCTGCTGATTGATAGCGCTCTTGAACTCGTTGTAGACCAAATCACAGGCGTCGAGATCGAGCGCCGTGTAGTCTTCGACGATGTAGCGCCCAATTTCACCCGCCTTATCGGCGCTCAGGTCTTCGAAGACCCCGAGGAAGTCGTGGCGAATGTTCGCGTTTCGACGAGTGAAGTAGTCGCGCCCTTTGCGGCCGATGATGCCGAAGCACACCTCGCTGCCATCAGACTCGAGCTGTTTCCAGCGGTTGAACGCCGCCTTGCAGATGTTCGAGTTGAACGCGCCGGCCAAGCCGCGGTCGCTGGTCAGCACCACGATCATGACCCGCTTCGGCTCCCGCCGCGACAGCAAGGGATGGATGCCTTCGTCGGGATTGACACGCGCAGCAACACCGCTCAGCACCTCGTGCGTCTTGATGGCGTACGGACGAAGATGTTCGATGTTCTCTTGCGCCTTCCGCAGACGCGCACCTGCAACCAGTTTCATGGCGCGGGTGATCTTCTGCGTGTTCTTGACGCTTCCGATGCGCTTGCGAATGTCCTTGAGGTTTGCCATGTCCGATTAGTCGTTTTGCGTGGGCTCGAAGATCGCTGCGAACGCCTTGAGCGCGTCGTCCAGCTGGCTTTCGAGTGCGTCGTCGAGCTTGCCCTTCGAAATGATGTCCGAGAGAATCGAGGCGCGCTCGGCCTTGAGGTACGAGATCAGCTCCTGCTGGTAGCGGCCGATCGAGTCGACGGGGAGCGCATCGAGATAGCCGTGCGTACCCGCGAAAATGGACACGACCTGCTCGTCGACCGGCCAGGGCACGAACTGACCCTGCTTGAGCACCTCGACGAGACGCTCACCGCGCGAAAGCTGCTGCCGCGTTGCAGCGTCGAGGTCGGACGCGAACTGCGCAAACGCCGCCATCTCGCGGAACTGAGCTAGCTCGAGACGGAGCGTACCGGCAACCTGCTTCATCGCCTTGATCTGAGCGTTGCCACCGACACGCGACACCGAGATGCCGACGTTGATGGCGGGGCGAACGCCGGAGTTGAACAAGTCCGACTCGAGAAATATCTGGCCGTCGGTAATCGAGATGACGTTCGTCGGAATGTAGGCCGAGACGTCACCTGCCTGCGTCTCGATGATCGGCAGTGCGGTGAGCGAGCCGCCCGAGTCGGCGAGCTTCTTTGCAACGTAGCCGGCGCCCTTTTCCTTGGCGGCGGCCTCGGCCTCGTGCTTGGACTCGGGGCCGCTAAAGACCTGATTTCCGAGACGGCTCGGCTCCTGGTCCGACTTCACGACAACCCAGTCCTCCGCCATCTTCGCTGCGCGCTCGAGAAGGCGACTGTGAACATAGAAGACGTCGCCCGGGTAAGCCTCGCGGCCGGGAGGACGACGAAGCAAGAGGGAAAGCTGTCGGTAGGCGACGGCCTGCTTCGAAAGGTCGTCGTAGATGCAAAGCGCGTGCTGTCCGCTGTCGCGGAAGTACTCGCCCATCGTCACGCCTGTGTAAGGCGCGATGAACTGGAGCGGCGCGGGCTCGGAGGCACCGGCGAGAACGACGGTGGTGTATTCCATGGCCCCGAACTGCGCGAGCTTGTCGACCACCTGCGCGACGGTCGACTGCTTCTGACCGATCGCCACGTAGAAACAGTAAACGCCCTTGCCCTTCTGGTTGATGATCGTGTCGAGCGCGACGGCTGTCTTGCCCGTCTGGCGGTCGCCGATGATGAGCTCGCGCTGACCTCGACCGATCGGAATCATCGAGTCGATGGCCTTGAGGCCGGTCTGAAGCGGTTCGCTCACCGGCTGACGGGCGACGATGCCCGGCGCCTTGAGCTCGACGCGACGGCTGAGCTTGCTTTCGATTGGACCCTTGCCATCGATGGGCTGACCCAGGGCGTTCACCACGCGGCCCACGAGCGCCGGACCGACGGGAACCTCCACGATGCGGCCGGTTCGCTTGACCGTGTCGCCCTCGCTGATGCCTACGTCGGAGCCGAAAATCGCGCAACCAACGTTGTCCTCTTCGAGGTTGAGGGCCATTCCAAATACGCCGCCGGGGAACTCGATGAGCTCGCCCGCCATGGCGCTTTCGAGACCGTAGATGCGGGCAATACCGTCGCCCACCGTCAAAACAGTACCTGTCTCGACCACATCGACCGACTTCTCGTAGGAAGCGATCTGCTGCTTGATGATGTTGGAAATCTCTTCAGCGCGAAGTTGCATTTGGCAGGCTCCTGATTCGATGCGGTTACGGCGTATCGCCGTTCGCAAGCAACGTTTCCCTAAGCTCGCTCAGCCGGTTGCGAATGCTCCCGTCGAACAATTGGTCGCCGATGCGTGTGATCACGCCACCGATGAGTGAAGGATCTTCCTTCTTGACGAGCACGACCTCTCGATCGGTGACTCGCTTGAGTTTCTCCACAAGACGCGCGTAATAGGCGTCGGCCAAGGGCTTGGCGCTGACGACCTCCACGCGAACGCGACCGGTCTCCGCCTCGGCCAGCGCGTCCAGCTCCGCAAGAACCTCGTCGAGCTGCCCGAGGCGACCCTTGTCAGCGAGCAGGTTCACCGTGTTGCGGACGATCTTGGAGCAGCCGAGCTTTTCCATCACGGCGTCCACGCTTGCCTTGAGCGCTGGCCTCGGGATCGTAGGATTCTGGACGATATCGCGCAGCTCTTGGCTCGACTTCCAGGCATCGGAGAGCGATCGGACATCGCGCAGGACCGCGTCGATCTCGCCCTGCTCACGGGCGAGGTCCAACAGAGCCTTTGCGTAACGTCGTCCGAGCGCGCTCATGATTGCCGCTCCTCGATGAGCTCATCGAGCCGCGCGAGATAGGCCTCGGCGAGTTGGTCTTGATCGGAATCGTTCGTTCTTTGTTGCAGCAAGTCCTGTGCGGCGACCACAGCGGCGGTTGCGGCTTGCTGGGTGAGCTCTTTGCGAAGCTGCTTGATCTGCTGCTCGATGAGGAACGCGGTGTCTTTGCGCATGCGCGCAGCTTTCTCTTCGGCCTGCGACACGATTCGGTCGCGCTCCGCTTCTCCGGCCTTGATCATCTCACCGCGAATCTGGACCATCTCCTGGTCGAGCCTCTCGAGACGGGTTGCGGTTTCCATGTGCCGCGCCTGAGCCTCGGCGCGAAGCCGCTGGGCCTCGGCAAGCTCCTTTTCGACCTCGGCGCGACGCGCTGCAAGAGCGGGGTTGCCCTTCTTGCGGATGACCCAGGCGATCAGGAAAATCAGCGCGCCGAAGTTTACGAGGGTGCCCTGGAAATCCGGGCTCTTGATCAGCGAAACGAAGGTGAGCTCACCGTGACCGTCATGTCCGGATTGCTCTTCGGCGACCTCGTGGGCCAACGCCTCGTGCGGCGCCGCTTCGGCCGAGGCGAGACCGGGCAAGGCCACGATCGCGGCGAGCAGCATGAGCCTCGATACGCCCATCATTGGACCTCCCGGTTCAGCATCTTCGACGCGATCTGCTTCGCCAACACCGGTACCGACCGGTCTATGTCCGCCCGCAGCCGCTTCGCCTCGCTGCTCAGCTTCTGTTCAGCCTCGGCAAGTTGCCGATCGGTCTCTTCTCGAACCCGGCCGAGCACCGTCCGCTCGAGACGCTGTCCCTCGGCTCGAAGCCGATCGCGCTCCTCGCCGGCTTGAAGCCGAAGGCGACGCATCTCGACCTCGAACTCCTCGCCCTCCGCGGAGGCCTCGTCTTGCAGCCGAAGTGCCTCGAGCTTGGCGCCTTCAATCGCGTTCTCGCGCGCTTCGAAGAGCGCAACCATGGGCCGGAAGATGAGGGGTCGGAATACAAAAAAGGCAACCGCGAACAGCCCGAGCTGAATCCAGATCGTGCCGTCGAGGTCGATGATGGAGCCCTCTGACAAGAGGGCTGTGAAAAGCGCGTTCATCGCAGCGTAGTCCCGTCGTGGACGCGAAGATCCAGCAGGAAAGAAACTCCAACTGGAGGAAATCTCCAACAGGCGCTTGGGGCCGAATCGCAGCTACGGCAAGCCAAATTCCCTAGCGGCGCGCGTTCGTAGCATGGGCTCGAACCCAGTCAAGGTCGGCCGGGCGGCGGCTCTTTCGCCTCGTTTAGCTCGAGCGCTGTGGGCCTTCGAAGACCCGCGTTCGGAGGGCTCGGACCGTCCTGCCCGCCGCCCGCTCGTTCTCTCGGCTGAAGACCGAGGAGGGAAGCGGGATGTCCGGATCGACGAAGATTTTGAAGTCGATTTCGGTGCGGGCGCCGCCGTGCACCGGCGTCAGGGTGAACCTCGCGCTGAAGGCATCGATGTTGCCGTCCACGAGGCGGGCTTCCACTACGCGGACCTCGCCGTCCGCCGGACGCTCCGCGAGGTTGAGCTGCCCATAGAGTGTGATCGCGCCCCTTGCAACGCTCACTTCCATGTAGACCATCGCGCGGGTCCCCCGCTGAGCCAAGACCCTGGACTTGGTAAAATTGGGCATGAAATCCACGTAGTTGGCGTAGTCCAGAACGATCGGGAGCACCTGCTCGATCGGCTTATCCACGACGATGACCGCGTGACCCCAGGAGATGTTGGACCCCTTCTCGGGGAGCTGAGCGGTAAAAATGCCCGCGTTTTCGTCATGGATCTCGTCTGCAGCAGCGAGGCCTGGCGAAGATGCGACGAAGAGGGCAATGGCGGCGTGGATGACGGTCGTTCTCATGACGGCTTCTCGTTTCGTTCCCGAGGTACGCCGCGATCGTGGTGACGTTACGTCACCCTGGCCAGCCCGAAGCTCCGAAATTTGGAAGGCGAAGCTGGAAAGGCGGGTCTACCGTTCAAGCCTTGTTATTTTGAGCGTGAATGAGCCTCAGCCTCAGACCCTGCGTTTTCGCTGCACTATTCGTGCTTCTTGTCGTGCCGGGTCAGGCTCTAGCGAACGAGAACGTCGCGCCAGGCGCCCTGGAAGAAAAGCCGGCTCTCCCCGTCTTGGTGCTGCAACTCGGTGCCGGTGCACGATTCAGAAACATCAACTTGGAGCTTGGCGACGGCGACGGCGGCACGGATACCCGGAGCTTCGAAACAGGCGCCTACTTCGATTTCGCGTGGCACCTCATGGTGCGTCCGATGGGCCGGCGCGTGTCGAAGCCCTCGGTCCAGGCGATCGTCCTGCAGATCGACGGTGGCGCAGGCATCGGGCTCAAGGCCGAGATATCCGGGATCGAGCTTCGGACGAACACCTGGCGAATGCTGGGGCAGTTCGGTTACCTCCACCCGATGGATCGTCTCGAGCTCGGTGGACTGGTCGGGGTCGGCGGCGACGTCTTCGACATTGACCTCAACTTCGTTCTACCTTCCTCTCGAATCATCTATGCGCGCTTCGGCCCGGCGCTCTCGTATCAGATCGTTCCGCGCTTCCTACGCTTCCGTGCGGACTTCGGCCTTCGCTTCCCTTTCCACTTGGGGCGGCTCGAGGGCGCATTCGGAAACGACAGCTCGGGGGTCGGTTTGGACGCGGCGTTGACGTTCCAGGGATGGCTGAAAGGCCGATTCAGCTACGCGGTGCGCTTCGTCTGGGAGTACTACCGGCTTCGTTTTTCAGGTTCGAGCATGAACGTGCCGGCCATGGGTGACGGCGGCGACGGCAACGATCACGCGCTCACGATTCAGTTTCTGTTCGGCTGGTCGCTGTAGCCATCCGGAGAGGTGTCCTCGGCGGACCTCGCCGAAATCGGGGGATTCACGAGCTCGAGCACCTCGCCCATCACGCACGCGCCGTCGAACTGAACGCCTTTGTCCATGAAAAGAGCCTGGGTCCGAATGTCACCGCGAACCTGTGCTGGCGCATATAGCTCGACCAGCTCGGTCGCGTGGATGTCGCCCTCAATCGTGCCACCGAGAACGATCAGGGTGTGAACTCGAATGGCGCCCTTGATGCGCGCCTCCTCGCCGACCACCAGGAGCCCGTCGCTGAACACCTCTCCGTCGAACTCGCCGTCGATGCGGGCTCGCCCCTCAAAAAAGAGCTTCCCTTCGTAGCGGGTTCCTGCGCCGAGAAGAGCGTGGATAACGGCGTCCTGGTCCTGCATCACGAGGCTGATGGTAGAAAGCCGGCATGGGCGGGTCAATTGCGGGCTCGGAGGGGCTTGCCGGAGCCCACCGTGACCCTAGTTCGTCCCTACCACCGTCTTTGACCGCCCTCAGGGGCCGTGCTACGTGGCGCTCGCTTTTCGGCGGCGTGACCCGCCCGGCCGACACCCTTTCGATAGAACCGGAAAGAACATGGCAGAGCTTCAGAACGGGCAAGTTACTCAAGTTATTGGTCCGGTCGTGGACGTGACCTTCCCGCGTGGGAGTCTCCCTGAGATTCTGTCCGCGTTGAAGGTGAGCAACCCGGCGATCAGCGACAAGGATTGGAACCTCACTCTGGAGGTCGCGCAGCACCTCGGCGAAAATACCGTCCGCGCAGTCGCAATGGACTCCACCGACGGCTTGGTCCGCGGGATGGCGGTCAAGAGCACCGCTGCGCCGATTGCAATGCCGGTGGGCAAGGAGTGCCTCGGGCGCATCCTGAACGTCATTGGCGAGCCGGTGGACGAAAAGGGCCCCGTCGGCGCGACGAAGTTCTCGCCAATCCATAGAGACCCTCCGGCGTTCGTCGATCAAAGCACGGAGATCGAGATCTTCGAGACGGGCATCAAGGTCATCGACCTTCTCGCTCCATATCGAAAGGGCGGCAAGATCGGTCTGTTCGGCGGCGCAGGCGTCGGCAAGACGGTTCTAATCATGGAGCTCATCAACAACGTCGCGAAGGCGCACGGAGGCGTGTCCTGCTTCGCCGGCGTCGGGGAGCGCACCCGCGAGGGTAACGACCTGCTCCTCGAGATGAGCGAGTCGAAGCTCGAAACTGGCGAGACGGTCCTCTCGAAGACGGCGCTCATCTACGGCCAGATGAACGAGCCGCCCGGCGCGCGCGCACGCGTGGCGTTGAGCGCACTGACGGTTGCAGAGTACTTCCGAGACGATGAAGGCCAGGACGTCCTTCTCTTCGTCGACAACATCTTCCGCTTCACGCAGGCGGGCTCCGAGGTGTCGGCGCTTCTCGGCCGCATTCCTTCCGCGGTTGGATATCAGCCGACGCTAGCGACCGAAATGGGTCAGCTCCAGGAGCGCATCACTTCGACGACCAAGGGCTCGATCACATCGGTGCAGGCGATTTACGTTCCCGCCGATGACTTGACCGACCCTGCGCCGGCGACGACGTTTGCTCACTTGGATGCGACGACCGTGTTATCGCGTTCGATCGCGGAGCTCGGCATCTACCCAGCGGTCGATCCGCTCGACTCGAGCTCGACCATGCTCGACCCGAGCATCCTCGGCGAGCGTCACTACCGTGTCGCGCGCGGTGTGCAGGAAACCCTGCAAAAGTACAAGGATCTGCAGGACATCATCGCGATTCTCGGCATGGACGAGCTCAGCGAAGACGACCGCATGGTCGTCGACCGGGCGCGTAAGATTCAGCGCTTTCTGTCGCAGCCGTTCTTCGTCGCCGAGCAGTTCACGGGTCTCAAGGGAGCATACGTGCCGCTCGAAGAGAGCGTCTCGGGCTTCGAGGAGATCCTCGACGGCAAGCTCGACCACATCCCCGAGCAGGACTTCTACCTCAAGGGCAGCGTCGAAGAGGTCAAGGAAGCGTACGCTAAGCGGTCGAAGGACTGATTGGGCGAAACGATGGCGAACTCCGAACACCTACAGCTCGACGTCGTCACACCACAGGGCTCCGTGCTTTCCGCCCAAGTCGATTCGGTTCAGGCACCCAGCGTCGAGGGCGAGTTCGGTGTGCTTCCAAACCACCTTCCGCTCCTGGCTGCGCTCAAGTGCGGGCTCTTGGTTTGGGAAGTCGAGGGTAAGCGGAAGATCGCCGCGATCGGCCCGGGCTTCGTCGAAGGCGGGCCGGACAAGGTGCTCCTTTTGACCGATGTCTATGCTTCGCCCGAGGCAATCAATCCCGACGCCGTGCGTGAAGAGCTAGCCAAGGCGGAAGAGGCACTCAAAGCCTACGACGAGCTCTACGAAGGTCCGGACTACAATGAGCTCCAGCGCGACGTCGATTGGGCGCACGCGCGGCTCGAAGCCTACGCCGCTGCTCGCGCGGTTTAGTTTCATTCCAGGTGGGTGGGTTGCCCGGAACTGGATGTGTTCACTGTTCTACTTCAGGGGTGGCTTGGATCCACCTATCGAGGGCGGTGAGCGCTGCCGCTTGCTCGGCCTCGATTTTGGAGCGGCCGGCGCCGGTTGCGACCGCCTCGTCGTTCAGCTCGAGCGCGACTGTGAACTCCCGATCGTGATCGGGACCGTCAGTTTCGAGGAGCCGGTAGCTCGGCGTGCCCCCAAGATGCGCCTGGGCCCATTCCTGTGCGCGTGACTTGGCGTCGCGATGCCCCGGCGCGCTGGTGTGAAGACGCGGCTCAAAAACCCGGCGAGCTGCTTCGAAAGCCGCGTTACCGCCTCCATCTTGATAGATCGCTCCGATGCAGGCCTCGAGCGCGCTCGCAAGCAAACGGGGCTTGAATCGGCCGCCCGACTTCTGTTCTCCCTTGCCGAGCCGCATCGCCTCGCCGACGCCGATCGTCTCGGCCGCTTCCGCAAGCCCCTTCTCGCTGACCAGATCGGCCCTTCGACGCGTGAGCTCGCCTTCGTCCGCGTCGACAAACTCCACGTACAAGAGAGAGGCGACGACGAGATCGATGACCGCATCGCCCAGGAATTCAAGGCGCTCGTTGTCGGTCGGGGCGAGGTCAGGCCGCTCGTTCTTGAACGAGGTGTGAGTGAGCGCGTCGAGCAAGAGACTGCCGTCGGCAAAAGAGTAACCGAGCTGCTCACAGAGGCGCAGTGCCGCTTCATCGAGTGGCGCATCGCGATTGGACATCGATTCCAACGTACCAGCTGACTGGGGAGGGATCCATTGCCAAGCGGCGCCATGGTATACGCCAGCCGTGGACTTTCCCCCCGACGAGCTTGAAACGGCCCGGCTGTTGTTACGCCGTCCGCGCGTCGAGGATGCAGAGCCAGCGTACGAGTCCTACGCCAGCGATCCGAAGATCACGCACTACATGACTTGGTCCGCACACACGAACCCTGCACAGACTCGGGAATTCTTCCAACAAACCATCGACGCTTGGGACCTGCGGATGGGGCATCGCGTTTGGCTCATCGAGCGCAAAGACGATGGCGTGCTCACCGGCACGATCGGATGCACCGTACACTTCCATCGCGTGGAAGTCGGCTTCGCGCTCGGAAGCCGGTTCTGGGGTCGAGGCTACATGCCCGAAGCGCTGTCGAAAGTCTGTGAAGCGGCCTTTGCGGACCAGCGGGTCGCACGCGTCCAGGCGCTCTGCGATGAAGAAAACGCGCAGTCGTCGCGTGTCCTACAGAAGGTCGGAATGCGGTACGAAGGCCGGCTTCGGCAGTACGGCATGCATCCCAACCGCTCGGAGCTTCCCCGGGACTGCCTCATGTACGCCCTGGTTCGTGGCGATTGAACCGCAGATCGAAGCGACTACACTCCGCCCGCAATGCGTATGCTGACGACCGTAGCGGACGAGACCGAGGCGAAAACCCTCGGCGATGCGCTCTATGCAGACGGCGTGCTCACCACCCTCAAGGAGACTCGGGACGGTTCGATTGCAATTTGGGTTCACGACGAAACGCAGATGGAGCAGGCCCGCGCCTTCCTGAATGGTTTTGATCCGAGCTCGAGTCGATTCGCCGAGATGGCAAAGCAGGCCCGTGCACGCCGCAAGAAAGAAGCCAAGGCGGACGAGCAACTTCGGGCGCGGACCGAGAAGATTCGCGAGCAGATCGAAGCCAAACAGAACATGCGCATCGGTACGGTGACGACCGGCCTGATCGCGATCTGCGTCGTCGTCTTCTTTCTGACCGACATGGGTGAGAACATGGCCATGATCGGTTATTTCACCTTCGTCCCGCCGGTGCTGACGCGAGGCGGCGCGATTTGGGGCAACGTGAGCGCAATTTGGGAGGGACAGCCCTGGCGATTGTTCACGCCGATGTTCCTGCACTTCGGCTTCATGCACATCCTGTTCAACATGTGGTGGCTGAAGGACCTCGGCACCGCGATCGAACGCGTGTTCTCTGCACGCTACTTGTTGATCTTCGTCCTGGTCACCGCGGCGTTCTCGCACGTGCTCGAATACGCAATGTCGGGCCCCACGACCTTCGGCGGTATGTCGGGCGTGGTCTACAGCCTGTTTGCGTTCATCTGGATCCGAGGCCGCCTCGACCCGAGCTTCCCGTACCGAATGCCACAGCAACTGGTGACGTTCATGTTGATTTGGTTGGGACTGGGCTTCACGGGATGGGTTGGGCCGATTGCAAATTGGGTGCACACCGGAGGGCTGCTGGTTGGCGCGGTCTGGGGGGTGGTCTCCTCGGGGTACATCCAACGCAAACTCGACCGCTGACGCTGGCACGGGCACTGCCGCTGACACTGTCGCTGGCACGGGCACTGCCGCTGACACTATCGCTGTCGCTGTCACTGTCGGAGCAAGGGCATCAGCCGGGCATAACTCCGCTCCCGGTCCCTCCGAATATCATCCAAAATCGCTTGAATCTCCGCCCTTCCCTCGCGTTCGAGCATCCGCTCGTTGTGCGAAACGACCGACGCGGCGACGCTTTGTGGGGCCTTCGCTCCGTTGAGCTTCTCCAAGTCGATATCGAAGATGTCGCGGTAGTGGGGAGGATCCTGGGCCCGGATTTCTTCGAGGCGAGATCGGCGGACGAGCTGCACTGTCGGATCGGGGGTTTGCCTTAGGAACTGGATTGAACCTGCGGATTCAGCCGCGCACGGGTAGAACGGCGCGGTTAGAAAGACGCCGTCGTGCAGCTTGCCGATCGATCTTGCCCAGTCCGCGAAGGCGTCCGGCCCTCCAGTGAAGCGCGGGGCGATCACGAACGCAACGTCGATCGTATCGTCGCCCGCCCAGCCGGCCAGTACTGGGGCTAGCTCCTCGGGACTGCAAGACGCGCTGGTCACGACGTGTGTGCGCTTACGGTCTCCGACTCGCGCTGCCCTTGCCCAGGGACAAACCGAAAAGCGCTCGATGAGCTCGCGTTGGTAGCGCTCGTGGAGCCGGAGCGTCTCACGCCGGAGCGCCTCATGCGGATTCACCGGGCTCAATCCGTCGCCCGCGCAATTCGTTTCGAGAGATACTCGTCGAGGTGGGGCACGATCTGCATGCTCAGCGCCTCGGCGGGCATGAGGAACTCTGCTCGAACGACCTCGCGGTTGTCGACCTGCACGTTCGGCTCCGCTTCCATCTCGAGCTCGTAAATGTCGAGCGTGTCCTGGCGGTGCTCGAACACATGCGTGCCGTGATAGGCGTGCACCAGTCGCTTGGGCTGCACGTTGATGCCGACCTCTTCACGGAGCTCGCGTGCCGCCGCCGTCCGACGATCTTCACGGGGTCGGATGTAGCCGCCGGGCAAGGTGAGCTGAGCTCGATAGGAGTTCTTGACGAGCAAGACTCGGCCGTGGTGCCAGACCGCAACGAGCGCTCCGGTCGTCTCCGGCCGTCGAACGAACCACAGAAGCCGCAACCCCCAGTGCGCCACCCGATACACCCCCCTGATCAAGGCGTTGAACATGGCCACAGGTTACCAAAAGAGCCGGGCGCAGAGAAATCCTTGCCGAGCGGACGGCCCTCAAAGAGTCGCGCCAGCCCGGGCCCATTCCCCGCGCCGATAGGCGAGAATGCCGAGGAACATACGAACCAGGAACGAAATGGGAACGGCGACCCAGATCCCAAACGCGTCCCAGCCCACGACGAAACCGAGGAACCAGCTGAGCGGTACTTGAATGATGAGCGTGCCTACGATGTTGATCATCAGGCTGGTGTTGGTCGCGCCGGCACCGCGGAGCATGCCGATGAGTGCGATGTGGATACCGACGACCGGCATGCCCCAACCGAGGATCTGCATCCAGAGGATCGAATAGCGGCCCAGCTCGGTTGCCGGGTCGATATCGAAGATCGCGATAATCGGTGTCGCGCCGAACACGATCGACAAGCCGAGGAACGTCATGATGGCCGTCGACAAGATGATTCCGCCGTGGACGACTTGACGCGCCTCCGACTCATCGCTGGCGCCAAGCGCGTTCCCGACCATTGCCCCAATGGCCTGCGACACTCCCAACCCAGGCACGAACGCCAGAGACTGAACCCGAAGTCCCACGCCATGAGCCGCAACGGCCACCTGGGCCACCCGTGCCAGCATTCCGACGACAGAGAGAAACGCGATGTTGAGGACGAGCATGTCGAGCGCGGCCGGGGCTCCGATGCGAAACAGATCGCGGGCGAGCGGCCGGTCGAGCCTTGCCAAGCCGAGACGCGCGCGCACACCGTAAACGACGTCACGCCTCAGAATGAGGACCATCAGGATGACCGCAACGGCCTGAGAAATGACGGTTCCCCAGGCAGCGCCCCGGACACCCATGGCGGGAAGGCCAAGGCGCCCCAAGATCAGGCCATAGTTCAACACGATATTGATGAGGTTGCTCAACAGCGCGATCATGAACGGCAGCATCGTATTGCCGACCGCGCGCAGAGCCGCCGCGAACAGCATATTTAAATAGAAGAACACCGTCAGCGAAAGTAGTGGGCGCAGGTAGCTCACCGCGAGGTCGCGGACCCCTGCTTCGGCGCCCAGCCACTCCATGATCTGGCCGGCGGCGAGGTTTCCCACGATCGCCACCGCGATCGACACGAGGTAGGTGAGCAGAATGCTTTGGTGAAGAACGTGGTTGATGCGGTCGGATTGACGGGCGCCGTGGGCACGGGAGATGAAAGCGACCGTTCCTACCGTCAGCCCGAGCATCGCCACCATCAGCAAGAAGACCAGCTGACCCGCAAACCCTAGCGCCGTCAGCGCTTCCTCGGCATCGACCAGACGACCGCACATGGCGGTGTCGACCGCCAAGGTGAGGACGCTGAGCAGATTCAAGCCGACGATCGGCATTGCCAGATCGAAGAGGCGCCGGAAGATGATGCGATCGATGCTCTTGAATGGACCTGACGCGGATTTCATCAACGGCGGGGGACCTTGCATCGCCCTTCATGACGGCGCCAGGGCTTTCCCGATGGTGCTAGTCTTGTGTGGCAATGGCCGGTGAGCGGCGAGAGTTTGGTCCCTATTACTTGCTACGACGTCTCGGCGTAGGCGGAATGGCCGAGACCTTCGAAGCAACGCGCATCGGGGCTGGCGGATTCGAGCAGCGTGTCTGCCTGAAGCGAGTTCTACCGGCCTTCAGCGGGGATCCGGAGTTCGTCTCGCGTTTCCGGCGTGAGGCGGTGCTTGCCGCGCAGCTTCGGCACACGAACATCGTGGGTGTCATCGACGTGGGCGAGATCGACCATGTCCACTACATGACCCTCGAGCTCGTCGACGGTCTGGACCTTCGCTCTCTGCTCAAATCGTCTCTTGGCGAGAAGCTCTCCGCGGACACTGTGGCGCTGATTGGTCTGGACCTCGCATACGCGCTCGAGCATGCGCACGGCAGCCTCGTTCATCGTGACATCTCGCCCTCGAACATCTTGCTCAGCCGCTCGGGTGAGGCAAAGCTGGCCGACTTCGGGATCGCCAAGGCGCTCGACGATGCAAAAGTAACCGCCAGCCGCAGCGCACGAGGCAAGGTGCCGTACATGTCTCCCGAGCACATGCGCGGCGAGGCCGTCGACGGGCGAGCGGATCTCTTTTCACTCGGCGTGGTTCTGTTCGAGGCGGTAGCGGGAGTCCGACCTTTCAACGGAGCACACGACGTAGAGACCATGCAGAGGATCTTGGAGGGCGACCGCGTGTCGTTGGACGCGGTCGCGCCACATGCGCCGAAACAGCTTCGAGCGATCATCGAGCGATTGATCGAGGTCGACCCCGCAGTTCGCACGTCGAGCGCAACTCGGTTGATCGAAGAGCTCGGGCCCGTTGCGCCTCCACCATCGCTGAGACGGGCGCTTGCATCGACGGTCGAAAGCCACCGAGGCGGTCCAAAGGCCCGGATGCACGTCCGCGCGCGTGAAGAAGAAAGGGACACGGAGCTCAGCCGACCGCCGAGTCTCGCGCCAACGGGAAAAGCTGAAAACGCACTGCTCAGTTTGCAAAAGCCCCGCAAGACTGCACGGGCTATCATGCTAGCGAGCGTGTTGGTCTTGGGCTTGGTCGCGATGGTCGGCGGGGCACGATGGCTGGAACAGCAAGCGGAGGCGCCGGAGTCAGCGGCAGTGTCAGCGCCAATGTCAGCGCCAGTGTCAGCGCCAGTGCCAGTGTCAGTGCCAGCGCCAGCGTCAGTGCCAGCGCCAGCGTCAGCGCCAGCGTCAGCGTCAGCGTCAGGGCCAGCGTCAGCGTCAGGGCCAGCGTCAGGGCCAGCGGCGGCGCCTCCGGCTCGTGCGCGCAAAGGCTGGGTCCATGTGTTCGTTGAGCCCTGGGGGAATGTATGGATCGACGGAGCCTTCATGGGAAGAGCCCCCGTCAAGGCGCGTCTCTCCAAAGGTAGGCACGTAGTCAAAGCGGGGCGTGAGCTGCCGAGCCAGACGAGGGTCGTCCGCGTCGAGGCCGGCACCCGAAAAGAGCTCGAGATCAAGCTGCCCGAGTAACCGCTACTCGACGACGATGGCGCCGCACGGGAACTCGGCCGTGAACGTCACGTCGCCGCTCTTGAACGTGTCGCAGGCGCTGCCGACCAGCTCGATGATATCATCGACGCCTGGCTTAACCCGCCACTCGGTCGGACAGCTCAGCGGCACGCCGTTGAGCCGAACGTCGCTCGCCGGGTCGTTGCAAGCCTGTTCTTTGTCGTCGAAACGCTTATCCATTTGGATGTCGCAGGAGATGCTGTCGCTGATGATGTCGCGGAACGCAGTCTCGAGCCCGTCCGCGGTATCCCCGATCCAGAACGGCGCGTCGTCACTGGGTGGCGGGTCGGGATTTGGACCGTAGACGCCCGCATTCGCGACCTCCTGCAGGTGACCCCGGATTGAGCTGCTCGAAAGGCGACCGACCCAGAGCACGTAGACGTTAATGCCTGCAGCCCATGCTTTCCCCGTGGCGGTCACCGCCTCCTCTCGTGGAGGGGTCACGCCGCTGCAGGTGCCATTCGGACACTCGCAGGAGTCGGGCTCGCCGTCGGTCGCCAGCACGATGATGGTCGGGCCGTCGGCCGGCGGGGTATTGCCTGGCGTCTGGATCCACTCGACGAGAGTATCGATGCTGTCGCCCGTTGGTGTGTCAGGACCTGCGTCGTCCGGGTACGTCTGGGGGTAGATCGAGTTGTCGCCGATGTCATCGCCGTTGCCGAACCCAAACGTCACGCGCGGCCGTCGCGCCAACGGGTCGCCCGCCACTGGAAGCCGTGGGCACAAACCCTCGCCGTTGTTGCCATTATCCGATGTGTATGTCGCGAGGCCAAGTCGAACGACTTGGTCTAGATCGCTCGATGGTTCGGATACGATGCCGGTGATCGCAGCGTGCGCGGCCTCCCATCGGTCCGGCACATTGGGATCGGTAGGCGGGTCATTGCTGTCGAGCTCGAACGCCATCGAACCACTCTGGTCCACCAGGAACATGACGTTCGGAATGCTTCGTGTGGGTGTGATCGTCACCGACTGGCAGGCATTGCCGCCCGAGTTGCCGGTGCCGCCCGTACCGCCGGTGCCCATGTTGGGCACGCAGCGACCCCGCGTGGTGTTGCAGGTCGAGCCCGCACCACAGCCTTCGGTCGCGGTGCAATTGGCGACACATTTGCCGTTCTGACAGAAGCTCGCCTCGCATTGGGAGTCCGAGGTGCAGGCCTTGTCGCAGTCGTCTGGGGGAGCCACCAAGCTCGCGCAGGTGAGGGCCACGCCACCGCTGCCGCCGGTGCCGCTACGAACTCCGCTACCATCCCCGCCACAGGCGAGAAGAACCAGGCCACTCAAGCCTAAGAACACAATCGAAAGCCACTTACGCATTCACGAACTCCCCAACATGAAAAAGCCAACTATGCCAATATTCTACACTCGCTCTGTAGCGGCTGCAAATCAGGTCGCATGGCCGTATCCGATGATTAAATAATAGTTCCAAGCAGTTAGACGAACCCTCGGCCGCCCTGCCCCCGCAATCCGGGTGCAATGGCATTGCCTCGGCCCTGAAAACCCGCCCGGGACGCGCACAATGGTCGAAATCCGCTTCTCGAGGCCTGCTGCGAGGGCCTTTTTTCTTCTAGGAAAGGGGTCGGAAACCTTTTGGAAACAACGGCGGGCCACAGATCGGCAACGAGCTCTCGGGTACGGCCAATCACCGGCCTGGAGTCAACCCCGTGGTTTACCGCCGAGTCCCCTCGCTGGTGCCCCGGCGACGCGAACATCTTTAGGAGTAGTGACGATGAGCATCATCAAGGCTGAATACATCTGGATCGACGGCACGGAGCCAACCCCGCTTCTTCGCTCGAAGACCCGAATGCTCGAAGCGAGTCTGATCGAGAAGGTTCTCGGTGCAATCACCGGCGTTGCCGCCCTGCCCCACTGGGGTTTCGATGGGTCCAGCACCAACCAGGCGACCGGCGATGATTCGGACTGCCAGCTGTTCCCGGTGTTCGCGTGTCGCGATCCACTCCGAGGCGGCGACAATATCCTCGTGCTCTGCGAGGTTGTGACACACGGTGGAACACCGCATCCGACCAATACCCGACGCGCCGCACAGGACACCGAGAAACGCCTGAAGGATCTCGACTGCTGGTACGGCATGGAGCAGGAGTACACGATGATGAAGGACGGTTACCCCCTCGGCTTTCCGGAGGGTGGCTACCCCGGACCCCAGGGTCCGTACTACTGCGGCGTTGGGGCCGAGTTCGTGTTCGGCCGCGAGATCGTCGAAGAGCACATGGACGCGTGCATCAAGGCCGGCCTGAAGATCTCAGGCATCAACGCGGAGGTCATGCCCGGCCAGTGGGAGTTTCAAATCGGACCCGCGGGCATCACCGAGGTCGGCGACCACATGCTCATGGCGCGTTACCTGCTCGGCCGCATCGCGGAGACCTTCGGCGTGGACATCTCCTATGACGCCAAGCCCGCCAAGGGCGACTGGAACGGTGCCGGCTGCCACACCAACTTCAGCACGAAGGCGATGCGTGAAGACGGCGGCTTGAAGATCATTCACGAGTACTGCGAGAAGCTCGGACAGCCGGAGCGTATCGCGCTGCATCTGAAGCACTACGGTGCCGGCCTCGAAGACCGCCTCACAGGCGCACACGAAACCGCGTCCTTCAAGGAGTTCAAATACGGCGTGTCCGACCGCGGCGCCTCGGTTCGAATCCCGATGGCGACCGACCTCGAGGGCAAGGGGTACCTCGAAGACCGTCGTCCTTGCGCGAACATCGACCCGTACGTCGTGGCTCGCCTGATGGCCGAGGTCGCTGAGTAAAGCGCTCGCGCTCTATCCGAATGACGCCGCGTTCTTCGGAGCGCGGCGTTTTTCGTTAAACCGTCAGGACAGCCGCGCCTCGAATTCCATCATGCTGAAGGCGCTCGAGCGCTTCGTTGGCGTGCTCGAGTGGAAAGGTCTCGACGTGGGTTCGTACGGGAACCGCTGCGGCCTCCTGGAGAAACGCGAGCCCGTCCGCTCGGGTGTTGTTCGCTACGGTGCGAAGCACGCGCTCGCGATAGAGAAGCTCGTACGGGAGCTCCGGGATTGGGCTCATGTGAATCCCGCCGAGCACGAGGGTGCCGCCCTTGTCGAGATGCGAGAGCGCGGCGGGTACGATTTCACCGGCGGGCGCGAAGATGATGCCAGCGTCGAGAGCGACCGGGGGCTTGTCGATCGTGCCGCCCGTCCAGACCGCACCAAGCTCCTCAGCGAGGGACTGATGCTTCTCGCGGTCGCGGGTGCAGACGTAGACCTCGGCTCCGCGCGCTCTCGCGATCTGGATCGCGACATGACCGGCGGCGCCGAATCCGTAGAGCCCGAGGCGGGCGCCCGACCAATCGTCGATGCCCGTCTTCGAAAGACAGCGGTAGCCGATGATGCCGGCGCAAAGGAGGGGCGCCGCTTGCAGGTCCGAAAAGCCCTCCGGGAGTGGATAGGTGAAGCTCGCAGGCGCCACCAGGTATTCCGCAAATCCTCCCTGAACGGTCCAACCGGTGAAATCAGGGGAGTCGCAGAGGTTCTCGCGTTGGCTGGTACAAAAGAAGCAGCAGCCGCAGGTGCGGTGAAGCCAGGCAACGCCGACGCGCGCGCCGATATGGCGATCGGTCACAGACGTGCCGAGCGATTCGATCGTACCGACGACCTGGTGGCCCGGGATGATCGGGGTGCGCCGTACTTCGAGATCACCTTCGACGACGTGAAGATCGGTTCGACAGACACCGCAGGCCCTCACTTTGATGAGAACCTCGTCGGCGGCTGGTTCGGGAACGGCGACATCGCCGAGACGCAGGGGATGCGTCTCGATTGGAGCGGGCTTCTTGAGAAGAACGGCACGCATTTCGTCTGACCTTACCACCACCGAAACGCGGAGCCGCAAAGCCCGCGCAAATCTTGCGCGGACTCCTCCTCGACGATTGGCGACAAGAATTGCACTGAATCGACGGTTCCGATATACGCCTAGACCAAGGTGGCGCGTGTAGCTCAGCAAACTTGGGATGCTCCGGACGTTGGCAGAGAGAGCCGGATTTCCCTCAAGAGCGGTGGCGCCCAGCTCGCAGCGACCGGCAAGCCTAGAGGACTGATTCCAAAGCTCGCGTACCGAGCCGACGGCTTCCTCGTCTCTCAGATCAGCAAACTTCAGCCATCGGATCTCAAAGAACCGCCGGAGCTCGTGCACGACCTCACCGCGTTTGCCTCGAGCGATGACTACAGGACGTACCGCCATCGCCCGCGCGATCTTTTCCCGACTCCGGGGCGAATCGCCATCCGGAAACGCTGGCTGGCGCCGCAGCGGGTCGGCTACGCGGAATGGAGTTGGCTCAGCGCCCACCCGTTGGTCTTCAAGGACATCAAACACGAGTATCGGAGTCACCGAGACAACCAGACGGCACTGCTCCGAACGCTAAATCTGCGTATCAAGGGGAAGCCGATGGCAATCCTCGTAAACGGCTTCTCGTCCGGCCACCATCTGATGGAACGCGTCGCCTGGCCGATGCGGGAGTTCTTTCGCCAAGGGATTGGCGTTTCGCTCTTTGCGCTTCCGTTCCATGGGCGCCGCGGACACTCGTTTCCACCCGAGTGGCCGCAGCAAGATACGGCCTTCACCATCGAAGGCTTCCGTCAGGCGATCTGGGACTTGCAGATAGCGATTCGTGCCATGCGAGACGCAGGCGCAAGCCACGTCGGTGTTGTTGGAATGAGCCTCGGCGGCTACACCGCATCTCTGCTGGCTACCGTCACCTCGAATGTCGACTTCGTGCTCGCCTACATTCCGATCTGCAGCGTACCCGACGTCATGCACGACAACGACTTGGTGCCGGGCACCGGCGACATTCAGCGGACGCTCTACGAAGGCTA
>Ga0316198_10000232_pt1 | contig 26997 bp, 21 predicted proteins | sample OudBieAanoxic_MG_FD_204935 | JGI IMG/M metagenome (GOLD analysis project Ga0316198, IMG submission 204935) | Coastal sediment microbial communities from Oude Bieten Haven, Netherlands - site A anoxic | ecosystem: Environmental > Aquatic > Marine > Coastal > Sediment | place: Netherlands... | reverse complement strand
CTCGATCTCAACTTGGCGATGACGGCTGCAGAGGAGGCGATGCTCGCCTTCCGTGATGACCGCATCATGTTCCCGGAGAAGATCGTTCAGATCTTCAACGACGAGACCCAAGAACGTATCAACTGCCTCCCTGCGACGCTGCTGGACGAGCAGGTGTGCGGCATGAAGTGGGTGTCGGTGTTCCCGATGAACCCCGTCAAGCACGGTAGCCAGAACCTCTCGGCGGTGATTGTGCTCTCGGAGATCGAGACGGGGTTCCCGATCGTGTTCATGGACGGCACCTTGTGCTCGAACATGCGCGTCGGCGCCATGGGCGGAATCGCCGCCAAGCACTTCGCCCGTCCTGATTCCGAACGCATCGGGTTCATCGGTGCCGGAGAACAGGCCAAGATGCACCTCATCGCGATGAAGACCGTGATCCCGGACCTCAGCGAGTGCCGCGTGTCGGCGAAGTACGATGGCGAGGACAAGCAGTTCGCAAAGGAGATGGGTTCGCTCTTCCCCGACATCTCGTTTGCGTGTGTCGGCAATGACGGCCGGGCGGCGATGGAAGGTGCCGACATCCTCGTCACCGCCACCAGCGCCCAGGCCCCATTGTTGAAGGCCGACTGGATGCAGCCCGGCAGCTTTTACAGCCACATCGGCGGCTGGGAAGACGAGTTCGCGGTTGCTGCTCAGTGCGACACGATCGTTTGCGACGATTGGGAGACCGTAAAACACCGCACCCAGACACTCAGTCGGATGTACAAGGCTGGTGAGCTCACCGACGCCGACATCGCCGCAGACCTTGTCGAAGTGGTTGCCGGTGAGAAGAACGGTCGCATGTCATCCGATGAGAGGGTGTATTTCAACGCGGTCGGTCTGGCGTACGTCGACGTGGCGATTGCGCATGCGATGTATCAACGCGCGAAGGAAGCCGGCCGCGGCCAGACGCTGACGCTCCAACAGGAGATGATCTTCGAGCATCAGAATCTCGCCGACGTCATCCGGATGTAGTTGCTGAGGCGCCAGATTCTCCGAAGGCGGTATCGCGAGAACGACGAGCGAGTCCCTCCGGGACTCAGCTCTTGATCTCTACGACGATGAGATTCGCCCACCGCTCGGACCCGGTCTCGTTCGGGTGGTACCCGTCGGCCCGGAAGAGGTGGTCGCCGTTCGCACTCTCGCCGTACCAGTCGACGATGCGCACGTTGTCGTGGCGCGCAGCTGCGTCGGCCAGCGCCGTATTCGTGGAGCTTTCCCAACCCCGAGGGACGCGTACATTCACGAGAATGATCTCGTTGACATCGCCCGCGGCGTTGATGAGCTCATCGATACGGGCCGCGTTCGTGCCGGCGTTCGTGCCGAGCGCGACGACAAGGATGTCGGGCGGGTCGGTTGGCACGTTCCGGCGCTCAAGCGCCGCGATCCCGTCGGCGAAGTGACGGCCAACTTCGGCATCGATCACGATTCCGTCGACAAGGCCGGTGAGATGCTCCGAAGCGCCCACCATGATGGAGTCGCCTATCGCGACCACCGTCGTGGATTCGTCGAATGGCACCGCCGGCTCTCGTGGCGTGCACCCGGCGATGATCACAATCGCGACGAGCGCGACGGTGGGGGAGAGGCGCCGGATCATGCGCAGTATTGAACCATTGGCGGCCATCTACCGACGATGGGCCCTAGCGAGGCTTCTCGAATGGGTCGACGATGAACATGAATCGAAGACCCGAGGAGGGTTTGTGGACTACGTCGTGAATCTGCATGTTGAAGTCGGGGATGAAGCTGCCTACGCCGTTGCTTCGATGGACTGTCCGTCGGGAGCCTTCAAGGGCGAAGGACGGGCGAAGGTCGGACAGTCGGAGGGCAAGCAGCACATCGCTGGGGATTTGGCCACTGCGCGAGCACTCCGAGCCGTCGAAGCGGACCTGATGGAGCACGTTCACGAGGGTATCGATCGCTGCACCGACACGCCGTAGGGGCTGACCGCCGCACCCCGGCGTTCGAGGGTGTCCGGCGCGACGTCTGACGCGGGTTTGCGCCCGAAATCCACGGTTCTGTCGCGCCCCCTGAATACGCTTCGGTCATGGTGTCCGAGCGGGACCGAAAGGTCCTCGACTTTGAGGGCTCGTGGTGGCTGTTCCCAGGACCGAAGGATCGGGCTATTCGCGAGTACCTAGAAATGAGCGCGACCCGCTACTACCAAGCGGTTCGGCGGCTTATTGATGACGATGAAGCAATTGCGTATGCCCCGATGACGGTGCTCCGGTTGCGGCGTATGCGTGACCAACGCCTCGAGCAGATCGCACGCCGGACCGGGACGACACCGTGAGCAAGACCGGAGACAAGCGGCGGGTCAGCGATGAGTTCGAAGGGCTTGTGCACAGGGTCGGCGTGTTTTCCTGGGCCACCATCGGCGCACTGATCCTGATCTTCTTCGGAGCCTACGTTCTCATCGAGGGACGGGTGATCTTCGCCCCGCTCTTCCTCGCGCTCATCGTCGTTTTCGTCCTGAACCCTCTTGTCACGGCCCTGCAGCGCCGGGGTGTCCATCGGCTCATCGGCGCGGCCATCGGGTTCATCGCGTTTCTCGCCGCGCTTGTCGCGCTCGGTCTCATTGTTGTTCCGAGCATCGCAGACCAGGCGAGTGGATTCGCCAGCGAGTTCCCTGACCTCTACGACCAGCTCGCCGACCAAGTCGTCAGTACGGGTGAGCGTTTTGGCCTTGATGCGTCGATCTGGTCGTACGACGAGATCCTCGACTATCTGAATGATCCGGACAACCAAGACACAATCCTGTCGATCGTCTTCGGCCGCATCGGTACACTCACGAGCGGAGTCTTTGAGTTCATCCTCGTGTTCCTGCTCGGGCCCGTCGTCGCCTTCTACCTCCTCATTGATCTCCCGAACGTGCAGCAGCGGATGCTCGACCTCGTCCCGAAGAAGAGCCGTGCCGAGTTTGCATACGTCGGTCGGCGCCTGAACACCGCGGTCGGCGGGTTCCTGAGAGGGCAGCTCCTCGTCGCGGTCATCGTCGGCGTGATGCTGAGCCTCGGGTACTGGATCATCGACCTTCCGTTCTGGTTGCTGATCGGCCTCATCGGTGGTGTCCTCAACATCGTGCCCTTCCTTGGACCGTGGGTCGGGGGAATCCTTGGCGTTTTCGTTGCTCTGGCCACGACCGACCTGACCACGGCGTTCTGGGCCGTGGTGGTCGCCGTCATCGTCCAGCAGATCGACAACAACTTCGTGAGTCCAAGTGTCCTGCGAGCCACGGTCAGGCTTCACCCGGCCGTCACGTTGCTCGTGCTTGTGCTGGCGGGCGCGGTCGCGGGATTCTGGGGCATCGTCATCGCCGTTCCGCTCACCGCTGCGCTCAAGATCGTCGTTGGGTATTGGTGGAGAACGCGCATCCTCGACCAGAGTCCCCACGACGCTGCTGCGTCGATGTTCATCGAGCCGCCGAAGAGAAGGTCGTGGACTCGCGAGATGGATGTCGTCACCGTCCCGGCACCTCCCGCAGCTCCGGAACCCTCCGCAGCTCCGGCAGCTCCAGCAGCTCCGGCCGAGGATGCTGCAGGCGAAACTACCCCACCGGACGCGGCCCCGGACGGTGAGTAGGGGATGTCCGGCCGCCACGGTGCAGGAACACCACAACCATGATCGATGTCCTGATTGGAACACTCGTTGTTGTACTGATCGTTCGGGGTTGGATGCGAGGACTCCTTCGAGAAGCGATCGATGTCGGGACCCTCGTCGTTGGAGCGGTCGTAGCGTTTCGACTCGCACCATTCGCCGGGCGCATGCTCGCCAGCCTCCTCGGGATGTCGCCCGATTTCGCCCGTGTGCTTGGTGGTGCCTTGCTGTTCGTCGCCATCTGGGTCGCCGCATCGATCGCGGCGTTTCTCATCACCCGGTCACTGAAGATCCTGCCTGGACTCACAACACTTAACCGGATTGGTGGCGCGGCACTTGGGGTCGCGTACACCGCGGTCCTAGCGGTCATCGCTCTCACGTTGTTGTCGGCCGCGCCACTCCCGGCGGCGGTGGCAGACGAGGTCGATCGTTCCGCGGTCGCCACGTATGTTGCTGAGCCGGTCGGGCCGGCGCAGCAGGTTGTTGGCGCGGTATCCGGAGACCGAGCACTGCAGTCAATGGCTTGGATCAGGAGTGCCGTGGACGGCTGGGTGGTCGATCCCGCTGTCACACACATCACGTTGCCGGAGCTCGAGGATGACGAGGGCATCCATGCCTCGGCTTCGGCGGCTGAGGATCTGCTGAACAGCATCAACCAGGCGCGAATCGATGGCGGCTTCGGCTCGCTCGCGTCGTCGGGACCGATGAGTCTCGTAGCAACAGCACGAGCGGTGTCTGCCTACCAAACCGGAACGCTCGTCTCGTCCTCACCGATCGATGACCGTCTCGCGGCAGTAGGAGTCCACGTCGACAACGCCGAAGAGCGCCTCGTTCTTGCTGCAACAGGCGAGAGCCTCGCCAATGTGATCCACGTATCGGGCACACCGTCCGCTATCGGCGTCGGCGTGGTCGAAGGGCCCTATGGGCTCATCGCCGTAGTTGTGACGGCGCCTCGGTCCTAGGCGCCGTTGTCTTCGTCGTCCGGATCGCTCCCGGCCACCGGCTCGTCGGTCGCTTGCGGGACCGCTGGTTCGGAACCTGCCGCGGCATCGGCGGCGACTTCCTTGCCTGCGTCGGCCGCTTCGGTGGTCGCCGCGTCGACGGCCGCTGCGCTGTCGGCGGCGGCTCCTTCGGCTGCGTCGGTTGCTGTTTCGGCCGCTGTTGCAGCATCATTGGCCGACGCAGCGACAGCGGCTGCTCCCGCCGCTACCGCACTTGAGCCGGCTGCACCGGCATCGGGTGTTCCGAGTGCGTCGGCTGCCGACTGCGGGTACTGGGCCGCGGCATCCGTGACCGCCTGCTTCTCCTGGCGCCTGCCAAGGACCACGGCGGCGATGATCGCAATCACCCCGACTACCAGAACAACACCGAGGACGATCCAGAGCCACCACAGGCTGCTGCCACCAAACTCGGACTTTGCGATGAGTGTCTTCGTTCCGCCGAGAACGGGGAGGGTCCACTTCAAGCGGCCATCCGACAGCACCTCATCGGCATTGTGTTCGACCACATCCCCTGGCATTCCGAGGATGAAGTTCGCAGAGAACACATCTCCGGTGAGTGCGGATGGATCGAGTCCCAGGTCGCCCGTGTCCTGTTCCTCGCTGGAAGCCGCCGCCGCGAACGCAGCCGACTCATCGTCCATGACAAATGAGAACTCTGTGAACAGCCCCTCACCCGAGGTGTCGCCCACGAGGTCGGTCATCACCTGTGAGATATCCTCGAAGTCTTTGGTCGCGCCGGTAAACGTCATGTCTCCTTCGGTGCGTTCGGTGACCGTGCCCCCTTCCGTGGCGATATCGAGATCCAGCTCGCCGAAGAGGTCGTCGGCGGTCCCTCCGGACGATTCGAGGAGGCCACGGAGCTCGTCGTCAAGGCCAAATTCGAATGCGACAGTTCCCGATTCGTCGTCGTTGATGTCAACGAGGACATTCACCTCGGCTTTGCACGCAACGGTGAGCAGTGCAACGCCGACGATCAATAGGATGAGTTTCTTCATGTGAAGCCCCCGGGGAGTGTGATTGATGCGACCGATGCTATACCACCATCGTCATCGCAGGCGCATATCCTGAGCGGTATGGTCCCCGAAGCCAAGCGATTGCATGCCGCGTTTGTCTCAGCGCTGCCGGGCTACGTGACGGCGGTATTCGCCGAACGGGGTTATCCGCTCGATCGGTCAGCGGTCGAGGCGGTCGAGCGTGCCACTGTGGTGCTCGACGCGGAGCTCGCCTCCGAGCTCGAGCGGCCTTTTCGAGAGCAACGGAGGAGCCCGCTCGAGATTGTGCGGTGGGTTCTCGGAATCCCGGGCGACGCACTTGCCGACGCGGGCGTTGTGCCGACCGGTGCCAGCGGGCCACTGCGTGACGCCGACCCCTATGACCTCGCGCCGGGATCCTCGAGCGTTCTTGGAACCGAAGCACACGAGGCCCATCTTCGATGGGGCGTCGCGAAGGCGGCAGCGTTCGTCGGCAGGGGAGAGACCGTGGCTGCGGAGCCGGTGGTTCTGGTCATGGCCGACGGCCGTGTGGACCGGGAGGAGCTGATGTCGGCGGTCGAGATGCTCGGCCTGCGCCCCCAGGCGGCCCGGAATCCAGGTGCCGTCGCATCAGCCATCGATGGTGGGCCCGTGGTGTTCGCTCTCGTCGATCTCGCTCATCGATCGGCTCGTGATGCGATCGCTCAGCTTGTCGAGGCGTCGACCCCGACCATCGTGTACGGCGATGCGATCGACGACCTGGTGGAGACCGGACTTCGCGCTCAGGGTGTTCGAGCAGTTGTGGACCGGCGGCGCCTGCTCGCTGATCCGTCGGCGTTCTTGCCGCTGATCGCCTAGGAGACTGGTCCCGGATCGACCACCACCGCCGCATACGGCGCAAGGTGCAAAGAGTCCCCGGCAACCAGGGAATCACCGTCGGTTGAGGCCAACACGGTGGCCGTCGTCGAGATCGAAAGGGTGTTAGCGGTATCTGCGAAGTTGATGAGGACCGTGGTCTCTTCTTCGCCGAGCCGCCGCACATAGGCGACCACGCCGTCGGGAGCGTCGTCGATGAACGCGGTCGTGCCCCGATGCAGGGACGGACGACGTCGACGAAGCGCGAGAAGGTGCCGAACCAGGTTGAGGGTCGATCCCGCATCGCCCATCTGCGTTTCCACATTCCTGGTCCCGGCATCTTCGCCGAAAGCAAGCCACGGAGTTACATCTGGATCAGTGAAGCCGTGGCCCGGGCCAGGTGTCCACGGCATAGGAGTGCGGCAGCCGTCGCGACTCATGCCGGGAACCCGTATTCCCCATGGATCCTGTTGATCCTCGGGCGGAACGTCCGCCTCTCGCAGTGCAAGTTCATCGCCGTAGTAGATCGTGGGCTGGCCTCGAAGTGTCAGCAGCAGCACGGCCGCGGCGCGGGCGCTTTCAGGTCCATACCGTGTGGCGAGGCGCTGCTCGTCGTGGTTGCCGAGCACGTAGTTCGGCCAGCCGTGAGGCGGCACGGCGGCCTCGAGGGACTCGACCCGTTCGCGAATGGCCTCAGCGTCCCATCCGGCCCATATCAGCGAGAAGTTGAACGGCATGTGGAGTTCGTCGCCGTCTCCGTAGTACGCGGCCCACTCGTCCCAGTCGAAGATGTGAATCTCTCCGACCGAAAACCGGTCGCCGTCGTAGCTGTCAAGGATGGCCCTGAACTCCCTGAAGACATTGTGAACGTCGGGATGGCCCCGATCGTGGACGTGTTCCCAGGCGTTGAACGGACCCATCGGCTTGAAGTGGGCCATGCCATCGGGATTCTGAGCGGTCGGGTTGTCGGTGAGGGCAGGGTCCTTCATCACGTAGTGGGCGACATCAATCCGGAAGCCGTCAACACCCCGATCGAGCCAGAACCGCACCGTGTTGAACATCGCAGCGGTGACCTCGGGGTTGCGCCAGTTGAGATCGGGTTGTTCGGCGAGGAAGGAGTGCAGGTACCACTGTCCGGTTCCCTCGTCGTGGGTCCATGCTGGACCCCCGAACTCCGACTGCCAGTTGTTCGGCAGCGATCCATCCGGCTTCGAATCCCGCCAGACGTACCAATCGCGCTTCGGATTCGTGAGCGACGAGCGCGACTCGATGAACCAGGGGTGTTGGTCCGACGTGTGATTCGGTACCCAGTCGATGATCACCCTCAGGCCATGGCGGTGGGCCCCGGCGAGGAGTCGGTCGAAGTCGTCGAGTGTGCCGAACATGGGATTGACATCGGTGTAGTCCGAGACGTCATATCCAAAGTCGGCCATCGGCGACGGGTAGAACGGCGAGATCCAGATGGCGTCGACGCCGAGGGTGTTCGCAAGGTAGTCCATTCGCTCGGTGATACCGTTGAGGTCACCGATGCCGCTCCCCGTTGTGTCCTGAAAGGATCGCGGGTAGATCTGGTAGACGACGCCGGTCTTCCACCACTCGAGGTCGGATTTGTGATCGCGCATGAACGGAACGGTAGCCGAGGGCCGGCGCCCGTCAGCCTTCGGTCGAATCGACTCCGTATCGCGCCGCAATGGCTGCGGATTGATACTCGGCGAGACCGTCACCTGCCTTGTTGATGTTTGTGCGGAACCGCTCATCTGCGACGTACATGGCTCCAAGACCGATGTGGATCTCCGGCGTGCACTCGTAGAACCACTTCGTGATGTGGGCTCGGTGAGCGTCAACGAGCGCGGCGGCCTCTACGGAATCGGCGGGTGTGCCGCTGTCCATGAGCAGCAGAAATCCCTGATTCACCCCGTCGGCCTCCGCCGACACCTGCTGCCAGTCGTCCGCAGTGTACGAGTCGGTCCGACGCGCAGATTCCGCGTAGGTGTCGGTGCCTCCCCACCGCTCTGCGGCTTCCTCGGCATACTCTTCCGGATCGAAATCACCGAATGCCTTGAGCTTCTCTTCGGGGGTCATGTTCGTTCCTTTCACCTCAGCTTCGATTGTCGCGTCCAGACTCTCTGCAATCCGCTGCAATCTCCCGAGTTGGTCGCAGACCCGGCGTCGAGCCTGTTCGAGTGCAAACACGGCGTCGGAGGACTCGTCGAGCAGTTCCTTGATCTCGCCGAGACCCAGGTCGAGTTCGCGGTACGCGAGAATCTGCTGGAGCCGACTGATGTCGGCGTCGGTGTATCCGCGGTAGCCGTTCTCCCGGCGTTCGGTCGGCGTGAGCAGTCCGATGCCGTCGTAGTGGTGCAGCGTCCGCACGGTGATTCCGGCCAACCGGGCAACATCACCGATCTTCGTGGTCTCCATGGCGCCAAGATAGACCATGACGTTACGTCAGGGTCAAGCCCCTTCTGCCCCCGCCGCGAGGGGCGTGCGGCAGCAGGTTCGAGCCGCTAGGACCGGAAGAGCCTCCGGAGGATGAACAACGTCAGGACGGCGGAGATACCGATGATGGCGGCGACCCGGGCATCCACAGCGATGTCAGGCCTGCCCTCAACGGATCCGGCAAGGAGCAGCCCGATCTTCGAATCCTTCGCATTTACCTTTGAGGCAACAACAAGGCCGGCCGAACTGTGGTCGAGGTTGGCTTCTTCGGCGACGACGACCGCCGCTCCGGACTGGTTCACGGTTGCGTGGTCGGTGTCAACGAAGAACGCTCCGCCTTGGGTGATATCAGCCGACGCAGACGAGATCGTCTGCGCCCCGCCCTGGCGGATCGACACGCTGTCGGCATCAACGTGACCGGCCCCGCCCTGGCTGATATTCACCACCTGGGCGTTGACTTCCTCTTGAAACGGTTCGGCGGGGATCTCTTCCTTGGGCATGGTCCAATCCTCTGGTCGCTGAGGCGAATCCTATCGAACCGCAAGTAGTTGTGTTTCGGGGGCAGAATCCCACCCATGAAGCGACTCATGACTCTTGTTGTAGCGAGCGGTGTTCTTGCTGCGGCGTGCACGAGCACGTCAGCGGCTGAGACCACCACGACCGCCACGTTCGCCCCGATTGAGACGACAAGTACGGTCGCTCCGGAGACGACCGTCGCGGCCGAGACCACAACAACCGAGCCGCCTACGACAACCGAGCCGGTCGATGATCGGCCTCCGGCGGTCGACACCACGCCCGCCGACGGTGATGTCGTCGATACGTTCATGGTTGAGTTCGTTGGCACCACGGAACCAGAGGCTCAGGTGACGGTGAACGGCGAGTCGATGGAACTCGACGCCGAAGGTTCGTTTGCGGTGATGCTGCCTTCGGATCTCGGAGACAACGAGGTTTCCATCGAAGCGGTCGACGAGTTCCGGAACAGCGAAGTCACAACCGTGTCGTACTCATTCGAGCCCGAGGACGGGTGGATCGCCGCCGTCGGCGATTCCGTGATGCTCGGCTCGAAGGATGAGCTCGAGAAGCGGATCGGTCCGGGCACCGTCGACGCAACCGTCTCGCGGCAATTCGGCGACGCCCCGACCCTCGTGTCCAGGCTGCTCGCACGTGCGGTGCCGCCGCAGGTGATCGTGGTGCACCTCGGGACCAACGGGCCGGTTCAGGAACGCCACTTCGAGGCGCTGATGGAGATCGCCGCAGATGTGCCGCTGATGGTGTTCATCAACGCCCACGTCCCGACCCGGAACTGGGAGTCAACCACCAACAGCGAACTGGCAGCCGGCGTTGATCGCTACGAAAACGCCGTGCTGGTCGACTGGCACACACCAACCAAAGGCAGGAGCGATCTGTTCGCTGCCGACAACTTCCACCCGAAGCAACCCGGTCGCGTTATCTACGCCGAACTGGTCGCCGAGGCCATCTTCCCCAATTGGGAGCCGCTCGACGGGTAGTTCCGGCCGGCCTCTTGGCTCGTGTCCTCGAGGGTGACGACATCGATTCCGCCCGTCGGCCGAAAACCTCCTCACACGTCACAATGCGCGCGTAGGGTCAACTGGGTGACCGTTTGGGGGGAGTGCCTCCGCTCCCATAGCGGACAATGATGGAGCCGCGGCGTTTGGCGACGGCCGCGGCTCTGTCGCGTCTCGACCGGATACTCGAAACACACCGGCAACACTCGCGATTCCCAGACGAAACTGAACCGTCAAAAACCTGTAATCCCGGAGTTACGTTCCTGACACCGGCGGTCCGTACCGTGCCCATTGGTCAACAAGGAGGTTGCTGATGGAGCTGGAAGCCGTCGGAGTTGCGGTCAACGAGGTGTGGATCGTGCTCGCCGCGGTCCTCGTGATGTTCATGCAGGCGGGCTTCGCGCTCGTCGAGGCGGGCTTCACGAGGGCGAAGAACGCCGGGAACATCATCATGAAGAACGTCATGGACTTCTCGGTGGGCAGCATCGTCTACTGGGCGTTCGGTTTTGCACTTGCCTACGGAGGTTCATCCCTTGGCGGATTCGTGGCGTACGGCAACTTCTTCTTCAACGACAATGCCCAGGCATCGACGTGGTTCTTCCAGGTTGTCTTCGCTGCGACGGCCGCGACGATCGTCTCCGGCGCGCTCGCGGGTCGTGTCAAATTCAAGTCCTACCTGATCTACACGCCGTTCATCACCGGCTTCATCTATCCGATCGTCACTCACTGGGTCTGGGGTGGTGGATGGCTGGCCGAACTCGGCTTCTTCGACTTCGCAGGCTCCGGTGTCGTGCACCTACTCGGTGGAATGGCGGCGCTCGCAGGTGTCCTTGTCGTCGGCCCACGGCGCGGCAGGTTCGCCGAAGACGGCAAACCGAGACCTATCCCCGGCCACTCGGTGACGCTAGGCGCACTCGGTGTGTTCATCCTGTGGTTCGGTTGGTACGGATTCAACGCCGGTTCGACCCTCGCGGCCGTCGGCCAGGACATCGCTTCTCCCGCGGTGACCACAACCCTTGCTGCTGCGGCCGGCTCCGTGGGGGCAATGATCACGGCGTGGGTGATCATCGGGAAACCCGACGTGGGGTTCACACTCAACGGTGCCCTAGCCGGTCTTGTGGGAATCACGGCCGGCACCGCGTCCATCTCGTTCGGTCTCTCGATTGTGACGGGCCTGATCGCCGGCGTACTGATGACGCTGTCGGTGATTGCACTGGAACGCCTCAAGATTGACGATCCCGTCGGTGCTATCTCGGTCCACGGCACGGCCGGCCTCTGGGGAGTGGTCGCCGTCGCGCTGTTCTCGAGTGATGCGGCGATCGGCGCACAGCTGATCGGAGCAACCGCGATCGTCACATGGGCGTTCGGTACCTCGTTCCTTGTCTTCAAGGTGATCGACCTCACGGTCGGGATGCGGGTCAGCGAGAAGGAAGAGCGTGCCGGTCTGGACCGCTCAGAACACGGCGGCGAGGCGTATCCGGAGTTCGTGTTCCAGGAGCAGATTGCGGCACCATCAGACCTCGACCCGGTTGGTTCGAACGGACACTAAGGAGGCAGTGCACAGCGACCTGAGGGCCTGTCGTTCTCGGCGTGGGGGGAGACACCTCCACCGGAGACGGCAGGCTCTCGTGTGCTGCGGAGTGTGAAGGGCTCCTCCCGAGTAGGCTCAGTTTCACCACCGGAGGGGGACCTCGTTCAGCGCATCATCGTCGTAGCAAACCGGCTTCCCGTTGCATGGGACGGCAAGGAATGGTCGATCAGCCCCGGCGGACTCGTGCGTGCCCTCCGGCCGGTGTTGCAGAACGCGGACGGTGCCTGGGTTGGGTGGCCGGGCATTCCGGACTTCGACCCGGAGCCGTTCGACTACGACGGTATCGATCAGCGGCCCGTGCCTCTCAGCGAGGACGAGGTCGAAAGCTTCTACTACGGATTCTGCAACGGCACCCTCTGGCCGCTCTACCACGATGCCATCGTGGCCCCCGAATACCACCGTCACACGTGGCGCCCCTACGTCGCAGTGAACCGGCGGTATGCGGAAGCGACCGCGGAGGTACTGGGCCCCGACGACCTCGCGTGGGTGCAGGACTATCAGCTGCAGCTCGTGCCCGCGATGCTGCGCTCGATGGTGCCGGACGCCACGGTCGGGTTCTATCTCCACATACCGTTTCCTCCCATCGAGGTCTTCTCCCGTCTTCCGTGGAGACGTCAGGTCATCGAGGGGCTCTTGGGTTCAGACGTGATCGCATTCCAGACGCGTCAAAGCGCGGTCAATTTCGCGCAAGCCGCCAGACGGCTCGCCGGCGCAGAGTCGATCGGCCGGCGCGATCTGATGTGGAACGGCAGGGCGGTCCATCTCCAGCCTGCCCCGATCGCGATCGACACCGCCGAGTTCGAGCAAATGGCTCAGTCCCCGGGGGTTCGCCAAAGAGCCGCAGAAATCCGTTCTGAACTCGGCGATCCCGAACACGTCATCCTTGGGATGGATCGATTGGACTACACCAAGGGGATTGACCTTCGTCTGAAGGCCTTCGGAGTCCTCCTCGACAATTCGCCACGCGATCGGCACACCTACGCCTTCGTCCAGGTCGCCGTGCCGAGCCGTGAACAGGTCCCTGCCTATCAGCAGCTCCGAACCGATATCGAGCAGATCGTTGGACGGATCAACGGCGAGTACGGAGAGCCAGGGTGGGCGCCGGTGTCCTACCTCTATCGGACGATTCCTTTCGAGGAGCTCATCGCCTACTACGTCGCCGCAGATGTGATGCTGGTGACTCCGCTGCGGGATGGGATGAACCTCGTAGCGAAGGAGTACGTGGCTTCGCGGTTCGAGAACGATGGCGTACTCGTGTTGAGCGAGTTTGCCGGCGCTGCCGAGCAGCTGCGTGCCGCGCTGATCGTGAATCCCTATGACGTCGATAGCGTGGCGCAGACGCTTGCGTATGCGACCACGATGCCTGAACGCGAGCAGCGCTCGCGGATGCGCAGACTCCGCAACACGGTCAGGAAGGCCGACGTGTTCGAGTGGGCCGCCGAGTGTCTTGCCACGCTCGAGGTCCGGTGATCGAACTCAATCTCGCGATTCGTCGGACCAAGGACGGTTACAGGGGAACCGTCTCCGTTGTTCCGGCTGGCACTTCGATCACACGGTCGCGAATACCAACGCGAATGGGTTGAGCTTCGCTCGGGCGGGTCGTCACCGAGAGCTGATCGGGAGTGATGTGAAAGTCGAGCACGTGCCCGCGGTAGCGAATCTCAAAACGGAGCTCACCGAGTTCGTCCGGAATCGCGGGGTCGAGCCAGAGCGTGTCCTCCCGGGTTTCGATACCCGTGAAGCCGCGTTGGACCAGGTCGACGGTCCCGGCCATCGCGCCGAGATGGATACCTTCCGGTGTGGTGCCACCCTGAATGTCGGTGACATCGCTCAGCAAGGCTCCCTTGAAGAACTCCCAGGACCGTTCGCGGTCCGATCGGGCGAGCACCCACGCGTTGACGATCCGGCTCAACGTTGAACCATGCGAGGTCCGCTGGTCGTAGTAGTCGATGTTGCGCTGGATGGTGTCGCCGTCGATCTCGTAGCCGAGCCGTTCGAAGACAAACGTCAACTCGTCTGCCGAGAGCAGATAGAACAGCATCAGCACGTCGGCCTGTTTGGACAATTTGTACCGGTTTGGAGAGTCGCCTTCGGCCTCGAGAATGCGATCGAGTCGCTGGATGTCGCCGTAGCGCTCGCCGTAGCCGATCCAATCAAACTCCGCGAGGTCTCCGTACCCTTCGAATTGGCTGATGATGCCGTCGTCGTGGAAGGCAATCCTCAGCTTCCGGCTGATCTCATCCCATCGCGTGAGTTCCTCGCGCTGTATGTGGAGCTTGTCCATGAGCTCATTACGTCGGAAGTCCGGGAGGAGATCGAGCGCCTCGATCGTGCGAGCTAGGACCCACGCCGCCATGACGTTCGTGTACGCGTTGTTGTTGAGGCCGGGTTCATCGGCATCTGGATATGCGTCGTGGTACTCATCGGGACCCATGACCTTGAGGATCTCGTATCTGTCGATCGCACGGTTATACGTGGCAAGGCTGGCCATGAGTCGCGAAATCTCGATCATCATCTCGGCACCGCCATGGGCGAGGAAGTCGACGTCGGCGGTCGTCTGGTAGTACTGCCACGTGTTGTACGCGACGGCGATGTTGACGTGGCGCTGCAGATAGCTGTTGTCCTGCAGCCAACGTCCGGATTGCGGATTGAGATGGACGACCTGACTCTCCTCCCTTCCGGTGCTCCCGCTCTGCCACGGATAGAGGGCTCCCTCGAGGCCCGCTGCCTTCGCCGACCAGCGAGCTTCCGGGAGCCGTCGGAATCGGTAGAGCAACAGAGCTCTGGTGAGGTCGGGAAGGTGGAGGTTCAGGTACGGGAATACGAAGAGCTCGTCCCAGAAGATGTGGCCGCGATAGGCCTCGCCGTGCCATCCACGGGCCGGCACTCCAACGTCGAGATCGATGGTGTGTTTCGAGACGGTCTGCATCAAGTGGAACGAATGGAGGTTGAGCACCATCGCCTCGAAGTCGTCGGCTCCGGTGTCGAGGGAGAATCTCCTCCACAGCAGATCCCATGCCATTGTGTTCGACTCCAGCAGCTCATCAAACGAACCGAGGCGCCAGATCCAAGCGCGAGCCGCGCGTCCGGGTTCGGAGATGGCGTGGTCTCGCGACGTGAAGAGGGTGACGGTCTTGTCGACCGTCGTGGGGATGCCCTCGGTCACGCCGAACTCGAGTGTCTGAGCCACGAATCCGGGTTCCTCCGTCTCGGTGACATGGACTTCTACCTCTTCACCGTTGAGCCGCACCACGGTGCGAGCCGCCATTGCCACGCGCACTCGAGATTGTGTGGTCTCCACATCGAGGTACATTGTGCCGTCGCTGATGCCCGCCTTGACCGGGTTGAGGTGCCGACTGTTGAGCTTTCGGTAGCGAGCTACGCCGGCGTTGATCACGCGGCCGTCGATGCCGGACTCGACGTACATCTTCCCGGACCAGTTTGTGGGCTCAAGTGTGGTCTGAAGACCTGCGACGTGCGAGTTGCCCATGTGCACGAAGCGCCGTTGCGCCACCCTGGTCGAGCGCCCCTCCGTGTCGGTGAAGACGAACGTGCGGATGAGGACACCTTTGCGAATATCCAGTTCCTGCCGGTAGTCGTCGATCTCGGCATCTTGCACGGCGAACCAAGCACCGTCACCTGTGCGGAATCGGAGGTGCAGCCAATTCGGGACATTGACCAAGTCTTCGTTCATGATCTCTCGTCCGGCAACCTCAGTGATCAGCCGGTTGTAGAGCCCCGCCACATAGGTGCCTGGGTAGTGCACGTCGCCGGCCGCGGCTTCGGGCGCGGCGCCGCGCGTTGCGAAGTAGCCGTTGCCGAGGGTGCACAACGCCTCTCGAAGTGGTTCTTCTGAGGGATCGAACCCTTCGTAGGTCAGGGTCCAGCGGCTCACAGCTTCTGTGCCTCAGCGATTCTTGCCAGGAATGCGGTCACCTCGTCCGTGTCCTCGAGTGCGAAACGTGCGAGGGATGGCTCGCCTTCGCGTCCCACGACGACTCCGACGCCTCGTTTGCGGATCACTCTGAAGGCGTCTTCGTCCGTAGTGTCGTCGCCGACGTATACGGGTGTCACCATCGCACGGTCGAGGCCAAGCTCATCGAGCAACCAACGCATGGCCCGGCCTTTGTCCCAGTCGAAGTCGGGTCGGAACTCGAAGATCTTCTTGCCGGTTGCTACCCGCAGCGACGGGACGGTCGGGGCTGTGTCGCGAACCGCCTCTTCGACGAGCGCGAAGTTGGTGTCGGCGACCCGTCGGTAGTGCACGGCGATCGCGAACCGCTTGCGCTCGACCTGCGCCCCGGGAACGTCTCGAAGGCCATCCTCGAGCTGCTCGGTTGCTGCGTCCAGCGGAGCGAGATAGGCCTGGAACCGGTCGAGTCGCTCGTCGACGACGGGGTCTCCGGAAGGTGTGATGATGTCAAAGCCGTGGCTTCCCGCGTAGTAGATGCCCGGCACCTGCACCTTGCCCCGGACATCGTTGACATCACGACCACTCACGACGGCCACCGTTGCAACCGACGCGAGATCGGTCAACACTCGACGTGTCTCGTCTGAGAGCACCGCGAGATCAGGGTGTTCCACAATCGGGGTGAGCACACCGTCGTAGTCGAGGAACACCGCAGGCTTTCGTGCGCCAAGCAGAGCTTCGATCTCGCTGAAGTGGTCAGCTGCGGACGGGAGGTTCGAACGGGGAACCGGTGCCACCGGCTTCACGCTGAGCTCGCCGAGGTCCGACACCACGAGCGTGGCGCCCGCCGCGGCCAGTTCTTCTGCCTGATCTCCGCGATCGACGCCGATGACGATGCGAAACCCACCGGCTTGTCCGGCTTCAACGCCCGACTGGGCGTCTTCGACGATCGCGGCATTGGCGGGTTCGGCGCCGACCCGCGATGCGGCTTCGAGAAAGACAGCGGGGTCGGGTTTACCCGGTATGCCGAGTTCGTCCGCAACGAGGCCATCGACTCGTACGGTGAATAGGTCCAGGAGGTCGGCTGCGCCCAGGACCTCATCGACATTGCGACTTGACGAGATGAGCGCGGTCTCGATGCCCTGCCGCTGAAGCTCCCTGACGAATGCGACGCTCGTGTCATAGGCCTCGATGCCGTGTGTCTCGAGACGTTGAAGGAAATAGCGATTCTTGCGGTTTCCCAGACCACAGACGGTCTCGGCTTCCTCGGAATCCTCGGCTGAACCCCACGGGAGGGATATGTTGCGAGATTCCAGGAAACTCGCAACACCGTCGTAGCGAGGTTTGCCGTCCACGAACTCGAGGTAGTCGGACGGCTGGAATGGCTCGAATGGCTCCTGGCGACGTGACGCGCGGTCCTCGAGGTACTCGTTGAAGAGTTGTTCCCAGGAGACGTGATGGACGGATTCCGACCTCGTGATGACTCCGTCGAGATCGAAGACAACGGCATCGATGGCTGCCGCGTCGATTTCCGTTTCCTTACGCAAGGCAGAAGCCCCTCATTGCGTTGCCGCATGCTAGTCGATGAAACGATCGGCAACTCGCACGCCGCGATAGGAGTGTCGGATTGACCCCAACCCTTGACGAATCAACGGGTCTGGAGCGGACTTCGACCGACGCGTCCCGATCAATCGATGAACGACGGAGTCTGTCCGAGCATGCGCCGGAGGCCGGCGAGCGGCACCCGCACGAGATCGGGTCGAGTCGCGAGCTCCCAATGGAGTTCCCGCAGTGCCCTCGACACTACGAACGCATCGAGGAGGTCATCGATAGCGCCCACGGAGTCGGGGAGCAGAGGCGAGTCTTCCAGTTCCGTGAGGTAGCTCTCAACAAAGGCGAGCCCAATCACCCTGGACCACCACGCAGCCCAGCGCCGCTCACTCGGCGATCCGTCGAGTGCGGCTGAAAGTGCAACGTAGTCGAAGGACCGGAGCATCTGGGAAACGTCGCGCAACGGTGAGCCGCGAAGTCGCCGTTGACCGAGCGGACGCGAGTGATCGCCAGAGAAGTCGGCAATGATGAACCCGTCATCGACGATGTGCACCTGGTCGAGGCGGTAGTCGCCGTGAAGTCGAATCCGCGATCCCTTGATTGGATTCCGTCTGATGGCCCCGAGCCGAGCAAGGCAGGATTGCTCTGCCTGAATGAGCTCGTCCAACGCAGCCGCAACCTGACCTTCGGTGCGGTGCCGCAACCGGCGGATTGCTCGCACCTCCTGGCGGATACCAGCACGCAGTGATTGGTACAGCGACTGCTGGTAGTGCACCGTGAATGGTTCGGGGTTCAGGTCCGGGTCCTCGGTGAACGAACCCAACGCCTGATGAAGGGCGGCTGTCGTTCGGCCAAGCCGTGTCGTCAGTTCAAGCGCCGGGTCGAGCAGGTGGGCATTTGGCAGAGCTACGGCCGGAGACTGTTCCACCGGACCGAATGCGTCCTCGGGCTCCCCGAGTGCCTCCTCGCCTCTCGTTGCGTCGAGCCAGCTTCGGGCGAAGCCGGACAAGACGTTCCACGCGGTGGAGTCCTCGGCGAACGACTGTTGAAGGACGCCGAGCGTGTACGTGTCGCCCGACTGGTACTCGAGTGCGCCGTAGGTGTCGGCGATGTCGTCGAAGGCCGTGCGCTCGGTGAGGAAGCGTCGCAATTCGAGGTCCGGATTCACTCCCGGTTCGACTTGGCGAAAGAGCTTGATGGCGAAGCCTCGACCGAAGTCGATGTAGGTCTCGCCGAGATTGTTGGTCGATACTGTCGATTCGAGCGGCTCGCCCGTCGGGATTTCGAACGGGGCGGTACCCGCCGTGCAGATCAACGATCCGGCGCGCCCCAAGAGTGTCTCGCCGGCAAGGATGCCGTCGAGGAGCATGGCCCGGAACTGTGGGCTTTGGACGGCGTCAAACAGAATCCCGTCGGTGCCGTCGCGTCGCACGTGGGCGAGCACGGCAGAGTCGGCGATGTCGGAATCGCGTTCGAACGAGATCCCGATCGGAACCACGTACCAGTCGCGGGAGTTCGCGCTTCGGTCGATCCTGACGAGGGCAATCCACATCGTCGTCTCTTGCTCACCGGGAGTGATGGGGATGAGGTCGGCTACCGAAATCTGCGACCGCCGCGGAGGGCGGCCCTGGTACCACGACTGGGCCGCAACGAATCCGCCGAGGACGAGCGGCAGGGGTCCGTCGCTGGCAAACGCGCCCTCGAGAGGTCCGCTGATTTCCACCACATCGCGGGTGTCGACGACGGAACGGTCGTGGCCGTCGATCGATATCCAATAGAAGCCGTACGGGCCGAGCGAGAGCGGGTAGGGAGCCTCGCCGACAACGGGGAATTCCGTTCTGCCAAGCATCTCTGTGGGGCGCTGCCCGGCAAAGCGGCTCAGATCCAACTCCGCGAACTGCGAGTGGCGGCTGAGGTTTGCAACAACCGCGATTGTCTCTCCTTCACCCTCTCGTAGGTAGGCAAGGATCTGCTCGTTCTCCGGCGACAGGAACTCGATGCTGCCGCGCCCGAACACCGGATGACGCTGACGGAGTCGGATCATGCTTCGGGTCCAGGACAACAACGAATTCGGGTTGGCCTGCTGCGCCTCGACGTTCACCGTCTCGTAGTGAAACTGGGGATCGACGACGATTGGGAGATAGAGCGATTGGGGATTGGCCCTCGAGAAGCCGGCATTGCGGTCGTTGCTCCATTGCATCGGCGTCCGAACGCCATCACGATCGGCGAGGAAGATGTTGTCGCCCATCCCGATCTCGTCCCCGTAGTAGACCACCGGGGTCCCGGGCAGCGACAAGAGCATGCTGAACAGCAACTCGATGCGCCGTCGGTCATTCTCGAGCAGCGGTGCGAGGCGCCGACGGATCCCTAGGTTGAGACGTGCACGGCGGTCGGGGGCGTAGCTTCGCCACATCAGATCGCGTTCTTCCTCGGACACCATCTCGAGTGTGAGCTCGTCATGATTCCGGAGGAAGATCGCCCATTGCGCGTCCTCCGGGATCGCGGGAGTCTGCTCCAGGATGTCGATGATGGGAAGCCGGTTCTCTCGTTCGAGCGACAGGTACAAACGGGGCATCAGCGGGAAGTGGAACGCCATGTGGCATTCGTCACCGTCACCGAAGTACGCGGCCGAGTCCTCGGGCCACTGGTTCGCCTCAGCGATCAACATGCGATTCTCGTAGTTCTCGTCCATGAATGACCTGAGCCGTTTCAGCTCCTCGTGGGTCTCGCGCAGGTTCTCCCCGTTCGTCCCCTCGCGTTCGAAGAGGTAGGGGACGGCGTCGAGACGGAGGCCATCGACGCCAAGGTCGAGCCAGAAGCTGAGCACATCGGTGATCGCTTCTCGCACGAGCGGGTTGTCATAGTTGAGGTCGGGCTGGTGGGAGAAGAACCGGTGCCAGAAGTAGGCGCCGGCCACCGGGTCCCACGCCCAGTTCGACGTCTCCGTGTCCTGGAAGATGATGCGAACATCGGCGAATTTTTCCGGTGTGTCGCTCCACACGTAGAAGTCGCGCTCGGGTGTCCCAGCTTCGGCCCGCCGCGCTCGCTGAAACCACGGGTGCTGATCGGATGTGTGGTTGATGACCAGCTCGGTAATGACCCGCATGTTGCGTGAGTGAGCCGCATCGAGGAACTCCTTGAAGTCGTCGAGTGTGCCGTAGCTTGGGTGCACGTCGTAGTACTCGGCGATGTCGTAGCCGTCGTCACGCAGTGGTGAGGGATAGAACGGGAGCAGCCAGATCGTGTCGATGCCAAGGCGGCTGAGGTAGTCGAGCCGAGAGGTGAGGCCCGGGAAATCGCCGATGCCGTCGTCGCTCGAGTCGGCGAAGGCGCGGACGTGGACCTCGTAGATAACCGCGTCCTTGTACCAGAGCGGTGGTCGGAGTACCCGGGAATCAACAGCCATGCGGTGCTGCAGACTAGGTGCGTCGGGCGGCGTGGTCGCGCCGGCACACCGTCGGGCTTCTTCCGCTGCGGCCTCGAAGCTGCTACGAACGCGTGTGCTCCCGAATGCCTATTGCACAATCCGGTCGCCGAACAGGCAGTATTGAGCGGCACCGGGGTAGAGCACCTGGCCATTGCTCGCAGGGAGGGCGGTCGCGACCTGCCCTTCGGCGCCAATGTGTACGCCGTGCGCCGTGGCCGACCTCCGGTAACCGCACATCACCCGGGCCGCCTGGCCGCTCTACGAGGCCCAATCAAAGCACGTCGTCCGGTGGCACAAACTCAACATGATCGTCGATCACGGCAACGGTGACCCGTCCGATGGCCCCGTGCTCGGGACACGACCACCGGGCGGTCGATGACAGGCCATACCGCAGCCGCAAGAAGCCGTCGGGCGTGGCCACGTCGTCCGGTTCGACCGATCCATCGGCCTCGATGACGAGCTGGTCGCCGCAGCTCGGGCATGTGAAGTCCATGTAAACCTCCTTCGTCGTCAGCTCAATCTACCGACGCGCACGAATCACTTGGCGGCCCCGCTGCGCTCGGCCCCATGTGCAACTGGCCGGCCCGTTCCCAGCTGCGCTGTGCGTTGGATCGACACGGCGATCATCAACGTGCTGCTCCTCGGTTGCGGTCACGCCGAGGAGATAGAGCACGAAGGCGCTGCGCGACGTGATCCGTGGCGGCATGTCGAGGTGGCGTGCCGCAGCCGGTTGCGCGACAGCGCCGCCTCCGATTGCCACCGAAGAGTCGATCGCCGTCGCAACCGGGTAGCCCTGCCTACCGCCATCATGTGCGCATCTTCTGAGAGGCGCCCTCGGGAGGTGAACCTCCGACACCCGCTTCAAAGAACCGGGTGAGCACCCTTCGCTGACATGCGAAGACGCGAAGGGCGCCGGCCTAGTTGAGACCCTCGGCTTCGAGCCATTCAGTGGCAACGTCATCGGACTCACGCTTGGCGATGTCTGTTTCCGTGTTCCACGCCAGCAGATCTTCGGTGCTGATCGCGGCGCTGAGCTCGTTCAGGTCATCGCTCAACTGGTCGCCGTACTCGGCCAGCACGCTCGATGAGATGATGGGTGCGATGTTCTGTGCCGGGTGCAGCCCCTGATCGTCCTGGAGGACCTTGAAACCCTGTTCGATGATCTGGGGCGCCGTCGTGTTCCACACCACGGCGTCGACCTCGTTGGCGGCAAGCGCCTCACCCAGCAGGGGGCCGAATTCGATCGTCACGGTGTCGGCGAAGGTGATGCCGTAGATCGCAGGGTCGGTGTAGCCGAGGTAGCACTGGGGTCGCTCGTAACACTGCGCAGATGCACCGAACACATACCCGAGTTCGGCAACGTCGCTGATCGTGCTCGCAGGCGAATCGCCCCGCACCACAAAGGCGTCGCCGTCGACCGCCGGTGAGTAGTCGAGAAGAGTGGCACCGATCTCCTCGTACGCCGGACCGATGACAGCTACGACTTCGTCGGGATCCGACGACGTCGCTGCGTCCGGTGCGAGTGCGGTGAGGGAACCGCCGATGTAGTCCACGATCAGGTCGAGCTCGTCATTGCGAAGCCCGTCGATCGCCTCGGTGCGGAACCCGGCCGGAGTCAGGAGCTCGACGTCGTAGCCCTTGGCCTGCAGGTACTGGCCGTAGACCTCGGCAATGGTCACGGCTTCACTGAAGGCTTGACCGCGGACGCGAATCGTTGGTCCGTCGGCTGTTGAGCCACTGTCGTCGCCGCACGCGGCTAAGACGACGGTCAGGGCCATCAAAACGACAACAAGCTTTCTGAGCACAGGAACTTTCATGGAATCCTCCTACCTGGTTGTGGTCGTAGCAAGTCGGCGCACTCCGTCGGGGAGCGCAAAACGTTCAACCAGCCGGAAGGACAAAGCGGTCAGGCCAGCCAGACCCGCAATGAGCATAGCGCCTGCAATGACGAGCGCGTCGTTGTTCTGTCCAAGCCCGTCGCGCACATAGCGGCCGAGACCGTCTCCTCCGAGAAAGGCACGAATAGGTTCCGTTGCAACAACGGTGACGGCTGCAACGCGCACGCCGGCGAGCATCACCGACGTAGCGAGCGCCAGCTCCACACGGACCAGAACGCTGGTTTCGCTGTAGCCCATGGCCCGAGAGGCGTCCACCACGCCGGGATCCACCTGCTGGATTGCCGTGTACGTGTTGAGGAATATCGGCGGCAGGGCGAGGAGCAGCAGAGCGATGAAGATCGGCCACGGCTCGAAGCCCCAGCCGCTACGAAGCGAGATCGGCACGAGGAGACCGGCAACGGCAAATGTTGGAATGGCTCGGCTCAGCGTGACCGTCCACGACACGGACACTTCCCCGCGCCGGGTGTGGGCCAGCCACGAAGCCAGCGGCACCATGGTGACGATGGCCACGACAACGACGACTGCGCACAAGATGACGGTATTGGCGAGCGACACCAGAATGCCGTCGGGCCCCGTCCAACTGTTGGGGTCGAACAACCACTCGAAGACCCCGATATCCCGCGGGACTGGAGCCTGACCGAGCAACATCACAGTGCACTTCTTCCGCGTTGGGCCCAAGGAGTGAGCCACTTGCCTGCGCCAAGGATCAGCCCATCGAGCGCCAAAGCGAGCAGGATCGAGAGGACAGCACCGATGGTCATCGGTGTCCAGAAGGCTCGCCGCAGGCCGTCGAGAATGAGACGCCCGAGACCACCTTGACCGATGATGGCAGCGACCGTCACGAGCCCCACCGTTGAGACCACGGCGATGCGGAGACCCGTCACGATGTACGGCATCGCCAAGGGCAACTCCACGTGGAGAATCCTGCGAGCAGGCGTCATACCCATGCCGTCGGCGGCCTCTCGTACTTCCGGAGACACTGAGTTGAAACCTGCGACGATGTTTGTCACCAGGATGAGCAGGGTGTAGGCGGCGAGCGGCAGGACGGCACTGAGCCTGCTCAGGCCGAAGTAGGGAACCAGGATGCCAAACAGAGCGACGCTCGGGATTGTGTAGAGGAAGGCGGTGACGCCGTTGATGGGTGCAGCTGTCCGGCGGAAGCGAAGAGCGATCGCAGATAGGCCGGCTGAAACGACGAGTCCGAGGGTCACAGCGTACACCGTGAGTTCCAGGTGTTCGATCAACGCACGTTGGATCTGATCCCACTCATCGATGAAGTACTCCCACCGGACGATCGGATTGGGCGCTTGGCCAAACAACGGGATCATGGTCCCGTCTCCGCCTCGAGGCTGGCGCGGATCAGCTCCAGTGTGACGACTCCACCGAATAGTCCTCCGTTGTCGATGACCGCAGCCGACGTGTGCGAGGTCATGATGATCTGCATGGCGTTGCGCAACGTGCTCCCGGGTTGCACCTGCGCAGCCGGAACGGATCGAGGTGCAGATTCGAGCGGAAGTCCGTCTTGGAGGTCTTCGCCATGGACCCACCCCAAGAACACGTTCTGTGAAGTCACACCAACCCACTCGGACGAGTACTCCCGCATGATGCTGCGTGCCGTTGCGACCCCGTCGGTGGCAGCCACAACCGGTCCCCGGTGGAAGGGAATATCGGCAACGGTTCGCAGCTGCAGCCGCTTGACACTGCGGTCCTCCCCAACGAATTCCTCGACGAATTGGTTCGCAGGTTCCGCCAGTAGCTCATCGGCAGGGGAATACTGCTCGAGAATGCCGCCGACGTTGAGCAATGCGATCCGGTCGGCGACCTTCAGTGCCTCGTCGATGTCGTGAGTGACGAGCACGATGGTCTTGCCAACCCTGGCCTGCAGCTCGAGGAGTTCATCCTGGAGTCGCGTCCGCACGATGGGGTCCACGGCTCCGAAAGGTTCGTCCATCAGCAATACCGGCGGGTCCGCTGCCAGTGCCCGCGCCACGCCCACCCGCTGCTGCTGGCCTCCCGAGAGCTCGTCCGGATATCGGTCCAGCAACGACGGCTCGAGGCCCACGAGATCAGCGAGCTCATCGATCCGATCAGAGACCCTCTGCTTTTCCCAGCCCAGCATCTTCGGCACCGTGGCGATGTTCCCGGCGATTGTCTGGTGTGGGAAGAGGCCCACCTGCTGGATCACGTATCCGATTTCGCGGCGGAGTTCGGCCACGGGGCCGTGCGTGACGTCCTTGCCGTTGATCTCGATGCGACCGGACGTAGGTTCGATCAAGCGGTTGATCATCCGCAGGGTGGTCGTCTTGCCGCAACCCGATGGGCCGATCAGAACGACGATCGATCCCTCCTCGATGTTGAGGTTCAGAGACGTCACCGCCGGGTTGGCTGCGCCTTCGAATTGCTTCGAGACATTGTCGAGGCTGATGGCGATGGGAGTGATCGTTCTTCCTTCTGCGGGATGCTGGCTATTCGCCTCTGCGGTTCAGGTCGTACGAATGTCAGACCGATCTCGCAAGGATCCCTTTGAGTGTAGGGAGATCCGTGGGCACCGGCGAAACCGGTCGCGGGCTTTGCGCTGATGCCGGACAACGGCAATGATCGAGTCGACCGAGCGTCGGCCGGGGAGCCGGCTCCGGTCTTCATCCGACGATTGCCCTTGATCGTGCTACTCCGCGTACCCCACAGGATGGTGCCGAGAGGCGGACCACCCGCTGACCAGGCGACCCCGGGGAGGTCCCGTGCGAGGAGGGACCGGAACGCCGGAAGCAGTTGTCCCACAACGATTCTGCTCGTGGCGCCCTCGGGAAGATTCGAACTTCCGACACCCGGTTTAGGAAACCGGTGCTCTATCCCCTGAGCTACGAGGGCAAGATGTCACGAAACCCTTGGTATGTCTACCTTTCCGGCCTTCTCGTGGAGATCTACAACACTCTCCGAAGTGCGTTTGGGCCGCACCTGGGCCGCAGCGTAACGAGCATCCATCGATTCTGCGATGCTCTCGAGGTCATCTTCGAACAGATGTGTGTACCGATCGAGCGTGATCTGTGCCGAGGAATGCCCCAGCATTCTCTGCACTGCTTTCACGCTTGCACCGGCCGAAATCGCGAGGCTGGCGGCAGTGTGTCGCAGGTCGTGCGGCACCAGGTCGCCAAAGCCAAGGTCGGCCACCGCGGGCTTCCACACCCTTCGCAAGAAGTTCGGGGAACGGAGAGGTTGGCCGGTTGACGAGGTGAACACGAGGCGATCCCCGGAGAGGGTGGGGGCCAGCTCGTCGATGAGGAATGCAGGTATCACAATCGTGCGGGATCGGTGCGATTTCGGGGTTCCCCAGACAAGCTTGCCATTGACCAGGGTGGCCGATTCCCTCACATGAACTCGGCGCCGCAATACGTCTACGTTGTTGGACTTGAGTGCCACGGCCTCTCCCCAGCGGAGGCCACCGTAGGCGAGGAGCTTGACCAGCTGTGCACTGCCTCGCATCCGTTGTTCCACCGCATGGGCCAGCTCGGTCACCTGCTCGGCCGTCAGATATCGTTGGTCCCGTTCGCGCGTCTTCGGTACCTTCACGGTTTCTGCCGGATTCCGCCCGATGAGGCCGTCGTCGACCGCCTGAGTCAGCACCGCAGAGATAACGCGTTTCGCCTGGCCCATCCTCGACGCCGACAGACCGTCGGCGGCCATCGCGGCGACCCACGCTCTGAGGAGGTCCGGGTTGATCCGTCGCAGTTCGACGGTACCCAACGTGGGCAGGATCCTCGAGTCGAGCAGCGAGCGATAGCCAGCGATCGTCTTCGGTTTGAGGACGAGGCCCTGAAACCACTCCTACGCGTACTCTTCGAATCGAACAGCACCTGCGCTCGGGTCAACCCACAGACCACGATCCTGTTTCTGAAGCTCGTCGCGGAGCCATCTCTCGGCATCCACCTTGCGTCCGAACGCTCTCAAGTGTTCTCGCCCATCCGGGCCGCGGTACCCGGCGCGCCACGGCGTAGGTCGATCAGGTCGTTTGCGAATCCATCCCATTAGAACCCTGGAGGGTAGCCAGCCGCGACGCCCACGATGTGAGGGGACGCGCCGCGCGTCGGTCGGTCCTTGGCCGATCGCGCCTTGCCGGGTTCTGCATGTCGATCCCTGTGCCAGCGGCTGTTCATGGGTGGGTGCTCTCGATCTGGCGTTCGATCCACTCGGTGACGTCCGTCAATTGGTAGCGGAT
>Ga0316198_10000231_pt1 | contig 27008 bp, 27 predicted proteins | sample OudBieAanoxic_MG_FD_204935 | JGI IMG/M metagenome (GOLD analysis project Ga0316198, IMG submission 204935) | Coastal sediment microbial communities from Oude Bieten Haven, Netherlands - site A anoxic | ecosystem: Environmental > Aquatic > Marine > Coastal > Sediment | place: Netherlands... | reverse complement strand
CGGGGTCGGCTCGGGCGTGGGCTCCGGGGTCGGCTCGGGCGTGGGCTCCGGGGTCGGCTCGGGCGTGGGCTCCGGGGTCGGCTCGGGCGTGGGCTCCGGGGTCGGCTCGAGCGTCGCGGCGACCGGCGCCATGGACGGCTCCTCCGTCGGAACCTGCGTCGGCTCAGGGGTGGGGTCCTCGGGACGGCAGGCCATGACCACCAGCGCGCCGACCGCGACCAGTGCCGACCACTTCGTCATGCGCGAGATACGCTTGCGCGTGTTGTCCAAGGCTCGTGCCCTCCTGCCCCTTGCCATGTGCGGAAAGGCCGGTCGCGACCCCCTCTCGGCCTGACCGGCGACGTTAGCGTGGCGCTACCTTACCCGAGCGTGAAGCTAGGCGTCGCAGGCGGGCGTGTCCGGAAAGAGCTGGCGAACGTTCTCCGCGGTTACCGATCCCAGCTCAGCCTCGATTCGCGGTTCCACCACGCCGCCCTCGATCGCCTCCACCAGCGCCGGCACGACCCTCGCTCCGAAGCGATCGGGGAACTGTGCCACCGAGGCGACGTAGCGAGCCTCGCAGGCGATCGCCTGTCGGGCCTCCGGGTCGGCCAGCTGGCCCGCCACCCACACGTGGTTGGGGCGCCCGGCTTCGGCCGCTGCCTGCAGGGCGCCGAGGGCGGCGAGGTCGGTGACCCCGGCCGCGAGGATGGGCTTGCCGCTGATCTCGTCAAGCACACCGGCCATGCCCGTCTGGGCCGTGATCAGGAACTGCGCGTCGCTCAGCGTGCGTTTCTGCCTGGGCAGCTTGCACTGCTCCCGGTAGCCGGTCAGATAGCCCTCCATGCGGGCCGTCCCGATGGCATCCCCAGCGCCTGAGCCGAGCGCCACATAGGCCTTCACGTCGCAATCCCAGCGTTCGGCGGCGAGCGCTCCGAGGGCTGCACCTGCCAGCCGGCCGGATTCGGTCTGGTCGACCTCCAGGAGCGAGACCTGGCAAGGCCCCTGATCGTAGATGATGCCCACGGCCGACACGTTCCCGACGCTATCGCAGACCTGCTCGACCAGGTCGGGGAACGGCTGCATGCTGATGAAGCCGAGCACGCCGGCCTGAGCCAGCTGATCAGCACAGGCGAGCACGCCTTCTCGTGTCCCGCCCGAATCGCATTCGACAAGGTCATAGCCGCTGCCCGCGACCGCCGTCCGCACGCCGCGGCTGACATCCCCCACGTACCACTGCGCGCCATCGAGCGCGATGTAACCGATGCTGGGTGGCGGCGTGGGAGTGAGCTCGGGCGACCCGGCCGCATCCGGGGTCGCGGTGCCAGCCGCGGCGGCCGACGGACCGGCCGTCCCCGCTACCGCGTCGTCGGAGGCGCTGGCTTCGGCCGGCTCGGATGCCGCCGGCGGCGGCGCAGGCACGCCGGCGGTTGCGTCAGCCTCTGTCGCCTCGTCGCCGGTGACGGTCACGCAGGCACCGACGACCAGGCCCAGGGCAGCCAGCGCGGCGAGAAGGCGGACTCGGAGCGCGCGGGGAGCGACAAGCAGGTTCAGGTCGTGACCTCGCGGTAGGCGTCGATGAAGCGCTGCGCTCGACGGCGAGCCACCTCGGCGCTGTCGCGCATGCGTACCCCGAACGGTGCCAGATTCGGATCGATCACGCCGATGGCGAAGCTCATCGAGCGTGCCAGCAGCTCGTCGGTGGCCGGCAGCATGCCGGCCTCGTAGTGCCCGCTTGCTCCGTGGCACTCGCAGTCGAAGGGGCAGCCGCGACCGGTCACGGTGCGCTCTGCCAGCAGGCTTTCCATGTGGTTGTACACGTGCCATCCAGAGCGATCGAGCGTGATGGACCCCAGCCGCTCGACCACGGCCGATGCGGTCGCCGGGTCGGGGAAGATGACGACCAGATGGGTGGCCAGGTCGCCATCGGGATCGAGCAGCTCGCGGAACCCCAGCCCAGGCAGACCTTCGAGCAGGCGCCAGACCACGTCCCGGTTATCGCGCAGGTGCGAGCGGATGCGGTCGAGCTTGCGCAGCTGGGCCAGCAGCACCGCTCCCTGCACCTCGGTCATGCGGAAGTTGAGCCCGAGCATGGGGCGCGCGCCGACCTCCACGCCCTTGCGGTCGGGGCTGTGGCCCTGGTCGTGCATGGCGAAGCAGCGGCGGTAGAGCTGCTCGTCATCGGTCACGACCATGCCGCCGTCACCGCAGGTGATGGTCTTGTACTCGTTGAAGCTGTAGGCCCCGATGTCGCCAAAGCTGCCCAGCCAACGGCCCTGATAGGTCCCGCCGAAGGCCTGCGCCGCGTCCTCGATGAGCGCCAGGTCGTGCTTCCGGGCCATGGCACGCAGCTCCTCCATGCGCGCGGCGGCACCGAGCATGTGCACAGCCACGATGGCCTTGGTGCGCGGCGTGATGCGCGCCTCCACGTCGGCGGGGTCGAGGTTGAAGGTGGCGTCGACCTCCGCCAGCACCGGCAGGGCGCGGGCATAGACGACGGCCGAGATGGTGGCCACGAAGGTGAACCCGGGCACGATGACCTCGTCGCCGGGTCCGACACCGACGCCCGTCAGGGCCAGGTACAGGGCGCTGGTGCCGGCGTTGACCGCCAGTGCGTGGGCCGTGCCCGCCCGTGCCGCGATCTCCTCTTCGAAGGTGCGGACCTTGGCCGGGAAGGTGTCGTCGTCGGGGCCGTAGCGGTTGAGCCGCCCGCTGGTGATCACCTCCGCGAGCTCGGCCAGCTCCTCTTCACCGACCAGATCGAGACCAGGCCCTGGCATCGTGCCCCCTTCCCTTGTCTTGGCTAGGCGCGCTCGGTCAGCGCGTGCGCCTCCGCACCCGTGGACACGCTGATAGTGATGCCGAAGCTCCGGCGCTCGCCCGCCTCGAGCAACTGCAGGCTGCCGGCCTCGCGCTCGGCAGCCCGTCCGGCCAGCCCACAGTTGGCCGGCTCCAGGCCGGTGAGGTACATACCCGGCCCAAGCATGCGCCATTGCCACATGCGTGGCAGGGCCCGCGGATCCCAGCTCACGGTGAGGCCGAGGCCGCCGGTAGGCTCGAAGTCGGGGTTCACGATCGAGGCGCTCACGGTCTCGGCCGCGGTGGCCGCCAGCTCGTGTCGGAAGACCTGTTCGCTGAAACCGTCGACCGGCGGGGGGAAGGTGGCGCGCTCGGCGATGCCGGCAGCGGCCGCATCGTCGCGCGGTGTGACCTCCGCCTCCGGCGTGACCAGCCGCGCTCCGTCGGCCACCACCGGGTAGCCCACGTTGACGTGGTAGAGCAGCATCAGGGGAGTCGCGGCGTGCCCCTGGTTGACGACCTCGTCCTCGATGCGCAGGACCAGCCGGCCCATGGGCAGGGTGATGCGTCGACGCAGGAGCAGATCGGCCCCGAACACGTCCGTCTCGCGCATCTCGCCGCTGACCTCGGCCGTCAGCACCCCCTCCTCCTCCACGACCCGGTGGGTCACATTGCGGGCGGCGATGTTGCTGATGCGCCCGTGCAGGCCGTAGCTGGCGCCCTCGTCCTCGCTGGGCAAGCCCACGTTCTGCAGCCCGCAGGTGGTGAGCATCCCGCCGTGGAACGAACGCAGCCAGTCGGCCTCGTGGAAATAGGCCGGGTGCACGGCGCCGGTGGTGGACTGCCACGCCACCTGCTGGCCGGCGGCCCACACGCCCCCGAGGTCAAGTCCGCGATCGGCCAGGATCACGGCCGACATGCCACCGGCGGCGCGGGCGTCGATGATGCGCACGCCGTCCTCGTTGCCATCGGCCAGGCGGGCGGCGCGGGTGGAGACGAGCTGCGAGACATCGCCGACGCGTCGCCGCAGCTGCTGCAGGTCAGGGTTCGGATGCGCGCTCATTCGGCCACGGTACGCCTTTCCCCCCGCGAGTGCGCGGCTATGATGGCAGCGAGGCTGCCGGCGGCAGCGGCCCACGGAGGACGACAGCAGCACCATGGCCAGGACCAGCGCGAAGCGGCCGACCAGCCAGGTCATCCGCACCTACGCGGCGGCCGATCGCGCCCAGGCCGAGCGCTCCTACCTGCGCGAGCGCCAGCAGGCCGCGGCGCGTGGCTGGGTCCCGCGCTCCCGGCGCTGGCGCTCGGAGGACCACGAGCACGTGCTGACCGTGGTCTTCGAATCGACCGACCTGGCCGACCCCTTCGTCGAGGACGAGCCGGGGCGCGACTCGCGCGCCGTGGAGGTCACCAGCCGGGACCTGCCCTGGAGCGAGGCGCAGGCGCGTGAGCGCGACCGCTCGCGGGTGTCCATCGAAACGCTCGACCTGCACTGCGCCGGCGAGCCGCTGCGCCTCATCCGCTCCGGCTACCCGGCCGTGCCCCAGCTGCCCATCAATGATCGGCGGGCCTGGGTGCGCGAGCATGCCGACCACATCCGTCAGCTGCTGATGTACGAGCCCCGCGGCCACCGCGACATGTACGGCGCGGTGCTGCTGCCGCCCGACCGCGACGATGCCGACATCGCCGTCCTGTTCATGCACAACGAGGGCTACAGCACGATGTGCGGTCACGGCATCATCGCCCTCACCCAGGGACTCATCGAGGAGGGGCTCTACCCGGCCACCACGCCCGTGACCGGGATCCGCTGGGAGACACCGGCCGGACTGGTCACCGCCAGCGCCGAGGTCACGGTGGGCGTGGGCGCGGAGCCGGTGGTGCGCTCCGTGACCTTCCTCAACGTGCCCGCCTACCTGCACGCCGAGGGCCTGGTCATGCGGCCCCGCGGCGTCCGCCTCTTCGGCGCGGCGGCAGAGCGCAAGGGGCTGGCCGTCCAGCTCGCCTTCGGTGGCGCCTACTACGGCATCGTCGACGTGGCCGAGTTGGGCATGCGCGTCGTGCCCGAGCAGGCCGAGCAGCTCACCCGCGCCGGCGCAGCCATCACCGAAGCCCTGCGTCGAGATCACACGCCGACGCATCCGCTCGACGACTCGCTCAGCTTTGTCTACGGCACCATCCTCGTGGACAGCGAACCGGAGACCTCGCCCGACGGACTGCCGCGAGAGGCTACCGTGCGCAACGTGACCGTGTTCGCCGACGCGGAGGTCGACCGCTCGCCCTGCGGCTCCGGCACGTCCGCGCTGCTGGCTGCGCGATACGCGCTGGGGGCCTCCGAGGTAGGCGACAGCATGGTCAACGCCAGCATCACCGGCGAGGCCTTCCTGGGCCGCGTGGAGAGCACGACCACCCTGGGCGAGCACACGGCCGTGATCACCAGCGTGCAGGGCGCCGGCTACGTCACCGGCCACGCTCGCTTCGTGCTCGACGAGCGCGACACGCTGGGCAAGGGCTTCCTCCTGCGTTGACATTCGCCGCGAGGCCTTGGTGTAAGCCACATCACAGGAAGGTCGGGCCCGGCGGGGCATGATGCAGACATGGAGATGCTACGAACGCTGATGGGTGCACCATCGAAGACCTGTGCCCATCGCTCCGCTGAGCTCCCCGCTCCCAACGGCAACGCCTGCGAGGCGTGCGGCAGCACCTACAGCCTGCGCATGTGCGCCACCTGCGGCCACGTCGGCTGTTGTGACTCGCAGGCCGGCGACGCTCGACGCCACTACCAACAGACCGGGCACGTGGTCATGGCCTCGATGCCGGTCGGCAGTGGCTTCGTGTGGTGCTACGAGGACGACCGCTACGTCGACTGACCGGCTCGTCGCTACGACGACCCGCACATGACGAACGGCGCCCACGCCAGGCGCGGCCCTACGAGGCCGACGTCGGGATGACCGTGGATCGGCTGGACGTCGATGATGAGCTCACGGTCCTGGGTGCGGGCATCGATGAGTGACACCACCGTGGCGCGTGGGCCCGCGACGGCGAGTGCGCTTCGAGCCTCGAGGTCGAGGCGTGCCTTCCGGCGCTTGTCGTAGGCGAACACGTGGCGGCCCTGCGCCGGTGCATCACGAGCCGGGCGCGTGTAGCCGTTGGCTCGGGCGTCGTAGCGGTCGAGCTCGTCGACGATCGCCCTCGTCTCGGGGTCGCCCTCGAGGTAGCCTGCTTCCTCGGGTAGGGCACAGAAGAGCTCGGCCCTGCTGCTGGCCTGCACATCCGCCGCCAGCGGATGATCAAGCGCGGCGGCAGCTCGGACGGCAGGGTGTCCGGCGACCCGACCCGCATGCGGTCGCGAGGCGAGACGCAGCTGCTTCGGGGGCGCGAAGCGCGCGAACTCATGGATGACGACCGTTCGCGCGTCGGGATCGATGGCCACGACGGCATACGTTTCCCACAGGTCCGGGCCTGTTCTCACGTGTCCGTCGACCCGCTCGAGATGGATCTCGGCGGGGATGGCCTCGAGCGGCGGGAGCCAGAGTTCGACTGCACCATCATCGTGTTCGTAGCCCCAGCGCTCGAGTGCACCACGGAACGCATCGAGGTCCCAGTGCTGACCGAAGCGCAGCACGTGCTTGCCAGACCCGCCGGGGACATCGAGGTAGCGAGCCTGCCACTCGAGGTCGGTCGTGTCCCAGCCCCAGTTCGCGGCCATCGTCGCCAGCCGATCAAGACCCAGGCCGAGGGTCAACGACTCGCTCCGCGCGATGTCCAGCAGCAGGCGCTGTCGCTCCTCGAGCGGGCTGGCGCTGGTGATCGAGGCGCCGCCGTGCAGCGCCTTCAGCTGAGCCCAGTCGACGAAGTCGACGCCCACGAGCTCAGTGGTCGGGTCGATGTAGGCGATGGCCTCGAGCAGCGGTGTGGAGGTGGCGGCTGCGCGCAGCACTGGCCCGGTCGAGGCCACAGCCAGCAGCACCGCCAGGATCACGCCCATCGCAGCCGTCGGACGAGGCATGGCCCGACCGTGCGCCCGGGAGCCGGTCAACGCCAAGGGTCGAAGGTCCTGACCGACGACGGGGCAGAGGCGTCAGGCGGCGGCCGCGGCCGGGGGGCAGGTGGCGAAGAGGATGGGCCGGATCATCGTGTGGCGCATGACGTGGATCGGTGCGCCCCCGACCGGGGACACGTCCAGGATGAGACGGGAGTCGAGCACTCGTGCGTCCGACAGGCTGAAGGCTGCGTCCTCGTAGCGGCGGACCTCGTCGTTGAAGGCGTACCCCTCCTCGATCAGGGTCGCTCGGCCGGCAAGGTCGTCCCTGGCCTGTTCCGCGCGCGGATAGACGAAGACGAAGCGGCCCACCGGCGGTGACGATGCGTCGGACCTGCTGTAGCCGGTACCGAGCGCGTCGTACCGATGGAGCGGCGCCACCGACATCGCCGCGGCCCGGGCGTAGCTCTCGAGCCGGTCGACCGTGTGCTCCGAGCAGGCCACGCGGCCGGCGTGGATGGACGCCGCTACCGGGCGCCCCAGCGCTGCGGCAGCGCGGCCGAATGCGCTCGTGGCGACCAGGGCCGGATCGGCGTCCAGCGCTTCACGCAGGCGCTCCCCGGCGGCGGGCACGCGGCTGAAGACGACGGTACGGCCGTCGTTCGCCAGGGCCACCTGCACCATCGGCTCGGTGATGCCGCGGCCGTGGATGTCGAGGCCGTGCATGTTGGCGAAGCGCCGTTGCCAGGGCACCTCGGCAGCCGGATCCGGATGGTAGACCGTGCCCCCGTCGATGATCTCGGCTAGATAGCCGAAGCCGGCAAGGGCGACGCGGAACGGCTGCGCATCCCAGTGCTCACCGAAGCGCATGACCGCGAACCGGCCGTAGACGCGCGCCTCCCACTCGAGGTCGGTGCTGTCCCAGCCCCACGTCTCCGCCCAGCGCGGTGTGCGGTCGAAGCCGAAGGGCATGGGCGCTGCCTCCCAGCGGCCGACGTCGAGCAGCAGGCGCTGACGCTCGGGCAAGGGGCTGGTACCGGTGACGTCCGCCGCTCCGTGTAGCTGCTTGAGCTGGGCCCAGTCGACGAAGTCCAGCCCGGCCACGTCGGCGGTGGGGGGCACGAAGGCCAGCGCTTGCTGCAGCGGGGTGCTCGGCTCGCCCTCCGCCGTGACCGGCACGGCCAGCGCGAGGGCCGCCAGGACGGCGCCGAGGAGTCGTCGTCTGGACAAGGCCTACCTCCAGGCGCGCACACTGCCCTGCCCTGCCACATCTGGCAAGCCCCCGAACAGCCGAGACTGCACACTGCAACCGATGAGCGACCGTGCGTGTTCCTGTCTGCGTGTGTGCTGAGTGCCCCCGCCGCCTGGCCGATGACCTGGAGCGGGCGTTCCCCGAGTTCCTGGCCCATCACCAGGACCTCGTCTACGGGATCGCGCTGCGTTCCACCAAGCGACCGGCCGATGCCGAGGAGCTGGCGCAGGACGCCTTCGTGCGCGCCTACCGGGCCCTGGCCGGCTACGACAGACCGCGCATCCGGGCACTGCGAACCCGCGGCTGGCTGGCGGCCATCACCGCCAACCTTGCCCGCAACCGGGCTCGCCGCGCGCTGCCCTCGACGACGGGGCTCGAGGGCGTGGCCGAGCTGCGAGCGGACGCCGTGCCGGGGCCGGCGGGCGTGGCCGAGCGCCGCGAGTCGGCCGCGGTCTGGCAGGGCCGGCTGGCGGCACTGCCGGCCCACTACCGGCGAGCGGTGGAGCTGCGACACGTGAGCGGCCTGTCCTACCCGGAGCTGGCCGAGGCCCTGGGAAGGCCGGTCGGCACGGTCAAGTCGGACGTCCACCGCGGCGTACGGCTGCTACGCCGAGCACTTGAGACCGAAGAAGAAGGGAGCCACGAGGTGGCGCGATGAACATGCGGGAGGCGCGAGCGATGGTCAAGGCACTGCGATCGACCGGGGGCCGCGCGCCCGATGGCCTCGCCGACACGGTCATGGCCGAGGTCGGGCTGGTCGATTCGTGGACCGAGATGGAGGGACCTATCGGGCCCCTGTTCGTGGCCTGGGGCGCGAGAGGCGTCACGGCCGCCGAGCGCTCCGGCGATCCCACCGGCTTCGAGACCGAGTACCAGCTGCGCCACGGCCGTCCGTTGCGGCGCGTCGATGAGATGCCGGCGCGCATGCGGGCGCAGGTGCAGAAGCGCTTCGACGGTGAGCGCACAGAAGGCCCGCCGCTCGACCTCGATGCGCTCACCGCGTTCGAGCAGGCCGTGCTGCACAAGACGTTGGAGATCCCCTACGGTGAGGTGCGGCCGTACTCGTGGGTGGCGCGGGAGATCGGCCGACCCAGGGCTGTACGCGCCGTGGGCTCGGCCCTGGCCGGCAACCCCATCACCTTCGTCATCCCCTGTCACCGGGTCGTGCGCGCCGACGGCCGCATCGGCAACTACGGCGCTGGCGGTCCGGAGGCCAAGCGCGAGGTCCTTCAGCTGGAAGGCATCGACGTGGACGACCTGGAGCGGACCGCCGGTGCAGGCGTGCGCTACACCGGCTCGGACACGACCAACATCTACTGCTACCCGTCCTGCCGCCATGCGCGGCGCACGAGCGCACGACACGAGGTCCGTTTCCATAGCGCAGAGGAAGCGCGCGATGCCGGCTTCCGCCCGTGCAAGGTCTGCCGCCCGCTGGAGGGCACGCCCTCCGCGGCCTAGCTCGCCGCAGCCTCCCGGGCGACCCCGGCCACGAGCGGGCAGCGAACCTCGAAGGCTTCGTCCGGTAGCTCGGCCCAGCGGTCGAGGAGGTGCTGACGCAGCTCCTCGCGCTCGAGCTCTTCGAGGGCCTCGAAGCGCTCGTGGTCGTCGAGGTGCTCCTTCAAGCGCAGGTAGGACGCCGGCGTCCAGCGGGCGTGCAGCTCGTCGGACCGGACCTCGACCTCGGCGAAGCCGGCCGCCGAGAGCTCGGCGCGGGCCTCGTCGAGCGTGCCGTAGTCGGTGGCGAGGGGGGAGCGGAAACCGGCCGCCGGGGGCTCGTAGCCGAGCGCGGCCAGGACCTCGTCGTAGGCTTCGTCCGCGCCCACCACCAGGTCGTCGGCGAGCCAGGTCACGAAGCTGAACGTGCCGCCGGGCCGCAGCACTCGCCGCACCTCCCGCAGCAGCTGCGGCCGGTCGTCGACGCGCTGCAGCACGAAGGATGAGACGACCGCGTCGATCGAGGCGTCATCGAGGGGGATGTCCCGCGCGTCGGCCGGCAGCCACCGGAAACGAGCCGGGTCGTGGCCCCGGTCCGCGACGCGCGCGCGGGCGACGCCCAGCATGGCCCCGGAGGCATCGAGGACGATAAGGTCGGACTCCGGCCAGCGCGATGCCGCCTCGAGGGTCAGCGAGCCCGTGCCCGCGCCGAGGTCGAGCAGCACTGCCGGAGACGACCCCAGGCGGTCGAGCACCCGCCGTGAAGCGGGGGCCAGGACAGGTTCCCAGTGACTGGCATAGCGCAACGCGTCCGGGTCGAGCGGTCGCTCAGGCATGTGCGAGCCGACGGTCGGGCGAGACGCTCGTCAGCGCTGCTCGGCGACCAGCCGGAAGATCCTCCCGTCGAGCGCGACCAGGTACAACTCACCCGCATCGTCCTCACCGAAAGAGACGAAACCCTGGGGCGCGTCCAGGAGGACGTGGGCCGGGACCTCGAAGCCCTCGTAGATGGCCTCGGCGTCCAGGCCCCAGATGTAGCCACTGCGCAGGTCGCTGAAGAGATAGACGCCCTCCAGCTCGCGGATGTCCTCGCCGCGGTAGACGTAGCCGCCGGTGATATGGCGATGGGGCGGTGCCTTGTCGTAGGAGTGGACAGGCGGCACGTAATCGTCAGGGTCACAGTCGGGAGCACCGGCCGCGCGGCAGGAGGACTCGCCTTCGACGTGCGACCAACCGAAGTTGGGCGCACCCGACTTCTTGGTCACCGAGCCGGCCCGCACGAGGTTGACCTCCTCGTGGGAGTCCTCGCCCACGTCGCCCATCCAGAAGTCACCGGTCTCGCGATCGAAGCTGGAGCGACGAGGGTCCTGCAGGCCCCAGGCCCAGGTCTCGCGCACGAAGCCGTCCTTGGACTTGAGCTTGCCGTTCTTGGCCTTTCGCACGTAGGGGTTGTCGATGGCCACGAGGTCGCGCCGGTCGACGTCGAGGCGCAGCACCTTGGAGAGTCGCGTCGAGGGCGTCTGGCCCACGCCGTTGGGGTCGCCCGGGGGTGGTCCACCGCCATCCCCCAGCGGCACGTAGAGCTTGCCGTCAGGCCCGAAGCCGATCCAGCCGGCGTTGTTGTTGGGGTAGTCCTGGTCGATGGTGCGAAGGGTCGCGCCCGCCTTCTTGCCGACCTTGCCACGGGCCTTGCAGGGCGCACCCTTGAACTCTGTGATGACCGCCGCGCCGTTCTTGTCGTTGTAGTGCAGGAAGTAGCGACCGTTGCTGGCGAAGCCGGGATGGAAGGCGATGCTGTGGAGCCCCTGCTCGGGGAAGTCGGTCAGGACCCGCCCGCTGATGTCGATGAAGGGCCTCGGCTGGACCACGCCGCCCATGCGCACGATGCGGACCTTGCCACCGCGCTCGACGACGTAGAGGCACTTGGCGTTGGGGACGCCGTCGTCGGTGATGTAGACGGGCTCGTCCAAGCCCTCGGCGAAGAGGCTGGTGCGGATGGCCACGGTGCCGGGATCGAACTCGGGGAAGGGCGTCGGTTCGGGTGTCGGCTCGGGGGAAGGCGTGGGCTCGGCGGGCTGCTCCGCGGCAGCCTGCTCACCCTTACCCTCGGCGGCACCGGTGACGGCGGCCAGGCCGCTCGAGAGGATGAGCGCTGCGGACAGCAGGGCGGCCGGCCACAGGCGACGACGGGACGAGGACTGGATCATGCGGCCTCCGTGACGACGTGAACGATGCGACGCACATCTAGCGTGCCATCGATCCCGTCGATCGGCAGGAGCGTGGCCTGCTCGGCCATGGCGCTGACGGTGGCGGCGAAGAACACGAGGCCGGCGATGACCACGAGGATGACGGCGAAGACGACCAGCCGGCCCAACGTCCGCCGGGCAGAGCGCTCGACCGGCGGCGCGCCCGGCGACGGCGGGGCGACAGGGCGGCGATCGAAGTGGTCGGGGTAGGCGACCGCGTCGCGGGAGACACGATCCATGACCGCCGGTGCGACGTCCGGCAGCCACTGCAGTTCGCCCACTACGATCGAGACCGCGGCCGTGCCCAGCCGGTCGTCGGAGAGGCCGGTGAGGGAGCCGGCGTGGCGCTCGACCGCCATCAAGCCACCGTCATCCGTGAGCGCAGGCGAGCGAGCGCGCCGTGCAGCTGCTCATCGACCAGCCCGGAGGCGAGCGAGAGTGCGTCGGCCGCTTCGCTGCGAGTGAGCCCGAAGAGATAGCGCGCGGCGATGACCAGCCGGTCTTCCTCACCCAGGCGCTCGAAGGCCTCGGCCAGGGACGCGCGCTCCGCCGGGGTCATGGCCGAGGTCTCGGCCAGGCCGGCGATGGGGCTGGCCGGCAGCTGCGGCGCCACCTCCCGTTCCACGGGCCGGTCGGTGGGCGTGGGCCGGCTCGACTCGCGACGCTGCTGGCGCGACTCGCCGGCAGCGATGCGGATGAGCCAGGGCAACAGGCCGATGTCGTCGCCCATCGAGGGCAGCGCCCGGAAGGCGCGCACGAAGGTGGATTGCGTGGCCTTCTCGGCCAACTCCGAATCGCGCACCACCAGCCAGGCGATGCGGTACACCGGCTCCTGGTAGCGCCGCACGAGTCGTTCCCAAGCGTAGAGGTCGCCGCGACGGGCAGCCTCGACCAATGTGCTGTCGGCAGGCTCGCCCGGAGCGAGGGTCGTCCCGGTCATGTCTTAGGGATGGTAGCGGTAGGCACCGGTGAGGTGACTACCTCCCCATTGGTACTGGTCCGCTCAGCGATCGATGGCGAAGGGCGCCTCAGGCTCGAGGTCCAGCTCGGCCACGGCCTTCTGCACATCCGCCTCCGGCAGCGTCCCCAGCCTCGCCAGCTCGACGAGCACGGCCGCGGCGATGTGCTCCGCGTCGATGTCGAAGAAGCGGCGCAGTGCTTCGCGGGTGTCGCTGCGGCCGTAGCCGTCGGTGCCCATCGAGCGCCAGGCCTTGGTCGGCACCCAGCGGCTGATGAGGTCGGGCCAGGAAGCGATCCAGTCGGAGACGCCCACGATGGGACCGGCAGTGCCGGGCTCCTGCAGCAGCTGCGTTACGCGGGGCACTCTTTCCGAGCCCGGGTTGTGCAGGTTCCAGTGCTCCACGTCGAGGGCGTCGTTGCGCAGCAGCTGGAACGAGGGGGCGCTCCAGACCTCTGCGGCTACGCCGTAGCGCTCGGCCAGGAGCGCCTGGGCGGCGAGCGCCTGCTGCATGATCACGCCCGAGGCCAGGATGGTGGCGCGGGGCGCGTCCGGGTCCGCCTCCGGCGCCGGCGCGAAGCGATAGAGACCGCCGACGATGTCCTCGTCGGTAACGCCCTCCGGTCGCTCGGGCATGACGTGGTTCTCGTTGTAGAGCGTGATGTAGTAGAAGACGTCCTGCGGATCGGCGCCGTACATGCGCTCGATGCCGTCCTTGACGATGGCCGCCGTCTCGTAGGCGAAGGCCGGGTCGTAGGCACGGCACGAGGGGAAGAACGAGGCGTGCACCAGGCTGTGGCCGTCCTCGTGCTGGAGGCCCTCCCCGTTGAGCGTGGTACGACCGGCCGTGGCGCCCATCATGAAGCCCCGACCGCGGGCATCGCTGAAGGCCCAGATCTCGTCGGCCGTGCGCTGGAAGCCGAACATCGAGTAGAAGATGTAGACCGGGATCATGGGCTCGGCGTGGGTCGCGTAAGCCGTGCCCGCAGCCTGCATCGAGGCCGTCGAGCCGGCTTCGGTCAGACCCTCCTCCAGGATCTGGCCGGCCTTGTCCTCGCGGTAGGAGAACATGAGGTTGGAATCGACCGGGTCGTAGAGCTGGCCCTGGGCCGAGTAGATGCCGACCTCCTGGAAGAGCGAGTCCATGCCGAAAGTGCGGGCCTCGTCGGGGATGATGGGCACGAGGCGCTCGCCCACGCCCTTGTCGCGCAGCAGGTTGCGCAGGAGCTTGGCGAAGGCCATCGTGGTCGAGACGGCCTGGCCGCCGGAACCGGCGTCGAACTCGCCGTAGACGTCCTGGCCGGGGGTCTCGAGCGGCTTGCTCACGACGACCCGACGCGGCGAGGGGCCGCCCAGGGCCGCGCGCCGCTCCTGCAGGTACTTGATCTCCGGCGAGTCCGGACCGGGGTGGTAGTAGGGCACCTCGGGCAGGGCTTCGTCGGGGATGGGCAGCTCGAGGCGGTCGCGGAAGACGCGCACCTCCTCGTCGTTCATCTTCTTGGCCTGGTGGGTGATGTTGCGAGCTTCCACCGAGGAGCCCAGCGTCCAGCCCTTGACCGTCTTGGCCAGGATGGCCGTGGGAGCACCGTTCTGCTGCGTGGCCTTGTGATATGCGGCGTACAGCTTGCGGTAGTCGTGACCGCCGCGGCGCAGGCCCGCGAGCTCGTCGTCGGTCTTGTCGGCGACGAGCGCCTCCAGCCTGGGGTCGGCCCCGAAGAAGTGCTCGCGCATGTACGAGCCCGGCTCGACCGAGTACTTCTGCCACTCGCCGTCGACCACGTCGGCCATGCGCTGGACGAGCACGCCGTCGGGATCGCGCGCCAGCAGCTCGTCCCACTCGCGACCCCAGACGACCTTGATGACGTTCCAGCCGGCACCGCGGAAGACGGCCTCCAGCTCCTGCACGATCTTGCCGTTGCCGCGCACCGGCCCGTCGAGCCGCTGAAGATTGCAGTTGACCACGAAGACGAGGTTGTCCAGCCCTTCGCGGGCAGCGATGCTGAGCGAGCCCAGCGACTCGGGCTCATCGGTCTCGCCGTCACCGAGGAAGGCCCACACGCGGCTGTTGGAGGTGTCCTTGATGCCGCGGTTGTGGAGGTAGCGGTTGAAGCGCGCCTGGTAGATGGCGGCCAGCGGCGAGAGGCCCATCGAGACCGTGGGGAACTCCCAGAAGTCGGGCATCAGCCGCGGATGCGGGTAGGACGAGAGCCCCTGGCCGGGCACGACCTCGCGCCGGAAGTGGTCGAGCTGCGACTCGCTGAGGCGGCCCTCGAGGAACGCCCGCGCATACATGCCGGGCGCAGCATGGCCCTGGTAGTAGACCTGGTCGCCCATGCCCTCGGCGTCCTTGCCGCGGAAGAAGTGGTTGAGTCCGACCTCGTAGAGGCTTGTGGCCGAGGCGAAGGTGGCCAGGTGGCCCCCGATGCCGGGCGAGGCCTTGTTGGCGCGCAGGACCATGGCCGCGGCGTTCCAGCGCACCAGGCGCCGGATCCGCTTCTCCATCTCCTCGTCGCCGGGGAACGGTGTCTCCTGCTCGGGGCTGATGGTGTTGATGTAGCGCGTCTGGGTCAGCGGCGGCAGGCCGATGTGCAGTTGGCGCGCGCGCTTGAGCAGCTTGAACAGGACGAACTGGGCGCGTTCCTTGCCCACGTCCTCGGTCAGGGCATCGAGCGAGGCGATCCAATCCGTGGTCTCGTCCGGATCAGGGTCAGGGGGAAGGAGCTTGAAGTCACCGTAGGGGTCGAACATATCGGCGGAATCGTAGGCGAGATGGGCAACCTGTGCCGGTCCGGGCCGACGTCGCCCGGCCACCTTTCCACAGCCCTTGGCGTGTCGGCAGTCACGCGGCATCCCCGGCGGCGTATCCTGCCTTCCGTCATGAGCAAGAGCACAGCCAAGTCCAAGGACGCCACGTCAGACACCAAGTCCGGCGCCCCTCCGCCCGCCACGGCCCCCGGGAGCCCCACCGGTGCGGCACCGGCCGCCGCCACGGCCAAGGCCATCCCGCTCACCGGCCCCGCCCTGGGCATCGACGTCGGGGGCACGGGCACCAAGGCCGCCGTGATCGACCTGGCCACGGCCGAACTGCTGACCACCCGCGTGCGCGAGAAGACACCGCAGCCGTCCAGGCCGGCCGCGGTCATCGAGACCATCGCCGCGGTCGTCGGCCAGGTGCTCGACGAGTACGGTCCGGTCAAGGACTTGCCCATCGGTTGCGGGCTGCCCGGGCCCATCAAGTTCGGGCGCATGAAGATGGCCGCCAACCTGGACAAGGGCTGGGTCGACTACGACGCCACGGGCGTCCTCAGCGAGACGCTGGGACGGACCGTGCATGTCATCAACGACGCCGACGCCGCGGGCATGGCCGAGCTGGCCTACGGCGAAGCCAGGGACCGCGAGGGCACCAACATCCTGCTCACCATCGGCACCGGCATCGGCAGCGCCGTCATCAGCGAGGGCCGGCTCGTGCCCAACACCGAGCTGGGGCACCTGAGCCTGCACGACCAGGCGGCCGAGACCCTCATCAGCGGTGTCGCCCGCGAGCGCCGCGGTCTGAAGTGGAAGGAGTGGGCGCCCCAGTTCAACGAGTACCTGGGCATGCTCGAGTTCTTCTTCTGGCCCGACCGCATCATCCTCGGCGGCGGCGTGAGCAAGCGCAGCGACAAGTACTGGGACTACCTCTCCACCAGGTGCGAGCTGGTCAAGGCCAAGTACCTCAACACCTCCGGCATCATCGGCGCCGCCTACGCCGCGGGCCTGGCGATGCACGAGGAAGCCGCGGCCAAGGCCGCCGCCAAGCCGGCACGGCGTTCGCGGCGCACGCCGGCCGCAAAGAAGCGCGGCTAGGGTCCGCGACCGCGCCGGTCGGGGCGTGTGATGGTGCAGCTCCACCTCCTCGACGCGACCTACGAGATCTTCCGCGCCCACTTCGGGCGACCGCCGCGGGCGGGCCTCGACGGCGAGCCGGTAGGGGCTACGCTGGGGGTGGTCGAGTCAGTGCTGTCACTGCTGCGCGACGACGGCGTGACCCATCTCGGCTGTGCCACCGACCATGTCATCCGCTCCTGGCGCAACGACCGTTACCCCGGCTATAAGACCGACGAGGGCATGCCGCCGGAGCTGCTGGCCCAGTTCGAGCTGGTGGAGGAGGCCCTGCGAGCCCTGGGCGTGGTCGTCTGGCCCATGGTCGAGTTCGAGGCGGACGACGGATTGGCTGCGGCGGCGGCGCGCTTCGCCGACCACCCCGAGATCGAGCGCGTGATCATCCTCTCGCCCGACAAGGACATGGCCCAATGCGTGCGCGAGGACGGGCGCGTGGTCACCTTCAACCGACGTGAGGGCCGCTTCTACGACGCCGACGCGGTGGCCGCCAAGTTCGGCGTGCGCCCGGCCTCCATCCCCGACTACCTCGCGCTGGTGGGCGATCCGGCCGATGGCTTCCCCGGCCTGCCCGGCTGGGGGGCGCGCTCGACGGCGGCCGTCCTGGCCCGCTACCCCCATCTCGAGGACATCCCCGACTCGGTCAGCGCCTGGGACCTCAAGGTGCGGGGCGCCGCCAGCCTCGCGCGGGCGCTCAAGGAGCAGCGTGATGAGGCCCTGCTCTTCCGCGAGCTGGCCACGCTGCGCACGGACGCGCCGATCGGCCAGACCGAGCCCGAGCAGCTGCGCTGGCGCGGCGTGGAGCGGCCGGCCTTCGAGGCCATCGCGGCGCGGCTGCGGGCACCGCGCCTGCTGGAGCGCGTTCCCGTGCACGAGTAGGTCTCGCTACCAGGGCCCAGGCCCGGCCTTCGCCGTCCGAGGCCCGCTCAGTCGCTGTTGAGCAGGTCCAGGTAGGCCTTGTGATACTGCGGCGCGGCGGCCACGATGCCGATCGACTTGGAGGGCATGCCCAGGCCGAACCAGGTGTTGCCCAGCGCCGAGGTCACGACCGCGCCACCTTCGATGGCGATGACGCCCGCGGCACAGATGTCCCAGACCGAGAGCTTGGACCACTGGACATAGGCGTCGAAGCGGCCGTTGGCGAGGTAGGTGAGCGAAAGCGTGGCGCTGCCCATGGCACGGGTGATGCGCACGCGACGGCGGATCTCGCGGTACGGCCGCCCGAAGCCGCTGCTGGGCAAGCCCAGGCTGACCACGGAATCGCCCATGCGCTTCTCCGCCGGCTGGTGGATGGGCCGCCCGTTCAGCTGCGCTCCGGCCCCACTGACGGCGCTGAAGAGCTCGTCGCGCGCGGGGTCATAGACCACGCCGAGGACCGGGCTGCCGTCCACGGCCAGCCCGATGCTGACGGCGAAGAAGGGGATGCCGTTGGCGTAGTTGACGGTGCCGTCGAGAGGATCGATGACCCACAGCCGCTCGGCCGCCTCGCCCGACTCGCCAGATTCCTCGGCCAGGAAGGCGTCGCCGGGGAAGGCCGCGCCGATGTGCTCGAGGATGGCCTCCTCGCTACGATGGTCGGCCACGGTGACCACGTCCTTCTCGCCCTTGTAATCGACGCTCTCGATGCGCTCGTAGAGCCCCATCTGGATCTCGCCGGCCAGGCGCGCGGCGGCGACGGCGACGTTCAGCTCACGGGCAAGGTCGAGATCGGGCACACCCTGATGCTAGCGGCTGGGTCCAGCGGCGGTCGCCCGTTTCGCAGCCGAAGCGGGCGTGAGAGGCGCGCTAGCTGCAGATGATGGTGAGCGCCTCCAGGTCGTAGGCGATCGAACCCTCCGGCGGCGCCGCCAGTTCGCGCTCGAGGGCCACCGTCTGGCCACCGGCGAGCGCCTCGGTGCGGAAGGCCAGGTCGTCCGGTCGAGGCACGCCGTCACGGGTGACGCGGCAGTCGGCCACCCCGTCGGAGTCGCCCTCGTTGGTGACCGTGAAGGCCAGGTTCACGCCGCCGTCGGGTCCGGCGGCAGCGGTGGTGACCGCGGAGGCGAAGGGGCCGCTGCTGGTCACGGCCAGGCCGGCGATGATGAAGAAGGCGATGACGCCGGCCACGATGCCGATGAAGATGGTGGCGTGCATCTGCGTCGAGCTGGGCCCCGAAAGGTGGCCGCGGTTGTGCGCCTCGCACAGACCGACCCCTGGTGGCGTCTCCTCGCCGCAGCGGAAGCAGTGGTCGGTGGGCTCCGCGTCAGGCTTGGGCGCGAGGAAGCCCTGGTCCGGTGCGGCCTCGGTGGGGTTGCCTGATCCAGTCATCGAACATGAGGGTAGCGCGGTCGACCGAAAACGTCAGCGCCGCACTCATAGAAGCCCCAGGACGCGGTCGAGGTCGTGCGGCGGGACGTCGTGGATGACGAGCTCGGCGGCGCCGGCCTCGGCCCACTGCGCGGTCAGCGTCTCGAGCGGCTGGCGCACCCTGCCGGCCTCGATGCCCACGACGATGGGTACATCCTCCGGTCGCCGGCCGACCCGTTCGATCTCGCTCAGGAAGACCGGGTGGAGCGCGTCGAAGGCGTCGTCGAAGCAGGTCCAGGCGTCGCCCAGGCGAGCCGCCAATCGCGCGCCGGCCGGACGCATGCCCGCGACCACGATGCGCGGCTGCGGATGGGGCACGGGGAAGGCACGTGCGTCACGCAGGCGGTAGTAGCGGCCCTCGTAGTCGACGGGACCGCCGCCGAAGAGCGCGCGCAGCACGGCCAGCGACTCCTCCAGCCGTTCGGCGCGGCCGCGCGCGGGTGGGAAGTCCATACCGTAGGCCTCGTGCTCGGCGGGGTGGCCGCCGATGCCGATGCCCAGCTCGACGCGCCCTGGGGCCAGCGCCGCCAGCGTGCCCACCATGTTGGCCAGCACGGCCGGGTGGAGGTTGACGTTGTTGGCCACGAACGAGCCGACCTTGATGCGCCCGGTGCTCACCGCCGCCGCGGTGAGCATGGGCCAGCAGGCCAGCAGCGGATCCTCGAGCCGGCCGCGGCTGATGAAGTGGTCCCACATCCAGACCGTCTCGAAGCCAGCGTCCTCGGCGCGGCGGGCAGCTTCCAGCCACCACGCGGCCTCGACGCCGATGGCCGTCGGGTTGAGCCCGACCGGGATGGCGAGCGGTGGCGGCATCTAGATGGAGAGGCCGGCCTCCAGGGCCACCTTGATCATCACGTCGGTGGCCTTCTCGAGCGCGTCGAGGGGGAGGTACGTCTCGCCGATCCCCTCCTCCTCCGACATCGTGTCGCTGACGGTGAGGATGCAGGCCGCGCGCACGTCGTCGCCTGCGGCCGCGGCACGCGAGGCGAGGGTGAAGAGGGCGGCCGCTTCCATCTCCACGCTGAGGATGCCGCGGGCGCGCCATGTGGGCACGTAGTCGGGATCGGGGTTGTAGAAGACGTCGACGGTGAGGATGGGGCCGACATGCGGGTCCACGTCCTGCGCCCGGGCAGCGTCGACGAGGGCACGCGTCAACTCGAAGTCGGCCACGGGCGCGTAAGGGTCGCCACGGAGGTAGGTCTGGGTGGCACCATCGGCGGGCGTCGCCGAGGTGGCCACCACGAGATCTGCCGAGCGCACCCCGCGGCCGATGCCGCCGGTGGTACCGACGCGCACGAGGCGCCTGGCCCCCAGGTTGAGCAGCTCCTCGACGACGATCGAGATCGAGGGCGTGCCCATGCCCGACGTCTGCACGCTCACGGGCTGGCCCCGGTAAGTGCCGGTATAGCCGAGCATGCCGCGATGGTCGTTGACCAGCCGCGACTGCTCCAGACCGCCGTCGAAGAGCTCGGCGATGCGCGTGGCGCGGTTGGGATCACCCGGCAGCAGGACCAGGGGCGCGTACTCGCCGACCTCGGCGCGAAGGTGGATCTGGGTCATGTCACTCTCCCCCGGCCGTGGCCGTGGCTTCCTCCGTAGGCCGCAGAGTCTAGCCCGCACGCGCCCGTAGAATCGAGTCGGCCACGAACGAGACGAGAGGAGCAGGACGGGCGCATGGCGAGGATCGAGGGATGGGCACGGGAGATGCTCGAGCGCGAAGGGGTCTTCGGGACGCTGGCCACCGTCTGGGCCGACGGCCGCCCTCACCAGGCCGTGGTCTGGTACCTCCTGCGCGGCGACACGGTCGTGATCAACTCCATGGTCGGTCGCGCGTGGCCCACCAACCTGCTGCGTGACCCGCGCTGCAGCATGCTCGTCGAGGACGGCTACGACTGGGTCAGCGTCAGCGGCTCCGTCGAGGTCGTGCGTGACCAGCCCACGGCCCAGGCCGACATCGCCGAGATGGCGCGGCGCTACAACCCGCGCGACCCGGCGAACGCCGAGCGCATGATCCGCCGGGTCTTCCAGCCGCAGGAGCGCATCAGCTTCGTGCTCTACCCCGAGCGCGTGGCCGAGCATCCGGGAGCTTGAGCGTGCGAGCGGCCGGCCGCGTCGTCGTCCTCGCCGGTGGCTACGGCGGGGCCAAGCTCAGCCACGGCCTGGCCCTGGCCGGACGGGCGCGGGTAGCCGGCGGCGGCCACGGGCTGGAGTTGACCATCATCGTCAACACTGGCGACGATCTCGAGCTGCACGGCCTGCGCGTCTCACCCGACCTCGACACGGTCATGTACACGCTCGCGGGCCTGGCCAACGACGAGACCGGCTGGGGCGTGCGCGACGAGACCTGGTCGACCTCGGCCATGCTCGCGCGCTACGGCGCCGAGACCTGGTTCGGGCTGGGTGACCGGGACATGGCCACGCACGTGCGACGGACCGAGCTGCTGCGCGACGGCCTCACGCTGACCGAGGCCACGGCCGAGCTGGCCGGCCGCCTCGAGGTCCCGGCGCGGCTGCTGCCCATGACCGACGACGAGGTCCGGACCAAGATCCGCACGGCCGACGGCTGGCTCGAGTTCCAGGACTACTTCGTGCGCCGACGCCAGCGGGACGAGGTGCTGCAGATCCGCCACCGAGGGGTCGAGACGGCCCGGCCCACAGCCGCGGTGCTGGCGGCCATCGACGGTGCCCAGCTCGTGGTCATCGCGCCCTCCAATCCCTTCGTCTCGGTCGGGACCATCCTGGCCCTGCCGGGCCTGCAGCCGGCCTTGCTGGCGGCGCCTGCGCCGGTCGTGGCGGTCAGTCCTGTGGTCGGGGGCAAGGCCCTGCGGGGGCCGGCGGATCGCATGCTCCGGTCGCTGGGCGGGACGGCCTCGGCCGCGGGCGTGGTGGCGCACTATCGCGAGCGCTATCCCGGCCTGATCGACACGTTCGTGCTCGACGAGTGCGACGCTGCGGAGGTACCGGCCCTGGAAGCCTCGGGCGCGGCCGTCGAGCTGCTACCCACGATCATGCGCACCTACGCCGACCGGCAGGCCCTGGCCGAGGCCATCCTCTCCCATCATCTCCCACGCTGACCCAGGCGCGACTGCGACTACCATCAGGGCGACCATGACCGACGACCCCCGCGACCCGACCGCTCTCGAGCCCATCCACGTGGTCCTGCCCATACGCACGCTGTCGGGCGGCAAGGCCCGCCTGGGTGAGGCCCTCGACGCGGAGGAGCGCGAAGAGCTCGTGCTGGGCCTCCTGCTCAACACGCTGCGGGTGCTCGGAGCCTGGTCCGCCTGCCGGCGCATCCACCTCGTCAGCCCCGATCCACTGCTCGATGTCACCGCCCACCGGGCGGGCGTGGAGGTCACCGTCCATCGCCAGGCCGGCGAGGGTCTCAACGCAGGCATCCGGCTCGGCGTCAGTGCCGCGCGCGTACAGGACGCGGCCAGCGTGCTGGTGCTGCCGGGCGACCTGCCGCTCCTCACGGTGGAGGCGCTGGACGAGGTCCTCCTCGCCGCCGACGCCAGCCTGGTGGCTGCCGCCGGGGGCCCGTTCGTGGCGGTCACGCCCTCCGACGCCGGCGGCGGCACCAACGCCCTCCTGCTCCATCCGCCCGAGGCCATCGCGCCGTCGTTCGGGCCGGACAGCTTCGAGGCCCATCTGCGTGCGGCAGAGACCGCGGAAGTGGCCGTGCAGGTGGTCAGCGACCCCGTTCTCGGCTTCGACCTCGACACCCCCGACGACCTCGAGCGACTCGACCCCGCGCGCCTGCGGGAGCTGACCAGGCTGGGCCGTGGCGCCGTCGACAGCGTGCGCGTATGAGCCGGGGCCTGACGGCGGTGCCGCTGCCGGCGCTGCCGGAGATCGTCCCCGGCAACGACCTGGGCCGCCTGCTGGCCGAGGCCTGGTGGCGACTCATCACCGAGGACGCGGCGCTGGCCCCGGCGCCTGGAGACGTGCTGGTGGTGACGCAGAAGGTGGTCTCCAAGGCGGAAGGCCGGATCGTCCGCCTGGCCGACGTCGAGCCGCGGCCAGAGGCGGTCGAGTGGGCCCGGGCCTGGGACAAGGACCCCCGCCAGGTGGAGGTCGTGCTGCGTGAATCGGCGCAGGTCATGCGCATGGAACACGGTGTCATCATCAGCCGCACGCACCATGGCTATGTCTGCGCCAACGCCGGCGTGGATGCCTCCAACGTGGGCGCGGAGGAGGTGGTGACGCTGCTGCCGGAGGATGCTGACCGCTCGGCTCGGGGTCTGCGCCACGCGCTCCTCGAGGAGCTGGGCGTGGACGTGGGCCTGATCGTGAGCGACTCGTTCGGGCGACCCTGGCGCCTGGGCATCACCGACGTGGCCCTCGGGGTCTCCGGCTTCCGGCCCCTCGACGACCTGCGTGGGGAACGCGACACCGAGGGGCGTGAGATGCGGGCCACCGTCGTAGCCGTGGCCGACGAGCTGGCCTCGACCGCGGAGCTGGCCAGCGGCAAGACCAGCCGGCAGCCCGCCGTGCTCATCCGGGGTGCCCGCCTGCCCGCCGGCGAGGGCACCATCGCCGGAGACGTACTCATGCCCCTGGAGCAGGACCTCTTCACCTAGCGTGCGCGCGTGAGCGGGCGCACTTCCACACCTCGCTAGACTGCGCGGCATGAAGCTCGGACTGCAGATCAGCTCCTTCACCTGGCCCGACGGCGACGCCGCCATCGGCCCTACGCTCGCCGACATCGTGCGCACCGCCGACGAAGCCGGCTTCGACTCCATCTGGGTCATGGACCACTTCCTCCAGATCGGCTCGGTGGGAAAGCCGGACGAGCCCATGCTCGAGGGCATGACCGCGCTCGGCTTCATGGCCGCGCACTCGACCCGCGCCCGCCTGGGCCTGATGGTCGGGGGCATCCACTACCGCCAGGCCGGGCTCTGGATCAAGGCCGCGACCACGCTCGACGTGCTCAGCGGGGGGCGCGCCTACTTCGGCATCGGCGCGGCCTGGAACGAGCAGGAATCCCGCGCCTGGGGCTTTCCCATGCCGCCGCTGGGCGAGCGTTTCGAGATGCTGGAGGAGACCCTCCAGCTGGCCCGTGCCGCGTGGTCGGGGGAGCAGGGCACGCGCGAGCCCTTCGAGGGGCGCCACTACCGGGCCAGCGACCCGCTCAACAGCCCGCAAGCGCTGAGCCGGCCACACCCACCCATCCTGGTCGGCGGGGGTGGCGAGCGACGCACGCTCAAGCTGGTGGCCAGGTACGCCGACGCGTGCAACGTCTTCGGCACCGACCCGGCCCAGCTGCGCCACAAGTACGAGGTGCTCGAAGGCCACTGCCAGGCCGTGGGAAGGGACTACGCCGAGATCGAGAAGTCCTTCCTCACCCAGGTGGCCATCACGCCCGACGGCGCTCGCCGCTCGCTCACGCCCGAGGCCATGGTCGAGCGCCTGGGACGCACCGCCGAGGCCGGAGCGCAGCACGCCATCTTCAGTCTGCGTGGGGTGACCGACCTCTCCAAGCTGGAACTCATCGGCCGCTCCGTCATCCCGCAGCTGCGCGACGTGGGCGAGCCCTCGCCCATCAGTTGAGGACCCGCCGTCACACGAAAGACACCGCGTCTGTCGGATACTCCCGGGGGGTATCAGGAAGGTGTTACGATGAACTCGATGAACGACGACGAGGCGGGCTTCGGGGGCCTGCAGATCCTGGATGACGGCGACGCCGAGGCGGCGCCGGTCATGCCCATCGCCCCGATCGCCATGGAGCAGCCAGCTGACGCGGTGCCCGGCACCGTGGAAGGCTCGGGCGGCTCGCACGCGCGGGTACTCATCATCGGCAGCGGCCCGGCCGGCCTGACCGCAGCCATCTACGCCGCGCGCGCCGACCTCGAGCCGATGGTCGTCGCCGGCTTCGTGCCCGGCGGCCAGCTGATGATCACCAGCGAGGTCGAGAACTTCCCCGGCTTCCCCGAGGGCATCGACGGGCCGGAGCTGATGGCCAACATGCGTGCCCAGGCGGAGCGCTTCGGGGCCAAGCTGCGGGACGTGGACGTGGAGTCGGTCGACTTCAGCGAGCGCCCCTTCAAGGTCACCGCTGGTGGCGCGACCTACACCGGCGACGCCGTCATCGTGGCTACCGGCGCCAGCGCCATCTGGCTGGGCCTGGAGAATGAGGAGCGGCTGCGCGGGCGCGGCGTGTCGGCCTGCGCCACCTGCGACGGCTTCTTCTTCCGCGACCAGAAGATCGCCGTCGTCGGCGGTGGCGACAGCGCGCTGGAGGAAGCGCTCTTCCTGACCAAGTTCGGCAGCGAGGTCGTGATCATCCACCGGCGCGACGAGTTCCGCGGCAGCCGCATCATGCAGAACCGGGCCAAGAGCCATCCCAAGATCAGCATCGAGTGGAACACGCAGGTCACCGATGTCCTCGGAGAGGACAGGATCGAGGCCCTGGAGCTGACCGACACGCAGACCGGCGAGAAGCGCCGGATGGAGGTCGGCGGACTCTTCATCGCCATCGGCCACAAGCCCAATACGGACGTCTTCAAGGCCTACCTCGACGTCGACGACAAGGGCTATCTCGACGTGTCTGACCACACCCTCTCCAACGTCGAGGGTGTCTTCGTGGCCGGGGACGTGCACGACCACCGCTACCGCCAGGCCGTCACCGCCGCGGGCGACGGCTGCCGCGCCGCCATCGACGCGGAGCGCTGGCTGGAAGAGCAGGCCGACGCGGGCGCGGCGGCGACGCCGGGGGCAAGCGAGGCGGTCTCACTCGCCTAGTCGGTCAGCCCTTCCCGTAGCCCATCTCCGCGAGGCGGCGGCCCAGCAGCAGCTCGATGGCGAGCTGTGCCCCGGGCTCGATGCCGGTCCGCCATCGTTCGGCTGCGCCGGCGTCGAAGCCGGCCGCCCCGACGCGCGCACCCCTGGAGGTCACGCGCTGCTCGAGCATGCGTGGCTCGGCCTGGAGGCCCAGGAAGTCGCAGAGCTGACCGAGCGTGCTGGCCGGCTCCACCACCAGGTCCTCGAAGCGGACCAGCCGATAGCGGTCCGGGAAACGACGCGAGAGCTGCCGGTGGCGGTGGACGGCCCGCGCCCAGGCCCACACGACCTCGAGCAGCACGAACCGCGACAGCAGGGTCGGGAACGCGGCCAGCTGCCGGTAAGGGAAGCCCACCGCGCGTTCCGCGCGCCGACGCAGCTCGGAGACGTAGATGGCCCGTGGGTCGCGCATGCAGTGGACGACCCGTCCGTCGGGGAACCACTGCAGCAGTGTCTCCACGTAGTCGAGATGGGCCGGCGTCTTCTCGCCCATGACGGCCTTGCCACGGCGGTCGGCGTAGAGACGCAGGAAGGCCTCGAAGACCCCGCGCTCGGTGCGATCGGAGGCGAGCAGGTAGGCCTCGATGTCCTCGCGCGGGACCTTGCTCGTGAGCCAGCGCCAGTAGGGGCTGAGCTCGCGCAGGCGCGAGCGTCGCTGCAGCTCGCCGGAGTAGATGAGCTCGACGAGGTCACGCACGACCGCGTCGTCACGCAGGTCGCCCAGGCGGCGGAAGTAGTAGCGCGTGCCCTCCCACGCCAGCAGGTGGCCCAGGTAGTGGTTCTCGGTGGCGATGCCGACCCGGCTGTGCTTGTCGAGCACCCGCCGCATGAGCGTCGTGCCGCTGCGGCTGACGCCCACGATGAAGATAGCCTCGGGCTCGCCGGGGAGCCGCTCGATCGGTTCGTCCACGTCCCGCCGAGTCTAGCGGTGGCCGCCTGATGGCCTTCGGCCGAGGATCGCGGGGCGGCTTCGCCAGCCGCGACTTCACGCCCGTGCCCAAGGAGCGGCGGGGTCAGACCGTGCGCCGCATCGCCGGCTTCTTCCGGCCCTACCGATGGCCGGTGCTGGTGGTGGTGGTCTCGATCGTGGTCACCAGCCTGCTTGGCGTGGTCAACCCCTTCCTGCTCAAGTTCGTGCTCGACGTGGCTATCCCGGAGGAGGACCTGTTCCTGCTCAACGTGCTCATCGTGGCCATGATCGCGGTGCCCGTCATCAGCGGGCTCTTCGGTGTGGGGCAGACCTACGTCAACAACCGCGTGGGCCAGGCGGTGATGCAGGACCTGCGCGACGCGGTCTACGCGCATCTGCAGCGGATGCCGCTGCGCTTCTTCACCGAGACCCGCACGGGCGAG
>Ga0316198_10000230_pt1 | contig 27050 bp, 26 predicted proteins | sample OudBieAanoxic_MG_FD_204935 | JGI IMG/M metagenome (GOLD analysis project Ga0316198, IMG submission 204935) | Coastal sediment microbial communities from Oude Bieten Haven, Netherlands - site A anoxic | ecosystem: Environmental > Aquatic > Marine > Coastal > Sediment | place: Netherlands... | reverse complement strand
TGCGCTCGGTTTTGCCGGTAAAGGTATTGAGCACTGACATGCCTTTTTCCAGCTTGCCTGAGTAGATACGGATAAAAGTCAGGGCTCCGAAGCGGTCGTCCATGATCTTGAAGGCCAGGGCGCGCAGTGGCCTGCTGACATCGACAATGGCCAGCTCGCCGGTTTCGTGACCTTCGAGGTCCACCTCCGGCTGGGGTTTGACTTCCGTCGGATTGGGCAGGAAGTCCACCACGGCGTCCAGCACCGGCTGAATACCCTTGTTCTTGAAGGCCGAACCGCAATAGGTCGGGAAGAAGTCCAGCGCGATGGTGCCCTTGCGGATGCAGCGCTTGATGTCTTCGATGGCGGGCTCCTCGCCGTCCAGGTATTTCTCCATTAACTCGTCGTCCTGCTCGACGGCGGTCTCGATGAGTTTCTCGCGCCATTCCTCGATAGCGTCGGCCATGTCGGCCGGCGGTTCCTGGATCTCGTAGGCAGCGGGGTCGCCGGAGGAATCCCAGACCCAGGCCTTGCGCGTCAGCAGGTCGACCACGCCCTTGAAGTCATCTTCGATGCCGATGGGCAGTGTCATGACCAGCGGGTTGGCCGCCAGCACGTCCTCGATCTGCTGCACCACGCGGTAGAAATCAGCGCCCATGCGGTCCAGTTTGTTGACGAAAATGATGCGCGCCACTTCGGATTCGTTGGCATAGCGCCAGTTGGTTTCGGACTGGGGCTCCACACCCCCCGAGCCGCAGAATACGCCCACGCCGCCGTCGAGCACCTTGAGTGAACGGTATACTTCGATGGTGAAATCGACGTGTCCGGGGGTGTCAATAATGTTCAGGCGGTGGTCGTCCCATTCACAGGACGTGGCAGCCGACTGGATGGTGATGCCGCGTTCGCGCTCCTGGTCCATGAAGTCGGTGGTGGCTTCACCTTCGTGAACCTCACCGGTCTTGTGTATTTTCCCGGTGAGTTTCAGAATGCGTTCCGTGGTTGTGGTTTTGCCTGCATCAACGTGGGCGAAAATCCCTATATTGCGGTATTTGGATAAATCAGTCATTGCTCTACTCTGCGGTTGATCAATAATAAATGCGGCATTTTGACCACGGCCAACATCACGCGCACGCTGCCGGTTTCTGAAGGAAACGGCGGCGCAGCATTATATAGGAACGGGGCTGCATGTGTAAGGGACTTTGTCAGCTCAATAATGCCCGTATAGACGCACCTTATTTACCCCCTCTGCAACCGCGCGGGTACAATCCGCTCCCATGCACGATATTCCCGCACGTATAGCAGATGTGTTGCTGGAAGTGGAGGCCAATCTCCGTTCCAGCGGCAAGTGGGAACAGAAACCGCCGGATAGTGGTGATCTGGGTAGTGTCCAACCTTTCTGTATCGACACCCTCAGCTTTGAGCAATGGTTGCAGTGGATATTTCTGCCGCGCAAGAAGCGCATTATCGAACAGCAAACACCGCTGCCCGCCAAGAGCGGGATTTATGTCTATGCGCACGAGTCTCTGCGTAACAGTGACTTCTCCAGCGGCAGTCTTCTGAAACTCATCAAGCGCTTCGATGAACTGATCGCCATCCAGTCCGCCGCCGGACGGCACTAGTAACCCCGCCACTACCTGTTTTTGAGAGAATTTACCCGGGTGCCGGTGTACACTCTGCCCCGGTCACTTCTGCCTGTCTTCAAAAACGGGGAGCACAAATCATGTCATCAGAACCCAGGAACAGCGGGCAGGGAGGGAAGCCGGTCAGTTATCCTCTGCTACTGACGGTGCTATCCGGTCTGTCATTTGCTTTTCTGCTGTTGCTGCTTTACTTCATGGGCAACAGTTTTGAGACGCTGGAAAACCAGCTGCGTTTCCGGCCGCCCGTTAGCGGACAGGGTAATGGAAACGGTGCATACGGTATCGAAATAGTCGATGGACAAACCGTTTACGTACCCGTCTACTCCCACATCTATGCCGACGGTGGCAGGCCGCATTTGCTGGAATCGACCCTGAGTATTCGCAATCTGGACCCGAATCGCGCGATCGCCATCAAATCGGTCAGGTATTTTGATACCGGGGGTTCGCTTATCAAGGAGTACCTCGATGACAAGATGCGTCTGGGGCCGCTGGAAACGGCCGCGTTTCTGGTTGAGAAACGCGACACGCGGGGCGGCTCAGGGGCTAACTTCATTGTTATATGGGATGCCGAAGAGCCGGTCTATGAACCGCTTATTGAGGCTATTATGATCGGTTTTTCCGATGGCAAAAGTATATCCTTCATCAGTCCCGGACGTGCACTCATAAAACGTAAAGAGTAAATTCGCACAGGCTGCTTGCCCGCAACCCGATGGAGTTACGAAGCAATCGCATAGATTTTTCTTTTGACCTTGATGATCAACCAGCAAATTGCCAGCCGCTTACGCGAGATCGCCGTTTTGCTTGACGAGCAGCATGCGGGTCCGTTTCGTGTGAATGCGTACAGACGGGCAGCGGGCACGCTCGAGAATCTTCCTCAGCCGGTTACTGAACTTGTTGAAAATAAAGGTCTGCCTGGCCTGATTGCACTGCCCGGTATCGGCGAAGGCATCGCCCGTTCCATTTATGAGTACGTCGCCCTGGGCCGTATGAGCCGTCTGGAGAGTTTGCGTGGTGGTCGTGATCCAGTGGCCCTGTTTGAACAGATACCGGGTATCGGCCCCAGACTGGCGCATCGAATCATAGAAATGCTGCACATCGATACACTTGAGGCGCTGGAAGTGGCGGCGCATAACCAGCGCCTGGAAAAAATACCCGGTTTCAGCGCCGGCAAGGTTGCCATGGTTCGGGCATGGCTTGCTCAGGTGCTGGGTCGCCGGCACGCTGACCTGCCGGCACGTCAGCCGGTGGCCGAGCCACCGGTAGCTCTGTTGCTGCGGATCGATCGTCTCTATCGGGACAGGGCGGAAGCGGGTGACTTACCCACGATTGCTCCAAAGCGGTTTAATCCGGCGGGTGAGTCATGGTTGCCCATTATGCACGTGACGGAAAGGGGGTGGCATTTCAGCGCACTGTATTCCAACAGCGCCCGCGCCCACCAGTTAAAGCGTACCAGGGACTGGGTCGTGCTGTATTTTTACGATGACCAGCACCATGAAAGTCAACACACGGTTGTTACTGAGACACACGGCTCGCTGGCCGGCCGGCGCGTTGTGCGCGGACGCGAATCGGAATGCCTCGATTACTATGCGCATGAAACTGGCGGGTGACAAGCGGGAATCAGGCGCTGAAGTCGAGAATAAACGCAGACATCATGGATCAACTGGCACGGGAACAGTTTCATCAGGATTTCGAGGCGGCGCTGGCCTTCGCAACCCGCCTGCATGCCGGACAGGTGCGAAAGAAGACCGATATTCCCTATATTTCACATCTGATTGGTGTGGCAGGTCTGGTGCTTGAGTACGGCGGCGACAGAGACGAGGCGATTGCCGCATTGCTGCATGATGCCATAGAGGATCAGGCAGCCGGCTATGCGGGCGGTGCAACTCAGCTTCGTTCGGATATCCGTACTCAATTCGGCGACAAGGTGCTGTGTATCGTGGAAGGTTGTACGGATTCGGAAACACTGCCGAAGCCACCCTGGAAGCAACGCAAACAAGACTACATCGATCATGTTTGCGCCGTGGATGACTCGACGCGGCTGGTTTCCTGTGCCGACAAACTCCACAATGCCCGGGCCATAGTCAGCGCCCTGCGGGTGTTTGGCGATGAGCTGTTTGACCGCTTTGGTGGCGGTAAGGAGGGCACGCTCTGGTACTACCGGTCGCTGGCAGATACCTTTCTCGAGCTCGGCAACCGCCGAATAGCCGAGGAGCTGAACAGAACGGTCCAGGAGATGGAACGGCTAGTGTACCCCGCCACTGATATTGACCCATTCAGCGAGCCAGGAAGCGGTTAGCCGCTAGGCTTGCCTCGCCGGGAATGGTCGCTCCCTTTCCAAAAGGCATAATGTAGCGGATGGCCGCTTCCTGGCTCGCCCGCAGGGAGCGCCCCCACGAGGCCATTGCTGTGTTCCGATCCTTGTAAAGGGCGTGCCATTCCCTGCGGATCGCGCCTGGTACTGACCTCGTGGGGGCGCTCTGAATGGGTCAATATCAGTGGCGGGGTGCACTACGCAAGCCTGATCATGTGTTCTGCGCCAGCTTTGTCCGGCCTGCAACGTGGTTGTTGTGGTTTTGAAATTGCTATCGAGTTGTGTTCAACTGACACGGCAGCCGCGCTTGAATCGCCGCTGCCCCCCGGTAATGGAGGCGGTTATTTCGCGACAGGAATGACCGGACGGTACTGCTTGCTCGAGCGAAAGCCGAAGCGGATGCTGTCTGACTGGATGAGGATGAAAATGGACAGTTTGAAATGCAACCGAGCGCTGCAATGAGTTCGATTGCCAGCTGCGGTGGTTCAGCTAAGTCGCGTGGATGTGCCTGAGTGGGAAAGCATATCTCCATGATTAACGATGAGAATTTTGCACATCGGGATAACCTCGACTTTCTCAATGACAGTGGGTCTCTGCGCGGCAGGGTTGTGGCGGCACATCATGTTGTCCGCCGGCGGTTCGAGTTCATCGCACGTATTGCGCTCACCCTCTACGACGCCGAAACCGGTGTGCTCAAGGCCTATCTGCACAGTGGACCGCAGGATGATCCCCTGGAGCACTACCAGGCTCTGCTGGATAATGCCCCCTCCCTCAAGGAGATTCTCAAGCGGGGCAGGCCTCGTGTCATCAACAACCTGGTGACCGTGCAGGATCAATCGCACGAACATACCAGGCGTCTCGGCCGTTACGGCTATGCGGCCAGTTATACCCTGCCCATGTTCAATAACGGCGATTTTGTCGGCTTCCTGTTCCTGAACTCGCGCGAATCCAACGTCTTTACCGAAGATGTCCTCGAACAACTGGATATCTACGGCCACCTGATCGCGCTGATGGTGACCAGCGAGATTGCCGCCGTTCACACCCTGGCCGCGATGGTCAAGGCTACCGGGCATATCACTCATCAGCGGGATCCGGAAACCGGTAGTCACCTGGACAGGATGTCGCGCTTCAGTCTGCTTATCGCCAATGCCCTGAGCGAAAAACATAAGCTGGATGATGATTACATTCAGCACGTGTTCATGTTTTCACCGTTGCACGATATTGGCAAGATCGGTATACCGGACCATATCCTGCTCAAACCGGGCAAGTTGTCCGAGGAAGAAATGGTCGTCATGAAGACCCACGCTGAAAAAGGCAGGGAGATGATAGATGACCTGTTGGTCAGCTTCGGGCTGGAGAATGTTGCACACGTGGATATTCTGCGCAATATAGCCTCATATCACCACGAGTCCGTCAACGGCTCCGGTTATCCGGATAACCGCAGCGGCGAGGATATCCCTCTGGAAGCGCGCATTGTCGCGGTGGCCGATGTGTTCGACGCGCTCACAAGCAGACGTTCCTACAAAGAAGCCTGGAGCAATGAAGATGCCTTCGCCACCCTGCAGCAACTGGCCGGCGATAAACTGGACCAGGATTGCGTTGACGCCTTGCTCGCCCACCAGGCCGAGATCAAGGAGATTCAGCGGCGTTTCAGGGAGAATACCCGCGGATAGCCGTTGGATGAGTCAGACTGGAGATTCTCTAATGAACACCGAGACGTTGCGCCGTGATGTGATGGCGGCAGGTTTGCACCGTGATGATTTGTGTGCTGATCCGATTAAGCAATTTGAGCAATGGTACAGGCAAACGACTGACGCCGATCTTGCCGAACCGAGCTCGATGTCTCTGGCGACTGTGGACGCGCAGGGCCAACCCTGGCAGCGTATCGTATTACTGAAGGTGTTCGACGCAAAAGGTTTTGTTTTTTTTACCAACTATTCCAGCCGCAAAGCCAAACAGATCGCCAATAACAGCAAAGTGAGTCTGTTGTTTCCCTGGCAGGCGCTGGGGCGGCAGGTGAAAGTCACCGGCGAGGCTGCGAAAATTTCCACCGCCGAGTCGATGAAGTATTTCGCAACCCGGCCGCGTGGCAGTCAGATCGGTGCCTGGGCGTCGCACCAGAGCCAGGTGATTAAATCCCGCGCCATGCTCGATACCATGTTCGATGAGATGAAACAAAGGTTTCTGCAGGGCGATGTGCCACTGCCGTCTTTCTGGGGTGGCTATCGAGTCTCGCCGGTAACCATAGAGTTCTGGCAGGCTCGGGACAGTCGTCTGCACGATCGTTTTATATACCGCCAGGACGAAAAGGCCCGCTGGTTCATCGAACGTTTGTCACCCTGACCTTTATCAGAGGCGTCTCCTGACCGTGAAAGCGCACGCGTCGGCACTATCCACAGCTTTGCTCGTCACCCGTCGAGCAGGAGGTCCTTGGCCTGGTTTATCTTCGCCGCAAGGAAGGTTGAACCGCCGCGGTCCGGGTGAAGTTTCTGCATGAGTCGGCGGTGAGCTTCGGTGATCTGTTCTTCGCTGGCACCTTCATCGAGACCGAGGATGTCATAGGCCTCGCGCTGCGACATGTTACCCGAAAAGCTGCTGGCAGGAGTTTCCTCTTGCGCCTGTTCCCGTTGCTGCCAGCTGTCACCGTGGACGCGGTCCAGGTAGGCGCGTAACAGTGTTGCCGATTCTTCGTCTTCTTTGTTATACCGGCTCAACAGCTCGAGCAGTTGTTCGAGTGAAAGCGACTGTAATGCCTCGCCGGCATATCGGCCTTCCAGTATGCGCCCATTCATTTCGCCGCTGTCGTGGTCGAGCGTCATTCTGATGAAACGGGTTTCGACACTTGACTGCTGGCCGGCAGACCGCCCGGTGGCCGCTTGCGCGTTGGTGAATTGGCGGTAGAGACGTTGAAATACCGGCAGGTAGCCGAGTAGCGGCAGTATACGGCGCAAGAAGGGCAATAGAGCGCCGACTACAGCGAATACCCAGCTCAGACGACCGCTGGCGACCAGGGCTATGAGGAGGATGCCGAGGGTCACCGCGGCCGCCTGCAGCCGGGTTTTGCGCGGCTGTCTGGCGAACCAGCGAAACCCGAGATAGAGTGCGGCGATAGCCGCGAGTAGAATCAGGCCGCGCACGCCGATCAGACCTTACTGATCTGCCGGGTGAGTCGTTTCACCTGCTCGCCCCGCGTCACGCTGAAATCCTCCAGGGCACGACGTCCACCGGCTGCATACACGGCAACCGCGTTCAGCAGGTCGCGCAGCTGATGGGCGCTGCCGGTGTCAAAAGGGCAATAGGCTCCATTTGTCAGTTTCGCGATCTGTTTGAATGCACCTGCGGCGGTCGGATCGTGCCCTTCGTGAAACAGGAACACCGGCACGTTGTGAATACCCAGTTCACCTGCAAGCTGACAGAGTGGGTCAAGCCCTTCTTCCATGCAGTCACCGACAAACACCAGTGCGTTGACTTTTTTCTGTCGTGTCTCCCCAATCGCGTGGCGCAGCACTTTGCTTATCTGTGTATGCCCGCCCAGGCACCGTACCGCAGTCATGCGCCGGTGCAGATCAGCACTGCGGATCAGCCAGTCGCTGGCGCTGAATTCCCTGTATCCGCGGTAATAACACAACTGGATGGCGAGGCCGCCGAGTGCCGCGGTCTGCTCAAACATCTGAGCCTGTATATGGCAGGCCCGGTCCCAGGTGGGTTCCCGGCTGGCGGTGGCATCCATGGCAAATATCAAGCGGCCCGAATGACCTGGCGATGTCGCAACGGGCGTGGATGCCACCTTGTGCAGGAATGCATCGACGTCTGAACGACTGGACTTTCCGGGTAGCTTCTGTTTTCCCATGGCTGAGGGGGAGTGGCCGTCATTTGCTGATAACTCCCGCTACATTCTAGTCCAGTGTCGGGAAATTAATACAGCGCAATCGCACCGCAGCACAGCGCTCCCGGCGGTGGAGTGCTCACCTAGCAGGGTTTTATACCCACGACCGTGTTGTTTACATTGGACCCGGGCTTGTACTGCGGCGATTCAAGGCGGCACGAAAGGGTTTTTCCGCTGGATTGGCGGGAGCGCAATCAATACAATCGGATAAACATAAACTCCATTGTATCCTGGGTTTTCAGAAGCATGTTTTACACAGCCTGAATGCCCCACTTGATCAGGGGAAAAATCTATCTCTTTCCTTAGGTTAACAGGCGGATTGACCGCTATTCAGTGGCAATCTGCGTGACAAGACTTCCCATTCTGGCACTTTCGGCTTTGCTTGGGCTTTCTGTCTTGCTGGGTGGCTGTGATCGACATTCAGGAGCCGAGCAGGTGGTGCTGCACGTCTGGGCGCACGCCGGCCAGGAAGCGGAAAGACGGGTTTTGCAGGCGCAGCTCGAGCGTTTCAATCAACAGTCCGATGAATCACAGCTGAAACTCACCTTTATCCCGGAACGCGATTACAACGCGCAAGTACAGGCGGCGGCACTGGCGGGCGATTTGCCGGATCTGCTGGAATTCGATGGACCCTATCTTTACAACTACATCTGGCAGCAGCATCTCATTCCGCTGGAAGATTTATTGCCCCCCGCCCTGCTGGATGACCTGTTACCGTCTATCGTGGCGCAGGGCCGCTATGCCGGGCATCTCTACAGTGTCGGGGTATACGATTCCGGTCTGGGGCTGTATGCGCGGCAAAGTGCGCTGCAGCAGATCGGGGCACGCATACCTGCATCTGCCGGAGATGCCTGGTCGATTGACGAGTTCAATCAGATACTGGGGAAACTGGCCGCACGGGACAGCGATCAAGCCGTGCTTGATATCAAGCTGAATTACACGGGTGAATGGTATACCTACGGTTTTTCTCCTTTATTGCAGTCGGCGGGTGCTGACCTGATCGAGCGGCGAAGTTACCGGGTCAGTGATGGCAGCATCAACAACGCGGCGGCTGTTTCCGCCATGCAGCAGTTACAAAGCTGGATTCAGCAGGGCTATGTCGACCCCAATCTGGATGATGCCGCTTTTGCCGGTGGACGGGTAGCGCTGTCCTGGGTAGGGCACTGGGAATATGAACGCTATCGACATGCACATGATACAGACCTGCTGGTATTGCCACTGCCTGATTTCGGTCAAGGCAGCCGCACCGGACAGGGTTCCTGGAACTGGGGTATTTCGCGCGCTAGCCGGCATCCGCAGGTGGCGGCGCAATTCATAGAATTTCTGATGCGTACCGATGAAGTGCTTGCCATGTGTGATGCCAACGGAGCGGTGCCCGGGATTAAAAGTGCGGTACAGCAGTCGACACTCTATGGCGGACAAGGGCCTCTGGCGCTGTTCGCCGCCCAGCTGACGCATGGCGTTTCCGTTCCGCGGCCGAAAACGCCGGCCTATCCCGTGATTACCACAGAGTTTCAAAATGCCTTTCAGCAGATACGAAATGGCGGTGACGCACAACAGGCACTGAACGCTGCAGCGCAGAAGATTGATCAGGATATTGCCGATAATCAAGGCTATCCTTTTATTGAGCAATGACTGCAGCAGGCTGTCAGCAAGGAATGAAAAATACGCAGCTGGCCTGGTTGTTTGTCCTCCCGGCATTGTCGGGTTTGTTGTGTTTTGTATTATTCCCTTTCGTTTTATCACTCATACTGTCCTTTACCAATCTTCGTCTCGGTTCACCCCTGCCACTGGAGTTTGTCGGGTTTAAACAGTATCAGCGCATTTTTACTGACGCTGCGTTTTTGGCGGCATTACGAAATAATTCGCTGTTTGCATTAATCGTGGTGCCGCTTCAGACCGGTCTGGCGCTGCTTATGGCGTTGCTGGTCAACCAGCCCTTGCGCGGCATGGTTATTTTTCGCAGCGTGTTTTTCATGCCGGTGGTGTTTCCGCTCTCTCTGGTGGCCGTGGTGTGGATTCTGGTGCTTGCGCCTGGCCCGCAAGGCCTTTTAAATCAACTGCTTGAAACAGTCACACTGGGCGCTTGGCAGGCACGGGATTTTTTGCACGATTCCGCCTGGGCCCTGGCGGCGATAAGTCTGACCTCCATCTGGCAGGGTGTCGGCTTTCAAATGGTGATTCTGTTAGCCGCGTTGCAGGGTATACCGCAGGCGCTGTATGAGGCGGCGAGAGTGGATGGCGCTAACCAATGGCAGCAGTTTGTCTTTATTACCCTGCCGCAGCTGCGTAATGCCATTATCTTCGTTGTCCTGGTCACCACTATTCTGGCATTCCGTTTGTTCGATCAGGTGCAGATCATGACGCAGGGTGGTCCGAACCATGCCACAACCACCATCATGTATGAGGCGGTGAACAGTGCCTTTGGCAGTCAACAGGTCGCCAGGGCAGCGGCCATGACCGTGGTGTTTTTCATTGTCGTCCTGCTGCTCACCTTGTTGCAGCGGGCTGTGGGCAGACAGCAGGGGGTGAACTGATGAGTGGTAAGCAGCGTATCGCAGCGTCGGCTGTCTATCTGTTGCTGGTGGCGCTTGCATTCGCATTTCTCGTTCCGGTGGCAATGATGCTGTCCGGCAGTTTCAAGCCGGATGACCAGGTGTTGGTGCAGGCGGGTCGTTTGAGCCGCCTGTTTGCTGCGGAGTTCAGCTGGTTCAACTATCGGGATGTCTTTGCGCGGGTGCCATTCGCACGCTACCTGTTTAATTCGGCATTCATAAGTTTATGTGTTGTGGCCGGCGGTCTGCTGGTCAATTCGCTGGCTGCCTATGCCTTTGCCCGCTTGCATTGGCCGGGCAGGGACCGGCTGTTGCTGCTGGTTGTTGCTTTAATGATTATTCCCCTGGAAGCCATTGCTGTTCCCCTGTTCTACGAAGTGACGCTGTTAGGCTGGCGCGATACCTACTGGGTGCAAATTATCCCGTTTGTAGCCAATGCTTTCTCCATTTACCTTTTTTATACTTTTTTTCTAGGGTTGCCCAGGGAACTGGAGGAGGCAGCGCGCATCGACGGAGCCGGACCGTGGCGGATATTTTTCCGCATTGTGGCGCCCAACGCCAAACCGGTGTTTGCGACTGTGGCAATACTGAGCTTCCTGACCCAGTGGAGCGCCTTATTGTGGCCGTTGATGGTGACTCATAGTGAGACGGTACGCCCCCTGCCTCTGGGTATGGCCACGTTTTATTCGTTGCCGCCCCTGCAGTGGGGCGATATTTTTGCTTTCGGTGTCATGATGGTGACCCCGGTGTTACTGATATTTGTGCTGTTTCAACGCTGGTTTGTGCAGGGTGTGGCGACCACGGGTGTCAAGGGCTGAGATGTGGCCGGCGTCGAACTGAAAAGTATCAGCAAGTGCTTTGAGAACGGTACCCAGGCGCTCAAAGACTTCGGAGCGGTGATCGAGGACGGTGAACTGGTGGTGCTGGTGGGGGCCTCGGGTTGTGGAAAATCGACCCTGTTGCGGCTGTTGGCCGGGTTGGAAAACGTGAGCGAGGGCGAGATACTCATCGATGGCAGAAACGTGAATCGGGATACGCCACAACAGCGCAATGTTGCCATGGTATTTCAGAATTACGCGCTCTATCCGCACATGACGGTGCGCGACAATATTGCGTTCCCTCTGCGCATGTCACGCATACCGAAACAGCGGATTACCACCAGGGTTGGCGAAATAGCCGATATACTTCAGTTGTCGGAATTAATGGAGCGCAGGCCTGCACAGTTGTCCGGTGGTCAGCGACAACGTGTCGCTATGGGGCGTGCTCTGGTGCGGGATCCCAGCGTGTTTTTGCTGGATGAACCTCTATCCAATCTGGATGCCAGCCTGCGTGCGCAGATACGGGCGGAAATTTCACGCATCCAGAAACGCCTCGGGACAACCACCCTGTACGTCACACACGATCAGACTGAGGCCATGACACTGGGGGACCGGGTGGTGGTGCTGGACTATGGCGAGTTACAGCAAATCGGTACTCCGGAGGAACTTTACCAGCATCCGCAGAACAGTTTTGTGGCAAGGTTCATCGGCAGCCCGGGGATGAATATCCTGCCTTGCGAGTTAATCGACAGTGGGGATGGTGAGGTGATCCTCCACCTGGGTGGCCAACAGATCAGTCTGCTACTGGAAGGACGGGTATACCAGGAGCTTGTACCCTATTTCGGGCAGAAGCTTTATACCGGTATCAGGCCCGAAGCATTGTCGTGCGCACCAACGCATGGGAGCTTTGCACTGAACACGAAAGTCGAGGCGGTGGAGTTTCTTGGTTACGAGACCCTGTTATATTTGTCTTTTCCGGGCGTCGCGCAGCTGCGGTTGGAGCAGCCCATCATCGCTCGCCTGTCAGGGCAGCATTACAAGCGCAATGGCGATATGGCCGTTTTTTACGTCGAGCCGGATGCCTTGTATTTTTTCGATCAGGCAGGGCGTAATATCCTTTCCGCGGGGAACAGTGGCCCGGCACCGGTTGTCGGAGTGCTCTCCTGACCACGATATTGTGCGCTAAAGTCGCAGTGGCGGGCAGCGCTTCTGCTGGGGGATCAGCGATATTTGACCTGCACTGGTCCGAGAATGGTTGTACTCGGTTTGTGTTGACTATTGCGGTGGTGGAGGTTCAGGGGGTGGCACCAGCTCAAATTCATCGTCCTGTGCCTTGTTCTGCAAGGCCTGGCCACTTTTTTCCAGGACTTCGCCTCCCTTTTCGATTAGATTCTCGCTGGTCTTCCTGATGGATTCCTTGAAGGTCGGTTCAACGAACGGGTTACTTAGCAGTGGCCGATCCTGGCCAAGATTGAAGCCAAACCAGATACCCAGGGGTATTCCGATGATAAGATCGAAAATCAGTGCTTTTATGCGTTTCATATTTTATCTTCCTCAATGACGCACTGGCGATATTAAGAATTATGCAGGTCGATGACAACCGGCACCGAGTGTCATGCCGCGGCCTAAGGGCGTAGAAAGAGGCGCAGGGATAAAAAGCGATTCCCGCGCAATAAATTCCGGAGGGTTCTGTTTATGAAAGCAACCGCTGAATTGCAGGTCGTCCCGATCGGCGAGGGTGTCTCGGTCAGGCGGCAGATCACCCGTGTGGTTGAACTGCTGCGCGGCTATGATTTCATTGTCGAGACACACGCATCGGGTACCAATATCGAGGGCGATCTGGCAGATATTTTTTCCGCGGTCGCTGAGATACATCAGTCACTGCACCGGGACGGCAGTATTCGTCTTGTCAGTTACCTGAAACTGGAAACCCGCACCGACAAGACGCCGACGCTTGCCGCCAAGCGTCTTTAGAGCGCTGGCGACAACAGCACTCATAGCCACGGAAGAAAGCGGTTCCTGTCATCGGGCGTGGGTGTCCTGTTTGTTCAGGAAAACGCCGAGCGGTCCATCAGATTTTTCAATATGGATCGTTGCCCAGGCTTTGAGGTCTACCATGACCGCAAATGACAGCAGCAGATCACCGCCACGAAACTGCTCTGCAAGGTCGGTAATATGTTGCATGAGCTTGTCGTGATCAGCCTTGTGCGCCGGGTATTCGGGATACCGGGTCTGCACCATTAACTGCTCTTCATAGGAAAAATGCCTATGCGTGTGCCTGATCAGCTCAGCTATTATCGCATCGAGGGTTTCGCGCGCCTCGCGTTGCATCATGGCCTGGTGCAGCCGGTTGACCAGCCCGATCATTGCCGCGTGCTGTGCGTCAATCTCGTCGACACCGACTCCGGGTGCATCTTCTTCTTTAATCAGCTCCAAATCGATACTTCTCCTGTCCTACATTTGCCCTGATTTCTTCCCCCCAGTATATGCCATGCTAAATGGGGTCGGTGACATGCTAAATGGGGTCGGTGACAAATGAGTCTCATTATCAGTTGTCAGCGGTCGCTCTGGGTCCGGAAGATGACAGCAAAGGTCTTTCTCAACGATTGCCGTGATGTTCCCGGTCAATCCTGTAATGCTCTGTAATACAACGAAAAGTATATGATGACTGCGTCCCGCACCGCCGCCGCCGCAGGCGTGCCTCGCCATTTATAAAGTTTTGCCATTAGGGGGCGACAAACTCAGTTGAACGTGCGCCACGCACAGCTGGCGACACCCAGGGATGTCAACTTGAGGTTGTTATGAGTGGTGAGGCTGTACTTGTTCCCCTGATCTGGGAATCCATCAGCGGTGTTGCCGAGGCAGTGGAAGCCACCGTTGCCGCACGAAAGGAAGCGGCCCGGCGCCGGGCCGAAGCACAGCGTGAGCGCATTCAGGCGTGGCAGGATTTTCAATCACGGCAACAGGAAGCACAGGCGCAACTGAGACTATCCCGTGAAGCCGTTCAACGGGCCCGGCAACAGCTGATCAATGGTGGGTTGCAGGAAGCCGCCACCCGTGTGCACGGCGAGGCTGTCGCTGAAGGCTTCGTCGAGCAGGACGAAACGCTATCGGAGCAGCCTGTCGCAGAGCTGTTGGTGAACATTGAGCGGCAACTGACGTCGCTGCCGGCAGAACTGCTCAACAACGAGCACTTGCCATTTACCCGTTTACGCAGCCAGTTGCAGCGCATGCAGCAGGCGTCGCTGCTGACAGTCGATGAAGTTGATGCCCTGGACAGTACCCTGCAGCGCAGCTTCTCTGATTTTGTCCAGCGTGCAGAGCGGGAGGTCGAACAACAGCGCAAACAGATGGCCGACGCCGAACAACTGCTGACCCGAATTCTCGAAGCGCGTGAGCTCAGCATCAATGAGGAGGATGCTGCGGCATTGCAGCGCTTGCAACAGAAGCTGGTGGTGCTGCTCGCCGAAAAGCAGATTACCCCCGCTGCCCTTGACGTACTCAGTCATCAATACACCATCTTGCGCCATAAAGTCGAAGGCGCAGTGGCGGCCGACGAAATGAACGATTTTATCGCCGAGCGTGTCACGCAGCATTTGAACGCAATGGGTTACACCACATATGCGCCATTTTCAGACAAGCATGCAGGTAGTCGCCGCGACGCTGAATTTTCCTTGCCCGGTGGAGATCGCTTGCGTGTCGCCTTGCAAGCGGATTTGAAAATTGGCTTTCAACTGTCCCACGAAACACGGACCATGATCGAAAAAACCCTGTCCGGTGACGCCTTGAACTTCTTTCGTCAACAGGAGGCTCGCTGGTGCCGTGACATGAAGGAACTGATACGTCGCCTCATTCAGGACGGTGTGCCCTACCAGGTACAGTTCGAACGGGGCATGGCGGATGAAGCCATTCCGGTGGTGGTGATGGAAAGCGTCGATGAACTTCTGCAAGAAGATGATCAGCGACCACACCGGCGCGCAAGGAAGCGGCGTTTCACATGATAGTCATTGACGAGGAAACACCACGCTGGATACGTGAACTGGAACGTTTTGTTCATATCAAAAGCCTGCTGCTCGTGCATGGTAACATCCTGGACCTGGTGTCGTTTCCGGTGGCGCGCAGCGACGGCAACGGTATTTACCGGGCCGAGGGCGAACTGAGCGGTTTTTTTAACCGCTACCTTGCCGGTCTGGGGTACGAGGTCGTTGGCTCCTTTGACCCGGTTACGGGCTTGTGTTTCGCCGATGATGACATGAGCGGGCGTTATGAGGCGCTGACCGGTGCGCGTGTTACCGGGGCCGCGGCGATGGAAAGCTCTGCGCGCACTGGACGGCAGGACGACAACAGCCTGGTCGATGCCAACACAGTCATGGATGGAATCAGCACGGCGATCAACAACCGGGAGACCCCTTGTGCCTTCGTGTTCCATTTTTCCTCACGTTTGCTGGATTCGCCGGACCATCTGTCGCGCCAGGAACGGGCATTGTTCACCCGCCTGTTGAAGGCCTGTTTGCAGGCCAAAGAGGTGTTGCGCGACGAACAGCGCTGGAGCAATGTGATTATCCTGGTGTGCGATAAGATCAACGACCTCCCGGTATTCCTGTACTTGAATAATCCACGCGCCCGTTCCATCCATCTGGAAAAACCTGATCAGCAGGAACGCATCCGTTATTTCCAGGCCAGTTACCGCAGTTTCTACCACAGCGACATTGAACAGCCAGGCATGGACCTGGCTGCACAGTTCGGTGTTTCTACCGAAGGTTTTTCCTATTACGAAATGATGAGCCTGGTGAGCTTGTCCAGGCGCGAACGGATTCCTGCCAGGGACCTGCAGAAGCTGGTGGATCGCTTTAAGTACGGAATCACCGAGAGCGCCTGGGACAAGGTCGACAAAACCCATCTCGACCAGGCCAGTGATTTTTTCTACGGGCGCATCAAGGGCCAGAACAATGCGGTGGAGCGGGTTTTATCCATCATCAAGCGTGCAAAGCTGGGACTGGCCGCCGGTTCCGGCAAGCGCAATCAGCGCCCCCGCGGCGTGCTGTTTTTCGCCGGTCCGACCGGTGTCGGCAAAACCGAGGTCGCCAAGGGGCTGGCGGAGTTGCTGTTTGGCCAGCGGGACCGGCTGGTGCGTTTTGACATGAGCGAATACGCTGCCGCCCACGCCGACCAGAAGCTGCTGGGGTCGCCACCCGGTTACGTGGGCTATGAGGAAGGCGGTCAGCTGACCAACGCCATTAAGGAGAATCCGTTCTCGGTGTTGTTGTTCGACGAGATCGAAAAGGCCCACCCGGGCATATTCGACAAATTTCTGCAGATCCTCGACGATGGCCGTCTGACCGATGGTAAGGGCGAGACGGTCTATTTTTCCGAATGCATCATCGTCTTCACCAGCAACCTGGGTACCGTTGCGTCGTCGGATGACGGTCGCGACCGGCTGGTGACTCCCGATATGGCCTACGATCAGGTGCGCGACACCATTCTCGGCCGTATCCGTGATCATTTTTACTTTACTCTTGGGCGCCCGGAGATTCTTAACCGTTTCGGGGATAACTTCGTGGTGTTCGACTTTATCCGACCGCCGGCCGACACCGCTATCATCGAACTGTTGATCGGGCAGCTGCAGGCGGCTTTGCGCGAAGAGCGTGGTATCGAACTGCAGCTGGAGGCAGCTGTGGTAGACAGCCTGGATCGGCTGGCAGCGGAAAACCTGGCGTTTGGCGGACGCGGTATCCGTAACCTCATAGACAGTGCACTGGTGAATCCATTGGCCGCCTGGCTGTTCGATAATAATATCGAAGGCGACACACGCCTGCGGTTGAGCGCCTGTATCGACCACGGCGCAGGCGCGCTGCAGCGTTTCACATTGGATATCACGCAGGACTAAGCATGGAGTTGAAGCTCTACAGTCTCGCCTATCCGGTTACCGCCCTGGGGCCGGGCCGCCGCGTGGCGCTGTGGGTGGCCGGCTGCCCGTTACGCTGCAAGGGCTGCATCACACCGCATCTGTTATCCGCAGACGCCGGGAGAAGTATCACTGTGAACCGACTGGCACAACATCTGCTGCAATTACCTGTGCCACTCGATGGCGTGACGTTGACGGGTGGTGAGCCCTTTGCGCAGGCGGAAGCGCTCACCGCCCTGCTGAGACTGGTGAAAGCCGGGCATCCGCAATGGAATGTTCTGACGTTCAGTGGCTTCACCCTCGGGCAATGGCAACGCGGAGACACGGCCCAGCAACAGCTGTTGCAGCAGGTTGATATTCTGATTGACGGTCCCTACCTGGCAGGGCGACCGGGCCGACATCCACTCACGGCTTCGGCAAACCAACAGCTGCACCTGCTGACGCCGCGGGCACAGACCGTGAAACCGGCATTGGAGACATTAGCGGTTAACGCAGCTAACCTGGGGGTTAATCCGCTAGGCGAGGACTGCCTCATCGGTATTCTCGATGCCAGCGCGCGCCGGCGCTTACATCGTGACCTGGGCTTAACCACCCCCGGCCTCGAACAAACCACTGGATCAGGGAATCGGCATTATGTCGACTTTTATTAAAATCTGCCCCAGGTGCGGACAGCATAATCCCGAGTATGAAAATGCCTGCGTAGAATGCAGCGACTTCATCGGTATGGAAACGCCGATACCTTCACCGCTGTCGCTAGGCGAAGCGGAAGCCACCAGTGCGGGAGCGGTGGGACATCAGTCATCGGATCAGGCGCAGGTGGCCACCGTGATGGCGCAGCAATCAGCACTTGCACAGCTGCAACCGACACTTTATCTGCAGGTGTTGGGTTCGGAACAGGTTTTTGAAGTGCGTGACGGCTGGACTGTAGGACAGTCCCATGCCTCCAGCACCGCAGACCTGCAATTACGCGACTTGTCCGGAATCAAGTATGTGCACCGCAACCACTGTCGTTTCTCCTGCCTGAATGGCGACTGGCACATCACGCCTACCGATCAGCGTCAGTTCGGCCGGGACTTCACCAACCCGACTGTCCTCAACCAGACCACGCTCACGCCCGGTGAGGCGCACGGTATAGAGAACGGTGACCGATTGAGTCTCGCTAACCTGAAAGTCGTAGTCAGGATTATCTAGTCGTGGTCAGAAGCTATGAACGGAAATTTAACTTACCTGCGCCTTGGTAAGGCATTACGTTCGGGTTGAATAATGCGGGTATTCGACATCTGCGGTGCCACTCATCAAGGCCGCGTTCGCCAACGCAACGAAGACCATATTCTGATCGGACGTTTGGTGAAGAACAGCGGACAGCTGGCGCTGTCTTTCGCCGGTGACGATGATTCTGCCACCGATCATGGCATGTTGTTGTGTGTCGCCGATGGCATCGGTGGCGTGGCAGGTGGCGAAATGGCCAGCCGTCTGGCGCTGTTGAGCCTGGAGAAAGCCTTTTATACGGTCATGAGCAAAGACACCGAAGCCATAGTGCCGGTGCTGAAGCAGGCGGCGGATGATGCCAATACCCACATAAGGCAGGTTGCTGCCGAACAAATACAATATGCCGGCATGGGATCGACCCTGAGCGGCATCTGCCTCATGGGCGGGCGGTACTGGGTCGTGAATGCCGGTGACAGTCGTGTCTACCGTTATCGCAACGGTGTGCTGAAACCTCTCAGCAACGATGACACCCTGGCGGCCCGGGCGGTGCGTAGCGGCGCCATGACATTTGAACAGGCGGCTCGCAGCCGTGACAGTCATATACTCACTAACTACCTGGGCGCCGCCGAATTCAGCCTGGCCGTCGACAGCGGACCAGAACTGCGCGACGGTGACAGCCTGCTGGTCTGTTCGGATGGGCTGTATGACATGGTGGATGACGATACGCTGGCTCGTTGCCTGCAGCAGTTTAACGCCACGGCTGTTTCCTGTGCCGAGCAGGCCGGGCATCTTCTCGCGCTGGCCAATGAGCGCGGTGGCGGGGATAACATTTCACTGATTCTGATGAGGGTGACGGATGAGCGGGGATGACGATACCCCGGTTACCAGTGTGACCCGGCGTATGCCGTTAGCAGCTGATGTGACGCAACGCATGGCCGGTGATGAATCGGTTACCCGGCGACTGGATCCTGCGTCTGCGGTGGATGCCGATCTGCTGGTGCAGCAGGTGACCGCCAGGCTGCATGATGAGGCAGCACTTATGTCAGTGCTGCAGCTGCGGGCCGGCAATCAGATTGCCGACCGCTACCGCGTCCAGGCCGGACCGCTGGGAGGTATCAGTGGAGAAGCTGAAATTTATCGTTGCCTGGATGAACGCAGCGGCAGTCAGGTGGTGGTCAAGCTCTACCGCCACAACATGGTGCCCAAGCTGGAGGTGTTGAAGAGCCTACTCGGTCTCAACCACCCGGATATTGTCAGCATCAGTGATTACGGCAGCTGGACGGGACGTTTTTATGAGGCCATGGAGTACTGCGAAGGCGGCTCGATGGCGGACGTTATGCCGTTGAGCGAACAGCAGCTGCGCGAGCACATCGGGCAGATAATCAATGGACTGCGTTACTGCCACCGGCAGGGCATCATCCATCGCGACATCAAGCCCGGCAACCTGTTTTTCCGCGATGCAGCGCGTAACGAATCGGTGTTGGGTGATTTCGGTATCAGCTCGATGCTGGATCTCGACAGGGAGGGTGTGCGCGTCACGCAGACCGCCTCCAACCTGACACTCGACTATGCCGCCCCCGAGTTGCTCGACGGCCATACGGTCGGCCCCAAAACCGATTACTATTCGCTGGGGATGACGCTGATCCATCTGCTGCTAGGCTATTCACCGTTCCGCAACAGGTCCAACACGGATATCCTGGTGGCGCATCTGCGCGGCCGCATAGACTATCCGCAACACCTGTCTGCCGGGTTCGAGCTGCTGCTGCGCGGTCTGTTGCAGATCAGTCCGGAAAACCGCTGGGGTTACCCCCAGGTCCACGCCTGGCTTCAGGGGCGGACGATTGTGTGTGATGACGGTTCTGCCTGGAGTGAACAACAGCCGCCGACCACGAGTGTGGGTTATCCTGGCTATCCGCAAGCGCAGACACCGCAGCAACTGGCGCGGGCGCTGGAGCAGTTCGACGCAACCAGGCAACTTTTCCGCGGCGATATCCGCCGCTGGATATTCGATCACCACGATCCGGCGCTGGCCGAGCGTGTCGAAGCGATCGAAGAAAACTATACCGAGGATCCGCAAACCGGGTTGCAGAAACTGCGCTTCCTGCTCGACCCGAGCCTGCCGTTGCGAATACAGCAGCGTGACGTTTACAGCCTGAACGATCTGCTGAACCTGCTGATGGCGAACGACACCGCCGTTAACGAAAGCATTGCGCAGCTGCTGTTCGGTGGTTCACTGCTCGCGTGGATGGACACATTGAACCAGGTCAGAAACCGGCAGACGCTGCTTGAAAAGGTCTTACTGATCAGCGAAAAACTGCGTTATAAAGACACCGATCTTGCCCTTTTTGCCTTGCGCTGCACGCTGGATCCGGGCCAGCCGCTGCCATTGATCCGTGATATCAGCCTGGCGCATCCCGGTCAGATCGAAGCTGTGCTGCGTAACACGCCACAGGCGAAGAAGGCACTGGCGCAGCGGGTGATGCAGGGTTATTTCGAACAGTGGCTACGTGCGGCGCAGTTTTCCGGCTGGCAAGAAGATGTCAGTTTTATCAGGAATTGCCGTATTGTCTACCCTTATGAAGACGCCTTGCTGACGCGCGCCATTCGCTGGCGTTTTCAACCCGAGCAGCCTTTTCCTTTCGCTGGCAAAAGCGTCAGTGATCCCAGACTACTGGCGGCACTGATCGATGCTGACGAGCGTGCGCGGAAACAGGGACTCAAGTTACTGGCCGGCGGCTGGATCCGGGCCTGGCTGGTAGCGACCGGGCGTCTGGCAAATCCGGACGCCCTGGATCAGGTATTGTGGAACACGCAAAGCAGCGAGGAGAGCAAGCTGGAATCGGTTCTGCAACTCATGGATCCCGACTTGCCCAGGCCGCAACTGGCGGTCAAATTTTCGCGCGTTAACTTTGGCCGACTGGATCCCGAGCAACCGCGTTCAAAAACCATGGTGATTCGCAACGCCGGACGCGGCTACCTGAGCGGAGATCTGCATCTTCAGGATTATGACCGTGGTTTCACCATCGACAACAGTGTCATAGAAGGCAATGAGACTGTGATCCGCCTAATTGCCAGCTCGCTGGGTATGCCGGAAAACAGCCGGCAGCAAACCACGCTGACCCTGTCCAGCAACGGTGGTAATCATAGCGTCGAGCTCGCCTACCAGGTGCCGCGGCAACGGCGACAGCGCGAATTGCCGGATCTGCAGCAGATCGTGCTCACGTTTATCCGGCACGTCAATCCGCGCTACCTTGTTACGGTTGCCATACTCGTGTTATTGATTGTCAACCTTACCTTCTGCCACAATGCCGGGGAAATACCGTTTTGAGCTATTATTCCGTGGCCTTACAATGGCTTAAACCCTGATCCAGGTCTGCATAGTCTGGTTCAACCCCCAGCTCGGTCCGCATCCGCGTAATATCCAGTCGCTTGGACTCCGCCAGATAGCTCAGCATCTCCCCGCTGAGGCTTTTTCGCGCTTCCTCACGTGATATCTGTTGCGGCCGCGGCAGGCCGAGGGTGTCGGCGACGCGGTTGAAATAATCAGTCATGGTGCTGGGCTGGCCGTCGCTGACGTGCACCACACCGCTAAAGTCGTTGTTGGCGGCGGCGGACAGACAGGCGCGTACCAGGTCGTCCACGTGGATGCGATTGCTGTAGGGCGATTCCGCTTCCGCCAGTACCGGCAGACCCTGTTCCAGCCGTGCACGGGGCAGGCGGCGGGGGCCGTAAATGCCTGGCACGCGGACAATCGCGCAGGGCACCTGGCGGGTGTCGCACCATTGCTGGAGCCGTCGTTCTGCGTCGATTCGCCGACTGGCGCGCTCGGTCTGGGGGTTCAGTGCTGCGGTTTCCGTGATCCAGCGCCCGCCACAGTTGCCGTAAACACCAGTGGTGCTGATAAGTACTATTTTCGCCGGCTTTTGCATTGCCAGGCTGTGGAGCCAGTGGCCGATGCGCTGGTCGCCCTCGCCCGATGTCGCGGGAGGTGCGAAGTAGAACACCCAATGCCCTTCCACGGCTGGTGAGGGGGCTGTATCCAGGTCCACCGCGCGAGCGCTGATGCCGAGATCCTGGAGGTGCCGGGCACTCGCTTCACTGCGTACCACGCCGAGCACGCTGGGTGCTTGCTGTCTGATCTGCATGGCCAGCCGGGTGCCGACATAGCCGCAGCCGATGATGGTAACGGGGGGCATGCTAATAGCGCCGCGTCAGTTTAGAGTCGTTTTCACAGTTTGGCAGATATATGCGCGCATTATCCATGTCTATTCGCTGCGAGCCCGGAAAAGGCGGTTAAAGGAACGGGCAATCGGGTCGTCCCGGTTCTTGCGGCGCGGTTTTCACCGCCCTGTCCACGACACGCTGTCGCCGGTCGACCAGAAACGGTATAATTCCATACTTGTTACATGGAGGGAAGGCATGGTGTGCAAAATTTCAACACCTGTCACCGGTCTTTGGCTGCAAGACCGTCTGGTGCCTCATGGTTTCTGCCAAGCGCCATTCGTCGTCTGAAACGCGGCTGAAAGGTGTTCCCCTTTCGCCGGGCATCGCTGTTGGGCGCGCCTGTTTCTTTGAGTTGCATCACGGTGAACCCGAATCAATGCCCGGGACTGGGTCACAGCGCGAAAGCCAACGCCTGACTCATTCCTTAAGGTGGCTTGCGCGCCAGCGCTCGCTGTTAGCCCGTAAATCAGAAGTCAGGTTGGGGCCGGAGTACGCGGAAATTTTCGAAGCCCATCGCTTGATGCTGGCCGATGAATCCTTGCGCTCACAGCTGCTGCGAGCCATCGAGGAGCAAGGTTGCAGCGCCGAAGAAGCGGTTGAGTCAGAGCTGAATCGTTACATGGTACCGTTCGAGGACGCCGACTCGGAATATCTGCAGCAACGTGTTGCCGATATCAGGGAAATCCAGCAGGCCCTGCTGGATTATCTTAACAACAGGGTTGCCTGTCGGCATTGCCGGGACGCAGCGGATTGCAGTGTCCGCCACTGCCGGCTGGGCAATGAACATATACTTGTTGGTACGGAAATAAATGCAAGCCTGCCGATCGAAACCGACCAGCACACCATCGGCTTCATTGTTGAAAAGGGTGGGCCGAACTGTCATGCCGTAATTCTGGCGCGTGCGCTGGGTTACCCGGTCATTGGCAATATACGCAAATTGCCGGAGTGCATCCCGCAGGATGCGCAGATCCTCGTCAATGGGGATACCGGTGAAATCATCCTCGATCCGACTGAAGAAACCCTGTCCCGCTATCAATCCGCGTTCATCGCTGGCGGGAAAAGCCTGCAGCGGAGCGAGCCGGTACCCGGCTTGAAGGTTATGGCCAATATTGAACGTTCCGAGGACGTGCACGACGCCATCGCTGCCGGTGCAGAGGGCGTTGGCCTGTACCGTACGGAGATGGAAGTGCTGCTCGCGGGCAGGCTGCTGAGCGAGGCAGAGCAGGCCACGCGTTACAGCGAGGTGGTACGGACCATGGCGGGCAAGCCGGTCTGCATCCGGCTCCTGGATCTGGGCGCCGACAAGACCGCAGACTGGTTGGCAACAACGCGGCAGGCCGATGCAGCGGGGGGGCAGCGTGGAGCCCGGCTGCTGCTGGCCCGCCCCGAACTTCTGCGTAAACAGGCCCGGGCGCTGGTTCGTGCCAGTGAACACGGGCCTGTTCACGTGCTCTATCCGATGATTGTCGACGTCGGGCAGTTTCTTCAACTGCGGGCCTTGTTCGATCAGTCGGTAGCCGATCTGCAGCAGGGCGGCTTACAGCATGGCGTGTTGTTTGAAGTTCCCGCGGCCTGCCTGGCTGCGGCGCAGATCATGCAAGTGGCTGATTTTGGCTGTATTGGCACTAACGACCTGGTTCAGTACCTGTTTGCCGAAGATCGAGGTGGGGGGGAGCTCGGTCACAGCTGTTTTGAAACCGATGCTCTGCTGTGGGAATTGATACAACAATTATCGCGGGTCGCCGGAAAGGCGGGCAAGCCGATGGCAATCTGCGGTGAGCTGGCGGGTAATCCGGCTTTAACACGCCGTATCCTGCAGGCCGGTATCGCTGCCATCAGCACCAGTCCGTCGCATATAGCAAAGATTCGCCGTGCGGCACAGAGTTAAGCGCCTAGTGGGCCATGCGGAAAATTCGGAAACAGATTTTATTCATTCGGCGTGCCTGCCGCGGCGCAAGACCGCCGCTGTAGCACTCCTACAGCAAGCGTCTTGCAACAAAGGCAGGTGCGGCGAAGGGATGAAAGATGTGAACGTATTTTCCGCACAGGGCCCACTAGAACTTCGCCTTGTATCCCAGGCTCATGAAATAGGAGGAGCGTGTTTCGTAGCCGTCAGGATTTTCCCTGGCTGACCACTCGCCACCGGCCTGAATATCCACGCCATACTGCTCTCTCCAGCGGTATTCCATTTTCAGGCTTGGGGAGGTGATCCACTGTACCGAATTTTCAGGTGTGTCGTTACGGTAATCCGCGCGCAAGCGGGGGCTGATATTCCAGAACCTGTTTATGGCATATTTGGTGTCGATCAAGGCAGAGGAAATCCTGGAAGCGTCGCTTACCCGGTGACGAAGGTCGAGTATGTTTTTGTCACCGGCAATCATCACATCCGTACCGCTGAGTTTCAGATGATAGAAATACTCGCTCAAGCGTGAAGCTGCCGTTGTCGAGGTTCCCGCTGTGGTGGTATCCGAGACATCCATCATGGCGACATCGCCGCTTAATTTGAGGCGTTGTGAAAAGTCATGAGACAGGCCCAGCGCCAGTGTGGCAACCTCGTTGGAGCGGTTTTTGGTAAAGTGCTTTATCCTTTTATCTGGAAGAATCCAATACCAGCCGTCGTTACCGGCCATGGTTTGCTGGAGATATTTTTGCTGCTGTTTGCGTATCGGACCATTGCGGATATCGAGAGTTGCGCTCAATGTTATCCTGTAGGGCAGTTTCCAGGCGCCCGATGTCATGAACGATCCCAGTGATTTTCCGTAAACATCATAGTCGAGGAACATCAGTAATGACCGTCTCGGCTGCAGGTAGCGAACTGCGCCGCCGACGGAGCGGCTGCTAACCTGTCCATTATCCTGTTGTTCGATGAGATAACTGTTCATATCCCATGCCCGGGCAAATTTACCGGTGACTGCGTTGATTCCAAACATCTGCCTGGTTGCGTTGAACTTGTCCTTGGAAGAAAGCACCGGATAGCCGACGACACCATTAAGGGTCAGGCCGCCCATCAAGCGATAGTCCACCTGTATACCGTCAAATTGACCGAGCATACTGCTGCGGGCGCCAATACGACTGCCAAACCGAATCGAGAGGCGTTCCTGACCATCAGTGGGAGCGGTGCACGGGTTCTTCGCGCTGTTGCTTTCAGGAGGTATTTCGTTGGAGAATCCGTGCAGACAGGGGATTTCGAGTTGTAGCCCGGGTTTGCGCAGTTCCGTCGTTTCGGCGGAGGGGATTTCCGCTTCTGACGTCAGCACTGACGAACCGACAGTGTTACCGACAACAGCCGGCTGGCTACTGACGTCCGCTCCAGCAGTGTGTGCGTCGCTGGCGGCTTCCGGGCCCAGCCTGCCCGGTATGGCGCTGGCCCCGGCTGAAAAGAGCAGTGTGCCCGAGCCGAGAGCCAGCAAACAGATCATCACAGAAACAGAGCTATCTCCCATACGTCAGTCTTCCGCCTCCTGCGGTTTCATTGTGGGCTGTTAGATAAAGTAATATAGCTATGTTTCATTAATATTCCAGTTTTTCTTCAAGTAATTTCTAAATAGTTTCTCGGACCCGGGCATGAAGGTCCAAACTGTCAGCCCACATTCCCGTGAGAAATGCGGGCGAGCGACCGGTTTTCCGCGGATCTTCAGCCAGCGGCCCATCCAATGAGAATAGTCGGTGTTGTGATTAAGAAACTTGAGGCAAGAAGGGGGCAGTCCGAACGGACTGCAAACTGAGTCACATAAGAGGTGACACAAGCAAATGCGGCTAATCGTTTTGCGGCTGGCTGGGTTCGTCAATCTTGATGAGGCTGTACACCAGCGCATACAAGTGTGCTTCGGTCCTGCTCAATATCCAGCCGGCCACTGCCACCACTTCGCCGTTTGCGTATTCCTCGCGCAACAGACTTCGCAAGGTGCTGGCGGTCTGTTCCTCATTTGCCCTCACAGTAGCGGATAAGCCCTGCTGTGTCAGGGTCCGTTCAACGTGCGCGAGCAGTGCAGTGCAGTGGTGATACTCCGGGTGCGCATCCAGATAAGCCCGGCCGAGTCGTGCTGCGGATTGCCGGTCAGCAATGGTTTTCCACAGCCAAGGCGGTGCCAGGCAGGGTTCGGGGCCGCTACTGGCCAGTGCATCGCGCCCGGCGCCAAAGCCGCCGGCTGTCACACTGAGCAGGGCCGATAGCAGAAACGTCCTGCGGCTGCAGTGGCTGATGCCAGACAGTGATAACAAAGACCTGTGTGTGGCTGTCACGATATGCGCCCCTTGAGATGATCGGCAAGCCGCAGGGTTAGTGCTACGAGGGTCAGTGTCGGGTTGGACACACCCGAAGTAGGGAACACCGAGCTGCCGGCCACGTAAAGATTATCGACAGAATGGACCTTGCAGTTACGGTCTACCACGCCATGCGAAGGATTATCGCTCATGCGTGTAGTCCCCATGTGGTGGCTGCCACCGCCGAGGGGCTGAGGCCAGTCGCGCTGGTCGGCGACCATCACTCGCAAGCGTCCAATACCCAGGGCGCCGAACTCAAG
>Ga0316198_10000229_pt1 | contig 27079 bp, 25 predicted proteins | sample OudBieAanoxic_MG_FD_204935 | JGI IMG/M metagenome (GOLD analysis project Ga0316198, IMG submission 204935) | Coastal sediment microbial communities from Oude Bieten Haven, Netherlands - site A anoxic | ecosystem: Environmental > Aquatic > Marine > Coastal > Sediment | place: Netherlands... | reverse complement strand
CGAATTACGAGTTTGTACCATGAAGCCTGCAATTTTCCGATCTTGTAATCCCTGATACTCGGTTTAATATCTTTCTACATGAAGACCCTGGCCCTACTCGTCATACATGTTCTCACCACGCTGGCCCAGCGCGCGGGCCCCGATGGAGCCAAGGCCATAATCGCAGAGAGTGTTCTCCTAAAACATCAACAGCTGATTGCGCATCGCTCTGCCCGAAAAACGCCCAAACTGACCACATCAGACAGATTCCTTTGCGGCTTTCTCACTTTATTCATGCGTCCTGGACGCATCCGCAAAGCCGCCGTTGTTCTTAAACCCACCACTCTCACTAAATTTCGCCGCGCTCTCTTAAGCCGCAACTATCGTCTGTTATTCTCATCACGCAAAAATGCAAAGCCGGGTCCGAAAGGCCCCGCGGATGATCTCGTTCGGGTCATTGTTGAAATGAAACAACGTAACTCTCATTTTGGCTGCCCCCGGATCGCGCAGCAAATCAACAAAGCGTTCGGAGTCAACATCGATAAAGACGTGGTCAGACGTGTGCTCGCCAAGCACTACCGCCCAGAGCCTTATGACGGAGGACCTTCATGGGCGACCTTCCTCAGGTACACTCGCGACAGTCTTTCGAGCATTCCGCTGTTTCGGCGTGAATCCGTTCCGCCCAGAATTCATTCGATGGTACTGTCAACTTCACGCCAAATCGGTCAGACTGCAGGCATGGAAGCTGCCAAGCAGTTATACCATGGATACCGATTTCATCCGACAATCATCAGTCACGCCGTCTGGCTCTATCATCGCTTTTGTCTGAGCTTGCGGGATGTGGAAGACCTTCTGGCCGAACGTCGCATTGCCGTCTCGTATGAATCTATTCGGCACTGGTGCAACCGGTTCGGGCCCGAATACGCCCGGACGCTGAGAAAGCGACAAGGCCGATTAGGTGACACCTGGTATCTCGACGAGGTGTTCATCAAGATCCGCGGCGAGCTGCATTATCTTTGGCGGGCCGTCGACCAGGACGGAGACACCATTGACATTCTGGTGCAGAAACGTCGTAACAAGGCGGCAGCGAAACGATTTTTCCGTAAGCTATTGAAGGGCCAGCACGAGGTACCATGGCGAATGATTACGGACAAACTGAAGAGTTATTCAGCTGCGCACCGGGAGGTAATGCCTTCGGTCGCACACAGCACTGAGCAGTACGCAAACAACCGAGCAGAGGTGTCACATGAACCGACTCGTCAACGCGAAAGACAGATGCGTCGGTTCAAATCAGCCGGACAGGCTCAACGCTTTCTTACAGTTTATGGCGTGGTAGGCAATCTGTTCAGACTGGGTCGGCACTTGACGCGGGCGATTCACTATCGCGAGTTTCGCTCGAGGGCATTCTGTGAATGGCAGGAGGTGACCTGCGCCCGAATCATGGCCTGATAGTAAAGGGATGAAACCGCCGATCGGTTGTGCGGTTTGGGTATTGTTAAGTTGACAATACCGTTGAGGATCTCAAGATTTCAGCGCCTGAGCCGTTATTTTCAAAACCGGCTAACCAGAAACCGCATTTAAGCAAGATATTCGAGGAGCCGGTAAGGCAACACATTGATGTAAATCTACCGTTGCCTGTGTACCTGACTCTATCAGGTTCTGAAAAAGGCAACCCTTGCCGAAAGGTCTGGGGCGCAAAATCACCGGTCTAAGGGGCGTGGCTCTAGGGCAGCGGGATCGCCAGAACGCATGTTATTGCGTAGCACTGCATGACAAGGTGCCGCACATTCGTTTGTTTCCGCGCCGGGAAAACCGTTTCCCTCAAGACCGACCCGTTGGGAGCGCATTCATAATGCGCGCAATGAGAGTGGCTTTCTAAGAGGGTTTCGGTATGCAAATCACTGTTTCTGCAATAGGCCTGGCCGGACGCGATCTCAGCTTTTTGAACAGTATTTTCCGCCTGTCGCCAAAGCTGCAGGATCAATGCAAGTTTGTGGGTGTCGAGAAAAGACGATTCGCGGGACGCCTGGCCAACGTGCTATTCGTCAATGCAGATGATAGGGAAGCTGTCAGCACATGGAAAACCCTTGCGCCTGACAATCCGCATACGACACCGATTATGGTGATCTCCGAACTGAGCGGCGAAGAGGACGTTCTTGTTCTGCAGCGCCCATTGGTACTCCGAAAGGTTCTGGAAACCCTGGAGCAGGTTACCGCGCCGTTCAGTCACGATCCGAATGGAAGCGCTGCCTCCGCCACCGCGATGTCGGTACTTGTCGTCGATGACAGTTTTCCGGTGCGGAAGTACATGGAAGAAAAGCTTCAGACTTTATCCCCGCAACCCATACACCTCGAATTTGCCTCCAGCGGCGATGAAGCGATAGTGAAAACACAGCAGGAAAGCTATGACCTGGTATTCCTGGACGTGGTTATGCCCGGACTGGACGGCTACAGTGCCTGCAAGAAGATCAAATCCGGTCAGTCGGGACATGTGGTGATGCTGACGAGTAAGAAATCACCCTTTGACAAGGTCAAAGGCGCCCTGTCTGGTGCTGACGCCTACCTTACCAAACCGCCGCGGGATACCCGCTTGAAAGAGATACTGGACACGGTGCTGGCGAAATCCAGCGCCTCCAGGCGGCACACCGATAAACGTGTCGCCGCTGTATCGTTCTGATCCGATAGCGGCGCTGTGAATAAGGCCGGCTGCCGCCGGCCAGGGTCTCGTCCGGCTGCCTTCCCACCTTGCGGTTGAGAACAGACCACCGACACTCACATGTTAACCGTATTGTCCTGTAAACAAGATTCAATGAAACACTACATAAATTCAGACATTGAGATCTACAAATTCCGTGACAATTCTCACACTTTACCCCGGCACCTGTTGGTATTTTCGTACTCGGGTCGATAGCGAAATATCAGGCTCCACAATATCGAAATCAGCTGCCAGTCCCAGGAGTAATTGTAATGGCAATTAACAAAGTACTTGTAGTCGATGACTCTCCCACAGAGCTGTGCAATATCGCCGAAATCGTCACAAAAACAGGATGTACCGTGTTACGAGCTTCGAACGGCAAGGAAGCGGTTGAACTGGCGACCCAGGAAAAGCCGGACATAATTTTCATGGATATCATTATGCCGGAAATGGATGGCTACGAGGCAACCCGCCGTCTAAGCAACGACAACGCGACCCGTGGTATACCCATCGTATTTATCAGCAGCAAGAGTCAGAAGGCCGACAAACTATGGGGTCAGATGCAAGGTGGAAAAGGCTATATAACCAAGCCATTTACGCCTGACGATATAATCCAGCAGATTAAAGCGCTGCAGTAAGCAAGTCACTAATACGGGGGCAGTGATCGAGATGGCAGGCGATGCGGAATCCATGACGGAGGATATCGATACCGAAATCCGCGCCGGAGTTCTGGCCGGCGACCCGCTTCTCGTGATACCACCGGCTTCCGCTTTCGTGATCGACAGTGACGCACCGGTACTTCGCTACGGTTTTCGAATCGGTGGCCTGGCTCTGCTGGTGCCTGAGGGTATCGCCACAGAGCTTCTGGACGCCCCGGCGGTTTTCCCGCTGCCACGGGCGCCCCGCTGGCTCGCCGGTATGCTCAATATACGCGGTAACGTGGTGCCGCTGTTCAATATAGTTGAACTGCTTGGTTCGAAATCCAGGTCTTCCGCTAAGGAGCGGATTCTCGTGCTGGGGCAAGCATCACAAGCGGTTGCAGTCTATGTTGATGATTTGCCGAAACCTCTTACTACAACAGGAAGCGTTGGTGACGCGGGCGAGCTTCCCACAATTCTAAGACCGTTTGTGGAAGCCGCTTTTTCCGATCAGGGTACGCACTGGTTCGAATTCGATTACGGGGAATTTTTCGCGCACCTATCGGCTGACGGGGACGATGTCGTTGAAAACACTGCGTGACAGCCAGTCAGGCACTCCTGCAATTTCGACCACGGAGCTTTATACAGTACAAACCGGCGCAGTGCGTCGAAGAAATATTCGCCGCTATCACAAGCGGTTCAACCAGAGGGTTATAACATGCTTAACAAGCTGAAAATCAGTACACGGCTGGTGCTGCTGATTGCAGTGCAAACCACTGTGCTTCTGGCTATAGGTCTTACCGCAATTCTCGGCCTGCACTTTGCCGCCAACACAACCGTTAAGTTGAACGAAAGCGTGATTGAGCAAGTCAAGCTGAACCAGCTCAACGAAACCGTTCGTGTCGACATTCTGGGAACGGTGCAGGACATGAACCGCAGCAAGATCAGCTGGGAGCAAGGCAGGGCGCGTCTGCTAAGTGCGCGCAACCTGTTCGTGAACAACTGGGACGAATACAAAGAGGATCGATCCCCGGAGCAGGTCGCGGATGTCAATGCCTCTATGGGCGGTGACTACGAACGGGTCCTGGAAGCGCTGGACGCACTGACAGTAATTTTCGACGTGGAGGATGCCGGCGCCGTCGCGGCCTTTGTGGAAACCGAAATAGCCAGGCATATCGATCCGTTCGTTATTGATCTCAACGAGCGTGTCAACGAACACCAGCTGGTGTCTGAAGGGCTGTTCCTCAAATCTATCGAAAAGAACGAAAAGTTTCTGTATGGCTGTGCCATTGTTATCGCATTCGGTTTGGCAATCGCCGGTCTACTTGGCTTCCTGATTCATTATTCTATCGCTCGACCCATCCGACAGATTTCGTCAACCGTGAATGAGGTGTCTGCGGGTGACTACCACGCGCGCACGAAAGTCACCGGTGATGACGAACTGGGCCAATTGGGCGTAGCGTTCGACGAACTGCTGGAAGAAAAAGTCGCGAGTCTGGTTCGCGCAGAGCAGGAAAACGAACGTTTGAACGGTTCAGTCATTTCTCTGCTGAAAGCCGTATCCAAGCTCAGTCAACGCGACCTCACAATCAAGGTTCCGGTCACCGAGGATATCACGGGCCCGGTGGCGGACGCGCTCAACCAGCTGACCAGCGAAACATCGCAGGTTTTGCAAGGTGTCCAATCCGTATCCGAGCAGGTGGCGCGCGCCTCTGCAACGGTCAAGTCGCAATCGGATAATGTTATCGAGGTGGCCCGGCATGAGCAGGAGGAAGTCGAAGGGACTGGTAAGTCGCTGGTGACCGCGGTGGAAGCGATGAACAACATCGCGCGGCTCGCCATGGACTGTGACGTGGCGGCGGAAGGTGCATTCGATGCGACACGTAGTGCACTTGAATCGGTAACCCACACCGTGGACGGTATCAGCGGAATACGCGATACCATCCATGAGACTGAAAAGCGCATCAAACGACTGGGCGATCGGTCCCAGGAAATCAGTCGCGCTGTCAATCTCATTAATACTATCTCCGAACGCACTCACATACTCGCGTTGAATGCGAGTATGCACGCCGCGTCGGCTGGGGAGGCGGGTCGCGGATTCGCTGTGGTGGCGGACGAAGTGCAGAGGCTTGCGGAAAATGCGCGTGACGCAACTTCACAGATCGCCACCCTCGTTTCCAATATACAGGTGGAAACATCCGATACGGTGACAACCATGAATGATCTGATCACCGAAGTCGTTGACGGAAGCCGGCTTGCCACAGCTGCCGGTTCACAGATGAAGACAACCATGGACAGTACCGAAAACCTGGTGCACGCGGTACGGCAGATAGCCGAGCGTTCGCGCGACCAGGCACAGGTCAGTAACGAGCTGCAGGGGCGTTATGAGCGCATCCGTGAAAGCAGTCAGCAGACAACCGCCAGGCTTACCGAGCAGACCAAACAGACCAGGCAGCTGGTTCAGTACGCCAGGCGGCTGTTGCAGGCGGTCCAGGTATTCAATCTGCCAGGAGCGCGGTCGGCAGTAAAGCCGGTGGTCGGCGAGACTGCCCGTAAGCCGGTCACAGAAGTTCAGCATAAGAAGGCTTCCTGACCGGTAATGGCAATCGCACTTGAAAAACTGAGCAGCCTGGAAACTGCCATCTCAGATGTCGTCGCTGAACTGTATGAGATCTTCTCTGCAGGCGACGGACTGAAGGATCCGGCTGCCTGCTCGCGTATGCTGGACCGCTATATGAATGAAGTCGGCCGCATCGGCATGCTCGCCCGCGGGGCACGACTGGACGGGGTCCACGAGAGTTGTTTTTATTTCTACCAGGTGCTACAGGAACTCAAGCAGCGCAAGGCGGTACTGAAACCCGACGAGCTCGATCTGCTCGAAAAGTGGCCGTTTGTCATCAGTACCTGCCTGAACACGCCGTCGTCTGTCGAGATGGTCGAGTCGTTGCTGGATTATTTCAGCAACGATCTGTGGCCCATCGAACTGCCGGATCATGTCGTCAATGATGTGTATGACGCCTACCGGCGTCAGAGTGCTGCGGCGGCCGATGCAGCGGAACCGGCTGCAGCAGACGAAAGCATGCGCGAAACGTCACTCGCGGTGGTCATGAACGGGTCATCGCGACGGCTACAGTCGCCGCAAGTACAGAGTGGTCGGCTGTCGGATAGCGAACCGCGGTCTGACTCGCAGTATTTTGACGCCGACCTGGTCAAGGCATTGCAGCAGGAATTGACCGACTCCACAGACGCCTTGTTCGATGATCTTGATCATGTCGGTGACACGGATGCCGGTGACGCAATTACGGCTGCGTTTGAGCTGTGCGCTGACCGTCTGGATCTGATGGTGATATCGGCCACCGAAGCCGGCATGGACGGCACCGTGGTGGCGTGCGCGGCTTTCCAGGCGAACCTGCGGGCACTCGGTCAACGGCGCCAAGCGCTGTCAGTGCATGAAGCGCAAATTCTCTCAAACTGGCCATCGCGGATGATGCACTATCTCGAGAACCCCGCGGATCCCGGCTTCATCGACGCGCTGGTAGATTTCCTGCAGACCGTTCCGGAAGCGGCAGCTATCACCGATGACGAGCGTGCAAGCCTGTGCCGGCAGCTGTCACCTGGCAAACATGAAATTGCACCCGCGACAGAGGTGCCGCAGGATGCGGCGACAGACAAGGAATCGCAGGGCTGCGCGACCGTTGCGAACACAAAAACTGAGGCAGACGGAGTGGCGCAGCGTGTCACTCGCACCGCTGGTACCCTACCCGGGGATGAGCTTGCGGAACTGGTATCACTTGTACGCGGCGAGCTTGAATCGGTTGCCGAGGACTTCACGGCGGCGATGGCGCCATTCGTTGCGGACGGCGACACCTCGGCACGCGTGAATGCCCTGAACACCCAGGCGGAAATGGTGGATCGGTTCAGAGAAGCCACGGAGTCGATGGGACTCATCGGTCTGAGCTGTGTGTTGGCCCACGTTTACAACAACATCGGGCAACTGGCCAAGCAGGGCGCGGTACTGGACAAGGCGCAGCAGGAAATGTTAAAGCAGTGGCCGCAGCTGGCGCTGGCTTATCTATCCGGTCTGCCCGATGACTGGCACAGTCAGCCACTGGGCGCTTACTTGCAAAACGGCTGCTGGCCGATACCGGCCGAAGAAGAGATGGTTGCCGGTATTCTCCAACAGCTGCAGGCGCCCGAGCTGATTACCGAGAAGGTAACTGGCGAACCGCGCCAGACACGAGCCGAAGCCGAAGATGTGTCACTGGCGCTGCCAGAAGACATCAATCCCCAGTTAATCGACAGTCTTCTGCAGGAACTCCCTGGCCACACGGCGGAATTCAATGCCGCGATAAGCCACCTGGTCGACGGCAGCGGAACCTTGCAGGAGGTTGATATAGCGCAACGGATTGCACACACCCTGAAAGGTTCTGCCAATACGGTCGGTATCAGCGGTATCGCCAACCTCACCCATCATATCGAGGATATCCTGCTGGCGTTCACCAAACATGGGTGCCTGCCGGGCCGCTCCCTCTCCAATACGCTGCTTGCCGCGGCCGACGTGCTGGAGATGATGAGTGAATCGCTGCTTGGTATGGGCCCGTCGCCCGAACAGGAGGCACTGTCGACGCTGCAGACTATTCTGGACTGGGCAAACCGGATTGATCGCGAAGGCATTCCTCAACAGGACGACGACACGGTGCCGGCTGCGGCCCGGCAAACGGCCAATGCGGAAACCGATGCTCACAAAGTGGCGAGTGAGACCACTTCCATGCTGCGCGTACCCGCTGTGATGGTGGACGACCTGTTACGCCTGGTGGGTGAGTCGATCATTCTGACCGGCCAGCTTCAGAACCGGCTGAGCGTGGCGGAAGAGCAGACAGAGTCCTTGCGCTCGCAGCACGCCCTGTTCCAGCAGCTGACTGCAGAACTTGAGCATCTTGTCGAAACCCAGGGCCTGACCGCTACGCACACGCGGGACACTTTGCAGGATGAGTTTGATACGCTTGAACTGGAGCGCTATAACGAGCTGCATACTGTTACCCACCGTCTGGTTGAGGCGGCCACTGACGCCGACGAATTGACGACCGGGATCGGGGGGCACCTGGCAACCCTGGACGACCTGCTGGTGGACCAGCGCAAGCTGCTAAAAGAAAAGCAAGAGCTTGTTATGCGTACGCGTATGGTGCCGGTGCAGACTGCTTTGCCACGTCTGCAGCGCGCGGTCCGTCAGGCCGGGCGTCAGACTGGTAAGCAGGTGCAGCTTGCGGTACAGGGTGCCGAAACCATGATCGACAGCCAGGTCCTGGCGGACCTCATCGACCCCTTGACACACCTGCTGCGCAATGCTGTCGATCACGGCATCGAAGTCGCCGAACAGCGTGTCGAAATGGGGAAACCCGAGACTGGCAACATCGAGCTCAGCTTCCACAGGCAGGGTGACCACATTATTGTCGACTGTAGTGATGACGGCGCAGGACTCGACATCGAGGCGATCCGAGCGACGGCCGAGGCCAGGAACATGCTGCTGCCGGACTATGATCTTGGCGCTGAAGAGTTGACTAAGCTGATTTTGCTGCCGGGATTCAGCACCCGTGGTGAAACCACCCAGTTATCCGGGCGTGGCATCGGCATGGACGCGGTACACAGCCGTGTTAACGCATTAAAGGGCACCCTGCACGTTGGATCAGAAGCAGGAAAGGGCTGCCGGGTGGAACTTCAGTTGCCATTGAGTTTGATTTCGGTTCACGCCTTGATTGTACCGGCCGGGGATCACTCCCTTGCCGTATCCAGTCGCGGCGTTGACCAGATACTCTATCCGGGTGCCGGTATTCTGCAGCGTGAAGGCGATACGCTGACCTACCGCCTCGAAGAACATGTCTACGAAGCCTGGCATCTCGAGACCTTGCTGCAGATGCCCCTACCCTCGGACGCTGAACAGTCAAACGAACGGCCAATGCTGCTGGTACGCAACGGAAACTCCACGGTGTGCGCGGTCTGCGTCAGCGGAGTGAGCGCCACGCAAGACCTGGTGGTCAAACAAATGGGGCCTTTTGTTCCACCGCTGGTCGGGATTGAAGGAACCACGATACTCGGCGACGGCAGTGTCGCGCCCCTGATCGATATACCTACATTACTTGGTACGGACAGCCACGGTTCGACAGCTTGGATCCACGCTCAACCGGATCGCACCGAACCCAGTCAAATGCGGCCGTGTGCGCTGGTGGTCGACGATTCACTCAGTGCGCGACGTTCTCTCGGCGAATTTATGCAGGATCTGGGTTATGAAGTGCTGACCGCACGCGACGGCCTTGAAGCGATCGAGGTCATGGCTGAACGGATACCGAAAATTCTGCTCGTTGACCTGGAAATGCCGCGTATGAACGGTCTTGAGCTTGCCGCACACGTGCGTGCACAGCAAAGCACCGGGAGCCTACCCATGATAATGATTACGTCGCGATCAACCGAGAAACACAGGCAAAAGGCACAGGCCGCGGGTGTCAACGCGTATCTCACAAAACCGTTCTCGGAAGACGTGCTAATTGACCAGATTCAGGCCGTCGTTTCCGAAGCCGAAAGGACATTTGCGTAGAAATGTTAGCTGCGCGGACTGAACAGTAATCTGAAATTGGGCGTCGTGGAAAACATTTGCCGCGGCGCGGTGTGGCTACAGGGGCCGCCGATTTGATAGCCGTTGCTAAAACCACAGGGCAAGGGAGAACACCATGAAAACCAGACTGCAAAACATAGCTATAATCGTCATTCCGCTGTTTCTGGCAGCAGTCACCGTCCACACGCATGCAAAGCAAGTGAAACCGGCGCCGCCGACCTATACCTTCGGTGTGGTGCCGCAGCAGTCGGGCAGCAAGCTGTCAAGATTGTGGTCGCCGATTCTCCAGTACCTGGAGAACGAGACCGGCTATCACCTGCGTTTCGCCACCACCCGTAATATTCCAACCTTCGAAAAACGGCTGTCGACTGGAAAGTACGACATAGCCTACATGAATCCTTACCACTATACCGAGTATCACAATATGTCCGGATACCAGGCCTTTGCAAAAGCCAAAGACAAACGCCTGAAAGGGATACTGGTGGTGCACAAGGACAGCGCCGTCAAAAGCCTAAATGACCTCGAAGACCAGGAGCTGGCTTTTCCGTCGCACGCGTTCGCGGCGAATCTCGTTCCTCGCGCACATTTCAACCAGTTGGGGACATCGGTGACCCCAAAATACCTGTCATCCCACGATTCGGTGTACCGCAACGTTGCCAAGCAGCGTTATTCGGCGGGCGGCGGTGTCATGCGCACCTTCAAGAACACCGCCCCGGAATGGCGCGACCAGCTGCGCGTGCTCTGGAAGTCAGACGGTTACACCCCGCATGCATTCGCGTCGCATCCCAGGGTGCCGCAAGAGGCGGTGGAGAGAATACAGCAGGCGATGTTGAAGATGAACCAGGATGCCGCCGGCAAGCGCTTGCTCAAATCAATCCGGCTCAAGGGAATCGAACCGGGTAGTGACGGCGACTGGAACGACGTGCGCGCGCTGGAACTGCACTAGTCTTCGCTGCTGCTCGGGCCGTCAGGGACATAGACGGCCCAATTAATCCCTGTGTCCGTGCTTCAACGGCTGTGATGAACGACAATTTTCATGCCAGAGACTGAAATCATGCCTTCATCAGCCATTTGTTTGAGCACACGGCCCGCCACTTCGCGTGAACACCCCACGATTCGGGCGATTTCCTGACGGGATATCTGGATCTGCGTGCCGTCCGGGTGTGACATGGCATCCGGTTCGCTGCACATATCCAACAGGGTACGCGCGATACGCCCTGCGACATCCATGAACGCAAGCCGCGTGACACATCGGCTGGTTTTGAGCAAGCGCTGGGAAAGCTGCAGGCCGAAGGCGGTCAGCAGATCGGCATGCACATCCTTGAGTTCTGTGCCGAACAGCGTAGTCAGCTGTTCATAGCTGATTTCAGCCACCTCGCACGCGCTGCGCGCTCGTACCAGCACACGGCGTTCATGCGAGTTGTAAAAAAGGCCGATTTCACCGATGAACTCGCCGGCTTTCACGTAAGCCAGGATGACGTCGTTGCCGTCTTCGTCTTCCAGGGTGACGACGGCATTCCCCTTGACGATGTACAACAAGCTGTCGGCCGGGTCACCAGGCCGTATGATGGCGCTCTTCTTGGCAAACGTACGTTGCGTGCAGTGTTGCAGGAAGCGTTCTATCGCCTTTGGGTTGATAGTGCATGCGCGGTTGCGCATCAGATAGTCGTCATCGGTTATAAGCGGCATTACGAATTCTGACTCATCCTGCTCGATAGTAAAGGTGCGCAAGAATCGCACAGGTATCGACGAACAAGAGATCTGCGATCTCCCGACATCCCTGTGACGACTAGACGGCTTCGCTACACAGTAAAAGTGTGATAATTCTCACAATTCGTACCGCGGGCGCTTGCCGCTGTCCCATTTCTTACGTATGTTACTTAGAAGCGTTGGTCGCATCAATGTCAAACAATTAATGCGGGTTTGCGTGATATAACGTGAATTAAGGGTGGGGCATGCAGGCGACGCAGAACGCAGAGACCAGCACTGACGGTTGCACAGAAAAAGTTTCTATTCTGTTTATCTTCTGGACATTTCTCAAGATAGGATCGGTCGCGTTCGGTGGTTTCATGGCGCTGATCTCCGTCATCGAGAATACCGTCGTCAAGCAGCGCGGCCTGCTCCGGCACAGAGACATGCTCGATGCGATCTCGCTGGCAAATCTACTACCGGGTCCGCAGGCAGTCAATGTGGTTGCTTTCGCCGGCTACCGCCTGCGTGGCGGCATGGGGGCACTGGCCGCAGCGTCGGGTGTAATTTTGCCTTCCTTCCTGCTGTTGCTGGCATTGAGTTATCTGTATTTTCGCTACGGTGAAATCGTCGCGCTGCAAAAGGCGTTTCAGGGATTTATTCCTGCCGTTGCCGCGATCGTGCTGAGCGTCGCATGGCGTATGGGGCGCAAAACCGTAACAGGGGTGCGTGAAGCGTTGCTGGTGGCGATTGCAGCCGGCGTTCTCGCGCTGGTTCCGCTCGCCTACAAGGTCTATGCACCGCCGGCGATTATTGCAGCCTTTGCACTGATCGGTCTGTACCTGTTTCGCGACTTGCGCAAGGGTGGGGCCACACCCATAGCGAGCAACCCCATATCGTGGCGCCACTTCCTGCTTGTGGCCAGTCTGCTCGCAGCACTGACACTCTTGTGGTTTTTCCCGCTGCCCCTGGAACGCGACGGCCTGGCGCTGCTTACCCTAACGTTCGCGAGTATGAGCCTGATGCTTTTCGGCGGTGGCTATGTCTTTATTCCGATAATCGGCAGTATCGTAGTCGGGGAGTACGCCTGGCTCAGTCAGCAGGAGTTCACCGACGGGATTGCGATGGGGCAGATCACCCCGGGACCCATTCTAATCAGTGCGACCTTCATCGGCTACAAAGTCGCCGGCCTGGCCGGTGCAACACTGTCGACCGTAGCGATTTTCATGCCGCCGGCAATTCTCATGGTCACCGCTTCACAGGCACTGGACCGGATCCGTCAGTCCGCAGTTACCCAGTCGGCCATGCGCGCCATTCACTGCGGCGTTATCGGCATGATTATCGTCGCTGCCTTCGTGATTCTTCGTACCGCTCTGCCGGTATGGCCGATCGACCCAAGTCATGCCTGGCCGACACTGTTGATTTTATGTGGCTCGCTGGTGGGATTGATCAGGTTCAACCTCGATGTCCTCTGGATTATTCCAGCGGCTGGGGTATTGGGGTACCTGTTGTATTGAAACCCCGTGCTGTTACTGGAAAACCAAACTGACGTATTGGGAGAGGTAATTTGGACGCAGTATTCATCGTAGGTGAGCAACGCTCGGGATCGAACCTGTTACGTCTTATTCTCGATCAGTCGAGCGAACTGGTGGCGCCGCATCCACCGCATATCCTCCAGAGACTGATGCCGCTCATACATTTGTACGGCGACTTGGATGATGAGCACGCCTTCTCCCATTTGGTGGATGATGTCTGTCGACTGGTTGAAACCAACCCAGTTCCCTGGGATGGTGTTACGCTGGATCGTGACGACGTGCGCGCCCGTTGCCAATGCAACAGCCTGGTGGCGGTCTATGGTGCTGTCCTGGAGATATACACTGAAACGCACAACGCGCGCGGTTGGGTGTGCAAGAGTATGCAAAACATCCGCTGGGCCAAACAGCTGGATGATTACTTCCATAACCCGAAGTACGTCTATCTCTACCGTGACCCCCGCGATGTTGCCCTGTCGTTCACCAAGGCAGTGATAGGAGAGAAGCACCCCTATTTTATAGCCAGCCAATGGGCCGAGCTGCAACGAATTTGCCTGGACGAACGTGACCGTATAGGGGAAGAACGATTTTTCGCCGTGTGTTACGAGGAGCTGACGAGCCAGCCGCGCGAGGTGATCGCGGATCTCTGCGATTTTCTGTGCATTGAATTCAACGAAAACATGTTGTGTTTTCACCAGTCACGGGAAGCCATTCGCACCGCCATCGCCAGTCAGCTCTGGCGAAACCTGGATCAGCCCATCAATGGCTGCAATTCCAAAAAGTTTTTAAAGGAAATGTCCGAACACGATATACGTATCGTAGAGTCGCTGACGGGGGATATCATGGACTGCCTGGGTTATCCAAGGCACCACGTAAGAACCGGCGCCGAACGGCGTTACACGCCAAAAATGATCAGGCGCTTCAAGGAGCTTAACGAACGACGCAAGCGCGAAACGACCGCCAGGACGGAAGCCGAAGACCTGGAAAGGCGCAGGCTTCAGGCACAGGTGTTGGAGGAAATTCGCACATCGATTGAGTTTTCCTAGAGCGCGCGTGGGTAAACATGCCCCGCTGAGTGCTGTATGACAGTGGTACTGCCGCTCACGCCTTTCGCATCTGCATGTTCAGCACGCTGACCAGGTCCAGAGTACCTTCGTTGTTCAGCACAACTGCTACGCTTAGATAATTACCGGTAAACATACTATTGTAATGAACACGAACATTTCTCAAAGGAATGCTCATGGACTGGACGGAATTCGCGGATTTCCTCGAGCTCGAGCGCGAGGGCCGGCTGGCGGAGGCGAAACAACAGCTGCTGCGCCTGGCATCGCAGGGACACCCGCTGGGGCTGCTGGAACTGAGCAAGCACTATCTGCAGGCACCCGATCCATATACGTCAAACGCAGATACGGAGAAAAGCAAAGTACTCGCCGATGAAGCCGTGCAGACGCTGGAAGAACTGGCCGACTGTGGCAATGCCGAGGCCATGCTCCACCTTGCGCGCGTCTATCTCGGTGATTACGGACCCTGGTTCGATTCGGAAGAAACCGCCGAGCACTGGCTGGTTGAATCATTCCACGCGGGTTGCCAATCTGCGGCACATGATCTCCACCGGTTTTATCTTGCCCGGGACCAGGAGAAATCAGATTACTGGTACCAGAAAACATAATGTCTGCCTGTGCATGGCTAATTACCAGTCACGCGGCAATTAAGGTCAGCAGTTCTTCTTCACAGTAGATTTTCTGGGAAAAATTCTCGCTTTCAACATGACTGATCGCTGTCGTCATGCTGATTCTGGCAGCACTCTTTTCGCCCAGTGAACTGGGTATGAGGAAAAGAGGGTAAGAGTTATTCAATGCCCCGTGTTTTACCTCCAAGTGAATGGCACTGTAGTTTGAGCGGTAGTCATGATGCTTGCGTCGCCTTGTTCTTGTACGTCTCTCCGCAACTGGGGGCGAACGAGGTAAAATGGTTACCGTTCGGGTACGACTCACACCAAGAAGCTTCTTTCTACATCGGTGGTGACTGAAGGGCTGATCATGAATCGATCTGAGCGACCTTGAAGCGTCGATAACTGGTATAGAACTGTCAAACCGGGAGCAAACCACCGTTTGATCGAAAATACGACCAGAGATGCCGCGGCCAATTGTCGTTCGAGTAAACTGGCCGATCGCAAGCAGGATCGAATGAATTCTTGGCAGAACGGATTCACGCCGAAACAGCGGAATGCTCAAAAGGCTGTCGCGAGTGTACCTGAGGAAGGTTGCCCATGAAGGTCCACCGTCATAAGGCTCTGGGCGGTAGTGCTTGGCGAGCACGCGTCTGACCACGTCTTTATCGATGTTGACTCCGAACGCTTTGTTGATCTGTTGCGCGATCCGAGGGCAGCCAAACTTGGCATTACGTTGTTTCAATTCAACAATGACACGAACTAGATCATCCGAGGGGCCTTTCGGACCCGGCTTTCTATTTTTCTGCGATGAGAATAACCGATGATAGTTGCGGCTTAATAGAGCACGGCGAAACTTGGTGAGAGTGGCTGGTTTAAGAATGACGGCGGCTTTACGGATTCGTCCAGGACGCATGAATAAAGTGAGAAAGCCGCAAAGGAATCTGTCTGATGTGGTCAGTCTGGGCGTTTTGCCGGCAGAGCGACGTGCAATCAGTTGTTGATGTTTGAGGAGAAGACTCTCTGCGATTATGGCCTTGGCTCCACCGGGGCCCGCGCGCTGGGCCAGCGTGGTCAGAACATGTATGACGAGTAGGGCCAGGGTCTTCATGTAGAATGATATTAAACTGAGTTTCCGGGATTACAAGATTGGAAAACTGCAGGCTTCATGGTACAAACTCGTAATTCGCCAGGCACAGGTACTGCTGGCTGCCGTTAGCGTCGGAGTAGTAGCCGATGGTTTCCAGGGAGAGCATGGCGGTGATGTTATCGCCACGCTCGTGTGCTCGACGGGCGTAACGGTGGCTACCCATCTTCCACGTGTAGAAGAAGGGCGCCTCTTCGTTGACAAAGGCCACAAAACGCACACTGCGCGCCAGCGGCTTTGCAGCGAGCAGACGCGCGATCTCGAGCAGCGCAGCAACGCCGCTGGCGTTGTCATTGGCACCCGGCGATTCACTGACGGTGTCGTAATGGGCACCAATCAGAACAATTTCCTCCGCCAGTGATGTGCCACCAAGTACCGCTTCCAGATTACGCACGCTTGTTGCCTGTACCGTATACGCCTGTGAAGTTACTGCATAGCCCATAGCCTGGAGGGTCTCTTCGATATAGTCGGCCGTCGCGTCAAGTGTCCCATCGCGCCACAGGTTGCGTTCACCTATCTCTTCGCTCAGCACCGCGATGGGTTTTCTGAGACGATCGGCAAGCCGTGCCTGCTCCATTGTGAGCGGCGGCAGTACACCGGACCAGGATTTGCCGGGCATGTGTGTCATGTACAGGATTCCCCCGCCCAGCATGAGTGCCAGGACCAGCGCATAGCTGAGGCTTCTGTATATTCCTGGCCTGCGTCGCATCACACGGGGCGGTCAGTCACGGCATTCACCGCTCAATCATTATGCCTGTAGTAGCCGTGTCGCACACCGCCCAGCAATGTTCGAAAAGCCTCCCCCGATGTGTGAACCAATTGCTCATGGTCACCTGCCTCAAAATAGACATTGGCAAGACTGGTCAGCGCCTCGTCGAGGAATGTCTCGATATCGTAAGCAAGACCTAGCGGCGGAACAGCCCCTACCTCGCAATCGTTGAACAGTTTTGCAAGCTCGTCCTCAGTGGCAAGGTGAAAGTCCCGGTTGAGTTCCCTTCGCAGATGCTCTACCTCAACCCAGTTACTGGCCGGAACCACGAGCATGGCATAGCCGGCCGCATCCTTAACAATAACAGCCTTGGCGATATGATCTTCATTCACATGAGTGGCTTCGGCTGTTTCGTGACTGGATCCCGTGTGCGGATGTGGTACCAGGTCATACTCAACTGACTGCAGCTCAAGAAAACGCTGAACGGTCTCCGCGATTGCCATCTTCTATCTCCTTATGCGCAATTTAAAAGCTCTTCTGACTCAATGAAAAGTATAGTGCATGTAGCCCGGGAGTCTGTCGGGCCAGCGATTAATCTACTCGGCAACTGTTCGCTGCGGAGCTCTCCCACCATGCTCACTACGATCACCTGAATATGATAGACTCCTGGCAACAGCCAGGCAGGGCTACACTGTGGCTGTTGTATGGAGTGTACCTGTAAGTTACTCCTGTAACAGGAACCGGCGCACGACTTCCAGCCGGCGCGGAGTATGGCTGTCCATGAAGGGATGGCCCCAGGCGGGGTCCCGGCGCACCGTTGCACCGCGGTCTTCTGCCAGCTCTAGCAATTCCCTGGAGGTTCCCGGTTTGACGACCTGGTCCCTGGCGCCGGCAATGACCAGCAAGTTGCTGGTATCTCGGGGCAGATTATTGACCGGGTCGTGCGCGGCGGGACAGCCGTAGTCGGACAAGCGGCTCGGCGTCGAATCGATGACCACCGTCATTTCGCCCGTTTGGTGTCGCAATGCGTCCAGCAGCACCACACCCCCAAACGACATGCCGTAGAAGGCCCGCCTCTGATACGGCTGTGTGCCCAGCTGTTGAATGATCTGGCGATAGTCATTGAGTATCGCCTTTAGCCGTCGCTTGCCCTCTGATCTGCCATAGCCACGGTAATCGAAGATATAGACGTCATAGCCCAGCCTGGCAAACTGGTCAAAACGCGCGATGATCTGGTCCGCCAGTATGGCATTCCCCTGAACCACCAGCAGGTAGCCTCTGGGCAGCTCCTTACCGGCTTGGGCATGGGAGGCCTTGAGCTTGTAGCCGCGCAGGATGCGGCCATCGCTGCTGGTAATGGCGACGTCTTCGACATTGGCGACCTGTGCCAGCCGTGCGGCACTGGCCTCTCCCGCGGCAGAACTCCACAGCCAGAAAATAAACGGCTCCTTGAGCCCGCAGATCGATTGCTCCAGGTTGGACGACTGTTGCCCTGCATAACACGCGGTGCCATACACGTGCACGGTCAGCAGCATTAAGGTTGACATGCAGCGCTGCAGGGATAAGTGCATGATGTACCTCCAGTGTACAAGCTTGTTAAAGGGGACGGCGGCACCATCACCCAGGGTGCTGACAAGTTAAGTGCATCCGGGCGATAATTGCCCGATGAATAGATCAATAAACCTATATAAACGCCACCGGTTTCACGCTGAAATCATTCAGTATGCCGTCTGGCTCTATCATAGATTCAACCTCAGCCAGAGAGACATCGAAGATTTATTGGCTGAACGCGGTATTACTGTAAGTTATGAATCCGTTCGTCTGTGGTGCAACAAGTTCAGCCCCCAATATACCAAAAGGTTGAAATGTCGGCATCAGGGATTCGGCGATACATTTTACATCGACGAAGTGTTTGTGAAGATAGATGGTAAACAGCAGTACTTGTGGCGGGCTGTTGACCAGGATGGTGAGGTAGTCGATGTGTTTCTCCAGGCACGTCGTGACGGAGCAGCTGCTACACGTTTCTTCAAGCGACTGCTGAAAAATCATCATGGCGAACCGAGAAAGATTGTGACAGACAAGTTGAAAAGCTTTTGCGTTGCGTATAGATAACTCATTCCGGAGACCATTCACGATACCAGCCAGTATGCCAATAACAGGGCAGAGCTTTCTCATCAGCAAACGCGAGACCGGGAGCGGGGTATGCGACGATTTAAATCCTCCCGACAAGCGCAGCGCTTTTTGGGTGTACACGCAGCCGTGTACAATCTATTCAATCTTGGTCGCCACTTGGTAGCAGCAAAGAATTATCGGATGCTACGAATGCGGGCCTTTGTGTCTTGGAAATGTGCTGTGGCACTATAGAAGGCAATTTATCGAGGATATGCAGATACAAGTAACTTAACTTGTCGATACCCTGCTGAGCATCTCCAGGGTCATGAACCGCGTCTCATCAGCGGCGATAGCAGCGCCACTCATCATCGTAATCAATAGTATAAATAGGGTCCTTGTGTTCATGCGACTTCTCCTAATTGCTGTGCGAGTGATTGTCAGGTATTTCCGTCGCGCCGCGTCAGCAGTTGACGGTATTATGTAACGCAATCTTCCTACCAGTTTTGTAACTACTCGCCCCCATCCCATTAACAAACCTGAGCCAATAGAAGCTTGACAACATAGCTTTCAGATTCTATGCTGTTGATCCAATGCAATGCAATGCAATGCAATGCAAAGGATCAAATGATCATGAGCAGCTATTTTGGATCAAAGGCCACCTCCGGCCTATGCCAACCCATCATCGCCCTGATGCCGCCGCATGATACCTACATCGAGACCCACCTGGGCGGCGGGGCCATCATGAAGCGCAAGCCCGCTGCGCTGCACAACATCGGCATCGACAGGAATCCAAAGTCGTTGGCGGCTTTTGAATGCGACTATCCCGTAGAGAAGGTCAACGGCTGCGCCCACCAGTTCCTGGCGGACTATGACTACCGGGGGCGCGAACTGATCTACAGTGATCCGCCCTATCTGCATCACACCCGCAGCTCGGGACGCCGATACCGCTTCGACTACGAGGAACACGACCACATCGCGCTGCTGGAATTGCTCAAGACCCTGCCCTGCAACGTCATCCTGTCCGGCTACCCCTCGACCCTCTACGACGGACTGCTCTCGGGTTGGCGCAGCCTGGAACTGCAGGTCATGAACCAGGCCGGGGTGCGCACCGAAAAGCTCTGGTTCAACTTTGCGCCCGACCGGGTGTACTGGCCCAGCTACGCGGGCAAGAACTTCACCGACCGGCAGCGCATCAAGCGCAAGGCCGCAAACTGGGGCAAGCAATACCAGGCGATGCCCCGCGCGGAACGCCTCGCGGTGCTCTCGGCCATGATGGCGGTCGAGGCCGGGGAACCGGCATAGCCCTGCCGGATTGGGGCGCCGATGATGGCTACCGTCAACAAACAATCCCTCAGGGAAGAGTTCGACGCACTCAAGGCGGAATTCGAGCGCCTGACCGCCAACGGCAAGATGGCGGCGGAAAGCCGCGCCCTGTTCCAGGCCATGCTGATGCTGTTCGAGGTGCTGATGGCGGTATTCATGGAAAAACGCACCCCCAAAGATAACAGCAACTCCAGTCTGCCCTCCTCACAGACAGCAAAGCAGGACGACACCGCGACCCAGCCCGGCGCCAAGGGCAAGGGCAAGTCACAGAACGATACCCTGTCCGGCAACACGCGCACTGTAGAGACCGTCCAGATCGCCCCCGTTAACCAGTGCGGGACCTGTGGCGAAGACCTCAGTGATACACCCTGCCGGGGACATGAGAGACGCACCCGAATCGACATCATCTTCGAAAAGGTGGTGAGCCACGTGGATGCCGAGATCAAGCAATGCCCCGGCTGTCAGTCACAGACCAAGGGCCGGTTTCCGGCGGACATGCCCGGCCCGCTGCAATACGGTGCAGGTATCAAGGCCTACGTCCTGAACCTGCTGATCGCCCAGATGCTTTCCCTCAAGCGGGTGCAGCAGTCGATCAGAACACTGATCGGTATGATGATCTCGGAGGCGACCATCCTGAAATACGTGATGCAGCTGCATCAGGCCCTGCAAACATGGGAGCAGGACGCCATTGAAAAGATTCTGACCATGCCCGCGATGCATGTGGACGAGACCTCGTTGCGGGTCGACAGGACAAACCATTGGATCCACGTCTGCTCCGCAGGCGACGTCACCCTCAAGTTCCTGCACCCCAAACGCGGGAAAGCCGCCATCGAGGCCATCGGCGTGATCCCCCGCTATGGTGGGGTGGTGATCCATGACTGCTGGGCCTCCTATCTCACCTATGATCATTGTGGCCATGGCCTGTGCGGTTCGCACCTGCTGCGGGAGTTGGTCTTCATTATTGATGCCAATGGTTACGCCTGGGCAACAAACATGAAGCGCCTGCTGCAGGAGACCTGCGCTATCGTCGCCAAGCGGAAAAGGAAGACGCTGACCCGCAACGAGTACAAGAACCTGCAGAAACGCTATCGCAACATCCTGACCCGGGGCGGGAAGGAGCTCCCGCCCATACCGCCCAGGCAGAACGGCAAGCGGGGCAGGATCGCCAAGTCGGATGCTCATAACCTGTGGGAGCGGATGAAACAGTATGAGGAAGCGGTGTTGCTCTTTGCCAGGGAATCTCATGTATCCTTCACCAATAACAGGGCGGAGCGTGACTTGAGAATGAGCAAGGTGAAACAGAAAGTGTCGGGGTGTTTTAGAACCAGCAAGTATGCCGAGGCCTATTGCCGCATCTCCAGTTACTTACAGACCATGGCGAATCAGGGATACAATCCGCTGGTCTCTATTCAGTTGGCGCTTTCTGGCCAACTTTATGCGGATACGGGTGAGTAGTTACCCAGTTTTTTAATTATTATCACAATCTGTGTGTTACGTGGTTTCCGGTTTAACGGCAGCGCTGTAACCGGGGTAATCCGTCTCCTAATAGAGACATATCGCTGGCTTGCAACGCTATACCCGACTCTGTTTCAGGGGCCTTCCAGTGATAAACTCCATATATTCAGCATAGAGGTTTGATGGACTTCCGGAACCGTCTAACTCCGGACGTTCAACAGAGCAAGGTTAAAGAGCCGCGATCAGCAGTGGCTCAGTCACGCCAACGTCAGCACCACGGGGCTTTATGACAAGCGTAAGACATTGCCAGAAGACTCACCGACCATACTTAGAGCAGGTTTTGGCACGTGATGCCAGGTATAGCCGAGCGACACACCTTTGAACGATAGCGAAACAAGGGACCTCGATTCCCTCTGGAATGTACGATCGGAATCGCAGAGAGAGGAGCGCGCGCGAACCGAGCACCTGAGGGTTTTGTTTCGCCACTCGATCTTTGTATTCCTGGGGAATCTTGCGGGAAGTGTGATGCTGGCCGTTGGGTTGTGGTCTACCGCCCCACAAAGTCTGCTGATCACTTGGATTTTGGTCATGATCGTGTTCAATGTCGCCAGATGGGCGGTGGGACGACGATTTCCGGCCGAGTTCATTGGCGAAGCAGAAACGCGCCGCTGGGAGAAACGGTTTGTGGTATCGGTGGCGATTTCCGGCATTCTCTGGGGTGTGGCGGGTGGCTTGTTTTACGTTCCTGACCAGCCGGAACATGGTTTGTTCCTGGCACTGCTGATTGTTGGTATGTGCGCGGCTGCTACTGCGTCACTGTCATATCACCGCATCGCGTATCCCGTGTTCCTCTTACCTGCAATCATCCCCATTACGTTGCATCTCATGATAGACAACACACTGCTTACAAACGCCGTCGGGTTCGTTATCCCATTTTACTTCACGTTGCTGTACCTGCTGTCACGGGAAATCTACCGGACGGCGCATGAGTCGATTCTCGCCCGAATCAACAGTCAATATCAGGCCATGTTCGATCACCTCACCGGTGTGGCCAATCGACGTGCGTTCGAAGCAGCAATGGACCGAGAGTGGTACCGGGCAATGCGCGACAAGCACGTGCTGTCACTGGTGATAGCGGACATAGACAACTTCAAACTCTGCAACGACACCCATGGGCACGAAGTCGGTGATCTGGTCCTCAAGTCGGTCGCTGCGTTTTTAGAGCAGCACATCCGGCGCGGCGCCGACCTGGTGGCCCGTATCGGTGGTGAAGAGTTTGCCATCATCTTGCCCGACACCGATCTGAATGGTGTGGTAGAGCTGGCGGAAAGTATCAAAACCGGTGTACGCAAACTAGCGAACAGCAATCACAAAGACATCCCCGAGATAACAATGAGTTTCGGCGTATCGAGTCTGGTACCTGACCGTTCTCTCGACGCGGGGCTGTTGTTCCGCCGCGCAGATGCAGCCGTCTACAAAGCCAAGAGAAAAGGCAAAGATAGAGTTGAAACCACGGATACTGAATGACCTGTGCATGGCGATAGGATGGACTCCCCTTGGTTCACGTATAGACTGAAAGTGTAGCGTTGAGGTTGCTGACATCACGCAACATCCTAATGAAGCCTGGATGAAACAAATCGCTAGGAATGTCACCATGGATGAGTGGGGCTTCCTTGAGGGATGCCGGTACCTCATCCATGACCGCGATACGAAATTCACGGATTCGTTTCGCGCGATTGTCAAATCGAGTCATTTAGACCCACTCAAGCTTCCAGCCCGGAGTCCGAATCTGAACGCCTACGCCGAGCGCTGGGTAAAATCAGTCAAGGACGAATGTTTGGTGCTTGGCTCGTTTGCTGTTGCTAAAATTCTGAAAAGTCACCCAGAACCAATGAGTTATTGTTGATTTTCGCTCATCAGGCAGCGGCAGACTCTAAAATCGGTTGCAACCAATTGAATGAAGGTAAGTTTCACCGGATTCACCAACACTAAATGCACGAAGCACCGGGCGGAAACCGATAACCGCGATAGTTTCGTAGACTGTTTATCGTCACACTATCGGCGATCGGGGGGCAACTTGACAGAACCCGTCTGGTCAAAAAACTCATCTGTATTGCGATATCAACATCTTACCATCTATTGTCTGTGTCACAATGGCTTTGTATTTTGCCTCAAATGAGGCTTAGAATTGGATGATAAATTCGAGTTAACTGTGGGGAATCTTAATGGATTGGGCGCGCATACTGGCCTATATCACTGGAACAGTGGACCAGGAACTCCTTTTGCGTAATGAGTATCTTGCTGCCGAAAACCGGATCCTCAAAGCTCAACTCAAGACCCCGTTGCGGCTCACTGACGCGGAGCGAATGACACTCGCAGAAATCGCGCATCGCCTTGGCCGTAAAGCCCTTGATGATGTCGCTAACACCGCGAAGCCCGACACCATCATGGGATGGTATCGAAGGCTGATAGCACGCAAGTTCGACGGTTCCAAGTCGCGCCGCTATCCGGGCCGACCCAGAATTGATGTTGAAATCGAGCAATTAGTGGTGCGCATGGCCAAAGACAACGCGGTGTGGTGGTCCAGCGAAAGTTTGCTCCCATGCTTGGACAGCAATTGACTGTACGATGCCGGTGTAAGTTGCCATCTTCACAGCGCAAATACTTCAAGACGCCCACCTGACGGGCATCGGAGCACAACGAATGCAATCGACGCCGACAGGTGCCGCCGATGCCGAAACGATTTGGTTACGCCGCGCGTCTCAAAGCAACGATCGGCAGGTGCTTCCGGCCCCAATGATAGCGCACATCAAGGCGAATGGGAGCGCCACCGTGGCTGGCGACCGGTGCGTGCGGCTCGTATCGAGGATGCTCACACGCCGGCAACACATCATGATAGACCTCATTCGGCGTCTTGCCATTGAGCGACGAGTGAGGGCGCGCTTGATTGAACCATTTCTCAAAAAGCGTAAGTTCCCAGTGGAACGTTTCACTGCGAAGTGGCACGAAGATCCTGCGCGTACATTCGTTCTTGAGGCTCAGGATGAATCGTTCAATGAGTGCGATACTCCCGTGCTGGCCAACAGCACCGAAGCGGGGTGTGATCCCGTGGTGATCACACCAATCTTTGAACACGCTGCACCAGAACTGCTGGCCCATGTCGCAGATGATGTATTTCGGGGTGGCACTGGCGGTGTTAATGGCACATTCGAGGAAGTGCGAAACCGATACGGCTGTGGGATTGTCCCTGAAGGTTTCAATGCCCATCACGCGCCGCGAGTGGTGGTCGATGACCACCGCCACCCACCAACAAAACGGCCAGCACTGGGGTAGTGCGAACGGCAACCAGGGTGCCCAAAGGCCCGTGGATGTCGAAACCGCGGTAAGATCGACATGCCAGACATGATTAGGCCGCTTGGCGGTTACGACGCGAGTGGACGGCGCCGCTTCTCCGGGGTCAGATTGTGGCGCTTCTTTCAGGATTCGTCCGACCGTCGTTACCCCCAGATGCAGTCCTGCCCGGCACAGCGTCTCGGCGATCTTGACCTTCCCCATGGTGGGGCACAGAATTCTCAAACGTTGCACGATGTAGCGGACGAAGTCCGGGAATTTATTCACAGGCTCACGTAGTTGCAACAATGCATCGGCACCTTGGTCATCGATGCGTTTCACCCACGCTGCAATCGTGGCCGGTGTGACGAGGAAGGTGTCGCCCGTTTGTTTGAGGGACCAGCCTCGGGCAGCGCGAAGCTCGAGGATCGCCATGCGCTCATGGGGACCGTAATGCGGCCGGCGCTGAGGCACGATCTGCGCTATGCGTGTGTCCTTGATGCGGAGTTCTTCTCGCAGCAGGGCACATTCTTCGTGGAGCCGGTCGTTCTCTGCTGAGAGTCGCACCCGCGCATTGATGCTATCGGCGGCCCAGGCACGCGCGTATACAACGGCATAGTGGGCCAGCGCGATCGCGTGGAGCACCGCCGACTTCACGCAGCCTTGCCAGCTCTTCGGAAGCGGGATCCGGGGTTCTTTCGGTTTGGCGAGCATCGTGGCCTCCGAAAACGAGTTCTGTAAGAATCCGACGTCGAAGGATACAATAACCATAATAAATTCTGAGAGCTATGACTCGATCGGTGGGCACAAACATTCGCTGGACCAGCACACCGTGTCGACATGCACATGCGCCTACGCTTCGTGGCCTTGTTCGCGTTTTTGTTTGCCGTGGCGGTTGGTACCCTGTGGGAGATCTTCGAGTTCACCATGGATCAGGTTATCGAAACCAATATGCAGAAACCCATGTTTGACGATCCGTCAGGACTGACCGACACCATGTGGGATATGATCGTAAATGCCCTGGGCGCGCTGGCAATCAGCGCGCTGGGTTGGTGGTACATGGTGCGCCGCGAGCATTCGTTCATCGAGGTCTGGATTCGAAAGTTTATAGAACGTAATCCTCGACTGTTTCGGTTGTGAAAAACATGATCTTGATGCTTCAATGTAAGGATGCTGGAGGAGGTGAATGATATGCAACGATTTAAAGATATTCTTTGCGTGGTGGAAAATGGGCAGGCAGATAAGCATGTCCTGGAGCGAGGCGTTATGCTGGCCGAGAACAACCAGGCCAGCCTAACGATCGTCGATGTTGTTGAGCATGTGATTGCAGGTATCGGGATGCCTGACGGTGGTCCTATCTCCGCCGATCTGCAGGCCGCGTTGGTTAGCGCTCATGAACAGGAATTGAAAACGCTGGTCGATCCTTACCGCGCACGGATCGATATCCAGACCAAAGTGTTGGTCGGCATGCCGTTCCTTGAAATCATCCGTGAGGTACTGCGTAACGGGCGCGACCTGGTCATCAAGACTCCCGAAAATCGGGATTGGCTGGACCGATTGTTCGGTAGTGAGGACATGCACCTGTTACGCAAATGCCCCTGTCCGGTCTGGCTCATCAAGCCTGGCATGCAGAAGCCCTACCGGCGGGTCATGGCAGCAGTGGATGTAGGCGACGCGTACCCGGCGGAAGAGCTGGCATCACGGCGTGCGTTGAGGCGGCAGATCCTTGAAATGGCCAGCTCCCTGGCGCTATCCGAGTTTGCCGAGCTGCATGTGGCGCATGCTTGGGAGGCGGTTGCCGAGAGTGCCGTGCGCGGCGCTTTGTATACGCCAGAAGAGAAATTTATTGCCTACGTCGAAGAGGAGAAGCGGGATCACGCAGCCAGTCTGGACGCGCTGATGCACGAGGTGACCGGCGATCTGGGGGGGGATGCACTGAATTATCTTAAACCCCAAACACATCTGGTGAAGGGGAATGCTCGCAAAGAGATCCCGGCGCTGGCAAAACAGATCGGGGCAGATCTTATCGTCATGGGTACCGTGGCCCGCACTGGTGTTCCCGGCTTCATCATGGGCAATACAGCGGAGACGATTCTGAATCAGATCGATTGTTCCGTGCTCGCGATCAAGCCACCCGGTTTCAAAACACCGGTTACGCTGGCGAGTTGAACGCATGCGAAGCCAAAGTGACTTG
>Ga0316198_10000228_pt1 | contig 27085 bp, 23 predicted proteins | sample OudBieAanoxic_MG_FD_204935 | JGI IMG/M metagenome (GOLD analysis project Ga0316198, IMG submission 204935) | Coastal sediment microbial communities from Oude Bieten Haven, Netherlands - site A anoxic | ecosystem: Environmental > Aquatic > Marine > Coastal > Sediment | place: Netherlands... | reverse complement strand
AAGAAAGATCCTTCGGACGGATTCCTTTCGCCTCTCAATTCCGGTTTGCCTGTCTCTGACTGCAGTCTTGGGGGAAGATGACGAATTCAATTCATCAATGCTCCATTAATTGGTTGATGCTTTGGAGACATGGAAATTAGATTTTCTTTTCTTCAAGGTCTTCGTAAGCCTCGATGATATCCTGTACAAGCCGGTGACGGACGACATCGATCTTGGAAAAAAAAACAAATCCAATGCCCGTTATCCCTTGAAGTATGTTTTTGGCTTCAACAAGTCCGGATTGTTTCTCGGACGGCAAATCGATCTGCGTAATGTCTCCAGTGATAACGGCTTTCGAATTATATCCGATTCGGGTCAAAAACATTTTCATCTGTTCGGAGGTCGTATTTTGAGCCTCATCGAGGATGATGAATGAGTCGTTTAGTGTCCTTCCGCGCATGAATGCGATCGGCGCGACCTCGATGACGCCCTGGTGCATCAGAGTCGCTACTTTTTCGAATCTCATCATATCATGAAGGGCATCATAGAGTGGCCGCAGATAAGGGTCGACTTTTTCCGCCAGATCGCCGGGAAGAAAACCTAAAGCCTCACCGGCCTCAACAGCTGGTCGTGTCAGTATGATTCGGTTGACGCGTCCCTTATGCAATGCCTCAACGGCCATGGCCATGGCAAGATAGGTCTTGCCTGTACCTGCGGGACCGATGCCAAACACGATGTCAAGTGAGCGAATCGCATCGATGTATTCCTTCTGTGCGGGACTCTTGGGAGCGATGAAGCCTTTTTTAGTCTTAACTGAAACCGTATCCAAAAAAATATCTTTTAGGCGAGCCTTGTCGTTGCCGCTCAGAACGTTGATGGCGTAATCGACGTCGTTGGGATGGACGGGGTAATTGGCTTGCAGAAGTCCATACAGTTGATGCAAAATGTTTTCGGCCAGGCGGGAGGCGATATCTTCTCCCTCGATAAAAACCATGTTGCCCCGGGCGTTAATACGCACGTCCAGGGCTGTAGATATTTTTTTTAAGTTGCCGTTATGTTCGCCGAATAACTGCCGTGTCAGGCCGATATCCCCAAAGGATAGAGTCGTGGGGCTGGCGACAGAATTTTTGTTAATAGGCTCTACAGGTTTCGTGTCCATTTTATGATCTCATGCGTCCGGTTCATGGCGTTATTGTGTTAAGTCAATGTCTGTTCCCGGAGATGAACAAGCAAAATTTAAAACACCGTCTGTCCATGTTGAACAAATTAACCTAAATTTTTAGCATACCTTCTCGACCAATTGCAAATATTCTATGCAGTCGTAATGCAGACTCAAAAACACCTTGACTCTCAATGGTACCCGGTGATAATTTCACCGTTTATTGTTTACTGCGCATCATCGAGATAGTGGGTTGATGGTACTGAGAGTTGAAACATTCGGCCGCTCAAGGACCATAAACTTAAGAACCACCCTGCGCGATAAAAACCAAGCTAGTTAACGGTTGGCAACGTACGCTTATCGTTCATTTTCCGATGGTTTGTTGATACCTGCCCTTATTGTGCCGGTTAAACAAATGGTTTCTTAGCACCGGTCACCGGTTGTGAAGCCGGTTCTCCGCGACAAGAGCAAAGGATCTTATGAATCCATTTGATATGATGGCCACTGTTATTCTAGCCTTCTGTGTCATCAGGGGTATATTCAGAGGTCTGATCAAAGAGATGTCATCTATTGTCGGCGTCTTGGCCGGCTACTATGCCGCCTATTCCTATTATCCAGAAGTTGCCCAACTACTTTCTCGCTGGATGACCAATTCGGTTTATACAAATATCTTAAGTTTCCTGGTTCTCTTTTGTGCCGTTTTTCTGATTGTCAGCACGTTGGGTGTGATCATAAAATATGCCTTGAATATCGCCTTTTTAGGGTGGTTCGACCGCGCTTGCGGATCCCTGTTTGGCTCAATCAAAGGGATTTTGATTGTGGCGGTGCTGGTTGTTATCTTCACGGCCTTCCTGCCACAGGGGTCCCCTGTCATCAAGGATTCTCTGCTTGCACCCCACGTAGCCATGATATCTGAAAAATTGGTTAAATTTGTTTCCAAAGACCTCAAACAGCAATTTTCTTCCAAGATTGAGCATGTCAAGAAATCTTGGAATATCAAGCATTGACCTCAATGTCCTCCCATCACTTCGCCGCCGGATCGCTTGAAAACCTGATGCGTCTGATTCAGACGCTTAGGGGGGAAGGGGGGTGCCCATGGGACAAACAGCAAACACCCCGCTCAATAGCAAGATATTTGACCGAAGAGATCTACGAGTTAGTCGATGCCGTTGATTCTGGGAATCCCGATACAATCTGCGAAGAGCTTGGGGATGTTCTGTTTCACGTGTTTTTTATAGCTGACCTGTACCGGGAGCAGGGGCTCTTTGACATTGAGGACGTTGCCTGTCGAAATACAGAGAAAATGACTCGGCGACATCCCCACGTCTTTGGCGCCGCCCGCATCGACAGTGCCGATGAGGTTCGGAAGCAATGGCATCAAATCAAAAAGGGAGAAGAAGGACACGCAGAGAATGAATCTGTCCTTGATTCAGTTCCGGTTCAATTGCCGGCGCTGATGCGGGCTTATCGTATTTCAGAGCGCGTCGCCCGTGCGGGGTTCGACTGGCCTGACCTGGCGGGCGTCATGGATAAGGCGGAAGAGGAATGGGACGAGTTCAAACGGGCACTTATGAGTAAGCAGCCTGAGAAGGCAACCATCGAATTTGGTGACATTCTGTTCACTTTGACCAATGTCGCCCGTTTTGCCCGAATACACCCGGAAACAGCCCTGAGCGGGGCTATCAATAAGTTCGTGAAGCGATTTGAATCACTCGAGAAGCAGGTCCGTGCGCGGGGCGGAGCCATTGATGAATTATCTCCGGCCGAGCTTGATGCTATCTGGGAGGCGATCAAGGCCAGGGAAGAAGGACCAGCGGATCGTTGATTTTTTCGCCTTCGATACAAGGACCAAGGCGGTGCTTGCCGGGTTGCTACTACCTAAACCGGACCCGGCAAGCACAATCTTAAAATTGTACCGGCTGTTCGAATGGTCTGCAAAAAGGGCTTTTCTAACATCTGCTAACTGATCGATCAGGCGATTTCACCAAATGGAACGTAACCTGGTGGAACCTTTTCAACCAGTTTGCCCTTCTGATCATATCTCTCAAGTATAACCTGGCCATCTTCAATTTGATGACGGGTTGTCGTCTCGGTCTTTTCCTCGTCTTTCTGGTTCATATCTGAACGCCGGCTGTCGTTGGATTTTTCTACCGGGCGCGGTACGCTGGTCTGCATAGATTTTTGAACCACCGCCTCCTTGTCGACGACTGTTGTGCCCTGATGTACGCGCGAGGCCTGCTGAACTGAATATTCTCCTATAGTATTAATCATGGTAACCCCCTTTCCTCCGCAACTGATGCCAGGTAATCGGTTACATCAATTGCCGTATACTGCGGGCGGGTTATTTCTGTGGTGTTCATAGCTTGGATCAATTCGATACTGGCGCGGGGCTGGCAGCATTTAATTTTCGCCCATGACGGCCTCCGGCCGCATTCCCTCCGACGGGTTTAGAGTCACTTCTGTTTCATCAGCATCCGGTCCGCCGGTCAGTTCTTCGATACGCCGAATGACGAAACCGGCATTTTCCATCGAAAGCCTGTTGGTCTCTTTTTCTGCACCCCCTTGCATAACATTGTATTCAAATTGGGCATTTCTGTTTTGTGATGTTGAGTATTTGTTGATGGTTTCTTTCGCAGGGGCGGAACTGCCTCCAATTCCCTCTTTGGTAATTCGGGCCACAATGTCCGCGGCGACCCTATCGATAAGGTTTTGCCGTTTCCCCTCGGCCGAAATCTGAACCCTATCCGAATTCGGTTTACGTATTGTCGGTCGGCCAGATTTATCGGATCTGTCCTTGCTGAGATGGTTCGTGTAGACTTTTAAGACATTGTGCATCTGATAATTTGTAATATGCATCGCATCTCACCGTTGATACCCATAACGTGTTGAATCCAGATGGCGGATATTATTACCTGGCTCTGTTATCGGCAACCCGCGAGATAACTTAAGATAAAAATCGGCAAAAAGATTCAAAAGTAGCTAACTATTTGAATATAAGTGCTAATAAAGCCGATCCGTGGTTGGCCTTACAGAATATTTTTATCCTTTTGATCTTTCCAGGGGTTGGCCTGACCGAATCTCATCCCGAAAATTTCAAGCACTGTATGGTTCAAAATCTGTTCTGCCGCCCGGCATGTCAGTCGGAACGGTCTTCAAGTTACGGGAAGTTTCTGCGGTTTGATTCGATCAGTTTGGTGAGGATTAGCGGGATGCAGGATGAAAGGCTGCCGGATAGGAATATGACCGCTGCGAGTGGACAAATGCGGCCTGCCTGAAGGTTAACATTTTGCAGCTTATTTTTGGCTGGCTGTCGAAAAGCGATAGCGCATGACAACACGGCGTTAATGACCGAACCGGAATTTTTCCCCCCGCTTCCGCGAAAACGATCATTTTTTTACACCTAAACGCCGCCTTTTCGTCGGAATTCGCCTTGTAATGCTGGCTCTTAAGATGTTTTTCAACACCTTGATAGGTATCAAAGATACAGAGCGTATTCCAAAGTTAAGCGCATAAACATATTTTAACGTGTCACAACCACATATATTATGCAATTTTGCTGAATAATATTCCTGAAATCTGCAGGTTAATCGTCGAAATCACCCTCAACGCTTTCTGTTGATGCGAAAGTTGCTGCTTTTGCAGTGATCTTTTCAAGTGTCCAATCCGATGCATTTTCAATTTTTCCTATCTTGGAACCGGGATCATAGTCGTCCGCTATCAGAATCGCATCGATGACCATAGGTGCCGTATCGGAGGCATTGAATACTTTTGTGATCATATCGTGGGCGAAGTTTTCAACCCTCTGGCTCATCCGTTCACGGATTTCCGCCGGTTGTCCGAGGAGCTTGTTTTCAAATGGGAGGTTGAGTTTCTTGAAATTGCCGCCTTTCAGACCATTGGCCTCGGCAAAGGCGATCATTGCCTGCCACATCTCTTCCGTAGCGCCTTGGCCCTTCACTTTAATAAAACCACCTGATTCATCGAGAATGGCATTTCCGTAATCGTTGACTTCGAGACCCCAGGAGATCATTTGCAAGGCAGTGGCGACATTGGCCTTTGTCGTACGGGTTCTGGTGGCAATGTCAATTAACCGATCCGAACTGTTGCCGGAAGTGCCGTGCTGGGCACCGGACACTTTATACTTTGATAGTGCGTCGTGAATCTGACGGGTCAGGTCAATCTGAATACCCTGAGAACTGGCTTCGATACCGTGGGTCGTTCCGTTGTTCAGGGCGATCCAGTCCGGGTAAATGTCATGGGCATTCAGACCCTGGATCAGAAACAGCGCTTCCTCAACGGTTGAAAGACCGGCTTTCCCTTTAATTTCACCAACTTCAGTTTCAAGCCCCGCCCATTTTGGCACGCAGGGGTTAAGCGCAATGCTGGCGATCAGATTACGGTCATCGGTCAGATGCGAAGCGTCTATGGCAATCGAGGTGATTCCGGCCTCGAAGAGGGTCGGTATTTCTATTTTTGCGGCAGCGATATCGGCATCGCTTTTAATTCCATAATGGTCGGCATGGATCGCCACCGGTATGGTAACGCCCATTTCGTTGCATGCGGCATCCACTTGCCGGGCGATATTCCAGTAATTTACCGCACAATAAGCGTTGGCGCCGCCTTCAGACTTGGCGATTTCGATGATGAGGGCTGCCTTTGCGCGCTGAGCGGCGCGCAAGGCACCCCGAATAACAAAGTGGTTCCGTCCATTGGCAGCCAGCGCTATCGCTTTACCTTTTGCCAGCATAGCGCGGTCGATGAATTTGCCACTGACGATCAGGGCTTTCGAATGTGGGAAAAGTTTTTTGATGTTCGGGGGACGCCCAATTTCAAGCGCTTTTTCATAGTCTTTGGTGTACTGTCCGGCCATCAATGTATCTCCTATTTTTTCAACGAAATGTCATTCGCTATAAACAGCAACATCTAAATATGTCTGGCACCTTCAGAACTGGGGGCCTCACCCGTTGGTATTCCGGTCGCTACCGGTTGTATTCGTAAATTTCATATTCCGTTTTTTCTCCGAGCATCGAATCGATCATGTTCTGTAACTCAGTGCGTTCCTTGGACAACACCCACCGCCGCCAGTCGTCATCCGAGCGCCAGGTGCTGATCACCAGATACTGGCCAGATCGGTCGATACGTTTTAGGGTTTCACCGGAAATATAGCCGGGTTGGTTGCTGGCAATTGCGCGCAATTGCCTGAAAAATGGCATAAGATCTTTGGCTCTGCTTTCAGGTATGTTCCGCTTGATGAGTATTTTTACAGCCATGTGTCCTCCTCTCTGTTATAAGTTTACTTCTGGTAATTTCTATAAGTAGAAAAGGAGACGCGATCAGCTGTTTCAGGATCATTCGTGATGACTTCACTTACTGGGGATTCGGTTTTGCTTTTGAGCGGGCCTTATTTTCTTCGGCAACCTTGGTGTTATAATCTTTCACATCACTGAAGAATTCTTTTCGTTTGCGGTCGTGCTCTTTTAAACTTTGGTTTAATTCCCGAACCCTTTCATTGTAACTGTCGGCATCGGATTTATTTTTTACCGTTTTTTTCAATGCGGCCAGTTCCGCATTTTCCTGCATAAGGCTTTCATATTCCTTAGCCAAATCGGCCTTTCTCTGGTCCAATATATTTAAATCGCTATCAAAGTCAACATCTTTGCCGCCACTATCCTTATCTCTGGCGGAGTGGCCGATCCTTGTCGTTTGGTTGTCCGGATCTTTTGCGGGCGCGCTGGAGTCTTCAGTTTCGCGGCGATACTCATTGTAGCCCTCAACCTTATCGCGTTGCCCTTCGGGAACCTGATTGAAATCGTCCGTGAAGTGGACATTTCCTTTTTCATCGTAATACTTATAGAACTCCGCCGATGCCGCGCTGGAGAAAACCAGAGTAACCAGCGGGAGGATGATTTTAAGCCATTTCATTAATATAACCTCCTTTCAGGAGTTTATGTGATGCCAGTTCTCACACAGGTCCTTCGGATGTTCCGCGGCCATCTGTTGAAGAACCGATGAGATAGCCGAGAATACATCATAATTTAACATATCGACGCCCCTTTTGCAAATATTCTCGGAGTTTACGCACTGTTATTCTGTCAAACAAACGTACCGTTCGCGCGTCCTTTGAACGCTCACCCTGGCAACCATTTGTGCAATTTTGATGGATACCGATAGAGAGTATTACACTCGGGTCTGCCAGTATGCCATGATGGGGGACTATTCTAATTTCATAAGGTCTGTGATATGAATAAATTTCTGTACGGCGGCTTGGCAATTGACGGTCAAACCGGCTGAAAATGGTTGTGATTGACGCTTGCGGGCTATCGAGATCTAACACGCCAGAGTGCAAGGGGACCGGTGGGGAGAAAAGAGTATGCTGACCGAAAAAGAAAAGATGGAAACAATGAGCCGCCTGGTCATCGAACTGAACCAGGTAAGCGACCTTGATATCCTTATGGAGCACATACTCACACAAGCCCGCCGTTTCGCTAACGCCGACGCCGGATCCATTTATATTGCCGACACGCAAACACTGCAATTCACTTACACCCAGAATGATACGCTTCGAAAGCGTCTGTCACCGGGTGAAAAGCTGATTTTCTCGACGTTTTCTTTGCCGATCAACAAACAGAGCATCGCCGGGTATGTCGCCGCCACCGGTCGACCTTTGAATATCGCCGATGTCTACCAGATCGAGCCGACTGCGCCGTACAGTTTCAGCAAGGAGTTCGATGAGGCTTCACGTTACATAACCCGTTCTGCGTTAACGATTCCCTTGAAGTCTGCCGGAGGTGCTCTGTTGGGCATTCTGCAAATCATCAATGCCCAGAATGAGGGAAACAGCGTAATCGCCTTTTCCGAGCGGGACGAAACAATGATGCTGCAATTCGCCAGTATCGCCGCAGTGGCGCTCGAGCGCGCCCAGATGACCCGGGCGATAATTCTTCGCATGATACGAATGGCCGAACTGAGGGATCCGAAGGAGACGGGTGCCCATGTGAATCGTGTCGGCGGTTTCGCAGTGGAGATTTATGAAAGGTGGGCATCGCGTCGCAATCTTCCTCAAGGTAAAATCGACAAAAACAGGGATATTCTTCGAATGGCGGCCATGCTGCATGACGTTGGCAAGGTGGCCATCTCTGATTTGATATTGAAAAAACCTGGCCGTTTCACTATCGATGAGTTTGAAACGATAAAGCAACACACGATACTGGGCGCACAACTCTTCTTGGGCCAGCAGTCGGAATTCGACGATGCGGCCTCACAGGTGGCGTTAACCCATCATGAGCGTTGGGATGGCACAGGTTATCCCGGATATATTGACATCAAGACCAGCTCACCTCTGCCAGGCCATATCGGGGCAAATGGCCGACCATTAGGTAAAAAGGGGACGGAAATTCCCCTCTTTGGAAGGATCGTTGCTCTGGCGGATGTTTATGATGCGCTGTCATCAGCACGCATTTACAAGAAAGCCTGGAATGAGTCGGATGTCATGATGACCATCGAAAAGGAATCCGGCTACCACTTTGATCCCGAGCTTGTCGATATTTTCTTTTCGATCACCGACATCGTCCGTTCAATCCGTAACCGGTATATGGACGATGGGTAAGCCGGCACCAGGAAAGCTCTTGGATGAACGAACGCCCCCCGAATAAAATTGTCGGCCGAGATGCATGTTGTTGGAATGGCGCATTCTATTTTGTTTGAGACGCCGCGGTCCCCAAAATCATCACTTCGGTGAGACTGCAAGGCGTCGAATCTCGGAGGTTGGTAAAAATGAACAATACAAAATCGCGATATTTCCATTTTGTCCTCTTTGTCCTTGGGGGGATATTGTTCCTGTGGTCCTGTGCCCCTAAGCCCGTGGTGGTAACTCAACCGCCAACGGAGGCGGTTTATCCGGGGCACCAAACAGTATTGGAAGCGGACAGACTTTTCGAGAGCCGCAATTTTGATCAAGCTCTCAATTATTATGAGCAATATCTGGAGCTATTTCCCGATGGCTTAGCTGTCCCCAGGGTCTTACTTCGAATCGGATCGATTCAGAACATCTTCGGCAATTACTTAAAAGCCCATGAGGCCTTTAATCGCGTACTCGCTGAATATCAGCAGACACCATACGCAACAGATGCAAAGATGGGAGTTCTCGAAACGTATTACTACGAAGGAAAGTATGATCAGGCCATTCAGCTGGCATCTGTGATTCTGGAAGAACCATTGTCAAACGGACAGCGTGCGCGAATATACGAGGTTATGGGTGATACTTACCTGGCGATACAGTCACCTGAGGATGCCGTAAATTTCTATACCATGGCCCGCCGGTCTGCAGCTGAAACGCAGAGCGAGTGGATTGTCGAAAAATTGAAGACAGCCATCAACCTTCTGAACACCACCGACATCGTTGGATTGCTCGCCCATGTACAGGATGACCTGACTAGAAGTTACTTGATGTACCAGCTGGGAGTAAATCTGGTTGAAGAAAACAGATACGACGATGCCGTGCGGGCATTTACCGATTTTATTGCCACCTATCCGACACATGAAAATGGGCCTCAGGCCCGTCTAATGATCGACGAGTTGACAGGAAAAACCGTATACAACCGCACGGCTATCGGATGTCTACTTCCCCTGAGCGGCCGTTATCAGACATATGGTGAACTGGCTTTGAAAGGCGTCGAAATCGCTCTGGCAAAGTTCAACCGCCAAAACGGTTTTTCTGACATAAAGCTGATTGTTAAAGACACGGGTTCTGAATCCGAGACGGTTGCGGCGGCTGTCGAAGCGCTGATCGAAGCCAAAGTGGCTGCTATTATTGGCCCCTTGGTCAACGCCGAGTTTGCGGCTCAAATCGCCCAGAATAACGGCATACCAATAATTACCTTCACCCAGAAAGAGAAAATCACCGACATCGGTGACAGGGTCTTCAGAAATTTTCTGACGCCGGGGATGCAGGCGAAGCGATTAGCAAGCTATGCAATCGACGTCCTTGGGGCCAGGAATTTCGTCATCTTGTATCCCGAAGAAAAATACGGTGATGCCTTCATGAACATCTTCTGGGATGAAGTAATCAACCACGGGGGCCGGGTGGTCGGGGTTGAAGCGTACAATCCGACCCATACGGATTTTGCAGGACCGATCAAGAAACTTATTGGTCTGCATTACGACACGCCCGGCGATTTGGTTGAGATTGTCAGACAACCAAAAGAAGAAGATGCCGAGATAAACGGTCCCCAAGAGAAAAAGTGGCGCGACAGGGGCCAGAGGGAAGAAGAGGGGCCTGAACCCATAATCGATTTTGACGCAATTTTCATTCCCGATGCACCAACCAAAGCCGGGCTGATCGTACCCCAGCTTGCCTATTATGATATCGAAAACGTTTACTTATTGGGGACCAACCTGTGGCATTCAGCCAAACTGATAGAGATGGCGAGAGATTACGTTCAGGGAGCGATCATGCCGGATGGTTTTTTTGCGGACAGTCGCAATGGCCGGGTCAGGGAATTTGTTGCGTTGTTTGAGGATACATACGGAACGACACCGGGCGTTATCGAGGCAACCACCTTTGATACGGCAATGATGCTGTTTCAAATCGTATCCCGCCCCGATATCATTTCCAGAACGGCGATCCGGGAAGAACTGATAGGCCTTCGTGACTACCCGGGCGTAACAGGATTAACGTCCTTTGACAGCAATCGAGAAGCGCAAAAAGAGTTGAGTCTGCTCCGAATAGAGGGCAACGGGTTTATCGAATTGGAATAAGTGAGCGCTTCGACAGCGCCACAGAGTCGTTCGACCAGTGTTGACACCCTGTACAGAGGTCTAAAACCGATGGTCGGCGCAGCTATGCGCCGTTTCGCAATGTCCCCTGACCGGTGGCTTCAAGAACAGTGCTCCACAGCTTCCCACATGCCGTGACATGCTTCCGTTTGCCAGACGAAAGGCTCATTGGTACATGGACAAAGAAGTTGTTCCAATGGCTTATCAGCATCCGCGTTTTACCTGCCATGCCGGCATGGACGGCATCACGTCCGAGAAAACCGCAGAAAACGCTGTCGTTGGCGTTTGCCGGCAGACTTCTGATCATGTAGCTGGGGTCGATGTATTTTAGTGTAACCTCAAGCCCTATGGAGTCAAAGTATGCTTTTATCCTCTTCCGCAGAAAAATTCCGATGTCTTTTAGTTTGACATTGCCTGATGCGTCCCGTTCCTCTTCGGTGTCTCCGAAGAGCTTCTGGCCGAATCCTTCTGCCACGACCACGACGGCGTGCCCCCTGAGTCGCAGCCGGTTTTCCAGTTTTTGCAAAAACCCGTCTTCGCCATCCAGGTCAACGTCGATCTCTGGGATCAGCACAAAATTGACATCTTGCTGGGCCAGGGTCGCGGTGGCTGCGATGAAACCGGAATAACGCCCCATCAATTTGATCAGCCCGATGCCGTTCGGATAACTCGTGGCTTCGTTGTGGGCACCCTGAATCGCACTGGTTGCCACATCCACTGCCGTGTCAAATCCGAACGAACGCGATACCATGACAATGTCATTGTCTATGGTTTTGGGGATGCCGATCACGCTTGTTTTCAGATTTCTTTCCTGGATGGCATCTGCAATGGCGGATGCGGCTCTCAAGGTGCCATCACCGCCGATCATGAACAGGATTCCGACGTTCATCCGTTCGATGCTGTCGATAATCTCCTCTATCGGCTGCGGCCCCCGGGATGAACCGAGGATCGATCCGCCTGTATCCAGGATATTGCCGACGACTTCGGGATCCAGTGTCAATACATCGTGGCCGTATTTCGGGATAAAGCCCTGAAGCCCATATCGTATGCCAAAAATGTTACAGACGCCGTAGCCGTAATAGAGCTCCAGCACGATGGACCGGATGATATCGTTGAGGCCTGGGCAGAGACCGCCGCAAGTAACCAGCGCACATTTAAGTTTGCTGGGGTCGAAGTAGATCTTCTCTCTGGGGCCTGCCAATTCAAAAGACGGCGGCTCCATCCCCGCTTCGAGCATCTGCTTGATCTTGTCGATATCGACTTGTACCGCCACCCGGTCATCATTCGTTACGAAACTGTTACAACTGGAATCGTCGAGCGGTGGTTTTATCGGAGAAGGGATTTTTGCCGGTCCGAGAACGTTAATGGCCGTGTCGATGGGGTCGAATTCCTCCATGTTCATGCCTTTCTGTCTTGGGTGTTCAGGTGACAAAGTGGTCACCCGCACAACATTCTGCACCCTAATTGCAGGGTGCAAGCAGGCTCATATAAACTACACTGGAGCGGTTGTCAACAAAGTCGCATCCGTTGAGACTAATTCTATCACGGTTTATGTCCGCCATAGTCGAATTATTTTATAACATTGTCATTGACAATTCAAATATTGGTATCTATACTCCCCAATTTCGTTAACGCTGTATCAATAAATTTTTCGGACAGTGCACATCGGTCTTCTTGCAACTGACGAAAAAAAGATTTCAGAAACATCTTTTGAAGGGGGTGGTTCCGATGATTTGTACAACCATTCGTGAAGGTATGGAGTGTCCTTTTATGACCTCAAAGGGCTGTTCTTACAACGGCGGGATTTGCCACGAGATCGTGGAGCAGTGCGACGGTTGCGACCGCAAGGTACAGATGCAAACTGCCTGGTATTGCACGGCCTGTCCCGAACCGGCTCAAAAATGGACGGTCGGCAACTGTAATTTGGCTACCCATGTAGCTGCAACGACTGCTCAGACAACAGCAAAGATCAATCCGCTCAAGGCGTCCAAACGGCAGAACAAAAAGAGATAGATCGACGATTTCGAGGCAAACCCCGCTCATCCACTGAGCGGGGTTTTTCTGTGCGCGACGGCTCCTTGCCTTACGCTGAGACAGCAACAACCATGGAAACCATCCTATTGAGACCCGGATTGGAAATGGTTCTTCTGTATCTGTTGCGGGTCTTCTACCTGGAACGAAAACCCACTAATATTCATATCCTTTTCCCTTGACATCGTTCTTGCCCAGAAAGTAAGTACGAGGCCATATTGCTTTGTTCCCCAGTGGTGAACTGTTACCGGGTGTGCGGCATCCGACCCAATGACGGGAGATCGACGAGCGGTCACGGCCAAAGAACAACGATTATCCCGCATTTTTCTTCAACGAACTTCAGTAGCACCGGAGAAAGATATGCTATTGCCACGGTGTCATGCGTTTTACCTTGAAATTTTGACCAACACCCTTTCATTTGGTTTAAAATGCCGAACAATATAGACGCTTTGCTGCCCTTCGGGCTTTGCGTATAAGCGGAATATGAATCATCAGGCGATTGCTATCCAAGCACGTCGTATCATCCCACCCTTTGATATGGAGACTGAGGCCATGAACCCTATTGCATTGGATCTGAACCAGATAGTCGAAAACGGCAATGCCCATCTATTAGAGATGATGTCAGGCGTCGGCCGGCAGCTCTTCTTCCCTAAAGGAATTCTGACCCAGAGCGCCGAAGCAAAGGAAAAGGCCTACCGGTTCAATGCTACCGCCGGAATCGCAACGGAAAAGAATGATATCATGCGGCTAGAAGCCGTAATGCAAATGATCAAGGGACTTGCCCCCAGCGAATCACTCACATATGCCCCTTCGTATGGTCTGCCTGAATTGCGGCGGTTATGGAAGAAGAAACTTTACGATCAGAACCCTTCAATCAAGGATAACCCGATCAGCCTTCCCGTCGTATCCTGTGGTATCACCCATGGAATCAGTGTCTTTGCCGATATATGGGTCGATCCGGGAGACTTGATCGTGCTTCCGGAACCGATGTGGGGAAACTACAATATGATTTTCCAGGTCCGGAAAGGCGCTGAGATCGCCAATTATCCTATTTTCGATGACGGGGGCGCCTTCAACCTTACGGCTTTCGAAGATTTGGTCAAAACCGAAGCCGGGCGCCGGGGAAAAATTATCGTCATGCTGAATTTTCCCCACAATCCTTCAGGTTATACCATCACCCAGCGGGAAGGAGAGGCATTAACCCGGATTTTGATTGAGACGGCTGAAGCCGGCAGCAACGTCATTGCCGTAACCGACGATTCTTACTTTGGACTATTTTACGAAGAAGACGTTCTCAAAGAATCCGTGTTTGCCAGGCTATGTGGCCGACATCCGCGATTATTGGCAGTCAAGCTGGATGGGTGTACCAAGGAGAACTTTGTCTGGGGGCTGCGGGTCGGATTCATTACTTACGGGGCCAAAATCGACGGCGATGCCGCGCTGGTTTACGATGCGATGGAACGCAAAACGGCCGGGTGCGTTCGGGGGACGATTTCCAACGCCTCTCACCTTAGTCAGTCCATCGTATTGAAATCGATGCAGTCTGAAACCTTTGCGGCCCAGAAAGCGGAAAAGGTTGCCATCCTGCAAAATCGTGCCCTACGGGTCAAAGCCGTATTGGCGGATCCGAAATACAGCGGCGCCTGGGACGTCTATCCATTCAACTCGGGGTATTTCATGTGTCTCAAGCTGAAAACCGTCGCTGCGGAAACGCTGCGGCGGCACCTTTTGGATAATTACGGCGTGGGTTTGATCGCTATTGGTGAAAAGAACCTACGGGTTGCTTTTTCCTGTACTGAAGAGGAAGATCTCACAGAACTGTTCGATACCATCCTGCAGGGTATCAAAGATTTGAGTGAATGAAGCGTATGCCGGGACTTAAGTAGATGACTCAGCCAAAGGAAAAGACGAGCCGGTTCAGGATGTTGATCGATGAAGGCCGCTCTTTCGATTTTGCCCATGCCGGCAAGTGGACCCTCTACTTCGTGGCTATTGGCATTATCGCCGGTTTGGGATCGATTGTGTTTCACTATTTAACCCAGCTCGGTATGCACTTCTTTCTCGATGCGATGGCCGGTTACCGGCCGCCGTCACCTGCTGGAGAGCACCATCTGCTGACACCGACGACAACACCATTTAATCGCTGGGTCCTTTTGTTCCTGCCGGCACTCGGTGGTGTCGTCAGTGGTTGGCTGGTCTATACTTTCGCACCGGAAGCCGAGGGCCATGGGACAGATGCTGCCATTAATGCCTACCATAACGAAGGCGGATTCATCCGGGGTCGGGTTCCTATTGTCAAGACCATTGCATCGGCCCTCACGCTCACGACTGGTGGATCCGGCGGCAGGGAAGGGCCGATAGCGCAGATCGGTGCCGGTTTCGGTTCGTTTCTTGCGACGAAACTGCAATTGTCGGAACGGGATCGGCGGATAATGATGGCAGCGGGTATTGGCGCGGGTGTTGGGAGCATATTCAGGGCGCCGCTGGCCGGGGCGTTGTTCGCATCTGAGGTGCTCTACCGCGATCCGGAATTCGAGTCGGAGGTGATCATACCGGCAGGCATATCCTCTGTTGTCGCCTACTGCCTTTTTTGCCTGACTTTCGGGTGGGGGTCATTATTTCAATCGCCGGATTTTACTTTCCGTAATCCGCTTGAACTGGGCCCTTACCTGGTGCTGGCCATCGTTCTGGTTGGATTGGGTATTTTTTACGTCAAGGCCTTTTACGGCACCATACGGTTGTTCAAAAAGATCAACGTACCTAACTACATCAAACCAGCCATAGGGGGTCTTTGTACCGGTATCATTGGTTTTTTTCTACCGCAGACGCTGGCTTTCGGTTACGGCTTTGCCCAGATGGCTCTGGAAAACCAGCTGACAATCCCCTTTTTACTGACCTTAGCCATCGGTAAGGTATTGACGACGTCTTTTTCGATCGGCTCGGGAGGTAGTGGTGGTGTTTTCGGGCCCTCTGTCGTCATCGGCGGGGCCATGGGCGGGGTCGTTGGAAAAGTATTCCACCAACTCATGCCGGGTATCGTCACGGAACCCGGCGCCTTTGTTGTCGTTGGGATGGCCGGCTTCTTTACAGCGGTGTCGAATACGCCCATCTCAACCATTATTTTCGTTAGTGAAATGACCAATTCGTATCATCTATTACTACCAAGCCTTGCGGTCTGCTCTATCTCCTACCTGGCAGCACGGCGGTGGACCATTTTCCACCGTCAGGTAAAAAGCAAGATAGACTCACCTGCCCATGCTGGGGAATTCTTTGTCGACATCCTCCAGGCCATCCAGGTGAAGGAATTGACGGACAAAATAAAAAAGGTCCAACTCATCCCGCAAGACATGACCTTTTTAGATTTCAAACACTACTTTTCGCGAACAAAACAGCATTATTTCCCGGTAATGGACCAGGATCAAAGGCTGGTAAGTATATTTTCGATCAATGATGTCAGAGGAGTCCTTTTTTCACAGGAGATCGAAGAACTTGTCGTGATGAAAGATATCGGAACAACGAGCATTATTACCACGACCCCGTCTGAGGATCTCAACACCGTTCTGCATAAATTCACTATCAAAAACATTGATAGACTGCCGGTGGTTGCGGACGAGGACCCCGGAACACTGATCGGAATGCTTGGCCGGCGAGAAGTGATTTCCTTTTACAACCAGATGGTCCAGGATCTAAAAATCAGCCACCAGGTTACCGAGGAAGCCGGTGGTGAGAAAGAATAGACTGTCTTCCCCGCGCCCTCCTTTCGTTGGTGGTCTTAGCGGCTGCGATCATACTCATCGTAAGATACCTTCACCAGAAACAGACCTTGTGGCGGTGCTGTCGCTCCGGCCTGTCGGCGATCTCTTGAATGTAAAATAGTCGCGAAACCTTTCATGCTGACCTTACCACAACCGACCAAAACTAGCGTTCCGACAAGGTTGCGAACCATGAATCTCAGAAAGCCGTTGGCTTCGATTTCAAAAGCCAGATAATGGGCCTTATTTTCCTTTCTCAATTGAGCCCTAAAGACATGGCGTATGGTATGGGACCGAGGACTGCCGGCACCTTCGAATGCCTTGAAATCATGGCGGCCGAGCAGCACTTCAGCAGCAGCGCGCATGGCGTTCATATTTAGGGGGCGTCGAATATGCCAGGCATACTGTCGGCCGATGGCAACCGGCAAGGGATGATTAACAATTCGATACCGATAGGTTTTGCTCCTAGCATCGTAGCGGGCGTGGAAACCCGGATCGACCTGCTGGCACATTCTGACGACGATGGCCTCCGGCAGGAGGCTGTTGAGCGCTTTCTGGAATACTGCTTCATTCAGCCGGGTATCACATCGAAAATTGGCGACCTGGCCAAGAGCATGAACGCCAGCGTCCGTTCTGCCGGAACCGATAACCGCCACTCTTTCTCCGACGATATTTGCGATGGCTTTTTCTATTTCAGATTGAATGGTCCGATCGCATTTCTGGCGTTGCCAGCCATGAAAGCCGCTGCCGTCGTATTCAACGGTAATTTTAAAATTTTTTAGCGTCATATCTGCCAGCTGTGTTATCCGTGGTGCGGTGGTTGACCCTGGACCACAATTTTCTGGCCCGCCTAACCGATGATGGTCAAGACCACGGTGAGGGAAATTAACGAAAAAACAGTGGAGATGACTATGGACGCTGACGCCAGATCAGTGTCACTGTTAAGCTGGGAAGATAAAACAAAAATGGCCGTTGATGCCGGTAGTGCAAAGTAAATCATGGCGACCTTAAAGGGTATTCCCTCAATTCTGAATACCTGCAGAAAGAAATACCCGCATACGGGCAAGGCAATCAATTTGACAGTCGCTGCCAGAAGGGCGGTATTAAGATAACGCTGAAATTTGGGAAATGTCAGGTTGCCGCCGATGGACAAAAGCGCCAATGGTAGGGTGACGAAACTTGTGAGCCGCAATGTATTGTCTATGAAATCAGGAAAATATTCGAATAAATTTGAATAGATAATGCCGGCGGCACAGCCGATGATCAGCGGGTTCGAAATCAAGGAACGAGCCAGCAGACGATTTCTTTCGTGCGCGTTATAATTTTTTCCGGAGAACCATATCAGGGTCGAGACGGCGAAAAGGTTGATGACGGGGATCATGATTCCGATCAGGATGCCGAAGATGCCGACACCTTCTTCACCGAAGGCATTGATTATGACGGCCATTCCGATGTAGGTATTGAATCTATAACAACTCTGCGAGAAGGTGCCGGCTTGATAATCGGTCACTTTGAAGATTCGAATGCACAGGCCACTCAGCGCGAATACGACCAGGAGGGCGCACAAAGATGCGGCATACAATGACCAGTCGATAGATATCGCCGATGCGCTGCCAATTTTCCAGAACAGCAAGGCCGGGAAAAACACGAAATAAACCAAGCGATCAGATATGCTTAGAAACTCATCGGTGGTGAACCGGAAGCGCTTGAGGACGGTGCCGAGAAAAATGAGCCCGAACACCGGGAATATGCTGTCGAGAACGATCAATGGTTACAGCCTGTCACAACGTTCGTTCGCCAGGGCATCATCAAATGTTTCGTCCATTGCGTCTGAATAAATTCCAATCGGATAGGCCACATTGCAAGACCTGCAATACAAGAATACCTTCTTTCATGTTTTTTGAAGAACGAGCCTGCGTCCGCACTGGTTACAGGGAACCGATACCGATTTCATTATTGTCCTTTAAAAAAAATACTTGGGTGGTTAACATCTTGCTTAAACGCTGCGGTCCATGATGTCTGCACGACGGTAAAATCGTTTCCTGCCGAGAGACAGGAAATATTGCGGTGAGGTTCTAACACAGAATGGTCGACTTAAAAAGTCCTTTTGCCCCGTACCGAAAGCGACCGGGGAAAAGGGCATCGGAATAGATCCTGATATTTGTTTTGCCGTCACCGAATATTGTTTCGTTTGGATCTCCATTTGACTTTCGTAACCGGAAAGCATCGCTATAGCTTTCATTCGACCATTGTCGGTAAGATCCTCAGAACCGATGCATCTGACATCAATCAGCGGAATTTCTTGGGCGTGATTCGCCAAGGAGGGCGTTTTTTATGGAGGAATCGCTTGTTATAAAAGGGTTTCAGGCGTCCGGTGTGTCTGCCGGTTTGAAAAAAAACAGCAAGAAGGATTTGGGACTACTTTATTCGAGTCATCCATCGGCCGTTGCTGGTGTATTTACACGTAATTTGATTCAAGCCGCACCGGTCGCACTGGACCGCGAACGCATCAAATCTGGCCGATGCCAGGCGATTGTGGTCAACAGCGGCAACGCCAACTGCTGTACTGGGAAACAGGGCATGGTGGATGCGCTTACCATGGCAAAGTCGGTGGCCGATCGACTCGGCCTGCCTGAAGTTGACGTGCTGGTAGCGTCAACCGGTGTGATCGGCGAGCCCTTGCCGATTCATCGCGTCGAGGCGGCTGTCCCGGAACTGGTCGCTGCCTTGAGAACTGACGGATTGTCTGATTTGGCCCAGGCGATTATGACCACCGATACGGTACCCAAGGTCGTTGACGGCCAAGGCTGCATCAACGGAAGAAGTTTCCATCTGGCGGCGGTTGCCAAGGGGGCTGGTATGATACGACCCGATATGGCAACCATGTTGTGTTTCGTCATCAGTGACATCGGGCTGAACCCGAAAGTGATGCAGCAACTTTTACAGTCGGCCACCGATAAGTCTTTCAACCGTATCACGGTTGATGGCGACATGAGCACCAACGATACGATACTTTTCATGGCCAATGGCGCTTCAGGCGTATCGGCGACAGCGCCCGAGCAAATGCGGGTCGTGGGAACAGTGCTCGACGACGTGTTGATTCAACTGGCCAGGCTTTGCGTAAAGGACGGTGAGGGTGCCACCAAACTGGTTGAAGTACAGGTGGCAGGGGCGGTGACGGATCGGGATGCCAGAAATATGGCCGATACCGTAGCCAATTCCAGTCTCGTAAAAACCGCCCTATTCGGTGAGGATGCCAATTGGGGCCGGATTCTGGCCGCAGCCGGAAGGTCGGGCGCACACCTGGACCCGAACCGTATCGATATTTTTTTCGATTCCGTCCAAATGGTGAAGAACGGCGTTGGATGTGGTAAAACGGTTGAGTCTGAAGCTGGTGCCGTGCTCAGAAAGCCTGAGTTGACGTTGAGACTCGATTTGAAAATTGGGCAGGGATTCGCCTCCGTTCTCACCTGTGATTTTTCGCTCGATTATGTACGGATAAATGCGGATTACCGGTCATAGACCAAACACACTATGTGATGGGCAGGATTTCAGGCGAAGGCGGAATTCTCACTCCTTAACCGGGAGACACCAGCAGACCGTCTTACCCACTCTGAAACATACACAAACAGCCAAGGGCTCGGATATGCCTCAGATGCGGTTGCAAAAATTTCTGTCTGCTGCTGGCGTTTGCTCCCGCCGCCGGGGAGAGGAATATATTCGCCAGGGCCGGGTGGTAGTCAACGGAGAGTCGGTCAGACAGTTGGGTAGCAAAGTCGATCCGTCAAGCGACCGGATTGCCGTTGACGGCATTGAAATCGAATGGAAGAAACACACCGTCTATATTGCACTGAATAAGCCCGAGGGCTTCGTAACCAGTTGCGATCACCCGGGCGAAAGAACCGTTGTCGAGCTGGTGGACATCGATCAGCGTATCTATCCCGTGGGACGATTGGACAAGGATTCAACCGGACTCCTTTTGCTGACCAATGACGGCCGAATTCATCATCGCCTGTCGCACCCATCTTTCGACCACGAGAAGGAATATGAGGTAACTGTTGCCGAGGCGATCCCCAACAGCGCTCTCCGCAAAATGGCGGACGGACTTTCGATAATGGGGACATACACCCGACCGGCCACCGTCCGCAAACTTTCTCCTCGGCGGTTCCGTATTACACTCAGGGAAGGTAAAAACCGCCAGATTCGCCGCATGGTCAGGAAAGTTGGTAACCGGGTGTTGCATTTGAAAAGGATCCGGGTGGACGCCATCCGGCTGGGCAGGTTGCAGAAAGGTCGGTGGCGATATCTCAGTGCAGCGGAGATCGAGCATCTGCAGGGCCTTTTCAATGATTAGGCAATCAGGCGATTTCCCGGACTTGCACCGCTTATGCTTTGGTTCGATGCCTTGCGCGGAGCGGCCCTCACGAAAGTCGCATTTCCTTATCTCAAAGATGCCGCAGGATATAGTCGGTTCGCTGTGCGACTGGTAATACCGGAATGCGAAGGACATCATATTCGAGACGGCGGTAAGCGTTTTCCAGCAGAGAGTCTATCCTGGCGGCCATCGCATCATTTTCGGATCTTACGCGATCGTGTTCGATCAGCAACCTGTCGAAAAGAAAAATTCTTCGATACCTGAATATACGGCCTTTCATCAATGGTTCCACCGGATCCAGGCCTTCCAACAAAAAGTATGCGATACTATCCGGCACAGCCCGATCAAGGAATACCAGCTCATCGGCAGGCAGGGTGGTTTCGATGTCGAGTTTACGCTTGAGGATGTCCCGCTCGAAAGACAGCACATCGGCTTTAATCTCTTTCAGCGAGCGGCCTTTAGCCAATTCAGCGTCGATAAATGACCGGGCGACTTCATCGACAATCCGATGGCCGCGTCGTTGAAGTTCTCTGACGACAGAAGTCTTGCCCGAACAAGGCGCTCCGGTTATCACGCACCAGTCGGTCTGCTCCATATGGCCTCCAGGCGATTATCCGCCGAATCTTACTGTCTCGACAATCAGTTATATGATATGATCTTTAATTTCGCAACGTTTAGACGCTCACGTCGATCTGTTCAAGTATGTGACCGGTCGATTAAATGGGGCCCAGTGGGAATCCGTGCCGGCCGAGCGATGAAAGTAGCGGCGTGGTGCGTGCAGATGGCTTTGATAGATGAACAGTTTTGAAACAACAATGACAACAGGAGCATTGACGTATGGTGACTATTGACGATTTGGCCTTCCGGCGAGAGAAAGTAGCCGTCGTCGGGCTTGGTTACGTTGGGCTGCCGCTGGCTGTAAAACTAGCAAAATACTTCGACGTTGTCGGCTACGATCTTAAGACCACACGGATTAAAGAACTTTTAGCGGGTCAGGACCGCACTCTCGAGGTTGCGCCGGAAGAATTGATACAAGCCCGCATCGGTTATACTGATGATGCCACGGCCCTGTCGCAATGCAAAGTACTCATCGTGGCGGTTCCTACACCGATCGACAAATACAGGATACCCGATCTCGGGCCCCTCTGCGGGGCTTCCACCACCGTGGGCGAAAATCTGTCACCTGGATCTGTTGTCGTTTATGAGTCTACCGTTTACCCCGGGGCCACAGAAGAGGCGTGTGTGCCTATCCTTGAGGAAAGATCAGGATTGAAGTTGGGTAAGGATTTCTCGGTCGGCTATTCTCCGGAACGAATCAACCCTGGGGACAATGTCCATTCGATCGACAAAATAATAAAGATCGTTTCCGGTTCTGATGATGAGACGACAGAACTTCTTTACCGGTTATACGGTAATATCGTAACGGCAGGCATCCATCGGGCATCCTCCATCAAGGTGGCCGAGGCGGCCAAAGTCATTGAAAATACACAGCGGGATTTGAACATTGCGTTGATGAACGAACTATCAATGATATTTGAAAAAATAGGTATTGACACTATCGAGGTGCTGGAGGCTGCTGGAACGAAATGGAATTTCTTGCCGTTTCGTCCGGGATTGGTCGGAGGACACTGTATCGGTGTCGACCCTTACTACCTGACGGTGAAGGCTGAATCCATCGGGTATCACCCGGAGATAATCCTTGCCGGACGCCGCATAAACGACGGTATGGGTAAATATGTGGCAGAAAGGGCCGTAAAAATGCTCATTGCAGCCGGCAAGCAGGTCCACGGCGCTACAATTGCGGTTCTCGGCATCACTTTCAAGGAAAATGTTCCCGACCTCAGAAATACCAAGGTCGTGGACATTATCGAAGAACTCGATGATTATGGGGTCCGTGTCCTGGTAAACGATCCTCTTGCAGATTCGGAGGAGGCTGGTAAATATTATGGTATCGAGTTGCTGGAATTGGCGCAGATTAAAGATGTCGACGGTGTAATAATAGCTGTGGCGCACCAGCAATACCTGGAATTTGGGCTTTCGAAGATCGTGGCGATGTGCCGGGGAACGGCGCCGATGATTTTGGATGTTAAAGGTGTTTTCGGCCCGCAGTCCGCCCAACTTGATAAGATTACTTACTGGCGGCTATGACGTCAACTTGGGGTTGCCGATGTGACGATTTTTATCCCTGCCCGTCTTTTTGGCCAGATTATCCCCGATCGCTGCAGTCAAATCGACACCTGTCTGGTTGGCAATGCAGACAATAACGAACAGGACATCGGACAGTTCGTCGGCCAAGCTGCCGGGGATATCGTCGCGCTTGAAGCTTTGTTCGCCGTAAATCCGAGACATGATGCGGGAAAGTTCGCCGACTTCTTCCATAAGCACCGCCAGATTGGTTAATTCCGAAAAATACCGCACGCCATAGGTTTTGACCCACTCGTCAACCTTTTCCTGCAATTTTCCGATTGTTAGGGATTCCATCTGTATGCCTTTTTATCTCTGATTTAAATTCCTTACCTTCAGGCTTCAGCAACAATAAGGCCCTAAAGCATGGCGCTTCAGGGCCCTGAAAACAGAATAGCGGCTATTTTTTCCAGCTTATCGTGCCGGATTATTGTTCGATGTAAAGCCGCTGCCCGGGGTAGATCTTACTGCGGTTGGACAATTGGTTGATGCTGAGGAGACGGTTCAAATTCATATTGTGCTGCTGGGCGATGGCAAATGGGCTGTCACCCGGCCTGACCTGGTAAACCTTGAAGTTGCCGGCATCGGCCACGGAAATCTTGCTGCCGCGTGCGTCGCCGGTGGCTGGAAGCCTAAGGACCTGTCCGATATGGAGGTCGTTACTGTTGAGGTTATTGACTTTCTTGATTTTGTCGGTCGTGGTGCCGTACCGATTGGCGATGTTCCAGAGGTTGTCGCCCCTTCTTACCCTGTGAGACGATGCTGCCGGGGAGACAGCCGCCGGCTTTGAGGCGCGATACCGGTACCCGGGCGTGGGAATTTTCAATAACCGTCCAGCAACGATGTAATGTGAACGACGGAGATTGTTGGCTCGCATGATGCGACTCACTCGGGTGCGGTATTTTTTGGCGATAATGGAAAGGGTTTCGCCGCGACGAACGCGGTGGTAGACGACGGCGCGCGTCGGCGGTTTGGATACAGGTATATCGCTCAGTTTGGCTGTCAAGACGAGACTCGTCCCTTCAGGGACCTTGAGAAGGTATTTGTCGGGTGGAAGTATCTTGTATCTGAGCTCGGGGTTGATTTCTGTCAATTGCCGTTCATTTACGCCGATCGCCATAGCCACGTGTTTCAGGTGTACCTGCTTTTCGATTTCAATCTCCTCGTATTCCATCGGCGCATCGACCTGGATGGTATCGAATCCATAACGGTCGAGATTTTCGATGATATACAGTGTCGCCAGGAAACGGGGAACATAGCGAGCTGTTTCGTAGGGCAGCCGTTCGTAGAGGTCCCAGAAGTTGTCGAGATAATTGACTTTCTGTTGCCTGATGACCCGTAACACGCGGCCTTCGCCACAATTATAGGCAGCCAGGACGGTCGTCCAGTCTCCGAACATCTGGTGCAACTCTTTGAGATAGGCAATCGCGGCTTCGGTGGAATTGATCGGATCGAGTCGTTTGTCAATGAACTTATCGCGCGAGAGACCGAATTTGTATCCGGTAGACGGAATGAATTGCCATAGCCCGAGGGCCCTGGCCTTTGAAAGCGCATTGACCTTGAATCCGCTTTCGATAAGCGGCAGCCATGAAAGTTCAGTGGGCAGACCGGCCTCTTTCAAGGCCCCTACGATGTATGGCCGATAACGACCGGAGCGCCGGTAGGATTCTATGAAAAAATTTCTTTCGACACCGGTGGTAAATCTGTCAATCTCTTTTTGAACGTGGCGATTGATCACGATGGGGATGGCATTGTAGTTGCCATTAACCACGATATTGCGCGAAGCATATATTTCAAGGATCCGTTTTGATATCAGGAATCTTAGATCCTCTTTTTGTTGGATAAGCTTCGGCTGATCTGAGGTATCCACATCGAGGATTAATGCGTATGCCTGGTCAAGCGCTTCAAGCGCATTGTCAAGCTCCCCTTTTTGCCAGAACTCTTGGGATACCTCGCAGTAGTTTAGGGCTTCATCCAAGATTTTCTGCACCGTTTTTTCGGGCGAAACGATTTCCTGGTTTAGCGGTTCTTCAATAGTGGCGTCCCCATCTGCGCCGACAGCGAGTGCTGTTGCAGTGCCCATTTCGATCTTAGCCTCAGATGATGGCATTTCAGAGACATCCGCTATTACCGTCTGATCTGGATCTTGATCGGTTGGATCTTCGAATGTTTTCGCGTGGGTTTCCCCATTCTTTGGGTTGGAATGATCCTTGCGCGCATCGGTTAATGAAGAAGCACATCCGCTGAACAGCAGGGTGAATAAAGCAACAAGTGCGATGGCTGAGACGAGGTCTAACTTTCTTGAGTTTGATTTCATAGCCCGATTTCTTGGTATTTGTTAGTAAAGTGTCCGGCTGGACGGTTATAGTAGTTCCGCTCCTGGGAAACTTGAATTTTCGTATCAAGTCGTTCCTATGGGCTGAATTAATCCGCGTTGGCAATACAGAAAAGTATATCATAGTATTACATCGGATGAAATACATTTTTATCCGGATAGTGTCTCCCAACCACAGGTCTGTCGGGCCGACTGCGCGCTAACATTAGAAGGTTTAAGGGTTATGGTGGGGCATCCTAAATTTTAGTCTGAGGGGGGGCTTTTATATTGACTAATTATTTTATTTGCGTTAAATATCAAGATTTTATTGGGTAGCCGATTCCTATTGAAACGGGGATGCGAGGAGCGATCAGGACAATCGGCGCGAATGGTCGCCCCCAGGGGACGTTCCTGGCATCGGGTATTCCACACGCAACGCAGGTTACCGTCGTTAGGATGAATAAGAAGGCTCCCGAAAGCTTTCTATAATAGATTCTATAATAAATGGCGATTAAGAATTTTGGATTAATTCAGAGAAATAAGTTGATAATTCGAGATAAAATACCGAATTTTGCTCTTACTGTAGATTATTAATGAATAAATGACGAAAATTATGGTTGAAATATGCAGTCGATACGTTTAAAAGGGGAAGTTATTTAAATTTTGGGGCCTTGCAATCTATTTAATACCGATTATTATAGCCGTATCGCAAATTGTTGGTTGCCGAGCCAGAGTAGCTCAGTTGGTAGAGCAGCTGATTTGTAATCAGCGGGTCGCGGGTTCGACTCCTGTCTCTGGCTCCAGTCATCACTGAGGTGGGGTTCCCGAGCGGCCAAAGGGAACAGACTGTAAATCTGTCGGCGAAGCCTTCGGAGGTTCGAATCCTCCCCCCACCACCAACCCTAATGAAAGTTAGCTGTAGGAGGTTTCGACTCGGATATTACGATCGAAATCGTTATTTAACTACACGGCTTCCTGCATCAGGTTATCTGCGATAGTTATTGGAACGGAGTGTATCCTCTTGTGTGCTTGATGCCGGGGAATTCCAGATTCAAAGATGAGTGAACAACTGAGCGGGCGTAGCTCAGTTGGTAGAGCTTCAGCCTTCCAAGCTGAATGTCGCGAGTTCGAGTCTCGTCGCCCGCTCCACGCCCCAGGCTGTGCAGCAGACTTAGAGGGCTCCCAAAATTGACTGGCGCGCCAAGCGTACACATTGAGCCCACGTAGCTCAGTAGGTAGAGCGCTTCCTTGGTAAGGAAGAGGTTCACCGGTTCGATTCCGGTCGTGGGCTCCACCTCAAATCCGTAATTAAAAATCGGCCGATAGCATTGACTTTCGGTTGCCGGGATAAACAAATTTGCCAATCCAAAATGTTTTGAATTTCATAAACAGGGGAGGACGAAAAGATGGCGAAGCAGAAGTTTGAGCGGACGAAGCCGCACGTGAATGTAGGAACGATCGGTCACATCGATCATGGCAAGACGACGTTGACGGCGGCGATCACCAAGCACATGGGG
>Ga0316198_10000227_pt1 | contig 27147 bp, 27 predicted proteins | sample OudBieAanoxic_MG_FD_204935 | JGI IMG/M metagenome (GOLD analysis project Ga0316198, IMG submission 204935) | Coastal sediment microbial communities from Oude Bieten Haven, Netherlands - site A anoxic | ecosystem: Environmental > Aquatic > Marine > Coastal > Sediment | place: Netherlands... | reverse complement strand
TATAAACTTTCCAGGCATCAGAACCGCTTTCACGGCCACCTCCAGTTTCCTTTTCACCTCCAAAAGCTCCTCCAATCTCAGCACCCGAGGTGCCAATATTTACATTGGCAATACCACAATCACTGCCGGCGACTGAAAGAAAATATTCGGCTTCTTTTAAATTATTAGTCATAATGGCCGATGAAAGTCCTTGAACAACACCATTTTGAAAAGTTATCGCATTTTGTACATCTCCTGAATATTTTATCAAATAAAGGATAGGTGCAAAAGTTTCATGCTGTACTATTTTATAGCTGTTTTCCGCTTCGGCAATGGCGGGATAAACGTAACAACCACTTTCGTAGCCTTCCCCATCTAAAACACCGCCTTCTACGATCAGGTTTCCGCCTTCTGCCACCACTTGCTCAAGGGCCTTTTTATACATAGAAACGGCATCTTTATCTATTAAAGGACCTACATGATTATTCTCATCCAGAGGGTTCCCAATTTTTAATTGCTTGTAGGCAGTAACGATTGAATCTTTTACCTGTTCGTAAATAGATTCATGTATAATAAGTCTTCTTGTAGAAGTGCATCGCTGGCCGGCAGTGCCAACCGCTCCGAATACAGCTCCAATAACCGTCATTTTTATATCTGCATCAGGGGTAACTATAATCGCATTATTGCCACCTAATTCAAGGAGAGATTTCCCTAATCTTGAAGCAACTGCCTGTGCAACAATTTTTCCCATGCGAATAGAACCTGTAGCTGAAATCAAAGGGACTCTGTTATCATTTGTCATCATTTCACCAACTTTATAATCTCCATTTATCATACAGGAGATGCCTTCTGGAAGTCCATTTGCTTTGAACACCTCAGCCGCAATATTTTGGCAAGCTATACCGCAAAGCGGTGTTTTTTCTGACGGCTTCCAAACACAAACATCGCCACAAATCCATGCAAGCGCCGTATTCCAGGCCCATACGGCAACAGGAAAATTAAAAGCAGAAATTATACCTACTACCCCCAAAGGATGGTATTGTTCATACATCCTATGCCCTGGTCGTTCTGAATGCATGGTTAATCCATGTAATTGTCGAGATAGCCCTACAGCAAAATCACAGATGTCTATCATTTCCTGTACTTCACCCAGACCCTCCTGATAAGATTTTCCCATTTCATATGAAACTAACTTACCTAAAGGCTCCTTTAATTGGCGTAGCTTATTTCCAAACTGGCGAACAATTTCGCCTCTTTGAGGAGCTGGTTTCAATCGCCAAATATGAAAGGCTTTTGTGGCAGTTTCTATGACTTTTTCATAATCATTTTGAGAGGTGCCTTTTATTTTACCAATTAACGCTCCATCAACCGGGGAAAATGATTCGATAATTTCCCCTGAAGAAAAATAATCTGAACCCGTTGAGGTACCATTATTGATTTCTTTTATTCCTAATTTTTCTAATGCTTGGTCTATTCCAAAGTCTACTGCAACTAGTGTCATTTTATAACTTTTAAAAGGTAGTTTGTGATATTCTGACAAAGCTACGAATAATAGTGATTATGTAACGTGTAAGTTATGGAATCTTAGGTCTGATTCATAAATATTAGAAGGAGTGCAATCAAGGCTGGTAGTGCCTGTACAAGGAAGATTTTCTTATCTGCTGTAAAGGCCCCATAAATTCCGGCAATTGCAACGCAGCTTAGAAAAAAAATAGAAATATTTGTACTCCACAATGTATCCTTAATTAAAAATGTCCAGATAAGGCCAGCAGCCAAAAATCCATTATACAGACCCTGGTTTGCAGCCAGAGATTTTGTTGGTTCAAACATATCTTTAGGAAATTTTTTAAAGATTTTTTTGCCTCTGGTAGTCCAGGCAAACATTTCGAACCAAAGAAAATATAAGTGTAGTGCTGCCACAATTCCAATAAAAATATTAATCGTAGGTTTCATTTTTTATCTTTTGCAGTATACTTGTCATCAACAGGCATAACGGTTCCACAATTATCACAGGTCCTTAACTCTTCCGATCCGTAGAAATATGAAAAATGTGATAAAAAGTCTTTTTCAATATCATGTAATGTAAAATAAGTTTCATAAAGTTTATGGTTACAATTGTCGCAAAACCATAGAAGACCATCCTTTGATTGCATTTGGTCTCGTTTACGCTCTATTACCAAACCAATTGAGCCTTGGTGTCTAACAGGAGAATGTGGCACTTTTGCTGGATGCAGGTATATATCGCCCGGCCCCAGTTTCATTGTTTTTTTCTGTCTGTCTTCTTGCACATGTATTTCTATATGACCTTCTAATTGAAAGAAAAGTTCCTCTGTTTCATTGTAGTGATAGTCTTTTCGTGCATTTGGTCCGGCAACGATCATAACTATATAGTCGCCAGCATCTTTATATAAATTCTTATTTCCAACAGGGGGTTTTAGTAAGTCTCTGTTTTCTTCAATCCACTTGTGAAGATTAAATGGAGGTTTTATAGACATTGATTTCTAATTATTAAGGAATGATATTAGAATGTATTAAAAGTAATACTCACTATCAAATGTAAGAAAAGAAATTTTTCTGGAGCGGACTATCGGTAGAACAATTGAGTAAAATAGAATTTACCGCCGGAGTCTTTTTTTACACTTACGGCTGTGTGTGTAAATTCGCCTTCAATTGTTTTACGATGGTTAGAACTCTCAAGCCAATTCTCCAATGCCGTGGCGGCATCTGGGTAATCTTTAGCAACATTTTCAGCTACATATTCAGCATTAACTTCGCTAGAAATTTTAGAGGCTCGTGAACTAAAGTTATCATGACTTAAACTGCCTTTGGCAATCATATAATCAGTATGAGTGTTGGCATATTCATAAGCAACTTCGCTAAAAAGCAATGAGGAATAACCCAAACTGTTCCTATGGTCATTTACTATATCCAAAAGCGCGTGTTCTACCAAAACGGCATTTTCGGAACTCGGAATATTTGTATTTTCTATGGACTCTGTACTACAAGATCCAGCCAACAATACAAATAAAACCAAGACAGCGATGGGCAATCTCATTTTCATATAGTGTTCTAATTGTAAGTAGGGTAATGAAAGAGTGGGGTGTTCTCTAGATCCTTTCTAAAAAGATGATCTTGGTAATATTAAAGAAATTATGAAATAAGCGTATGAAAAACATGTTTTTTTCGATGAACTGCACTTTTCGTCAATTATCCGTCATTAAATACTTCAATTACGTTTCCAAAAACCAGATCGCCAATATCCCTGATCGGTTTGTAAAGAATAGATTCTGCAACCGTATTATTTTCAATTAGATTAAATGAGGAACTTGCACTTTCAAAAAAATACAAAAGCGTACCGAGGATAACCGTAATTTTTAGTACTCCAAATATTCCACCTGCGAGTTTATTGAGTAATCCAAGCATGGCAAAATCTGCAATTTTGGTAAGTATTTTCGCGGCCATATTTACCAGGATCACAATAGCCAGAAAAGTAATAATGAATGCTGCCAACTTTATGTAATTTTCATCCCAATCCATGTATTGAGAAAGATAGCTAGCTGTTAAGTAAGAAAATTTAATTGCAGCATAAAGCCCGAAAATAATAGCGGCGAGAGATGCAATTTCCACAAAAAGGCCATTTTTTAAACCCTTATAAAGGCCATATGCCAGTAATAATCCCAAAATAATATCTAGAAGATTCAAGAAAATTTGTTTGCACAAATATAGAATTTTGATTTGTACCTTTGATTTTTTCAAAAAGAATGGTTCAGGATTAATTTTGAATTTTAAATCTTTTTTGATAGTAAAAATGAGCAGAGATAGTCAATTAAAAGATAGGTGGGAAGAATTGGTCAAGAAATTATCTTCCAGGTTTACCGATGGAGATCCAATGGATTTAGACGGAATTATTTACCTTATTGGCGTCCAGGAGTTAGGTCAATACCATAGGGTGTATAAAAAGGATGAGAAAGTTAATCTTATGCACATAGCCATATGTAAACTATTGGAACCGTATGGATATTATGAGTTTGAGTTTTTTGACGAAGAAGGTTGGCCACATTATATAGTTAAAGAGACACTTCCGCCATTAAAGGCAGGAGAGCAATCTATATTAATGAAAGAGGCGGTAGTAAATTATTTTGTAGAACGTGCTTTTATTTTATAAGAGATTATGATAAAACCCTATTATGCCGTAATCTTTACCAGCACCAGGACTCCCGGGGATAAAGGGTATGGCCTTATGTCTAAACAAATGGAAGAATTGGCCAAAAAGGAATCTGGTTATTTGGGATTTGAAAGCGCAACAGGGGAGTTAGGGATATCTGTAAGTTATTGGGAAAACCTGGAATCTATAACAAGATGGAAATCCAATTTAAAACACCTGGCTGCACAGGAAATAGGAAAAAAAGAATGGTACGAATGGTACAAAATAAGAATCTGCCTTGTTGAAAGGGAATACGAATTTACAGCCACAAATTAAAACAAACTATAGTGTTTTTATTTATTACTTCAATAATAACCTTTACTTAAAACCTAAGTATTAGTAAAGGGGGTATTAACCTTTACATTTGTAATGGGACCTAAATAATTATTTACCTTGATTTATAAAAACATGCAGAAGAACATACCATTTTCGAGCCTTGACCGGAATGAAATCATTCAAAACTTAACTGATACCAAATTCGATCTTGTAATTATTGGAGGTGGAATTACCGGAGGAGGTATTGCCCTGGACGCAGCGGCCAGAGGACTTAAAGTGGCTCTGCTGGAAAAAGGGGATTTTGCATCAGGAACCAGTAGTAAATCTACTAAGTTAATTCACGGTGGCCTTCGATATCTCAAGCAGTTTGATTTTTGGTTGGTAAAAGAAGTGGGATCTGAACGGGCTATAGTCCATAAACTGGCACCGCACCTGGTGCTTCCCGAAAAGATGTTACTTCCTTTAATTGAAGGAGGGTCCTATGGAAAATGGCTTACATCTATTGGGTTAAAGGTCTATGATATTTTGGCACAGGTTTCAGGCGATGACAAGCGTAAAATGCTTGAAAAAAAAGAAGCTTTAAAGCTGGAACCGTTATTGCCTAAGAAGAAATTAAAAGGGGCTGGTTATTATGCTGAATACCGCACAGATGACGCCAGGCTAACAATTGAAAATATAAAGACTAGTCTTTCATTCGGTACTGTTGCATTAAACTATGCTGAGGTAACAGCTTTTGATTACACTGACAACATTATTTCAGGGCTTCATTTTAAGGATGTCATAGCCGGACATGAATTTACTATCAAATCAAAATATGTGATAAGTGCTGCCGGCCCATGGGTAGATGAATTGCGAAGTATAAATAATTCTAAAAAAGGGAAACGTCTTCATCTTACAAAGGGGGTTCATTTGGTATTTCCGCATGCAAAATTACCGGTAAAGCAATCTGTTTATTTTGATGTTCCTGACGGGCGAATGATTTTTGCTATCCCCAGAGGTAAAATTACCTATGTGGGGACAACCGATACTAATTATGATCGGGATAAAGATGATGTTAAACTGGATTTGGCTGATGCCCTTTATTTAATATCTGCGGTTAATAATATGTTTCCTAAGATAAATTTAGAATTGAAGGATATTATCTCTTCCTGGGCTGGTTTGCGGCCCTTAATACATGAAGAGGGAAAATCTACTTCCGAATTATCACGTAAGGATGAGATTTTTATTTCGGATACAGGCCTTATAAGTATGGCTGGAGGCAAACTTACCGGGTATCGAAAGATGGCAGAAAGAGTTGTAAACCTGCTATCTAAAAAAATGGAAGAGGAAGAAGGAATTGAACTTGCAGATTGTACAACTGTTCAGATTCCGCTATGCGGTAATGATTTCAGGAAATCCAAACACGTCAAAAAGTACATTTCAGAAATATTTGAACGAATAGCAGCAGATGGTTTTACAGAATATGATGCTTGGTACCTGGTGACATCCTATGGCAAGCAAACCGAGGCTATTTTGAAGGATTACTCCATACTAAAAGATGAAGATCCATACATAAGAATGGCCAAAGCCGAACTTCATTACGGAATTAATTATGAAATGATAACTTCTCCTATGGACTTTTTTATCCGCAGGACGGGTCGATTATATTTCGATATTGAAAGCATACCTTTTCTACTGGATCCGATTCTTGGTGAATTCAAGTCAATTTTTAAATTGGAAGATTCACAAATCCTTTCCTGGAAAGAAAAAATGCTTCAAGAAATACATGAACATTCTGTTTTTTCTTTAGATCGGATTTAGAATTATTCATCCAATGAAGTAAAGTCCGGAGACAGAGATTAATCTGTAAATAGGGCGATGGTTCCTTTCTCGTTTCTATTTTTCTAGCACTTCAGTCACTCCGGGTACCGGAATTGGATAAAAACCATTCTCATCAGGGGTTACTGGAGGTATAGCGTCCCAACTATATGATTCAGGCATTAGACTCCTTCCTTTGTTTAAGGCATCTTCAAAGGTGATTAGCTGCCCTGAATATGTGGCCATTCTCCCAAGAATTGCAGTCATTGTCGTTTTTGCTGCATGTTCTGCATCACTTATAACTCCTCCGGCTTTAATGGAAGCGAATAAAGCATCATGCTCTGTCTGATAGGGATTCGGATCATTAGTACCCTGATGTTCATAAATAGTACTGCCATTATAGCCAGTAATTATTCCTTTATTCTGTGAGTCAGTGTAAATTTTACCCTTAGTACCCATAAAACTTTCGGATACATTGTCTAAACAACCTTTTTGATGTCTGCACTGGCTGGAAATTACTGCTCCGGAGGGATAAGTGAATTCAACAAAATGGTGATCAAATATCTGGCCGTATTCTTTCCCTTTTCTCACTTCCCTGCCACCCATACCTTGGGCATGTATGGGAAACTCCCCAATAAACCAATTAGCAACATCTATATTGTGAATATGCTGTTCTACGATATGGTCGCCACATAACCAGTTAAAATAATACCAATTGCGCATTTGATATTCCATTTCTGTCTGGTTTGCCTGACGCTCTTTTACCCATACCCCCGCACTATTCCAATACACCTGCCCTGAAACAATCTGACCCATTTTATTAGACCTTACCTCCTCAAGGCAAGCTAAATAATTTCGTTGATAATGTCGTTGTAGTCCAACCACCACATTCAGTTTTTTCATTTTAGCAATTTTGGCAGTTTCCAATACGCTTCGAATTCCTCGGGCATCTGTTGCTACTGGTTTCTCCATAAAAACATGTTTATTTTTACTTATGGCATACTCAAAATGGATAGGCCTGAAACCAGGTGTAGTGGTTAGTATTACGACATCTGCTTTATCAATAGCTGCTTTATAGGCATCAAAGCCCAGGTATTTATCTTCATCTTTAATCGTAATTTTATCTGTATCAACAAATTTTTTGGATAATATGTCATAGCAGTTGTCCAATCGATCCTGAAATGCGTCGGCCATTGCAACCAATTTTACATTTTCTTTAGTACTCAAGGCCTGTGCTGCTGCGCCGGTTCCTCTGCCCCCGCATCCAACAAGTGCAATTTTAATGGCGTCGTCCCCAAGGACATGTGCTGAAGCCGCCACATCCAAAGGAACAGTTAATATTCCACCTGCCGCTAGAGCAGTGTTTTTGCAAAAATTTCTACGGGTAAGGGCGTGGTTTTTATTTTCCATATTTAAAGTTTTTAATAGTCATCAATTGCAGCAAGCCAATAAGCCTCCATTTCCTCCTTTGTTGGGGTTTCTTTCGGACGAATAACTCTAAAACCAACATTTGGTGCATTAGTAAACCACCAGCGGCTTTTGGGAATCTGAGGGTCAATTCTTTTCCATTCTGCCGAGGAAGCTGTCCGGGCAGATGATCTGAGTTCTATAGCGGAATCCATCCAGGAGCCCCCACGAACAGATCTGGGATATAGTTTTGTGGGTTTTATCCATGGATTGTCTGCAGTTTTTCCTAATCTATTGGCATATGTATCTACAGTGTATTCATCCATAGTCCATTCAGCAACATTTCCGTGCATATCGTAGAGGCCATACTTATTGGGTAACTTAGCACCTACTTTGTGATATTTTCTTTCACTATTTTGATCAAACCAGGCATATAATTTTAATTCAACAGAATCTTCACCAAAATAATAAGTAGTTGTGCTTCCGGCCCTTGCCGCATATTCCCATTCTGCTTCTGTGGGAAGTCTATAAAAATTTCCTGTTTTTGCACAAAGCCATTGGCAAAAAGTTATTGCCGCATATTGGGTTATATTTACAACAGGATAGCCTTTTTTACCCATACCATGACTCATGTCTACATATGGGGTTGTTGCGGAAGAGATAGCATCAATGTCAATAGTAATTTCTTTAGCTAAATCTTTCAGGCCAAAAGTATCAATTTGTCTCTCTAAAAAAAGCTCATATTGGTCCCATGTTATTTCAAATGTACTCATCCAGAAATCATCTATCAAAACCTTGTGCTGCGGTTTTTCATCTTCTTCATGGCTATTGCTTCCCATCAAAAATTCACCTCCTTTTATTGGGTTCATTTTAATTGTAATCTCACTACCGGGGATTACTTGTGTATATGGAATAAAGGAATCTAATTTTTTTGTTATTTCAGCAAACTCGGAACGTAGATCTGAAGTGAAAGCCATTGATAAAAAAATGACAAATACTGCTATAAAAAAGAGTATGTTTTTTAGATTCACTTCAAAATATTTAGAAATAACATAGGAGCAAGATATTTCTAAAATATTCATTTAGAAACAAATAAAAAAAATTTAGACTCAATCTAATTTATCTGTAAGTGCTTTGAAAGTTACTTTGGCGCTCTTCTGCTTATAAAGGATATCATATACTGCATCAATAATTGGGCTCTTAACTTTCTTCTTAAATGTTGATTTCAATTTATAGGCACTTTCGGTTGCATAATAACCTTCAGCTATCATTTTCATTTCCATCTGAGCACTTTTCACCCTATATCCCTTACCAATCATATTTCCGAACATCCTGTTGCGGCTAAAAGTTGAATAACCCGTAACAAGCAAATCCCCCAAATAGGCAGAATTATTAATATTCCTTTTCATCTTGTGAACCCTGGAAATATAACGCTTCATTTCACGGATGGCATTGCTCATTAAAACAGCTTGGAAATTATCGCCATATCCTAATCCGTGGGCTATACCTGCTGCTAGCGCGTAAATATTTTTAAGCATTGCGGCATATTCGGTTCCTATGATATCATCAGAAATCTTGGTTTTTATATAATGGCTGTTCAGATGTTCGGAGAGCATTTTGGCTTTGGCAGTATCAGCACAGGCAATTGTTAAATAAGACAGGCGCTCTAAAGCCACTTCCTCGGCATGACATGGACCTGTAATCACCCCAATATTTTCAATTGGCACACCATATTTTTTATGAAAATGCTCACCAACAATTAAGCCTGTTTCAGGAACAATTCCTTTAATAGCGGAGAATATAATTTTATCACTTAAAGGGATAGTAAGTTTTTTGAGTTCACTCTCTAAAAAAGCAGATGGAATTGCAAAAATCAACAGATTAGCCATAGAAATCGCCTCGTCCATATTATTCGTAAGGACTAACTGTTTCAATTGAAACTCAACGGAAGTAAGGTAATTGGGGTTGTGTTTGTTGGCTTTTATATATTCTAATGCATCCCCATTGCGCATATACCAAATTACTTCATCCTTGTTTTCTGTGAGCATTTTTACAATAGCAGTTGCCCAGCTTCCGCCACCCAGAACTGCAATTTTTAATTCTTTTTCCATCAAATTAAATTCGGCTATCAAATGTAATTAAAAAAAATAACGACTTGCTTATTAGAAAGTCATGGAGTTATAATAATTTACGAGTAAATGGTTTTTTCAATATACTATGAAACTCTCCTTTTAAAAAACGATGAAATACATAAAATTTTAACACTGGTTTAGCCCTTAGCGTGCAATGAAAACTTTGAGTTATGCGTTATTTAAGGTAGTAGAGCATAGGGTGAGGATGAAAAATTATTTTTGGTTGGTTATTTAGTTAGAAACCGCCCCGGAATTAAATTCAGGGCGGTTTTTTATTGCATTAATTATTTTGGTTTCCAATGTTAAAGGGAGGCTATATAAAAGGATGGGAGAAAGAAAATTTTTCCGATTTTAGGAGTAAAAAGAATTATCTTTTCACATATCTCTTTTTAAAATTAGAAGGATTTTCATTGGTAATTTTTTTAAAAGTACGATTAAAATAAGAAAGACTTTCATACCCACAGTCATAGCAAGCCTCGCTTATATTTCTCCCTTTTAAAAGCAATCGTTTGGCCTGACTAATACGATATTGGTTTAAAAAGGAAGTAAAAGTACTTCCTGTGGCATTTTTAAAATATCGGCAAAAAGCTTCTTTACTCAAATTGGAAAGTGCTGCCACTTCCTTAAGCTCTATTTTCCTTTGGTAGTTTTCATCTATAAATGAATAGATATTTTTTAAGCGTTCTTGTTGCTTTTGGCTGTATTTATTGATTACCGGATAATCATGCAATAAAACATACTCCTCGGAAGTCGCTAAAATGGAGAATATATGAAGTATTTCCAGAAACTGTGAAAATGGTGCCAAAACATGAAGTTTTTTAAGCCTGGAGCCAATATTTATCTTGGTTCTTCCGGTGAATGCTATTCCCTGCTGAGATTTTTCAAAGAGTTCAAATACTTCGGTTAGTTCTGGTATTTCGGTAAATATCTTATTCTTAAACGCCGAACTAACATGTAAAACTTCTTTTTGGTACTCGCTCTGTATGCCATAATCGAAATTTAAGTGAGGTATATTAGACCCTATTAATACCAGATCACTGTGATCATATTGAGAGATATGATCTCCTACGTGTCTCGTTCCGTTCGCACCTTCTATGTACACCAATTCATATTCCGGATGAAAATGCCAATAAAACAAATCATTCAGTCGTGGATTGTGTAGTAATCGGAAGGAACTTTTGGCATCCGGATTTATTTGTTCTAGTTGAATCTTCAAATTAAAAATTTAACATAATTGTTATTATTGTCAAGTAAAGAGTTATAAAATATCAATATAGTTCAATTATAGATCAAAATCAAGGTGGAAATCGCTATTTAATCTAAATAGATTTGAATATCTTTTAATCGCAATACAGAATTATTATGGAAAAAACAGCATCCAAACTGGAAATGGCCAATAAAGCTCATAAGGATATTCCTGGAAATCCCTCAACAGCTACAAGCAGCAAAATAGGTTTAAATGATCGGTCTAACAACGTTCCGTTACGGGTTCTTAGTGAAAAGGATTGGGAATTTTGGAAGCATAATGGCTATATCGTAATTAAAAATGCGGTTCCTGTACCCCAAGCTAAGGCAACAGCAGATTTTTTGTGGGAATTTGATGAAAAGGACCCTAAAAACAGTGAAACCTGGTATGCTCCACCAAGGGCTGAAATGCAAATGAAAGAACTAACAGGGACAGGTATGGTTGAGGTATACAATAACCAGCACCTATGGAATAACAGACAAATGCAACGCGTTTATGATGCCTTTGTGGACGTATGGGGAACAGAAAAATTATGGGTAACAATTGACAGGGCAAATCTTAATTTTCCACAAAGACCCGGATTTGAAAAGAAAGGTTTTATTCACTGGGATTATGACCCTGAGACGAAACCACAGAATGTACAGGGGGTATTGGCACTTGCAGATCAAACCGATGAGAATATGGGAGGCTTTCAATGTATTCCATGGTTATACAGGAATTATGATAGTTGGAAACTTACCCAGCCTGAAGACCGGGATCATTTTCAGCCGGACATTTCAGAATTGGAGGATAAGATTGTAAAAGTAAAATTAGAAATTGGTGATCTTCTAATTTTTAATAGCACACAGCCACACGGAATAAGACCTAATAAATCTAAGAATAAAGTTAGGATTGCCCAATATATTTCCATGATGCCTGCAGAGGAAGAAAATGAAGAATTAAGACAATGGCGAATTAATTCCTGGAAGAATAGGATAGCACCAGAAGGATATGCCTTCCCCGGGGATCCAAGAAATTGGGAGCAGGTCAGATACGATACTGCTGAATTATCTGAACTTGGAAAGAAATTATTAGGGCTAAATCGTTGGTAATTTGTGAAATTCATAATTCTTTTCAATTAAGGCTTTTAACAACTAATAAGTGCTATTTTTGACCCCTTAAAATAGACAGGATTTGAAGAAGTACTTAAATCTATTTGATTTTTCACAAAAAGTAAATTACAAAACTGAAGTCCTATCAGGATTAACGGTTGCATTGGCTTTGGTTCCAGAGGCCATAGCATTCGCTCTTATAGCAGGCTTATCTCCTTTAACGGGATTATATGCGGCTTTTGTCATGGGGCTGGTTACTTCTATTCTGGGAGGTAGACCGGGAATGATTTCCGGAGCTACCGGGGCGGTAGCAGTGGTTATAGTTTCGCTTGCCATGGATTACGGTGTTGAATATGTATTTGCCGCGGTGATATTGGCCGGAATACTGCAGTTGGCAGCCGGATTTCTTCGTTTAGGTAAATTGATGCGCCTTGTGCCTCATCCTGTTATATTTGGATTTGTAAACGGCCTGGCTATCATTATTTTTATGTCACAGTTAGACCAGTTCAAGTTGTCTGATGGCTCATGGTTGTCCGGGAGCACTATGTTTATTTTTTTAGGATTGGTGTTCTTCACAATGCTCGTAATTTGGGGATTACCCAAACTAAGTAAAGCAGTTCCTGCTTCATTGATTGCTATCCTGGCTGTTTTTGGGCTCGTTCTTGCGTTTGATATTGACACAAAAACAATTGGGGATATAGCCTCTATTCAGGGCGGTTTTCCACCCTTTCATATCCCAGAATTGCCTTTTTCTTTGGAAACCCTGCAGATCATTTTTCCTTATGCGGCAATAGTCGCCGGGGTTGGGCTAATTGAGAGTTTATTGACCCTAAATATTATTGACGAAATTACAGAAACGCGTGGGCGGGGCAATAAAGAAGCAGTTGCCCAGGGAACAGCAAACATACTTTCCGGACTCTTTTCAGGGATGGGTGGTTGTGCCATGATAGGGCAGAGTTTAATCAATACCTCTAATGGAGCCCGGGCAAGATTATCGGGTATAGTAGCTTCTGTAATGCTTCTTGTCTTTATTATGTTTGGGGCTAATTTGATTGAAAAAGTGCCTATGGCTGCACTTACAGGATTAATGATTATGGTTGCACTGGGAACATTTGAGTGGGCCAGTTTACGTACCTTCAGAAGAATGCCGAAATCTGATGTTCTTGTAATGATATTAGTAACCCTGGTTACCATTTTCCTACATAATCTGGCGCTGGCTGTCTTGGTTGGTGTAATTATCTCAGCTCTTGTTTTTGCATGGGATAACGCCAAAAGAATACGTGCCAGAAAATATACTGACGAGAATGGAATTAAGCACTATGAAATCTATGGGCCGCTATTTTTTGGATCTGTGACTTTGTTTAATGAAAAATTCGATGTAATTGAAGACCCGGATGAGGTTATTATAGATTTTAAGGAAAGCAGAGTAGTAGATATGTCTGCCATTGAAGCGTTAAACAAAATAACGGAACGCTATCACAAAGTTGGGAAGAAGGTACATTTAAGGCATTTAAGTGAAGACTGCAGGCGCTTGCTAACGAATGCAGATGCTATAATTGACGTAAATGTCCTGGAGGACCCCACTTATAAACTAGCAATAGATAAAGTTTAATTGCTACTGTATTGCGAATTTCACATTCACAGTGCTCTCTATTTTTATTTTTTCAAATTCAATTTCAATGGGTTGATCTTTATCTGCTTCTTTAGATATTTGCACCCTAACCATTCTATCCGTCATCCTATTTTGTACCCCTGTGTTTAGATCAGAAATAAAAAGAGCACTTCCTAGTTTTTGACCTAGGGGGATAACCATTGCTTCTGCCTGAATTTTTGCTGCCCTTACAGCTTTTTGTCTCAGATCAATTTTGAGTTTTTCCAGACCTGAATATTCGGTTTTTATAAGGTTTACATTAGAGATTCCGATAGATTCGAGGCCCATTAGTACTTTGCCTGCAGTTAAGGCGTCATGCACTAATAATGTATATTCTTTGTCTTTTTGAACATCGACTTTCCTTAGAAAGTACTTTTTAAAATTACTCCCCAAATCATTAAGTGTAAGTTGTTTCTCGATATCAATGCCTATTGTTTTCAGCTTGTCAGCCATTTTATTTTCTAATTTTTCAACCGAAGTTTTGCCTTTTGTGTCCGCTTCTGTAATTAGGATTGACAAATAAATACGGTCTGGTATAACCAAGGTATCTACTCTTGCTGTCGTTTCTAAATACGGTTGATCAATAAAGTTTTTACTTTGCCCGTAAGTTGTGAGACTTGTTATTAAAAGCAGTGTTATTAAAAATCTAATAGCCATTTTTTGTCGAATTAAATATTTCATATTTTCAATTTGTCTGTACGAAACTAAATCTTTCTTATTGCTTTTGAAAGATATAATGAGGGAAGTCCTTACCTCTGTGAGTGTTTATTACCTTTAGGAAAGTAAAGACCACTCCATTGATTTAATTCTTCAAAAGAGAAAAGTGCCGAACTCGTCAATTTGATAACAGAGAACAGCACTTAAAAAAATCTTATTAGGGTTTTAAAGGGTACGTAAGTACTCTGCAACAGCCCGCGCATCTTCTTCACTAAGGTTTTGATTGAGCATGATGGCATTGTTGTATTCCTTTAATAAGGCTTGAGCAATAGGGTCTTCTTTAAGCATAACATCCGGGTTCAGGATCATATTCATAACCCATTCCGGACTTCTGCGTTCATAAATGCCTGCCAATGCAGGTCCTATCATACGTTGGTTGGCCATATGGCAAGCCGTACAAATCGTGTTATATTTTGCTTCACCTGCGGCAGCTAATTCGGCATCTATTTCTGATGCAAATTCTAAGGAGGTTATAGGCCCAACTCCTTTGTTATTCAAATCAACCGGGACAGTTTCAGATTTAGTTTCTACTTTTACCTCCTTTTTGGCACGGTTCATTTCAAAACCCCCTTCTTTTTTCTCTTCTTTTTTCTCGCCGCAGCTCGCTAGCAGAGCGCAAATTCCAATTATGGCAAATATTTTTCGCATGTTGTTTAGATTAGAGGCACTAATATATGAAATAGCACGGATCAAAAGAATTCCTTTATAAATTTTATACCAATTTTTTCAGAATAAGATATGTTTTGTGGACCAAAGAAGCCTACATGTCCCCCATGCCTGGGCATATCAAGAAAAAGCAGTGGGTTATTTTTTGCTTCTTCTATTGGGTAGCAATCCCTGCCTAAGAATGAATCGTCACGGGCATTGATAATCAAAGTTGGAACTTTTATCCGGGGTAAAAACTGAAGACTGCTGCATTGTTTATAATAATCTAAAGCATCTTTGAACCCATGAGCCTTACTGGTATAAATATCATCAAAATCTTTTAGGTTCCGGATGTTGTTTATTTCTTCTATAGATATTATTTCCGGGAATTTCTGTCGTTTTAAATACAATTTCTCCACGAGATGTTTTTTAAATCTTTTGGCATAAAGTGTATTTTTCAATTTTAACAATTGAATGAGAGAATCGTGCAAACTACATGGAACGGATACGGTTACAGCCCCTTTTATTTGACTTGCAACAGGGCCTTCGCCAAGATATTTTAGCGTCAGATTTCCTCCTAGACTGAATCCTTTAATGTAAATACGGTTATATTTCCGGGTAGAAATGATATGTTGTATTACCTCTTTGAGATCTTCTGTAGCTCCGGAGTGATAGGACCTGAATAGACGGTTGGTTTCTCCGCTGCATCCTCTGAAATTAACTGCGCAACTATCTAGTCCATTGAAATTAAAATGCTTGGCGCTTCCTGTTATATATGGGCGCTGCCCATGTCCTTCAAGGCCATGTAAAAGAATAACTACAATATTAGTGGGCGTAGCAGAAAAGCTCCAGTCAAGGTCTATAAAGTCTCCATCCTCAAGCTCTAGACGCTCCCTTTGTTGGTTAAGGTCAGTAACCTTTCTAATCAAGCCGGAATAAATAGTAGATATATGACCACTTTTGAAAGGGAGGGGAGGATTGTAATGAGATTTAACCAAAGGCATTAGTAAAGTACATGGTCTTTAGGTTTAACAGCATCGGGCAGGTTATCTTCATCGAGCATATCGCGCAAATCAATTTCAATTGTTCGGCATAAGGCGGTCATAGGCACATCATTTATTCGGCCTTCAAAGGGATCTTCACTATTATCCCCTACTTTCTCCATTGTAATAAATATCCATGAGATCAGAACCGAAAAGGGAATCATCAAAAATACGTACCAGGCTTGTATAGAATCAAATGACAATAAAGTGTCATCTTCAAATACGTCGAGTAGCCCAAAAGGTAAAATCAAAATAAATATCCAGGTAAAAACCCTTGAAAAATATCCATATTGTCTCGGAAAAGGAGTGTTTTTTATTCGTTCACTTTTACCCTGAAGATTATAGAGCTCTTCTAAAACAGATTGCATCTGATCTTCCTGGAAACCATCAATAACATCTTTTTCTTTTAATGCAACAATATCCATGGCCTGGTTTTTGACCAAATGTGTGGCGGGGTTTACCCTATTTTTAAGGTCAATGAACTCTTTTTTATTAACATATTTAAAAGCCTCATTGCAGGATGGGTTTCGCTCTCCATGCTTATCAAACATTCTTTCAACCGATCTATCCTCTTTTAAGGACCATGGTCTTGGTTGTCTGAGTTGCACCCTAAGTGCGTTTGTCCATCCAATATGTCTGTAAATTAATTGGGCTTGCATCTTTTTGTCGTATGCATTATCCCCGGTGCGTACAAAACTTAATACCTGAATACCCCAGGTTCTGCTGTAATTTACTATACCACCCCAAATTTTTCGGCCTTCCCAAAAACGATCATAGCTTTGAGAATTCTTGAATCCAATATAAAATGCAACCGCAATACCAATAACACTTATTGGTTGAAAGGGGATATCTATAAAATTCCATCCCATAAAATGATACATAAAAAAAATGAAGCTTGCATATAGAGTAAAAAATATAAGGTTTTTCCAGGCATATCTCAGAATAACCCCCCAGCCAATATTTCTTTTGACATACATATATTGATGCTATTTATTTAGTTCTTACTTTGTATAAATGTCTAAGAATGCAATTTGTTCTTCAATTGCCGCTTTAAATTCAGATTTAAGTTTTTCAACGAGCTCCGCCACAGAAAGAACATTCTCTATTGTTGCCGATCCCTGACCTGCAGACCAAATGGTTTTCCAGGCTTTTGCTTCCGTATCTAATTCCTTTCCAAAGTCAATTTTAACATCCTTTTTTAAATCTTCTTCTGTAATTCCGGCTGCCACAAGACTGGCTCCAAGAAAATTCGCGTGTACTCCTGATATTGCGGCAGTGTAGGTTATATCACTGGCCCCTGCCTTTATAATCATCTGCCGGTATTCCTCCGGGGCTTTGCTTTCTAGTGTATTAATAAATCGAGTTCCCATATAAGCCAAATCTGCGCCCATTTGTAAGGCCGAGGCAATATCCCTGCCGGTACTTATACAACCTGAAAGGATAATGGTTTTATCGTAGAACTTTTTAATTTCTGCCACAAGGGTCATAGGATTAATTGTGCCCGCATGACCGCCAGCCCCGGCAGCTACCAATATTAGACCATCTACACCTGCTTCAGCTGCTTTTTCTGCATGTCTTTTTTTAATTATATCGTGAAAAACTAACCCGCCGTAACTGTGTACGGCATCAACTACTTGTGATACCGCTCCCAAAGAGGTAATAATGATAGGAACTTTATGTTTAATGCATAATTTTAGATCTGCTTCCAACCTTGGATTTGTAGGATGAACAATCAGATTTACACCAAATGGTGCTGCTTTAACCCCTGTTTTTTCTTCAAAAGTGTTTAATTCGGATTTTATTTGAATTAGCCATTCTTCAAATCCTTCACTTGTTCTTTGGTTAAGGGCAGGAAATGTTCCTATAATTCCGTTTTTGCAACATTCAATAACCAATTGAGGGCCAGAAATGAGAAACATTGGTGCTGCGATGGCAGGTAAAGAAAGTTCTTTGATAAATGATGGTTTGTTCGTCATAGTTTTTTTGTGGGTTTAAAAATAGGGATAAATTTTGTTTGTAAAAATATCAATTGGCATAGAACTTATTATCTTTTTCAACCAGGACATTGGGATCTCAAAGGAATACTGAATGTAATGATTTTGTGCTTAATACCTTAAAACTGCTAATTAATCTACTATTTTACCCGGTTTTGGTTTTTTGCTTACAAGGTAAACTCCTAACATCACCAAACACGCGGCAGCAATTTTTACGGTGGTTAGTTTGTCTCTCCCGCTTAGTACGGCAAAAAGAATCCCAATTACAGGCTGTACATACACAAAAGCACTTACTGTGGATGCTTTTAATTGAGTTAATGCAAATACATTAAACAAATAAGCGCAGAAAGTTGTCCCTATCACAACAAATGCCATTTTCCATATTGCTTCAAATGGCAGAGTTGACCATGAAATTTCTAAAAATTCTGGAAGAGCAACTGGTAAATTATAAAAGACACCAATAAGGAACATCCACTTTAATAGCGTAATGGGATGGTACTTTTCAAGCAACTTTTTTACAAGAATAAGATATAGGCCAAAAAATAAAGAGTTAAGCAAAAAGAGGGTATTGCCTAAAGGGATATTTGATGCGTCTTGTCTAATTTCATTACCATAAAGAACAAGAAAAAGGGCTCCTGCAAGACCAATAACTATCCCGACTATTTTGAGCGATCTAATTTTTTCTTTAATTAAAAAAAAAGATAATACAACAACTATTATTGGGGTGGTAGTTACAAGAACAGCGCTATTTATGGGAGTTGACAAATCCAAACCTTTAAAAAATGCCAGCATATTAATTGCCATGCCAAAGAGTGAACACAGCATTACCCGACCCCAGTCCTTCCTTTCTATTTTTTCTTTTGGCGCCAAAAAAGAAATACTCCAAAACAAGAATGTGGCACCTAATACCCTAAGCATTATAAACCCGAAAGGCGTAATATATACAGGCATCACTCCTTTTGCAATAGTATGGTTTAATCCATAAATTGTTGTAGCACCTAAGGCAGCTAATATGGCGAGAGTTCGCTTACTCAAGAATCAATAGTTTCTTTGGCTTTAGCAATTACCTTTTTGCTATTGCCAATAAATATTTGATTATTAACCAAAATAACAGGTCTTTTTAAGAATGTGTAATGTTCCAATATCAGCGTCTCATAGTCCTTTTCTTGAAGTTGCTGGTGTTTTAATTGGCGTTCACTAAATAGGCGTGCTCTTTTGCTAAACAAGGCTTCATAACTACCTGCTAAATTTCGCATAACTTTCAATTGCTCAGTGTTAATTGGATCTGATTTAATATCCTGAAGCTCAATATCGACAAGAGGTTTCAGTTCATTTAAAATACGCTTGCAGGTATCACAACTACTTAAGTAATAAATTTTCTTCATGACTATTTTTTATCGAATTCAAAATTATAACAACTACTGCCAATTATTTTTAAATGAATGTGCTATTTTTATTATTTAATAACACCTTGTTACTAATCGTAAAAAAAGCACGCATTGGAAAAAATATTTGACATTACCCTTCAAAACAGGAAGATACTATACAAAATATTAAAACGAACTCCTCCTGAACTTCTATTTGAAATACCGGAAGGCTATCGCAATAATATTTGGTGGAATATCGCTCATATCGTTGCAACGCAACAAATACTTGTTTACAAATTTAGCAATCTCCCTGCGCGTATTGATGATTCGCTGGTTCAAAAATTCAGAAAAGGGACCTTGCCCGATATTAGTCCCACGGATGAAGAGTTAGATCATATTGCCGCTTTTTTGCTTTCTACCGCAGAATGGGCCCAGGAGGATTATGAAAATGGGGTATTCAAGGAGTATAATGAATATAAGACCAGCACCAAGGTTATATTGCGTAATGTTGAAGACGCCTTATCTTACAATCTATATCATGAAGGCTTGCACCTTGGAGTTATACTTTCTTTGGAAAAAATTCTGTTAAAAGAAGGGGCTTTCTAGGTTTTGACGTTCCCAGATAAAAATTTTTGGATATCCTTATAAGGAAGAGTCAGTTCTATTGGACCATCGGCATAGGAGGCCACTTCATATTGATTATACAATAGTTTGAGTCCTTTCTCAGTAAAACCAATATTTTCAGGTAAATAAAAACTGTCTTTCTCAAACATAAACCCCGTACTATTGATGGGTGTATTTGCCGGGATATCTTGCTGTAATCTAAATTGGGTTTCAGCATACTGTTTAAAACCTTCCTTATCTTTAAATAGCTCCCAGTCATCCATTTCCTGCCCTCTTTTTTTACTAAAGTTTAAAAAATTTGTTGATCCATAACCATGGGCGCCACCGGTAAACAAATAAGATTTCAGTTCAATAGTTAGGAATTCTTTATCCTCATAGGTAACCATTCCATTTATTTTTGCCTTCCATCCAATAGTTTCATCAGGATAGATCTTTTTTAATTCAAAATAGCCATTTGTAAACGAATCAATGGCCTCCTCAATAGTTTCTGCATTAATTTTATCATCAAAAGTTAATTTGGATATAATTTCTTCTTTCAAAGTACGATTAATGGATTTGGCCAGTTTGTTATTTCCCAGTGCTCTGGGTACTTCAATAAAAACTTCAGGGCATTCCTTGCATTTAGTATTCGCCAGAGTTAAGGTTTCAAAAGTGATATGACCACTATCCTGACAACCGATAATAAGGGTTAGAAAAAAAAGGCCGCTTAATACATGCTTCATTTAGTTGAATTTGGATCTATTGCAAAACTAAGGATTCATTGGTTTCTCCAAAAGATAACAATACATTTGTGCATATAATTGTGTACTATGAGTGAAAAAGACTTAAGATTTAATAGCAAGGTAATTCATGGAGGCCAAAAGCCAGACAAGGCCTATGGTGCTGTGATGCCCCCAATTTATCAAACATCTACCTATGCTCAATCTAGTCCGGGCGAGCATATGGGGTATGAATATTCCCGTAGTGCCAACCCAACTAGGAGTGCATTGGAAAATGCACTCGCCAGTATTGAAAATGGGAAATTCGGATTGGCCTTTGCCAGTGGATTAGCAGCTATGGATGCAGTTATTAAACTATTAGGGCCAGGCGACGAAGTGATATCAACGAATGATCTTTACGGTGGAAGCTATCGTCTTTTCCGACAGATCTTTGAAAAGTATGGAATCAAATTTCACTTCATAGGGATGCAGGAAGTATCTGAGATTGCCGCATATATTAATTCAAACACGAAACTAATTTGGGTTGAGACTCCAACAAATCCAATGATGAATGTTATTGACCTTGAGGCGGTTTCAGAATTGGCCAAAAATAATAATTTGCTAATGGCGGTAGATAACACTTTCGCAACACCGTATTTGCAACAACCTCTCGATTTAGGGGCCGACATAGTCATGCATTCTGCTACTAAATATCTTGGAGGGCATAGTGATGTGGTTGTGGGAGCTTTAGTTGTAAAGGATGAGGTATTAGCTGAGAAATTATATTTCATTCAGAACGCCAGCGGCGCCATTTGTGGCCCTATGGATAGTTTTTTGGTGCTTAGAGGAATTAAAACATTACATGTAAGAATGCAGCGCCACTGTGAAAACGGGAAACACATTGCCGAGTATTTACTTGCACATCCTAAAATAGAAAAAGTATACTGGCCTGGGTTTAAGGATCATCCCAATCATGAGGTTGCAACAAAACAAATGAAAGCATATGGCGGAATGATATCCTTTGTGCCCAAAGGGAGCAGTTTTAAGGATGCCATTGCCATTGTCGAAAAGCTAAAGGTTTTCACACTTGCAGAATCATTAGGAGGGGTCGAGAGTTTAGCGGGTCACCCGGCAAGTATGACACATGCCAGCATTCCTAAAAAAGAACGGGAAAAAAGCGGGGTTGTTGATTCACTTATTCGACTTAGTGTAGGAATTGAAGATGCCCAAGATCTTATTTCTGACCTGAAACAGGCAATCGGATAATTTTTATCATATTTTTAAAAAAAGCTACTTTAAATTGAAGAAAAGATATAATTTTGCGCTTGAATTTTTAATTCAATAATAATTATAGCTAATCATTTCTATTATGAACACAACTATTGAAGCATTTATGCACGAGGTTAGGACCCGAAATGGTCATGAACCTGAGTTCATTCAAGCCGTACAGGAAGTAGCAGACACTGTAATTCCTTACATAGTCCTACATGAGATCTATTACGGTAAAAACATTTTGTTAAGAATGGTGGAACCAGAACGACTGATTTCCTTTAGGGTATCCTGGGTAGATGATGACGGAGAGATACATGTAAACCGAGGATATCGCATACAAATGAACTCGGCAATAGGTCCTTATAAAGGTGGACTTCGTTTTCACCCATCAGTTAATGCCAGTATTCTTAAATTTCTAGCTTTTGAACAGGTGTTCAAAAATAGTTTAACTACCCTACCGATGGGGGGTGGAAAAGGTGGTTCAGATTTTGATCCTAAAGGAAAATCCGACGATGAAGTTATGCGATTTTGCCATGCTTTTATGGCAGAATTATGCAGGCATATAGGTCCTAACACAGATGTTCCTGCCGGGGATATTGGAGTGGGAGCAAGGGAAATTGGGTTCCTTTTTGGGATGTATAAGAAAATAAGAAATGAATTCACAGGTGTTCTTACGGGCAAGGGGTTATCATGGGGTGGATCTAAAATTCGTCCTGAGGCAACCGGTTATGGTACTGTATATTTTGCCCAAAGTATGTTAAAGACCAAGAATGAGGAAATTAAAGGAAAAACGGTTGTTGTTTCAGGATCTGGAAATGTTGCTCAATATGCCGCAGAAAAGATTTTACAATTGGGGGGAAAAGTTTTAACATTATCTGATTCAGGAGGATATATTTATGATAAGGATGGAATTGACAATGATAAATTAGCTTTTATTATGGATCTCAAGAATAATAAACGCGGTAGAATATCTGAATATGTGAAAAAGTATAAATCTGCAACCTATCATGAAGGCAAACGGCCATGGTCAGTGAAATGTGATATTGCGCTGCCATGTGCTACTCAAAATGAATTGGACGGAAATGATGCCAAAGAATTAATTGCTTGTGGCTGTATGTGCATTGCTGAAGGAGCAAATATGCCTTCTACTCCGGAAGCTATCCACGCTTTTCATGAAGCAAAGGTCTTATTTGCACCGGGTAAAGCTTCTAATGCCGGTGGTGTGGCTACATCTGGCTTGGAGATGTCTCAGAACTCTTTAAGAATTAGCTGGACCAGAGAAGAAGTAGATGAACGGTTACGTGGTATTATGGAAGATATTCACGATTCCTGTATTGAATATGGAGTAGAAGATGACGGATATTGCAACTATGTAAAAGGGGCTAATATTGCTGGCTTTGTTAAGGTTGCGGATGCCATGCTAGCACAAGGTGTGATCTAAATAATAAATAGGTGGTTGGTAATTATTGAAACTAAGTCTTTCTCAAAAGTGAAAGCTCAGTTCCTGTAATTACCAATCCATTTTTATTGTTAATTCAACCTATCTTTGCTTTATTCTAAGCGCAATAGATGCAAATTACTACAAAAGCTTTAATTCTATCTTCTTTAAAGTATGGAGACACAAGTTTAATTGTTAAAGCATTTACCTTTTCAGATGGATTAAAATCGTATCTTCTGAAGGGAATCTTAGCCTCCAGAAAAGGTAAATTAAAAACCGCCTACTTTCAACCATTAACGCAACTGGAAATAGTTGTGAATCACAAAAACAAAGGGACCCTGGAAAGACTTATTGATGCTAAAGTCAATTACCCATACCAAACTGCTCATACTGATATTGCCAAAAATGCAATGATTTTATTTTTGGCGGAAATGTTGGTCAACAGCATCTTTGAGGAAGAGCAAAATAAAGATTTATTCAATTTTCTGGAAGCATCACTTCAATGGCTGGACACACACGATAAAATAAGCAATTTTCACTTGTTTTTTCTATTGGGATTATCAAAGTATTTGGGATTTTATCCAGATACCGGGAAAATGAATTACCCCTATTTTGATTTGGTGGAAGGTGCGTTTATTGAATTCCCTGGCATAAATCCAATTCTCAAAGAGGAAGCTCTCGAACTCTTTAAAGTATTTTTGGGCATAAATTTTGATAGAATTCATACAGTCAGGATGGGTAAAAAAGCCAGGCAAGAACTATTACAATCGCTTGTACTCTATTTTGAAGTACATTTGCACGGATTTAAAAAACCCAGATCACTTGCCATTTTGAATGAAGTTTTTAGCTAAAATGCATAGGGGAGTTTTTTTTGTATTATTTCTTTTTAGTAACGTTATATCCGGTCAGGAAATAACGATTCTTGACGTGGAAACACAGGAACCAGTAATTAATGCAGTTCTTTACAATAATGATAAGTCAAAGACTGCCCTGTCCGATTTTGATGGAAAATGTGATATATCTGTTTTTAACAGTAATGAACGTATTACTTTAAGGCACCTTAGTTATCAGACCAAAAGATCCACCAAGCAACTACTTCTTAGGAGAGGAGGCAAGGTTTATCTTAGTTTAAAGCGAGAACAGCTTGATGAAGTGGTGATGTCTATTTCCAAATGGGAACAGCAAAAAAAGGACATACCGCAAAAAATAGTTTCAATTAATGCACAGGCAATAGCATTTACAAATCCACAGACTTCAGCAGATCTTTTACAGAACAGCGGGAAAATTTTTGTCCAGAAAAGTCAGTTAGGCGGCGGAAGTCCTATGATTCGGGGTTTTGCAACAAACAGACTTGTGTTATCAGTTGATGGGGTGCGTATGAATAATGCCATTTTTAGGGGTGGAAATATTCAAAATATTATATCCATAGACCCTTTTGTCATAAAGAATACCGAAGTTGTTTTTGGTCCTGGTTCTGTAATATACGGAAGTGATGCCATTGGTGGAGTAATGAATTTCATTACCAATAAGCCACAATTTTCAACCACTGATAGTTTAGATATTTCGGGAAATATTAATTATCGATACGCTTCTGGGAATGATGAAAATACCGGACATTTCGATATTAAGCTGGGGTTGCATAAATGGGCTTTTTTAACCAGCGCTTCTTATAATAATTTTAATGATTTGAAAATGGGCCAACATGGTCCGGATTCTTATCTCAGAAAACAATATGTAAAGCGATTGAATGGACTAGATGTATTGGCCGAAAATAAAAATCCCCGTATCCAAATCCCAACAGAATATGATCAGATAAATCTTATGCAAAAAATATCCCATAGGCCTAATAATAATTGGAGCTATGATTTAGGATTGTTTTATTCAAGTACTTCAGATTATTCCAGATACGACAGATTAATAAGACCAAATAGCAGTGGAACTGGATTGCGCTCGGCAGAATGGTTTTACGGACCACAAAAGTGGTTTATGGGGAATTTACAGGTCTATAAAAAGGGAAGGGGTAAGTTTTATGATGGTTTAAGAATTACAACTGCTTTTCAAAATTTTAAGGAAAGCCGAAATGACAGACAATTTCAGGATTCTATACGCTATACAACAAATGAAAACATAGATGCTCTTTCCTTAAATATTGATTTTGAAAATAAAAAGATTGGAAATTTAAGATTGTATTATGGAGCGGAATATATTTTTAACAAAGTGGGGTCGGATGGACAGCAAACCAATATTGAAACCGGATTTGTTGAAGCCGGCCAGTCAAGGTATCCCGATGGTTCTACCTGGCAGACCCTGGCAGCTTATATGAATAGTGAATTGAAAGCTAAACCAAATTTCACTTGGTTGGCGGGAATTCGCTACAGCCATGTCTGGATTAATGCAGATTTTGATACAACTTTCTATCCTTTTCCTTTTGATAATTCAGATTTGAATAATGGAGCTTTGACAGGAAACATAGGATTTAGCTGGTTTCCTAAGGCGGACTTGCAGTTCACACTTAACGGAGGGACTGGTTTTAGAGCGCCGAATATTGACGATATAGGTAAGATATTTGATTCTGAACCGGGGTCCGTGGTAGTGCCAAATCCCAATTTGAAACCAGAATATGCCTATAACGCAGAATTGGGAGTTCAGAAGAACTTTCAAGATAAAGTGGTACTAAAAGGGGCGGCATATTATACTTATCTGAAAGATGCTCTTGTTCGAAGAGATTATCTGTTTAACGGGGAAGAAGAAATTCTTTATAATGGGGAATTAAGTAATGTGCAGGCCATTCAGAATGCTTCCAATGCATATGTGTATGGTTTCGAATTTGGTTTGGAGGCATTTCTTTCAGATAATTTCTCTATTTTATCAAACCTCACTTTAACTGAAGGAATGGAAGAGGACGAAAATGGCAATGACACTCCGGCAAGGCATGTGCCACCAACTTTTGGCGATTTTCACCTTATTTGGAGGAACCAAAGGTTGAAAACAGATCTTTTCCTGAATTATAATGGTCAAATATCATTTAATGACCTTGCTATTTCAGAAATAAATAAAAGTTATATCTATGCTAAAGACGCAGATGGAAACCCTTATTCACCTTCCTGGTATACTTTAAATTTAAGATCTCAATATCAGATTGCTAATCCTTTGAAAATAACATTTGCTATTGAGAATATTACGAATCAAAGATATCGACCGTATTCATCCGGAATTGCCGCAACAGGAATTAATTTTGTTCTAGGATTAAGTTTTCGTTTTTAAGATTATAAAAAGGCCGAATAATTAATTTAAAAACTATTGCATACTTCTATATTATTTTCACTTATATACCTTGTCATTGCTTTTAGAAGCTCCGGGATGCAGTAAAAAATCTGATATTTTTATTACAGAACGACATTTTTGAGAAAGACCCATAATTTCATTCTAATTCCTTAATTTTGCAGCCTTAATTTATACCAAAAGGAAACCGTTTGTATGAAATTTACGGAATATAAGGGATTAGATTTATCTAAGGTTGGGGAAGAAACGCTTCAATTTTGGAAGGCCCGGGATATTTTTGAAAA